>PVBE011175018.1_pt1 | contig 39249 bp, 33 predicted proteins | sample 1631181 | NCBI WGS metagenome assembly PVBE01 (sample SAMN08397723, study PRJNA350692) | Marine metagenome, whole genome shotgun sequencing project. | isolation source: water | place: Pacific Ocean | collected 2012-04 | reverse complement strand
GCCTAGCTCCACGTCGGCCTGCCGTAACTTCGATACTATCTGCTGCGGAGTATACTTCTTCATCTTTGAGTCTCCTTCCGACTCTAACGTCGGTTGAGACTCTCATTCAACTTGGATCAGTTTTCGGGGAGCAGGTCACTGCGATCAGGCGGCGCGCAGCGTATTTCACTGGCGAGCAACCGGTTCATCGTCTCTTCTCCATTTCCCGAATACCAGGCAAATCCCGTCGGACCGACAGTATTCATCGCGCGACAGACACATCCCGCACACGCAGGACATAAAAATGCCGGATAACTTTCGGGTTCCTTTCTCCCCGGAAGAGCAAACTGACCAGACCTCACCCTCCCAGGCGAAAGTTCATTCTATCCCACAATGCCGCGTATGTCAAGGCTTGTTTGTGCGCCTACAACGTCAACTGTCTGGTTCTACATATGTTACGCATCGACTTCAGTTGGACTTCACCCCAACGGCGTCGAGCCAGGTGTTTGCGATCAGCTCGTGTCCGGCCAGCGTCGGATGCACGCCGTCTTCGGACCAGTATTCAGGGGCGCTGCTCGTGCAGGCCTCGGCAAAGAGACTGTCCAGCGGCACGTAGATCGCGCCGAACTCGTCAGCCAGCGCTCGTGTCGCTTCGATTTTCGGGGCGAGATCTTCGCGGAAACTCTCAATATACGGCGAGACCGGAAGGACGAACGGTTCGAGGATTATCAGGCGGGCGCCGAGAATGTCGCGGGTTTGGGTCAGGATGTCTCGATAGGAGTCTGTGAAGGCGTCGCGGGAGGTCGGATCGTTGCAGTCGTAGCGGCGCCACGCGTCGTTTACGCCGATCATAATCGAGACCCAGTCGGGCTTGAGCGCCAGGCAGTCCCGGTCCCAGCGGAGCTGCAGGTCGACCGCCCGATCGCCGCTGATCCCGCGGTTCAGGAAGCGGATGCCTGAATCGTCCAGGGCGCTGGCGGCGATCTGTGCGTATCCCCAACCCATACTTTGCGGGTTGAAGTAGTTTCGTCCGGCGTCGGTTATGCTGTCGCCCTGGAACAGGACCAGCGAGCCGGGGTCAATCAGCGTGCTCATCCGGCGGCTTCCGGTGCGTATCTTGTGGGGTCGGGTACTCCGGCGGACTGGAAGCCCGCGGCGCGGAGTCGGCAGGAGTCGCAATGTCCGCACGCCGCTCCGTCCGGCGCCGGGGCATAGCAACTATGCGTTATGGAGTAGTCAACTCCGAGTTCGACCCCGCGTGCGATAATCTGGGCCTTGGTCATGGTCACCAGTGGTGCATGTATAACGAACCGAGCCGAGCCTTCAACACCAGCAGCGGTGGCGAGGTTGGCGAGTTTCTCGAACGCATCGATGAACTCGGGGCGGCAGTCGGGGTATCCGCTGTAGTCCACGGCGTTGACGCCGATGAATATGTCGCCGGCGCCGATAACCTCCGCGAAACCCAGTGCGATGCTCAGGAAGATCGTGTTGCGGGCCGGAACGTAGGTTTCGGGTATCCCGTCGTAAACTTCGCGGTCCATCGGCACGTCTATGTCGTCGGTAAGGGCGCTGTGTCCGAACCCGCCGGCGGCCGACAGGTCGATCTTCACCACACGGTGCTCGACCACTCCAAAGGCCCTGGCCACGGCGGCCGCGGCGGTTAGTTCAACGTCGTGACGCTGTCCGTAGTCGAAGCTTATAGCGTGACATACGAAGCCCATATCGCGTGCGATCGCCAGCCCGGTGGCTGAATCCAGCCCGCCCGAGAGCAGGACGACCGCGTGTTTCTGATCGTTTTGGTCCATACATATACGGTACAGCCCTTTCACTTTCGATGCAATGAGTGTACGCTGTTTGCACGCAAAAACAGTCGCCACCAGCAAGGAACACGCCGATGCCAGAGATAGAGACATTCGACAACCCCCACCCCAACCGCAACTATGTAATCCGCCACGTGGCGCCGGAGTTCACGTCGGTGTGCCCCAAGACCGGCCAGCCGGACTACGGGACCATCGAGATCGAGTATGTCGCCGACGCGCTGTGCATCGAGCTCAAGAGCCTGAAGTTCTACCTCCAGGGCTTCCGCAACGAAGGCGTATTCTACGAAGACGTGGTCAACCGCATTATTGACGACATGATAGCGGCGCTGTCGCCCAGATCGATGAAAGTAACCGGCAGCTTCACGCCGCGTGGCGGAATGCACTCGGTCGTGACCGCCGAATACCCGGACAAAGCATAGGCCCGCCCGCGATGATTAGAAGAACGAAACAGATTTATCTGCTCGCGGTTTTGTGCCTCGCCGCAGCCCTTGTGGCGGCGACCGGATGCAAACCGAGCCAACCGGTCGAAAACAAGCCCACCCCGTTCACGCGCCAGCCTATCGGCATAATGGGCACCGACACGGCGCTTACGGCGGTGGCGATGGGCTCCGACAACGACAAAGCCTCCGCCGCACTGGCCGACGCCGAACAGGCCCTGCGCGACGTCGAAGCGAAGATGAGTTCGTGGATGGAGGCAACTGAGCTTTCCCAGTTCAACATCGCCCCCGCCGGCAAGCCGGCGGATCTCTCGGAAACCACGCTGGGTCTGCTGCGTCTGTCGAAACAGCTTGCGGTGAAGACCGACGGAGCGTTCGACGTTACCTGTCGCCCGATCCTCCAACTGTGGCGCAGCGCCAGGAAGAACAAGAAACTGCCCGCCGACCAGGAGATCGCTCTGGCGGTAAGCAAGTGCGGGTGGGACAAGATCCAACTGGGTTCCGACTCGGCGACCAAGACCGTCGGCGGGGCTTGCGTCGACCTCGGCGGAATCGCCAAGGGTTTCGGTATCGACCAGGCCGCCGAAGCTCTCGAAAACGCCGGCATGCTCGGCGCGATGGTGAACGTAGGCGGAGATGTTCGCTGCTTCGGCCAGCGCGTCGGAGGCGGAAAGTGGCGAATCGGGGTGTGAAGCCCGTTCGACGGCGACCCGACATTCGGGATAATCGAAATCTCGTCCGGATCGGTCTGCACCAGCGGAAACTACGAACGATTCTTCGAGATCGACTCGGTGCGTTACAGCCATATCGTGGACCCCCGCACCGGCCGACCGGTCGACAAAGCGCCGTCAGTTACGGTCGTCGCCCCGACGGCTACCGCCGCCGACGCCTGGGCCACAGCGTTGAGCGTATTGGGCGAGGCCGGCCTGGAGCTTATCGACAAAGACAGCGGACTCGAAGCGATGCTCATAATCGGGGGCCCGAACAATTATCGTCTGGTGATGACCCCCGGCTTCGAAAAACTGCTGGCCAAAAAGCCTGTAATCAGTAAGGGCGAGTAATCAATGGTCAGCGACAGTGAACTCTACAAGAAAACCCCAATGCTCCGCATCCCCGCTTAGCGGCCGACGGCACGTCGGCCCTCGTCACAGCTAAGTCATGATTCGCCGTTACTGATCATTGCTTACTGACAACTTATCCTCCGCCTTCGGCGGTATCGCTTCGGTCAGGAATTTTGATATACAGCCCGTGTAGACATCTCCGGACCTTATGAACCCGTCGTTGTGCCCGCCGATGATCTCCTGGAATGTTTTGGGCTCTTTGGCGGCCTGGAATAGTTTCTGTCCATGATGATATGGGATGATCTCGTCGTCGGGCGAGTGGATAATCAGCAGGCGGCACCGAACCTGGTTGATCCGCCCTAGCGTGTCGTAGTTGATTCTCGCCAACATTCGCACGGGCAGGAACTTGTAGAGTTCAGCCCCCATGTCGGGCACGGACGTGAACGGCGATTCGAGGATCAGCCCGGCTGAGTGCTTCTCCACCGCCAGCCACGCCGCGACCGCCGAGCCCAGGGACCGCCCGAAAATCACGATCCGATTGCGGTCGAATTTCCGCGTGCGTATCAGATATTTCCACGCCGCTTCGGCGTCTCGATAAGTGCCCTGCTCACCTGGCGACCCTTCACTGAGCCCGTACCCGCGATAGTCGATTATCATCGCGTCGTAGCCCATTTCGTGGAATATCGCTATGGTCTCGATCCTGTGCGACACGTTGCCCCCGTTGCCGTGGAACATAAGCACGGCGCCCTTGGGCGATTCTTCGGACGGCACGAACCATCCGTGCAGTTTCACGCCGTCGGACGCATGGAGCCATACGTCTTCGTAGTCCATCGGCCTTTCGTGCTGATCGGGCGTTGCGACGTGTTTTCTGGTGGGTCGGTAGACCAGCATCCCCTGAAAAATGAACAGCAACGCGGCCAGAATAACGTAGCCCCCCGCCAGTGCGATGAGTATGTGCCAAATCATTCGCTTCAATCGTTTCGCCATGCCCTTGGCCTCGGGCTAAACTCTAACCGTGCCATTCTGTCTTGTCTACGGTGGTCTCGAAATCGGGTTTGACTATCGTCGGAACTTCCAGATCTTCAGTCGCCTCGAGGTCATGTTCGGTGGGATTGCCGACCATCAACAAGCGCTTCTGCGGGCACTTGTTCAGCGCCACGTCCAGATCTTCCATCTCCGCCGGATCGTACTGGTCGTAGTCCATGCTCGGTATACTGTCGCCTTCTGCAAAGCTGAAGAGCTTGCTGGCCCGTCCGCAGGCCTTGCAGCCGATGCATCCGATCTTGCAGACGCCCTTGACGTCCTTGCCGAAATCGTTGTTAGCGCAGGTCACCGCGAGCATCTGGGACAATTTGAACGGGGTCATCGAAATAATGTGCCGCGGGCAGATCTTCTCGCAGGCTCCGCATCCTACGCACTTGTCGTAGTCAACCGTCGCCAGGCCGTCGATCACGTGAATAGCGTCGAAGTTGCAGACCGCCCCGCAGTCGCCGAATCCCAGGCATCCGTAAGTGCAGCCCTGAACGCCGGCGACCATATTTGCCGCCGTGCAGACCTGCTCGCCCTGGTATTCGTTGCGACCGAGGCGATCTTCCAGGCTGGCGCCGCAGTGGATCACGGGCCTTGAAGGCCACGACTGAGCGACCTCCACGCCGAGTATCGCCGCCATTGTCTCGGCGCACGCGTCGCCGCCTACGGGGCACAGATCGACCGCCACCCCTTCGAGCACCACGACTTCGGCGTATTCGCCGCATCCGACGTATCCGCACCCGCCGCAATTGGCGCCGGGAAGAGCTTCTATACACGCTTCAATGCGAGGATCAACGTCAACGTGGAACGCCACGTTGGCCCAGCCCAAAACGTAGGCCATGAACATCCCCAGCACCAGCATGGTCACCGCAGCCAAAAGGATCATCATTGCGTTACACCTCGCTGAGTCTTCATCGTGAGGTTTTCCGATTCCCGATCGACAGAGGCGTCGACCGCGGGCATCGTTGTGGGAGTCTTAACTTCTTCGTCGCCGTTTTCGGTCGCCGCAGCCACCGGTTTAGACGGGCTCATGGCGTCTTTCAGGCTGCGGTCGACACCGCCGAACCCCATGAACGCCAGCGACAGGATACCGGCGACTATCAGCGTTATCCCGGCGCCCTGCAGCGATTTGGGCACATCGCAGTAGTCCAGTTCTTCGCGGATGCCGGCCATTATCACGATAGCTATCGTAAAACCCACGCCTCCGAAGATCGCCAGCACCAGCGAGGTGTCCAGGCCCCATGGATCGGCGCCCTTTCCGACCGCGACGTATTTCATGATCTCCAGACACGCGAACAGGATAGCGCAGTTGGTGGTGATCAGCGGAAGGAACACGCCGAACGACTTGTACAGCGGCGGGAAGAACTTGCGAACGTACATCTCGACGAACTGCACCGACGATGCGATCACGAAAATGTAGACGATGTAGCTGAGTATGCTCAGGTCGACATTCGGATCACCCATAACCATCGCCGCCAGCGGAGCGCCCGGGCGGAGAATGTAAAACGTGAATATCCAGCTAAGCAGCGCCGCGATCGTTATCACAAACGTGACCGCGCAGCCCATGCCGAAAGCCATGTCCACACGGCGTGATACGCCGATGAACGGACATATGCCCACAAAGTAGTGCAGGACGAAATTGTTTATTATCGCCGCACCAACAGCCACTAGAATCAGTTCGCCCAGGTGTTCCATTCTTATACCAACCGTAAACTACTATCTATCGGACTCGGTCAGGCCGAGGGTCCGGATTTCTTTTCGAACAGGCGGCCTATCCAATTGGCCAGCCCCAGCAACAGACCGAGGGTCAGGAACGCTCCGGGAGGCATAACCATTATGCCCCACTCGGGCCAGGCCGTCGGCATGACCCGCATTCCGAAGAACTCGCCGGCGCCGAGTATCTCTCGCACCGAAGCCACTGACGCAAGCGCCAGTGCGAAACCTATCGACTGCCCGACCGCGTCGGAAGCAGCGATCACCACCGACTGCTTGGAAGCACACACTTCGCAGCGGCAGATGATTACGCAGTTAACGATAATCAGCGGGATATACGGTCCCAGCGCCACGCTCATATCGGGCATCGCGTAAGCCAGCAGGCGGTCGGCGATGGTCACGAACGTCGCGATTGTAAGCGTAAAGACGAGTATCCGCAGGTGCGGTTGCAGCAGGTTGCGGATAAGGCTTGTCAGGATATTGGCGCAGATCAGTACGAATGCGACGGCGCCGGCCATTGTCATCGCGGTTTCCATCCCGCCGGTGACCGCCAGGGTCGGGCACATGCCCAGCAACTGGCGATAGACCGGGTTTTCCGGAATCAAGCCTCGCAGGAAACGTTCACCTGATGTTGGTCCGTCGTTGGACATTATTATTCCTTCACCACCGTATTGCCGATTTGATTATCCGCAGCAGCCGCCTTGGCCCGCAGCACGGCCTTGTTGACGATACGGCAGATAGCCATCGAAGTGGTCGTAGCCTTTTTCACCGCCTGAACCTGCTGGTCGCCGGGCGTTTTCTTGGGCTTGACCATAACCACGGGCTGGGCTTTCTTACCGGCGAACGATTCGACATAGCCGGCCTTGACGACCTTCTTCCACCAGCGTTCCCGCTGGTCCACAACGTGCACTTTGCTTATTGTCTGCGCCTCGGGGTCCAGGGCGACCAGCAGGTCGATCCTGTCCCAACGTCCCATCCGTTTTCCGCCGGCGACCCAGGCCATCACATCGCCATGGTCGCTGAGCACCTTGTAGACAAACTCGTCGCCGACTGCGACCTGTTCTATCTGATTGCCGTTGAAGCCGGGGAACATCTTGGGGATATTCTCCAACGCCTGGGCTCGCTGAATCGACGCGTCGAGATGCTCGCCGAACTCGCGAACCGCCCTGTTGACGATGCTGCATACGCTCTGGGACGAGATTGTCGCGCTGGCGATGGCCTGGATATCGTTGCTCTCGGGCAGTTGGGGTGTCTTTTGGGCGAATATGCCCTGCGTGCATGACTTGCCCTCGAACTTGTCCAGGAAATCCTTGCCGAGGATCTTGCTTCCCAGACCAGGCGTTTCGAGCTGCGTCAGCACGAAAATACCGGTGATCCTCTTGACCTTGGCGTCTACTCCGACGAGTACTTCGATCTTGTCGACGTAGCCCATACCCTCGGCCCGGAGCATGTAGCCCATCGTGGTCTTGTTATCGTCGGCGATCGCCCGGTAGTACGTCCGCTCAATCTGGACGCCGTCAACATCGACGGTGAACTGGCCTTCCTCCACGCGGTCCCTGTCGGCGTCGGGTATGAGTCTGGGGATCTGTTTGTACGTTCTGTCTTTCTTGTTGGCCTCGATACCGTCCTTCAGCACGATGTGCACGCCGGCGAGAGCGGCTCCGAAGCTGGACGCCAACGTCAGCACCAGCCAGGCCTGAACGAGATAATTCGCCTTCTTGGTGTCAGCCATTATTTCCGCTCCGGTACTGGTCCGCCGACCGGGGTCGGAATGGTCCATCTGTTAATCAGCGGAACCACCGCGTTCATCATCAACACGGCGAACATCACGCCTTCGGGGAAAGTCGACATCATGCGGAACAGCATTATAAACAGGCCCAGCCCGATCCCGAAGACCAACCGCCCTTTCGGCGTAATTGGGCTGCAGACTGGATCGGTGGCGATATAGAACGCCCCGAACAGCATGGCGCCTCCAAACATGTGATACGCCAGGAAGTCCAGCAGCGAAAGTCCCGCCCCGCCGCCGACCAGACCGACCAGAACAGCCACTATCGCCGAAGCCGCCAGCACGCCCAGCGGTATTTCCCACGCCGCGGTGCGCCGCAGGCAGAGATACAGACCGCCGATCAGACACGCAAGCGTGCTGACCTCGCCGATAGATCCGTTTGAGTTGCCCAGGAACAGACTTGAGATCGCCACGGGCGATTCGTCGTTTTCGTCTTGGGCGGGCGTTGAGCCCTTGGCCGCCGCTTCCTTGAGATCTTTAACTCGAGTTTTCAGCACGCTCATCGGCGTGGCTTGTGAAACAATGTCCAGCGTCTCGGCGTCGGGGTCTGCGGGGGGAACTTCGTACGCCCCGGCGGCAAGCGCCCCGGCGAAGCAGATCATCACAAACGCCCTGCCGACCATCGCGGGATTGAATATGTTCTGGCCCAGACCGCCGAATACAACCTTACCGATACCGACCGCGGCGCAGGCTCCGATGAACCCGACGTACCACGGAGCAGTGCCTGGAAGCGACAGCGCCAGAATAACGCCGGTGACAACCGCACTTAAGTCCTTGACCGCCTTCAGCGGGCATCTACCGCGCATCGCGGTGAACCCTATCTCCGCCGCGACGCATCCCAGGACGCAGACCGCCAGTTGCAGCACCGCCCCGGAGCCGAACTGGACTATCGCCCAGGCCACCAGCGGAACGGTGGCGATCAGCACGTCCAGCATCATTCGCCGCGTAGTAAGCGACGTGCTGAAGCTGTGCGGCGAGGGGGCTACGTGAATAACCGGACCTGCAGGCGGAGCCGGCTCGACGGGAGCCGGAGGCGCCACGGGAGCCTTGGGGGCCTCGGTTTGCTTGTTGTTTTCTGTAGCTTCGGTCATCTGTTGTTCTTGCCGATTCTTATCAGTCGCGGGGCATCTTGGCCTTTGCGACTCTCATTAACTGCACAAGCGGAAGGCTGGCCGGGCAGGCGTAGGCGCAGCATCCGCATTCCATACACGCCATCAGGTGGTGGCGTTTGGCCAGATCCCAGTCTTCGTGCCTGGACGCCAGGGCCAGCTTGGTGGGGACCAGGTTCAGCGGGCACACGTCAACGCATCGCCCGCAACGCACACAGTTGGTCTCCTGGGCGTGTGAAACGTCGGCGTGAGTCAAAACGGTAAGTCCGCTTGTGCCCTTGGTCACCGGGGTGTCCAGATTGCCCAGCGTAAAGCCCATCATCGGTCCGCCAGCCACTACGCGGGCCGCATTTTCACGCAAGCCGCCGCAGTAATCGACCAGTTCGCCGTAGCTTATCCCTATCGGGACCAGCAGATTCTTTGGATTTGCGATACCGGCGCCGGAGACCGTCACAATTCGGTGGGTAAGCGGTTTGCCCCGCACGACCGCACGTGCGATCGCCGCGGCGGTTCCAACATTTATAACCACCACGCCGACGTCCAGCGGAAGTCCGCCGGTGGGCACGGTGCGTCCCAGTGCGGCCAGAATCGTCTGCTTCTCGCCGCCCATCGGGTATTTAGTGTGGAGTTTGGCTATTTTAACGCCTGTGGAGCCGGCGGCCTGGGCCATCAGATCGATGGCCTTGGGCTTGTTGTCTTCGATTGCGATTATCACGTTTTTGGCGCCAGCGGCCTGGGCGGCCAGCAGAGCTCCGGTGATGATCGGCTCGGGGGCCTGGACCATAACACGATAGTCGGCGGTCAGATACGGTTCGCATTCGCAACCGTTGACCAGGATCGTGTCGATCGGCTTGGCTTCGTTTCTGGCGAACTTCACGTACGTCGGGAACGCCGCCCCGCCGAGTCCGACGATTCCAGCGTCGCTGACGGCTTGGGAAATCTGCTCGTGGGAGTACTGCTGGAGCCCTTCGGTCGGCCAGGGACCCGCGAAGCAATCGTCCCATAGCTGCTGACCTTCAAGCTGGTCGCCTTCGGCGGTTATCGGGATCATCGACACGTGTCGCCCGTTGGGCAGCGTGCAGACACCCTGCTTTCCGACCTTGCCGGTAACTGTCGCGTGGATGCCGGCGGAGATGAATCCGGTGGCTTTTCCGATAGGTTCGCCGAGCGTTACTTCCTGGCGAATCTTCACCAGCGACTCTGCCGGAGAACCGGTGTGCTGCAGCAGCGGGACCGCTACCTTCGCCGGTTGGGGTGGAATTTCTACGGGTGAGTTTTCGGCGAAAAGCTTGCCTTCGGGCGGATGAACGCCGCGGGGAAAACTGCCTTTGCCCGGTATGTCTGATAGTGCGGTCATATTTAGTGGTGTTCGTCTCCAGCGTAAGCCGGTTCTACAGGAACGTCAGTGTGCGTGGTGCGAATGAGCTTTAGGGCTATCGACGATATCACCCCGCCGACCGCCAGACCAATCAACGCCGCGACCAGCATTCTCGTTGGTCCGGGCCAATACGTTCGGGCGACAAGCGACGCGACAAGCGCCAACGTAAGCGGGAGCACAAACACCCACAAAGCGGCGACCGCCAAACGCCATCCGATGAAGACATCCTCACCAGGTGCGATCGGTTGCTTAGCCGACGAGCACTGCGAACACCCGGCCGGACAATCCGATATTTCGGGTGAATTCACTTAAACGCGCCTCGGCTGCAATAACAACACCGCCGCAACGACACGATATCGCTGCGGCATCCATAAGTCGGATAATAACTTTCACACCCGACAGTGTAAAGCTATTTTTCGAGCCGAATTGAACTCACCGCCCCCGCTTACCGGTCGGATCGCATGACAGCTTCGGCCAGGAGAAGATCCGCCGGGGCGGTTATCTTTACATTATTGGGGCCCGACGCCACAACGGTGACTTCGGCGCCTGTCCGCTGGACCGTTTCGGCGTCGTCGGTGGCCTGTCCACCGAGCGAATAGGCCTCGAGAAGCAGGTTTTTTTCGAAAACCTGCGGTGTTTGGGCCTCCCAGAGACCGTCGCGATCGACCGTCTTGACGATCCGGCCCGACGAGTCGACCTTTTTTATAGTACCGTGCAGCGGATAAGCCAGTATCGCAGCACCGGTATCGCCCGCGGCGGCAAACACCGCGTCGATCTGCTCGGAAGTCACGCACGGTCGGACCGAATCGTGTACACAGACCAGTTCGGCTGCCTCGTCGAGTCGCGCCAGGGCGTTTCGCACCGAGTCGGACCGCTCGGCGCCGCCGTCTACGAGTTCAACGCCCAGTTCCGCCAGTTCTTCGCAAAACTCCATCAGCAGCCTGGCGGCGTCATCAGGAGATACAACCATCAGTATCTGACAGACATCGTCGCGTTTGGCGAACAGGTCTATCGTACGCAGGAATACCTCACGACCGTCGAGGAGTTGGAATATCTTGTTGGAATCCGAGCCGAAGCGTTTTCCCGAACCGGCGGCCGGCAGTATTACTGATACTTTCTTCATGCGGGCATCTTATCAGGCGTCGGCCAGGCTCGCCAGACCGTCGGCGTCCAGAATCACTATCTCCGGACCGTTTACTTCGATCAGTCCGGCAGCGCTGAGTTTTTTAAGGGCGCGGCTTAGCGTTTCGGGGATCGTTCCGATCTGACCGGCCAGTTCTCGCTTGGTCTGTTTTAGCACAACCGTGTCAGTCCCGGGCTTTGCGGGCATTTCGAGCAGTGCGCCGGCCAGCCTGGCCGGCACGTCCTTCAGCGAAAGCTGCTCGATGAGCCGATTGAATTCGCGGAGTTTATCCGACATACCGGCGAGCATCGCCATCGCTATGTCGGGGTTTGTGACGATCAGCTGCTTGAGGACCGCTCTCTTTACGACAAGCAGCGTAGCCTCCTCGAGCACTTCGGCGTGTGCAGGATAGTTCACCCCGGCCCACATGGCGGCCTGTCCGAACGTGTTTCCCGGCCCGTAGAGGTGCAGGATCTGCTCGTCGCCTTTGGGCGAGAGCTTGTAGACCTTTGCACGACCCGAAAGGATGATGTAGAAGCTATCGGCCAATTGGTTGGGCGAGAACACCTGAGCCCCCGCGGTCAGGTGGTCGATAAGGCACACGTCAAGCAGGGCTCGGACTTCGTTGTCGTCCAGGCGGCTTAGCAGCGGGGCCTGGCGCATCGCATCGGTAATCTGTGAGATTGTCGGTTTAGTCACGCAACGAGTGTACCGCCTGGAGGCTCCGGCGACTAGAGACCTCGCAGTTTTTTCGAGTTGAAGCGGATTTCGCGGACCAGGCAGTACAGAACCGGGACTACGAGCATTGTCAGCACTTCGATGAGCATTCCGCCGAAAGACGGTATCGCCATCGGGCCCATGATGTCGGCCCCTCGCCCGGTCGACGTGAGAACCGGAATCAGAGCCAGGATGGTTGTCGCAGTCGTCATCAGACACGGTCTTACCCGGCGCGATCCGGCGTGGATCGTAGCCGCTCGGATCGCCTCAATGTCGGCGGGCTTCTCCCGATCGAACGTCTGGTTGAGATATGTCGCCATCACCACGCCGTCGTCGCTTGCGATTCCGAACAGCGCCAGGAAACCGACCCAGAGGGCCACTGACATCTTGATCGGGTGCATGCCGAACATCTCGCGAATGTTGGCGCCGAACACGTCGAAGTTCATGAACCAGTCCGATCCGTACAGCCAGAGCATCAGGAATCCGCCGGCCCAGGCGACAAAAATGCCGGTGAAGACCATGCCGGTAGTCAGCACCGAGCGGAACTGGAGGTACAGGATCATGAATATCAGGAACAGCGCCCCGGCCATGATCACGTATAGACGCTGCTGCTGTGCGGAGTATTCCTTTACGGTCTTGCCGGCGACGTTGAATTCGAGCAACATTCCCGGCGGCATTTTCAGGCTACCGTCGGCGATCCGCGCATCGAGGTATGCTCTGCACCGCTCGATGACGTCGATCTCACCCAGCCCGGGGGCCGACGAAAACGTAACGAAGCCGATCATGAATCCCTTTTCGCGCTGGATGCGCATCGGACCGGGCTCGAACTTGATCTTCACAAGTTGGCCCAGCGGAATCTGGGCTCCGGTAGTCGACGGCACGAGCACCTGCTTGAGAGCTTCAATATCGCCGCGGAGTTCGCGCTGGTATCGCACGCGAACGTCGAAACGCTTGCGTCCCTCGACGGTTGTCGTCACGGTCTTGCCCCCTACGGCGACTTCGACGGCGTTCAGCACGTCGCCGCGGTTAACTGCGTAGCGGCCCATCGCCTGGCGAGCTTCGCGGCTTGTGGTGTCGATGTTCAGATACGGTTTGGCCACGGTTCGATCGGCCAGCACGTTCGTCAGACCCAGCGACGGAGCATCCTTCAGCAGCGTCTCGATTCGGATCCCGACGGCCTGGATCTCCTGGAGACTGTCGCCCATGATCTTCAGGCCCATTGGCGATCGCATCCCGGTCTGCAGCATTGTACGACGGGTCTCGATCGGCTGGAACTTCGACGCCGGCGACATGCCGACAGCCGCTCCGGCCCAAACGATCTCGTCCCAGATGTCCTGCGGGGTTTTGATGTGATCGCGCCACTGGCGGATCAGCTTGCCGTTTGAATCCTTGATACGGCGTCCAGCGGAGTCGGTCTTGTACTCGCTCTTGTAGTTGATGACGGTTTCGACCATGGAAATCGGCGCCGGGTCCAGCGCCGATTCGGCCCGGCCGATCTTGCCGCCGACTGATTCGACCTCAGGAATCGCCCTGAACGCCGCATCCTGTTTGGACAGGTAATCGACGGCCGCTCCGATCGACCCATGCGAACTCATCGAAGGCATCCAGAGGAACGAACCCTCGTCCAGCGAAGGCATTTCCTCGGCGCCCAGGCCCGGGAACGTCTCTGAACCCGCCGCCCAGAAGTTGCGGGATTTCAGGTCTTCGTACCAACCGTCCCGCTGGGCGGCCTCCTTGAGCGGGGCGAAACTCGTCTCGAAACCTAACCATAATACGGGGATGCCAATAAGGACCAGACTCGCCGGGATCGACAGGAACAACAGTTTATGGCGGAGGCACCAGCCCAGGATCGCCGGATACGCCAACTGGAACAGTTTGAAGAACGCCAGCAGCAGACCGATCAGCAGGCCGACGAATATCACGTTCTTGACCATCCCGCGATCGACTCCCAGCGGTCCCCAGTGCGCCGTCAGCGCCAGGCCGACGAGAACAACCGCCGCCAGCGACGCGACCCAGCCGGCCGGTCTGTGGAACCTGGGGTGAACGAACTCTTTGCACACGTGCCATATCGCAAACGCAATCATCGCAGCGCCGAGGGGCCAGGAGAGCATCATCCCGGCGACAACTCCGGCCGCCGCAACTAGAGCGTGCACACTCCGCTTCATCCACTTGCCGGAAATCCGACCGCAGAACAACAGGTGCGCCGCCGGCGGGATAATCGTAAGCGAGACGACGACGGCGGCTATCAGCGCGAAAGTCTTGGTGTACGCCAGAGGTCGAAACAGTTTGCCCCGCTCGCCGGTCATCAGCAGCACCGGCAGGAAACCGACGATCGTAGTCATTACCGCAGTAACAACCGCCCCGCCGACTTCGACCCCCGCGCGGTGAATTACTTCAAGCCTCGATTCGTCGGGATCGGCCTCGTCGAGATGGCGCAGAATGTTCTCGCAGATCACGATGCCCATGTCGACCATCGTGCCGATGGCGATCGCGATTCCCGAAAGCGCCACAATATTCGCATCTACGCCGAACACCTTCATACCGATGAAGCACATCAGCACCGACAGCGGCAGCAGCGAGCCGATCAGCAGGCTGGACCTCAGGTGCATGACCATGAGCACCACGACGATAATCGTTATCATCACTTCGTCGCGCAACGCGTGATCGAGCGTGCCGAGGGTTTCCTTTATCAGCTTGGTGCGATCGTAAAACGGCACGATCGTGACGCGTGAGACCGTCCCGTCTTCGAGGGTCTTGCTCGGCAGGGTCGGGGCGATTCGCCTGATCCGCTCCTTGACGTTGTTGATGACTTCCAGCGGGTTGGCGCCGTAGCGAGCGACGACAACTCCGCCTACGGCCCCGGCGCCGTCTTTATCGAGCGCCCCTCTCCGCAGCGCAGGCCCCATCGCAACTTTCGCCACATGCTTGACCAGCACCGGCACGTTGTCGGAGACCTTGATCACGCTGGTCTCGATATCTTCGATATCCTTTATGTACCCGATCCCGCGAACGAAATACTCCACGCGGTTCAGTTCGATTGTCTTGGCCCCGATATCGCGGTTCGAGGCACGCACTGCGCCGTATACGTCGCCCAGAGTCACGCCGTAAGCACGCATCGCATCGGGGTCGACGTCCACGTGATATTCGCGCACAAACCCGCCTGCGGACGCCACTTCGCTCACCCCGCCGACCGATCTGAGATTATCCCGCAGTGTCCAGTCCTGGATCGTTCGCAGCTCCTCCAGGTCCCATCCGCCAGCGGGATCCCCGTCCTTGTCGCGACCCTCGAGCGTGTACCAGAATACCTGTCCCAGCGACGTCGCATCCGGCCCGGGAACGGGTTTCACTCCTGCGGGAAACGTTCCGTCCGGCAGCGAATCGAGCTTCTCACTCAGGCGATCGCGGGACCAGTAGAAGTCCACGCCGTCTTCGAATATCACGTTTATCGACGAGAACGCGAACATCGAGCTGCTGCGAACGGTCTTCACCCCGGGCACGTTAACCAGGAGCGTACTGAGCGGATATGTTATCTGATCGTCGATCTGCTGGGGCGACTGGCCGGGCCAACTGGTGAAAACGATCTGCTGGTTGGCCGCCGTGTCGGGGATTGCATCGACAGGGACCGGGGCCCGCGGAAGTGAGCCGAGGTTCCAGTCGAACGGAGCGACGGCCAGCCCCCATCCGAGCACGAACAGCACGACAAGCGAGACTACAAGCTTGTTGGTCAGGCAAAATCGCATGACGCGGGAGATAACGCCCTGGCGGCCCAAGAGATCGAGTTGCGGCGAGCTTGGGCTCACTTACCGCCCCCCTGGATTGTCTCGCTCACGCCTCCGCACCGGAGCATCATCGCGCCGAAATACGGGTTGAGCGTCTTGTCGTCAGACTGCAGCCAGTCGGCTCCGCGATTGTCGAACGCCATCGGACAGTTGTGGACGAACAGCTTGCGCCCGGGCAGTTCGAACCGCCTGGCCAGCGATATAACCTGGACCGACAGCGGCTCGAAGTCCTTGCGGAGAATTTTGATGTCGACCGCGGCTCCGGCGCGATTCAGAACGTCGCCCAGTCCGCCCAGGGCCTCAATGTCGAACTCGCCGACAACCTTCTTCATTCGCCCCACCGCCGCGATCGCCCCTTTGAAGTCGTCACCAGCCAGAGCTTTTGACACCGCGAAGTACGCATCGAACACGCCTGAAAGCTGTTTGGCGGACGCCGCCGACAGCTTCACTCGGGGCTCGACAGTCGGTTTGCTCATCTCGTCGAGCATTCCGGGCTTCTGTGCGATCTGGCGCTCGGAATCGATGGCGAAGGCCCCGCGCGTGACAACGCGATCGCCTTCTTTCAGGCCGTCGCGAACTATATAGTACCGCCCGGCGCGCAGGCCTAACTGGACGGTTCGCCATTCGAACGTGGGTTGCTCAGCATTCTCCACGCGCACGTAGACCACGGCGCGTTTGCCGGTAAGCAGCGGAGCCGTGACGGGTATCACCAGCGGAGCAGCGTCTTTGGGAGCCCCGGCGCCGCTGACGTAGCCCAGCGATTCTGCGCGCACTATATCCATTTCGCATATGTCGCACTTGCCGGCGGCGTCCTTTATCACTGACGGATGCATCGGGCATATCCACTTGCCGGCCAGTGCGGCGTCCATGACCTTGCCGCCGGCGGCGATCTTCGTATGCACCGAGGCCTTTACGAACATACCGGGCTTGAGGCGCCCGTCGGCGTTGGAGGCGTTTACGCGGACCTTGACGGTGCGCGTTCGAGAGTCGAGAACCGGGTCAATAAACGAGATCGTACCGGAGAACTTCTCGCCGGGATACGCCACTGAGGCAAACTCGACCTTCTGGCCGTAACGCAACCACATCAGGTCCGATTCGTACGCACGCAGGTTAACCCACACCCCGGTCAAATCGGCGATAGTATAGATCCTGTCGCCGGTCTTTACGTACATCCCCTGCCGGGCGTTCTTGTTGATTACGATCCCGCCTGTCGGCGAGTGGATCGTGATGTGGTCCGTAGCTTTTCCGGATTTTTCGATCTCGGCAATCTGTGCCGGCCTAAGGCCCCAAAGGCGAAGTTTCTCGCGTGCGGCTTTGACCATATCCAGCGTCGACTTTCGGACAATCGCGACGTCTGAATCCTTCAGTTCCCTGACAGCCCTGAGCCCGGCCAGCAGTTCTTCCTGCGCGCTGAGCAGTTCGGGGCTGTAGAGTTCGACCATGTGATCGCCTTTGCGCACCGGCACGCCGGTGTAGTCTACGAACAGGCGATCGAGGCGCCCGGGCGTCCAAGCCGTTATGTACGCCAGCTTCGTCTCGTCGAAGTCGATCTTGCCGATCATGCGTACTTCGGCCTGTGGGAACTTTCGCAGGACCGGCGAGGTCTGAACGTCCAGCAGCGCCGCGGCCTGCGGGCTCAGCGTGGTGCGGCTGGGATCACGATTGTCCATCTGTCCCTTCGAAGCGACTACCAGGGGCATGCCGCACCTACCGCACTTCTCGTCAGGATCGGTGCTCGAGAAGTACGCGTGGTGCGAGTAGTTCATCGGACAGATGTACAGTTGGGTTTGTTCTCCCGCCCCCGCCGATTTGGTTGTCGGTTGGGGTTTGACAGCAGGCGACAGCGCCCAGTGCAGGAAGTATCCCGCCACTATGCACGCCAGGAACATGAGAATCAGCGTCACCTTGCCCACCAGCAGCATAACCAGATCCGAACTGCGATGCTCATCCGGAGGCTCCGGCGGAGGCTCCAGAGTCGAGGGGTCTTCTATTTCGTTCATGGCGTGCTCCCTTTCGTCGGGCCGAACTTAACGCCTGTGGTCATTTCCAACTCAGCGGATCGCTGTGCGAGATCGGCGATCGCCCTTTGAAGGGTGATCTCGAACTCCAGCAGCACTCTCTGCGCGTCGATCAGATCCTGGAAACCACCTTTTGCGCCTCGGTAGGCGGCGTCCGAAGCGCTCATCGCCTGGCGGGCTTTAGGCAGCAGCGTGTCGCGGTACAGCGTTATCTTCCGCTGCGCGTCGGAGTATCGATACCCGATCAGGCTCAGTTGCGACTTGAGCGAATTGAGTTTCGCCGCGCGGGTCTGGACCGCCGACTGTCGTCTGAATCGCGCCTCGCGGACTCCGGCGTCAAGCTTGTCGCGCCAGATCGGCAGGTTCAGCGAGACCATCGCGATGACCGGATCGTCGCCATCGCCGTTGGGGCTCCTGCCGCCTGTCGAACTGGCGGTGTCTATGTAGCTCATGCCGAGGGTTACGTCGGGCCAGTAGTTTTTCTTCGCCAGTTCGATCCCGATCTCTTCGGCGGCGATCCGACGATCCAGCTCCGCCAGTTCGGGGCTGTTCTTTTCGAGCAGTTCATCCAGACCGGCCAGGTCGACGTCGCCGGCGGCAGGCGCCTTCAGCACAGCTACCGGCGTGTTGATCGGCCGGTTCATCGCTGCGTTCAATCTGGCCGCCAGCGGTTTGCGCATCTGCTCGAGGCTCGATATCCGATCGGCGAGTTTGCCCATTTCGACCTGCACGCGGATTATGTCGGGGTGCCCCGCCGCGGCCGTCTTGTATCGGATCCGCGCGATCGTTTCGATGTGCTTGAGCAGCTTGGCGTTTTGTTCGGTTATCTCGATCGCGCGGGCCAGGTAGTAATATTCGCTGTAGGCGTCTTTAACTTCCCGGGCCAGCTTGAGGCGTTTCTGGCGGAATTGCTGATGCGACGCGTTTGCCTTCTCCACGGCCGCATCGCCGCGAAGAGCCAGCTTGCCGAACCACGGAAAAGTCTGTGCGATACTGAACGCCTGGCGCTGGGACCCGGTGCGCGTCTCGACGCGCTGGATGTAATACTGATACGTGAACTTCGGATCCGGTAGTGCGGTTACCTGCGGGATCTGCTGTAGATCGGCTTTCCAGCGACTAAAAGCGGCCGCCAGTTCCGGGTTGTCCAACTCGGCGGTCCGCACGTAATCGTCAACCGTCGATTCGGCGGTAAACCCGGGGCGACCCTCCCGCGGCGCCGGGGTGTCGTCGGCGAACAGGTCTTTTGCGACCGGACCTTCAAGGCGAGGGTCGTAGCCGCGGCTGCAACCAATCGTCGCCGACAGCACCACAACGCACAGTAAACTCAATATGCTTGATCGAGTCATTCTAAGACTCCTTTCGAAACTGGATGCATTATCAGCCGCGAAGGCGTTCCAGCACGCCGCGGAGCGCTTCGACCGGCTGGCTGCCGACGACACTGTACGAACGCTCGCCAATACGAACGCTCGCGATTGAAAGCCCTTCACAACTCCCGTTATGTATGCACTTGCAGTGCGGGTGCCCGCAGCCGCAGCCGAGCCCAAGCTTCTTGGGCCAATCTTCAGTCACTATGATGCTGGCTTGTGAATTGTCGAGATTGACAACGTAAGTGGCCACCAGCTTGCCTTTGAGTTTGGCGACATGGCAACCGACGATCTGCAGCTCGGGGCACTGTTCAAGCAGCTGCGGCGTGAAACCCATTTCACGCTGGAAGTAAGCCTTTATCTTCTCGCAGTCGCCTGTGACGTGGAAGCCCTCGGGCGTGGTGAGGTTAACTTTGTGAATGTTCGCAAGCTCCACCGTACCTGCCAGCACGGGCTCGGTTTCCCATACGCTGGCCAGGATCAAACCGACAATCAACAACGCCGCAGCAGCAGCGGCAGGCAGGAATCGCATCGTAAAACGAAGGATCCTGCTCCGGCGCACCGGGGCGGGAGCCGCAGCCTGCAAGCCGGCCCGGATCTTGTCAGCCAGCGAATCGCCGGCATGGGTGGAATCGAACGCAGCGGTCAGGCGCGCCCGAATCGCGCGGGCCTCTTCGAGCCGCGCCAGGTCTTCGGCACAAATATCGTCGCCCTGCGGCGCGGCGCCGCTCAGGATGTCTTCAAATTGTTCAGGGGTCAGTTTCATGGTTTCACCCTCCCGTCAAAGCCCAGGTCGGCGGCATGCGCGGCCAGGCGACTTTTGAGCTTCGCCCGGGCTCGTGAGGCTCGGGACTTCACCGTCCCGACCGCCACGTCAAGGATCTCGGCGACTTCATCAAGCGGCGTCCGTTCGACGTCGACCAGGAAGACCACCAGCCTCTGAGCCTCGGGCAGTTCACCAAGCGCTTCGATGATCTGCTCGTCGGCGAAACTCTCCAGGATGTCTTCGGCGTTGGTCCAGTGCGTATCTTCAACCGATTCGGGCGCCGCCAGCGGCAGCTTGTCGACCTGGAGCTCGGCGCCCACGACCTTGCGATGCCTGAGCCGATCGATCCAACTGTTGCGAAGTATCCGCATCAGCCAGGCCTTGCAGTTAGTGCCCGGGCGAAACGATCCGAACTGCCCGAAGGCCTTAAGGAACGCGGCCTGGGTAAGGTCTTCGGCCTCATCGCGATTCCCGCACAGCGCAAAGGCCGTGCGGAACACGTTGTCCAGATACGGCATTGCGGTTTTTTCAAAATCGGACGAATCCGTCATACGCACCTGGCGGATATCCCGCCACCTTCCAAACGTCCAGGACTGCAAAATGGTTCCGCGAACTTGAAAAATGGTAGCACATTCCGCAGGCGCACAACACTGCAAAACCAAATGGGGGAGCCAACTTCCCCTAATACAAGGAAACCCCGACAGTGTCGGGGTTTCCAGAACTGGACAAGCGGTCAGGACCCGGTGGGTCGCGGGGAGGGCCCACCGGGACCTCCGCCTGACCGCCGGGAAAAACCTATTTACCCACGATCTTTTTGACTTCGGCGATAAAGGCGCTCGGTCCGCCTCGCATGTATCCGGTCCGTCCGAGTATTTTCTCGCCGCTGGGGTCCAGGACTATGATCGTCGGGAATCCGCGAACGCCGTACTTGTTGGCGAGCTCTCGGTTACGCTGCTTGATCGCGTCGGACTGCTTCTTGCTGCGCGGGAAATCCAGCTCGACCAGCACGAGATTATTGTCGGCGTAGGTCTTGAATGCGTCTTTGGAGAACACCTCGTCGTGCAGTTTTATGCACCATCCGCACCAGTCGCTGCCGGAGAAATCCAACAGGATCGGACGCTTGGACGCCGCGGCGTATTTCTTGGCCTTGTCGAGATCCTCGGTCCAGCCCTTTACTTCCGGAACCGAGTTGGCTTTTTTGGCCCGATCGCGAAGACTCACCAGCACGCCCTTGACCTTTTCCAGCGACGCCAGGGCTTCGGCTCTTTTGCCTTGCCCGACAGCGGATTCCGCCACGGCGAGATCCTTCAACGCCCCGTCAAGTCTGGCTATAAGTTTGGCGTGAGGGTCGGCGGCGGGTTTGGCTTTGCCCGCCGGGCCCGGGGCTCCGGCGGCGCAGGACGAGCACGCCCCGCCCGCTCCGCATTTGGGAGCAGCTGCATAGGCGGCCACCGCCAGGCCCGCCAGCAACACTACTAAAAGGGTCAATCCTTTATGTTTCATGTGTTTAGCACTCATTGTTCTTTCCTTTGTCGTTAGGCGTTTGATGTATTGGTTGTCACCTGTCTAAACGCTCCAGCGCTGGATCAGGTTCCATCAAATAGCTTTTTCACTCAGGCGGTTTCGGATCGGGCACGGAGTTGAGAATCTCCCGCATGGTCCCGATAGTCACAATGTCCGGCCGGACGAACGGCTCGTTGGGCTTGTCTGCAGGGAAGACCGCCAGGAACGGCAGCGATCGGCCGCCGAGTTTGGCCCACAGCCGTTCGAGCATGCGGGTCCTGGGACTGTCGTTGGTGATGTCGGCCCGCATTGAGACAACGCCTTTCTTCTTGAGCAGCTCGCTGATCTCCTGACTCTCGAAGACCACCTTCTCGTTCCAGACGCAGTTGGGGCACCATGTTGCGGAGAAATCGACAAACACGCTCCGCCCGGCCTTTATGTGCTCGTCGAAGGCGCTATGATCGAATTCCTTCCACTCAATGTGTCCCTCGCCCGGCTGGCTCGGGGCGAACGCCGACTGCATCGTTCCAAACGACAGGTGAGCACCGATGGCGACGATCGCAACGGTAACTACGACAACAGCCCATCGCTTAACGAGCTTCTGACCGAATTTCGCGAATCTGCCCCAATACCACGCAGCGATTGCAACGAAGACCAGGAACGCGTTTATGAACAGCAGCATTTCCCGCCGCACCGAAATCATCAGGTAGACCACTGTGACCATCAGCAAGAAGCCCATAGCCTGTTTGAACGTCTCCATCCATGGGCCGGGCTTGGGAACAAACGCCAGCAGCTTCGGAAACGCCGTGAGCACCACGTACGGAAACGCCATGCCGAACCCCAGCATGGTGAAGATCAGGAATATCGTCAGCGGAGTCTGGGCCAGCGTCCAGGTCAGAGTGCTGCCGAGGAACGGTCCGCTGCACGGCGTGGCCAGAAGTGTGGCCAGCATGCCGTTGAAGAACGCATTGCCCAGGCCCTCTCGCCCCATGCCGGCGGCCAGCGCATTGACCTGCTTCGGCACGCCGAGGGTGAAAACGTCCAGCAGCGACAGCGCGAACGCGAAGACCACCGCGATCATCACGATCATGAACCCGTCGGACTGGAACTGCTCGCCCCAGTTCAGCCCAAGCGTGATCGCCGCGATCGCCAGGGCCCAGAAGACCAGAATCATACCCGCTGCGAAAAGCCCCCCCAGGGCCAGGACCCTGCCGCGAGACTCGCCCGCCTGTTGAACGAAGCTCAGGACTTTGATCGAAATGACCGGCAGGACGCACGGCATCACGTTCATCAGGATCCCGGCCAGAAAAGCAATCAGCAGCCATACAGCCAGACCGTGTCCGCCAGCTCCGCCGTTGCGAGGGGCGTAGTCGGGGAATGTAACCTTCGAATAGTCAGTGGTGTCTTGGGCCGCCGGTTCGGCGTTCGGTGTTTTCGCCGGCGCATCGGCCGCGGAAAACTCCGTCGGGAACGCCGCGAACAGCGAATCGTCTCCGCGCCCCAGGCTCTTTATCGATTCGGCGTAGAGCGTGCAGGAACCGGTGTCCGAACAGGTTTGAGCGTCGATCTTCACCGTTACGTCATCGGCCGACACATCACCGGACACTTCTCCGGATGCATATAAAAGGATGGTCCCTTCGTGAGAGTTTATCCAGACCCCGGGCCCGGCGAGTTCTGCGGCCTGGGGGAGGCGATGCGGTTTGGGGAACAGGACCTTGGACCACTTCACCGACTCGGGGCCCATGGTGATCTTGGCCTCCAGACCGATCGCTTTGGGATGCCCCTTCTCGGCGTCGTAAAGATGCCATCCGCTGTCGATTTTGATCCTGATAACCGCGTGAATTTTCCCGTCAACAGTTCTACTGAACAGCTCGGCCGACGCGCTATTGGCGCCGGGAGCAAAATCGCCGATCTGGGCGTTTGCGATGTTCGCCGGCACGTAAAGCACCGCCGCGGCAAGAATAAGCCCCGCTATAAACTTCTGCTTTATATTCATGATTGTCGCCTTTGGATCCGTCTCGCCAATATCTCATCATATACGCTTCACCGTCCAAAACGATTGCGAGAGACAATTGGTTCCCACTTGCAGTCTAGCACAGCTTGAATCCCCGCGAAAGTTATTCAACGATCATGCAGCCCACACCCCCGCGGGGCGCCTTCGAGGCCCAGACTCGCCTTGTCGGCAAGTCCGGTCAGACATCCGGCCTGGCCGCCTTCCAGCCGACATCCATCATTGCTATCAGCTTGGCCAGCAGGTCCTTATTCTTCGGATCAGCGGCAATATTCACGTTACCGTCCGGGTCTGTCTTATAGTCGTAAATCTCATACCGGCCCGTTCCCGGCAACTGGTATCGACCGCCTTTCGGCATCACCTTGCCGTATGCAGTGAGGCGATACCTCTCGGTCCGCATGGACCGCGCCCCGCCCCATATATTGAATGCCGCCTTTTTCCATTTCCGGGTCGGGTCCTTCAGGAGCGGCATCAGGCTTATCCCTTCCAGATGATCCGGCGTCGACAAACCTGCAAATTCGCAGCAAGTGGGGTAAATATCAACCAGCTCAGTCAACGAATCGGTTTTCGCACCTTTTGTTATACCCGGCGCAGAAACCAGGAGCGGCACACGAACAGCCTCCTCGTAGTTGCTGCATTTGGACCATAGCTTGTGCTCACCCAGTTGCCAACCGTGATCGCTTACTAACACCACAATTGTGTTGTCCTTCATGCCCGAATCATCAAGCGCATCGAGTATACGACCAATCTGCGCATCGATAAAACTCACACACGCCCAGTAACCGTGAATCAGTTCTCTCTGCTTGTCTTCAGGCAATACAGGGAAGTTCCCCGGCTTCCAATCGGAGCGCTTCGATCCGGCCGCATTTACAACCTCATCACCATAATGAACCAGATCACCCCATGTGTTACGGCTGACGGCTCCTTTTGGAAAGAACTGATTCTTTGCAAGGTCTATATCTGCTCGCTTGTACATGTCCCAGTATTTCTTCGGAGCGACCCACGGGAGATGCGGGCGGTAAAATCCTGCAGCCAGAAAGAACCGCTTCCCTGATTTGCCGTATTTCTTTATATCAGCCACAGCCTTGTCGGCCGACATCCCGTCGGGATACGCGTTGTCCGGCGCGTCTACACACTCGGTAATAGCCGACTGGTTTCTTCCCGTCTTGGCGTACGTACGTCCTTTCAGGTTCTCGGCCAGCTGATACCCGGCGCACCACCCGTCACAAACGAACTTCTTCTCATTAAATGTGTCCGTATATCGCTTCGTCCACGATTCCGGATCGTCATTATTGAAGTGATACACTTTCCCTATGGAAATGGTGTCGTAACCGTTTGCTTTGAAATGTCCCGGCAAGGACGGTTTTCCCTTGGGAAGAAGCCGCCGCAATTTCCCCTGCCCTCTATTCCTGGGATACATTCCGCTGAGCGTGCTTACTCGTGAAGGCATGCAAACAGGAATCTGGCAATACGCCCTATTGAAAACCAGCGACCGCTTGGCCAGCCGATCTATGTTGGGTGTGATCAATTTGCTTTTTCCGTAGCAATTGATCTCCGGCCTGAGGTCATCAACATACAAGAGCAGAACATTCTTAACTTGCTCTCTTCGGCTCTCGGCAAATACAGCCGCCGTACCGAGAACGGCAAGACCCATTCCGGCTGTTTTGAGAAACTCCCGTCGAGAGTAATCGCTCATGACGTATTCCTTCTTGCCCGCCCAACGTTTCGCGCGACCATCGTCAAGACAGCCTCTTCAGTCGCGACTGATTTTTTCGACTTCGTACGAGCCGGTTGACTGGTGCGGCGTGATGGGCCAGTTATCCGTACGGAACGGATACGCCGGCAGGTGGCGGGAGTTCTCCAAACCGCCTATCGGCAGGTTCGAAACGGCGTAACGGACCGCAACCGGCTCGGGCACTTCGTCGCACCAGACCTCGAGCCTTTGGGCGTTGTCTCTCTTGCTGACCCGCGCCTTGGCTACGTGGAACACGCGGTCCTTGCCTGCGATGTAGAAACCGCGATCGTTGTCCTTGTCCAGACGCATCGACTTTGACGTTTCGGGCTCGAACGTGATGAGGATCTTCTTGCCCTCGATCTTCATGTCCTTGTAGATCGGCCCGCGCCATTCGAGGGGATCTTTCGAACCCCATCGCTTGACGCCGTAGACTTCCGACAGGGCCCAACGCGCCGACCGCTGGCCGACCGGCGCCTTCAGCGGCGGATGGATCCTCTGGGTCGAGTTGGTGTCGAACGTCACGATCAGACCCGTACCCGGCGTGCGGCGCCAAGTCAGGAACTGTATCTCGCGGATGACGTTGGTGTGATGGTTCATGTCGTACGTCATACTGCGGCGGCTGGACCATCCGGCGATCTGGATAATACCGAACGGGAGTTTCTCATCGCCGAACGCTTTTCGCCACGACGAGATCACGCCCGGGAACGTGCGATAAAACGGTTTCCAGCTCTCGGCGAACGAATTGTTCTCGCCCTGGTAAAACAGCACGCCGCGGATCTTCATTCGCTTTATCGGGTGGATCATCGCGTTGAACATGCCCGCCGGTTGGCGCTTGCCCGCCGGAGTCGTGAAGGCGTTGGAGTTCGGTCTGCGGGCCTTCTTGTCGCCGGCGGCGACTTTCTTTTCGTATGCTTTTACGGCGGCTTGGTAGCGTTTCTTCGCCCCGGTCGCAGCCCCGCCGTCGTTCCACTCCTTCATCGCCGTATCGAACTTCTCGATGTACGGTTTCATTTCCGGAATGTCTTTGAGGATTTCCTTGCAGGTCCAGTGCTGGGCCATTGTACCGCCCCACGACGTGTCGATGAGCCCGACCGGGACTTTCAGCCTGCGGTGCAGGCGGCGCGCGAAGTAGTACCCAACGCCGCTGCAGTCCTGGACATTTTCGGCAACACACGCTCGCCAGACGCCTTGTGTCTTGCTTGCTCCGTCCAGATCAACATCACTCTGCGCCTCGGGGCGGGCAATGTGCGGCATGCGGTAGAACCTTATCGCCGGATAGTCCGCCGACTCGATCTCCATGTCGCTGTTGAGGCTGCCGCGAAGGGTCCATTCCATATTGCTCTGGCCGCCGCACAACCAAAGTTCGCCGATCAGCACATCGCTGAGCTCAACCTTGCCCGACTTGCCCTGAATAACCAACCCGGCCGGATCAAAAGACGCCTTCATCGCTTTGAGTTCGGCGGCCCAGAGTCCCTTGGCGTCAGCTGTCGCCGTCGCCATCTGAGCTTCGTCGCCTCGGGCCAGCTTAACAGTGACTTTCTCGCCAGCGGCGGCGAAGCCCCAAACTATGATGGGCTTGTCACGCTGGAGGACCATGTGATCGCCAAATATCTTCGACAGGCGAACTTCGGCCTGCAGCGGTCCGGCGATCCAAAGTGCGGCGATTATTAGAGCGGTCAGTTTGATGCTTGTTTTCATGGTATGGCTCTCTCGTTGCCTGGGGAATGATTAATGCAACGATGATACGCTTTGGCGGCCAGCCTGCAAGAGAGCAATGAAATGAATAAGTCCGGCGCGGCCTCTCGGGCCGCGCCGGACTTGCGATCCGACAGTCAGTCAAACAGCCGGGCTACTTGCAGCAACCGGGCGAGCCTTTGGCCTTGCCGCACTTGGTGCACTTGACGGCGTCGGCTTTGCAGCAGACGTCCGAGCCCTTGATCTGCCCGCAACCGCCGCACAGGACTGCATCTTTGCCCTTTGTGATCTTGCAGCAGCCGGGCGAGCCCTTGGCCAGATCGCAGCCGGCGCACTTTTCAGCGCCTTCCTTGCAGCAGACGTCCGAGCCCTTTACCTGCCCGCAGCCGCCGCAGAGGGCCTTGGCCGTGGGCATCGGACTCGGAGCCTTGTTACAGCCGACCAGAATCATTCCGGTCACCATCAGCAACACCACTGGCAATACGATTTTCTTAAACATCACAGTCTCCTTAAAACTCTGGTTTTGTCCGCCGCAATCGCCGGAAATCGGCGTTGAATCACAACGGTCTCAATTGAACGAACGTCCGGGCCGCCGAAAACGTTCCATATAAAAAGTATATGCACGGAAATATTATGTTTTCAGAACTTTCAATAGTTTCCCGTGCGGAGCCTTGTGGTGTATGCTTGGCGATCGGCAATACGGTCCCGATTTCGCCCCAGCGGTGCGAACAACACAAGAAGAGAGTTTTAATGCTCCTGAACGTCTCGGACATCTGCAAGTCTTTCGACGATTTCAACGTGCTGGATTCAGTCTCCCTGGAGATCGAGCCCGGCGGCGTGATGTCGTTGTGCGGCCCGTCGGGCTGCGGTAAGACCACGCTGATTCGGGTGATAGCGGGATTGTGCAGTTTCGATTCGGGACACATGGTCATCGACGATCAGAGCATCAGGCCCGACGGCATGTATCCCCAGAAGCTCCATGGGCGCGTCGGGGTTGTGTTCCAGGAGCACAATCTCATGCCGCACATGACGGCGCTGCAGAACGTAATGCTGGGCCTGCGACACGGGTTAAAACTGCCCCGCAAAGAAGCACACGATCGGGCAATGGCCGAACTTGCGAACATGTCGCTGTCGGACAAGGCCTCCCAATACCCCGCAAGCCTTTCCGGCGGCCAGCGGCAGCGAGTGGCGATCGCCCGGGCCCTGGCGACAGACCCGCTGGTGCTGCTGCTGGACGAACCGACAAGCGGGCTGGACTCGTCGCTCATCGGCGAGGTGCTGGGCGCGATCGAACGCCTGTGCAAAGACGGCATGACAATGCTGCTGGTGACTCACAACCTGCGATTCGCCAGACACGCCGGAACACAGTTCGCATTAATGCACAACGGGCGAGTAGAGATCTCCGGCGACCCGGGCCTGCTGGACGATCTTGACCAGGAGTGGACCTGACGTGGATTTCCAGCGATACGTCTTTTCCGAGCCGTACCTGGGCTGGCTTCTTGGCGGAGTCGGCATGACAGTGGTTATTGCGGCCCTCTCCGGAGCCGCAGCGATGATACTCGGCGTGGCGGTGACCACGGCACGGATTTCAGATCGCCCGTTCCCACGCTGGTTTGCGCGAATTTACATCTGCATTTTCCGCAACCTGCCGCCCGTGCCCCTGCTGCTGTTCCTGGTGTTCGCCCTTCCGGGCCTGTATCGCAATCTGCTGGGGGCGGCGTTTCCGCGCGGTATGGAGTTCGGGCTCCTTATCGCCGGCCTGGCGCTCAATACGTCTGCATATCTTGCTGAAATACTCCGCGCGGGGGTCCGGGGCGTTCCGTTGCAGCACTGGGACGCGGCGAAGGTTTGCGGCTTGGGGCGGGGCAAGACGCTGCTGCTTGTGGTCTATCCCCAGGCGATGCGAATAACGCTGCCAGCCCTTGGAACGCGGCTCATCCACAACATGAAAAACTCATCGATCGCCCTGGTCCTTCCGCTGGCTCCGATCTACATGGACGTGACCTCGCAAGCCGGACGCATCGCCGGGCAAACGTTCGCCTGGGCCGAACCGCTGATCTTCGCGGCCGGGGTTTATCTGGCGCTGACGCTCTGCCTGAGCAGTCTGACAGCATATCTGGCCCGTCGAAGCCAACTGAAGGTGGAGCCGACCGGATGAATGTATGGGAAATATTCCGAACGCTTGTATTCGGTTATCCGGTGCAGGCCGAGATGATCAACCGCGATTGGCCTGTGTTTCCCCAGCAGATCGGCGGGCTGTGCCTCTCGCTGACTATAACTCTGGCGTCACTGTTCTTCGGGCTGTTTGTCGGCGTTCTGCTGGCGACGATTCGAAGTTACCGTCCCGGCGCCGCGGGACGATCCCTGGCATCGCGCGTGGGCGCGGGCGCCTTTCGCGGTCTGGCCGGTCTGATTGTCGAGGGCGTGCGGGGCGTTCCGATCATGATCCTGGTCCTGCTGACATTCTACCTTCCAAGCCGCCTGTTCGGCCTGCGCACCCCGGCGGTGTTCCTGGCGGTCGGAGCCTTCTCTCTGTACGCCGGGGTCTACCTCAGCGAGATATTCCGATCCGGATTCCGCGTGGTCGATCCGCGTTGCATCGATGCGGCCCGCGCGCTTGGCCTGGGACCCTGGGCGATACTAACGCAGATACGCCTGCCGATCGCCACACGCGCTATGACCCCGGCGCTAATCGGCCTGGCGATAACAGTTTTCAAGGACACCTCCGTGCTCGTGGTTGTCGCCGTAGCGGATATGACCTTCATCGGTCGACTGATCCAGGCCGCATCTCCCGGCGATTACGCTTTAGTCCTGTCGCTGACGCTGTTATTGTACTGGTCAGTCGCTACGGCCGGAGCCGCACTAGTCGCACGGCTGGAACAACGCTGGAAAGCTAATCTCACGGCAATTTGACAATCGAACCATCTAAGGAAACAGTCATGGAATCCATCAAACTCGGCAAAGTTATCGCACTGACGCTTCTTGCAGCAACGTTTCTGCTGGCCGGCTGCTCTTCGTCGCCCTCCCAGTCCGGCGAGGTCGAATCGACGCTGGAGAAGGTCAAGACCGCAGGCAAGGTGATAATCGGGATCGGCCAGGAGGCCGCACCGTTCGGGTACATGCAGGATGGCGAACTCGTCGGCTTTGACGTCGATATCGCCAACGCCGTAGTCCAGCGCCTCAAGGAATACGCCGGCAAGGATCTGGCGTTGGAGTTCCGCGCGGTGTCCGACGAAACTCGCATAAGTTGGGCCCAGTCCGGCGAGGTGCACATGACGCTCTGTCACACCAACATCACTCGCAAGCGCGACGCCAATATCGACTTCACCGTCCCGTACGGATGGGACGGCAAGGGAGTGCTCTACGATCTTGGCAAGGGCAAACGCGACCTGAAGGATTTCGCAGGCAAGATCATTGGCATTAAGCGATCAAGCTCGTCTGAAGGCGAGATACAGGCGTACTTCAAGGACCAGGGCTGGACGCCGCCGGTAATCAAACAGTTCGACAGCCACGCGGCCGGAATAGGCGCTCTGGTCGACGGGCAAATAGACGGATTCACCGACGACAACTCGATCATCATCAACACCGCCATGAAGGCCGGCCACAAGGTCGGACCGGCAGGACCGCTGGCGGTCACCCAAACGCCCTACTCTCCGGCGTACTTCGGCATCGGCGTTAGAGAGAACGACTCAGACTGGCGCGACACGCTGAACTACTGCCTCCACGATCTGTGGAATTTCGGACAGTTCCAGAAAATCTACGCCAAGTGGTTCGGACCGGATTCAATGTGCCCGGTCCCGCTGGAAGGCCGCCGCATGGAATCGTTCGTCAAGGGCTAGGTTCCGGCAAGTTCAGGCGACACAATCAATCCGTCGCAACCACCGCGCCGGACAGGGCTGATGTTGTCCCCTGCGACTTCACATATTGATTTCCAGGCGTTTTCCGGCGTATCGTATTTCTTTCGTCGCGCCGCCGGGTATGAGTTCAATCTTGAATTTCCGTTCAGCGTTCTGTTTTGTTTGCGGCTCAATGGTCAAGCGTCCGGCCGCATCGTCCCACTTGATAAGCGTCTGGACACAGGAGCCCTTCAGGTAATCAAGGCTCACGCCGTCATCGTCATACAAGACGTATCGTCCGTCGGCGCCCTGGTGAATCTTGAGCGTTGTGGGTTTGTCGACGGCCTGACTGGTGTACTGGCGGATGGGATCGAAGGGAATGATCGCCCCCGCGCGGATGTAGATCGGCATAGTGTCCAGGTCCACGCTGCGTTTGACTTTTCGCCCGCCGATTATCGCCTTGCCGGTCCACCATTCATACCACTTGCCCGCGGGCAGATAGACTTCACGCGATGCGGCGCCCTTCTTGTAAACCGGCGCGATGAGCAGATCTCGGCCCCAGAGGTATTGATCGCCGATGCCGCGAGCCCGCTTGTCGTCAGGATAGTGCAGCCACATCGCCCGCATCATGGGCATTCCGCTGGTGCGAGCCTCCCAGGCCAAAGTGTAGTTGTAGGACAGGAGCCGATAGCGAAGCTCCGTGTATTTCCTGGCGATCGGTTCGATCCTGGGGTTATTCAGTTCCGATTCCAACGGAGGCGTGCCGCTTTCCTTCGGGCCCAATTTGCTCAACCCCCAACCCCAGGGCAGGCGCATATGCCACGTTCGCCCGTGGCCGCGGAAAGAGGCGGTGAACGCGGCGAACTGATGCCAGCGTGCATACAGTTCGCCTGTCAACTCCGTGCTTGGGTAGAACCCGCCGATGTCAGAGCCCCAAAACGGCGATAGACTCAGAGAGTGATTGACGCCGACGGCGATCTGCGCCTCCAGGGATTTCCAGGAAGCGTTGGTGTCGCCGGACCATATCCAACCGCCCCAGCGGGCAGCGCCAAGATGCCCGTTTCGATGAAGGCTCCACGGCCGGACGTTGGGCTTCTTCGAAAGAGGTCCTTCGTAGTAGAGTTGATGGCGCTTCATACGCTCGTGAAAATTGAACCAGTCGCCCTCATCGGGCCACCAGGCGTCGACTCCCGCATCAACCAAAGCGTTGTGCTGCTTCCAGTAAGGCAGGATGTGGGAATCGTCGACTTTCTCGTCGGCCTTCGCTGGAATTGATCCATGCAGAGTCTCCAGACGATCGCGGTCCCATGGGATCATATGCACGACGATTTTAACATTACGCTTACGCAGATCGGAGAGCACTTGCCTGGGCTCGCGCTTAAAGACCGATCGGTTAAACTTGAACGAAGGCTGCGGGGTGTTCCAACCGCGGGGCGTAAAACCCGTGCCGAGGTAGATCACGGCGTCCAGCGGGATTTCCTTCTTGCGAAAGCTGTCGACGATATCGAGCATCTGCGCGTCGTCCTCCAGCGTGCGATGCGACTGCATATAGCCCATCGACCAGCGCGGGGGCAGAACCGCCGGCCCGGAAATAGTCGAGATGTCCTTCATGAACCTCGCCGGATCGTGCGTATCGAAGACAAAGACGTCAAATACGCCGGGAGTGGCGCTGCCGGCCGGCGGAAGACCGATGCGGCCTTGGCGTTGGCGCCTGCGACTCACGACTGTCCCTGGCGGAATGGGCTTTGACGGAGTGAACACGCCGCGATCGGAAGACTTGAGATCAATCTGGCCCCAGGGAGCGGCTATAAACAGTCCCCAGCCGCTTGTACCGACCATCAGGGCCACGGGGTTTCGAGAGCCATAGGCGAAAACGCCATACCTCGGGTTCATGCTGTGCAGACGCCCGCGTCGATCGAACTCGACTTTATCCTTGAGCCAACTGTTTCGCTGCTGGGTGGGACCGCCTTCCCCCAAGCCGAGAACCGGCTGATCGTCCAGATCAAAAGACATCACGCCGCCGGGCCCAAACGCAATCTTCTGGACTAGCTTTCCGTCGGGCCTGGCCACAAGCACGCTCAGCGGCTTGCTTTGTACGATAACGTTCAAGGCGCCGACTTTCGCCCTGGCCGGTTTGAAGGCTGAATCGAGCCTGCGCAGGCTTATGACCGGTTTGGGATAATCCCTCTCGACCAGCGCGGGGGTGTAGGGAAACTCGTCTTTGAAATCGAGTGGGCGGATCGTAACGCGAACGCCGGTTTTTCCAGCAGCGCGGATATCGAGCTGCGCCTCGCCCAGGTCCGCGACCTTCGGCTTCCAGTTCCGATCGACGCCGCGAAACAGGGCCAGCGAGTCCTTCGGCGCCTTAACGGCGCTGTTCCTTAGATCGCCGTCGAGCTTCCACCAGCCGACAATACCGTCGAGGCTCGCCTTGCCGTCGGCCAGGGCCAGAGACTTGATCTCCGCCGAAGACAACGCTCTGTTGTAGATCCGCACGTCGTCGAGGCCTCCCTTGAAGAACTCACTCATCCCCTTCCACGAGCCGATATACGCCGGAGCCTTGCCCGAAGCGTCGATCGCGCCGGCGGCCTTGGAGTTTCCGATCTCCTTGCCGTCGGCGTACAGCCGGATCGCCTTGCCGTCATACGTCGCACAGACAAGGCGCCATTTCCCGTCTAGCAGCTTAGCCGATTCGAGCGGCGCGCCGTAGTCGACGTACTTTCCGTTTATCCCCAGCCCGAAACAGAGGCAGTGCTTTTTCTTGTGCTCGCCAATCGCCAGGAGAACTCTGGCCCCGCCGTCTTCTTTTCTGTAGATCTCCTGCCACACCCAGCCGCGAGTAGTTCTCGCCGGCTTGATCCACGCGGATATCGTTATCGCCCTGACGGGCTTGAGTCCGGCGTAGTGAGGTATCTTGACAGTCTGTGAGCTTCCGTCCAGATCCAGCCCCTGGCCGAGCTTGCCGTCAGCGTATTGCCCCGACGCGGAACCGGCGCCAAGCAGGACCGTGAGAAGGCACAAACCAAATATGTTTCGTTTCCGAATGCTCATATCACTGTCTCCCGGCATGTCGTCAAATGTGAAACGCGGCGCATGGATCTGATCCGGTTCGCCGACGCCCAGAGACCGTCCCTAGGCCGACTGGAGACATATGCTACCCGATCCGGACCTCATATCCCTTGAGAATCCGCGGATTCCGAGCTATATTCCATCTATGAAAACTAAACATATATTACTGGTTCTGACGGCTGTCAGCATTCTTTCGACCAACGCGTTCGCCGCCAAGTGGGACAGCGGAGCCAAACCGTCGCGGAAGATCACTTACAAGAAAATCGGTGGCATCGAGCTCAAGCTCCACGTGTTCGATCCGGCGACGAAGCCCGCCAAGCCCATGGGCGCAATCGTCTTCTTCTTCGGCGGCGGATGGTCCGGCGGGTCTCCCAGCCAGTTCTACCATCACAGCAAATATCTCGCCCAGCATGGCGTCCTGGCGATATCCGCCGAATACCGGACAAAGAAGAACGGCGGCGTGCAGCCCAGCGAATGCGTAAAAGACGGTAAGGCCGCAATCCGTTACGTACGCAAACACGCCAAGGAACTCGGCGTGGACCCGAACCGCATCGCGGCCGGCGGCGGGTCGGCCGGCGGTCATGTAGCCGCCGCCACCGGCACGGTCAAAGGTTTCGAGCACAAGGATGAGGACATGTCCGTAAGCTCGCGTCCTAACGCCATGGTCCTGTTCAATCCGGTATACGACAACAGTGAAAACGGATACGGGAACAGCCGCGTCAAGGACTACTGGAAAGAGTTCTCGCCGCTGCACAACATCGATAAAGACACCCCGCCTGCGATCGTCTTCTTCGGCTCGAAGGAAAAGCTGGTGAAACAGTCGGCGATGAAGGAGTTCCAGGCCAAGATGAAGGCGCTGAAGATCAAGTCTGAGCTTACGATCTATGAAGGACCGGGACATGGGTTCTTCAATTACGGGAGGGACGGTAACAAATGGTTCCTGGCGACGGTGACCGAATCCCACAACTTCCTGAAAGACCTCGGCTGGCTGGCCGGCGAGCCGACGGTTGAAGCTTACATCGGCAAGAAGTCCGGCGCTGCGGGCGCCGCGACAAAGCGCGTTTCGCTATTCGACGGCAAGACTCTGGCCGGCTGGGATGTCCTCACGTGCGAAGCTGAAGTAAGCGACGGCGATATCCTGATCACCTCCGGCAACGGGCTGGTGCAAACCAAGAAGATGTACAAGGACTTCATCCTGGAATTCGACTGGAAGAAGCTCGACGAGAAATTCTGGGACAGCGGCGTATACTTCCGCTACACCAGCGTGCCGAAGAACCGTCCATGGCCCGGGCGCTACCAGGCCAACCTGCGCAAAGACATGGAAGGAAATGTCGGCGGGATCAAGGGCGCGACAAGCAAGGGCATGATCAAGCCCGATGAATGGAACAAATTCAAGCTTACGCTCAAGGGTCCGGATATCCGGCTCGAGATCAACGGCAAGCTCGCCTGGAAAGCCACCGGACTGCAGGTCCTCGACAAAGGCTACATCTCGCTGCAGGCCGAAGTACCCCAGGGCGGAAAGCACCGATTCAGGAACATCTTCATCACAGAGCTTAAATAACGCTCGCGGCCACGCCCGGGGTTTGTGCTTATGAACAGACGCGAGTTCTTATGTATTCTTGGATGCTCAGCCGCGGCGCCTTTGGTTTCCCGGTGGGCCGGGGCTGTTGAGAAACCAGAGAACAGACCGAATATCATTTTTCTGCTCACTGACGATCAGCGGGACAATACTTTTGGGATCATGGGGCACAAATGGGTCAAGACGCCCAATATCGATAAGCTCATAAAGAGCGGAGTTCGCTTCAGTAACGCTTATATCGCTGAGCCCACTTGCTGCCCGAGCAGGACGGCGCTGTTCACCGGAATGCATGAACGGGTAAACGGCGTGGGCTTCACTTCATCCTACAAGCTAAATGAAGATCAGTGGACCCGCTCATACCCCGCACTCCTGAAACGCAGCGGATACTATACCGGATTTCTGGGCAAGTTCGGGGTCGAGTACTACACCTTCAAGGGGCGAGCGGCCAGGAAGTTTGATTTCTGTCGCGGGCATGACGGGTGGGCGAAGTTCTTCCCGAAGAAGGCTGCGAACTGCAAGGCCTATCACGATTCGGGTGAAGACATTATCACGCCGGTAATGGGTGAGAGCATCACGCGATTCCTCGACAAGGCTCCGTCCGGCAAGCCGTTCTGCCTGTCTGTCAGTTTTTCAATACCGCATGGATCGCAAACCGGCAGCATGTACAAATGGCGAGCCCCGGCCAGCGATAACCCGAAATTGAAAGACCATCCGATTTACGGAAAACTCTACCGCAATCTGGACGTGAAGATACCGGAAGAGACCGCGACCGATCCGTACAAGCATATTCCCAGGAAAGTGATGGATCAGGACAAGGGGCGCAACAGTTGCTACTCGTATAACTACAATCGCAAGATCTGCCTGGAGCATCATATCAGGTACTACCAGCAGATTACCGGGCTGGACAAGGTCATAGGCGATATGACCGCCGCGCTGAGGTGAAAAGGGCTCGATAAGAACACCGTCATAATCTTCGGCAGCGATCACGGTTTGCTTATGGGCGAATACGGCATGGGCGGCAAGGGGCTGCTTTACGACCTGGCGTCCAAGTTCCCCTGTTTTGTGTACGATCCGCGCCTGCCTGACAGCAAACGCGGAAGGAACGTTGACCAACTCGTTTCAAGCCTGGATATAACCAGCACGATTCTCGACCTGGCGGAAGTCAGCCAGCCGGCGGAAATGGAGGGCCGGAGCCTGGCTCCTCTGCTGGCCGGGCGGAAGGTGAAATGGCGCGACGTGCTCTTCCTGGAGAACCTGTATACCGGCCGCGATACGCCAATTTCCGAAGGGATCAGGAAGGGAAAGTGGAAGTATATCCGGATGTATGACGGCGTAAGGAAATACTCCGAAAAGCATACGAATTTCGAAGGACGCAAGCCCGACTTTGAGCAGATGTTCGACCTCGAGAAGAACCCCGACGAGAAACACAATCTGGTCAAACAGTTTGAAGGCCAGGCAATACTGGCGGATTTGAGAAAGATCTGCGCGCAAGAGTCATCGGCCCTGAACAAACGCAGATTAGAGTACAGGAAACGCCACAAAGTGACGGGAAGATAGACCACGCCGCCATTAATAGATCCCAGGACCGTAAAGGACTGCTATGCCTCCCAAGTTTATTTTCGAGATGAACGACGTATCCAAGCAATACGGCGATCATACGATTTTTCACGATATCAACCTGTCGTTTTTCTACGGGGCCAAGATCGGCATCGTTGGCGAAAACGGTTCTGGCAAGACTTCGCTCCTGCGAATCATGGCCGGTGTCGATAAGGATTTCGATGGCGAGGCCCGGCTGGTCAAAGGCATGAGCGTGGGCTACGTTCAGCAGGAGCCGGACCTGGATCTGGACAGCACGGTTCGCGAGAGCCTGCAGGCCTCGATGGCTCCGATTCAGAATCTCATAGACGAGTACAACGCCGTAGCCGATCGCATGGGCGAGCCGGAAGCGGCCGACGAGATGGACGATCTGCTCAAGCGCATGGAGCAGCTCCAGGAGCAGATCGACGCCTGCGACGGTTGGGAGATCGACCGCCTTATGGACATCGCCGCCGATGCGCTGGTCCTGCCGCCGGACGACATGCTGATCTCTACGCTGTCAGGCGGAGAGCGGCGCCGCGTCGCGCTGTGCAAGGCGCTGCTCGAAAAGCCCGATCTCCTGCTGCTGGACGAACCGACGAACCACCTGGACGCCGAGACAATCGCCTGGCTGGAGCAGACCCTCCGCGACTACCCCGGCACGATCATAATCGTCACGCACGATCGATACTTCCTGGACAACATCACAAAGTGGATCCTCGAACTCGACAGCGGAAGAGGCCTGCCTTTCGAGGGCAACTACTCGTCATGGCTGGCTCAAAAAGCCGAACTGCTCCGCATCGTGGAGAAGAAGGAAACCCAACGCCAGCGGACCCTGGCGCGCGAGCTGGACTGGATCAACAAATCGCGCGGCGGCAAGCAGTACAACCAGGCCCGCATCGATCGCTACGAACAGCTCGCCGGCCAGACCACGCTGGACACCACCAGCGATGCGATTATCCAGATCGTCCCTGGCAAGCGGCTGGGCGACAAGGTGCTTCACGTCAGTTCCGTCAGCAAGAGCTACGACGATCTGACGCTGCTTGAAGACTGCTCGTTCCAGCTGCCGCGCGGCGGTATCGTCAGGGTAATCGGGCCCAACGGCACGGGCAAGACTACGCTTTTCCGCATGATCATCGGACAAGAGCAACCCGATAACGGTTCGATCGATCTCGGCGAATCGGTCGAGCTTTCTTACGTGGACCAGCATCGCGACGAGCTGGACGACTCGCGAACGATCTTCGAAGAAATTACCGACGGCAAGGACCGCATCGATCTCGGCGCCGGGAGCATGAACTCGCGATCGTACGTCGCGAGGTTCAACTTCCGCGGTTCGCAGCAGCAGAAACGCTGCGGCGAGCTGTCAGGCGGCGAGCGGAACCGCGTGCATTTGGCCAAGCTGCTTCGCCGCGGCGGGAATCTCCTGCTGCTGGACGAACCGACAAACGACCTGGACGTCGCCACGATGCGAGTGCTGGAACAGGCCCTGATCGACTTCCCCGGATGCGCGATGGTCATCAGCCACGATCGATTCTTCCTCGACAGGATCTGCACGCACCTGCTCGTAATGGAAGGCCGCGGCGCCACAACCTGGTTCGAAGGCGGATTCACCGAGTACGAGGATCAAATGCTGGCGGCCAACGCCGACCGCCTGGCTCATCGCCGCAGTAAATACAAACGCCTGGGCCTGCGCTAGCCGAATGACGCGGCTTGCATAATTGATAATTCAGGACACGATCCCAACGCCCAATAATGAAGTAAGTGGTCCACAAACTACTGACCCCGCCCTGCGCCACAACTGTAAGAGAGGCAAACGGCAGGCACCAGGTCTGAACCCGGACCCTTGACCCAAGCACCAATAACCTACGCCCATGGGCTCATCCAGCCATTCGGTTCAACTCTTATCATCTTCGACCGGAAGAATGCTGACTGCATCTTTCTCTTCGTTCTTCTTCTCTTTAGGGTTCTTAGCTGTTGGCTTTCTTTTGGATAACGGTTGAGTTGCGGCAACAGTTTTAGGGGTCTTAGCCCGGATTTCCTGGTTTAGGTTTCGTCCTTGGGTATAATAGAGCATCGTTCGACCGCATAAACAAAGGGTTTCCTCAAGATCAAGGGCAGCAAGACTGGAGAATCCAATGGGTGAAAGCGGCAAGGATGCCATTCGCGT
>PVBE012941060.1_pt1 | contig 39253 bp, 36 predicted proteins | sample 1631181 | NCBI WGS metagenome assembly PVBE01 (sample SAMN08397723, study PRJNA350692) | Marine metagenome, whole genome shotgun sequencing project. | isolation source: water | place: Pacific Ocean | collected 2012-04 | reverse complement strand
GGACGAGGACGACGACGAGCCGGACGAGGACGACGACGAGCTGGGCGCGCCTCACCAGGCGGCGGTGCGACCCCCGTCGACGGCGACCACCTGGCCCGTGATCGCCCGCGGACCACACACCAGGAAGCGGACCGTGTCGGCGATGGCCTGTGCTCCGGGCTCGGCCCTTTGCGGGATGCGCTCGAGGCGTTGGGCGCGGGCCTCTTCGTCGTACCACTCGGGCATGAGCGCGGCGCCGGGCGCGACAGCGTTGACGCGGATGTCGGGCGCCCAGTCCGCGGCGAGCCCACGCGTCAGCGCGACCAGCCCGGCCTTGGTGGCGCCGTAGTGGGCGCAGCGCGCGTATGGGCGGGTCGCGGCGATGTCGACGAGGTTGACGATGTGGCCCTCGCCCGCCGCGAGCATGCGCTCGGCTGCGAGCCGGCTGCACAAATACGGCGCGGTGAGGTTGATCGCCAGGTGGCGATCCCACATCGGGTCGTCGACTTGGAGCTGGTCTGCAGGCTCGAAGATGCCGGCGTTGTTCACCAGCGCCACCAGGGTCCCGGGGAGGTCGTCCACCTGCGTGAACAGCTCGCGGATGGCGGCGCGGTCGGACAGGTCGGCGAAGAGCGCGACGCCGCCCAGCTCGGCGGCGAGGGCGGTCGCCTCGTTCGCGTGCCCATGTGCGTGAACCACCACGGTGAAGTCCGCGTCGGCCAGGGTCCGGGAGATGGCGGCCCCGAGGCGAATCGCGCCCCCGGTGACCAGCGCGAGCCGGGTCACAGCGAGGCCCAAGCAGGTTGAATACGGTTCGCGCCGGCCAGCGCGACGAGGCCAAGGAAGGACGACGAAGGCGTGCTAGAGGCACGTCGAGGAGGACCGACGCCGGCGTCGTCGTGCTGGGCAAGCGAGACGGGTTCAACCTGCTCGGGCATCGCTGTCATTCGCGGACCAGCCGGTATCGAAGCAAATGCCAGCCCTGGGGGGTGCTCTTCAGCGCCTCACGGACTTGGTCGGCCGTGATGGGTCGTCGATCCCCGGGGCCGACGGCGAAGAGCAGTTGGACCTCACCACGGACCTTTGGCAGGAGCTCGCCGGCGACCCCGCTGACTCGGAACGCGCCGCCGTCGGCGCCCTCGATCGGCGCGGTCCAGGGCGCGATATCATCGCCGCTCTGCAGGAAGGCCCAGACCGAGGCGCCGCCTTCGAGGCGGGTCTGCGGCCGCAGGATGATCTCGATTCCGCTGCCGTCCCGATAGCGCGGGAGCGTCGATGGCGCCGGCTCGGATCCGCGCAGCGCGCGCTCGCCCGCCGTCGCGTCGAGCTGGTAGGCGGTGAACGGCGGCGCCGTCGTCGGACGCAGCAACAGCACGGTCACCGCGGCGGCGGCGGCCAGCGGGACGAGCCAGGTGGCTGCCCGGCGCGGGAACGGGATGATCTTCGCGCCCGCCGGCTTCTCCTCGGGCGCATGTCTCGTCTTCTCCGGGACGGGTTCGGGCTCGGCCGCGGCCGGCGCGAGCTCGGCGAGGATCGCGTCTGTGAAGCGACTCTTCGCTCCGTCCCCCAGCGGCGTGAACGCGGCGAGCGCCTCCTCCAGGTCCGGATCCTGGGCGGCGAGCGCCTCGAGCTCCGCGACCGCTTCCGCGTCGAGCGTGCCCTCCGCCAGCGCGTCCCATTGCTCGCCCGCGTCACCGTCGCGCTCCGCGCGGGCGGCCTTCCCAATCTCTTCGAGCAGCTCTTCGTCGTTCATTTCGCACCCACCTGTGGGGGTATTCGCGCAGGTGGGCTGGAATCTGACACCTTCTTCGCGATCGCACGCACGCGCTTCGCCAGGCGGCTGCGCCAGGCGTAGACGGCGTCGGTCTTCATGCCCGTCAGCTCGCAGACTTCGGCGACCGAACGCTGCTGCAACATCAGCAGCTCGAAGAGGTGCAGGCCCTTCGGCGACAGCTCCTCGCGCAGCATCGAGACGACGGTGGTGAGCAGGTCGCGGGTGATGAGGCGGCGCTCGGTCTGCTGCTCGGTCCCGCCCATCCGATCGAGGTCGGGGCTGTCCATCGGATCCTCGGTCCAGGGGCTGCGTTTGCCGCTGCGCAGGATGGACGAGGTCTGTCGCTCGGCGACCAGGCCCACGAAGTTCCGCAGCGAGAGGCCCTTGTCGGGCGACCAGGTCCGCAGCACCCGGCCGCCTTGGGCGAACAGCGCGACGAAGACCTCCTGGGAGATGTCCTCGACCTCCTGGCGGACGTCGCGCCCGGCCGCACTTCCGCTGCGGCGCATGAGGCTTCGGGCGACTCGGGCTTGGATGACGGGCGTCAGGTGGTCGACCATCGTTCGGACCGTTTCCGGGTCGCCGGCCAGCGCTTTGGTGACCAGTGTTGCGTCGTCCACCGCGCGCGCACGCTACCAGACTTCGAGTAGGAAGGAGGCTGCGGTGACGAGAAGAATCCGATGTGGCTGACGCTCCTGCTCATGGCGGCGCCGCCTGCGCACAGCCTGGACGACGCGTGGTCCGGGGTGTGGCGGCGCTTCCTGGACCGCGGTGGGCATGCGGATCCGGACGGCGCGCTGCTCCAGCGCCTGCCCGCGCAGCCGTACGTCGAGTACGAGATGGACACCACCGTGCCGTCGTGGCGGCTGGGCGATGAAGGGTCGTGGCGGCGCGCGCGGAACGCGGGGCGTCTCGGCGTTCAGAGCATCAACGAGTTCACGCTGCTGACGTACGCCCAGGTTCGTGCGGAGGTCCCGGTGCTCGAGGCCGGACGCGTCGGGTTGGCCTACGACCGCGAGCAGACCCGCGACGTGCAGAGCGACATGCTGCGAGTCGACTTTGGGGTCGAAGAGCCCGGCGAGTGGCCCGTGTTCGCGCGGCTGAGCCTCTTTCCGCGCTGGGAGAAGGGCGACAGCGACGTGGAGCTGGTGCTGGGCGCGAGGGCCGAGGCGTGGGGTGAGCTGCAGCTCCGAACCGTGGCGCTGGACCCGTTCGTGAACGCCTCGCTCGCCCTCGCCGAGTCACGCGACGCCGAGCTGCAGCGGACGGACGAGCAGCTGGATCCGCCGCTCGGGTTCGCGCTCGAGGCCCAGAGCGCCACCTTCCACGGCGTGCGGCTCGAGCTCTACGCGGGTGGGCTGTTGCCGACCTCGACGCGGGTCAGTCACCGCGACGATCCGGACGCGGACTACGAGAAGCGAACGGACGCCGCGTTGTGGGGCGCGCTGGTGGAGTGGCGCCCATTCGATCTCGCCGCGGTGGGGATCACGAGCCTGAATGTCGACGCCACGACCGAGCGCGACACGACCGGCGCCACCGACGAGTCGCTGCACCGTCACCGGGCGTATGTCCTGGCTTCGCTGCCGCAGACCGAGGTCGAGGCGTCGGTCACGCACACCCGGAGCGCTGAAGGGGGTCGTCGCGAGCGGCGGTGGCTGTATCATGCGCGCGTCTGGTGGATGCCGAGCCGCTTTGCAGGCGCCGAACTCGGCGTGTTGCGGGGCGAGCGGACGCTGACGGGAGAATCCGACAGCGGCGGTGAGGGCACCGCTCACCGGGTGACGACGCGGGTGGCGATCCAGCTCGGGCCGCGGGTCAGGGCGGCGCTCGGCGTGGGCTGGGACCTGGACCCGGAAGACGGCCTCTACGACGGAGGCGGGTTCACGATGGTGGTGACCGAATGAGCCGCATTGGGTGGATGTTCTGGGCGGTAGTCCTCGTGGGATGCACTTCCGCGGAGCCCGACCTCTGTGAGCTGCTGAACGTGTGCGCCGAGGTCGGCGACGCCCCGGCCCACTCGACCCCGGTGACGGTGGCGCCGAGCGACGCCCTGCCCGACGAGGTGGTCTCGCAGGACAGCCACAACAATCTCGACATCGTCTGGCACGACGGGCGCCTCTTCTTCGCCTTCCGCACCGCGCCCAGCCACTTCGCGAGCGCCGAGACCCGGCTGTATGTGGTGAGCACGACCGACCACCGGACGTGGCGCTTCGAGGGCGCATTCCACGACGGCCGCGACCTGCGCGAGCCGCGCTTCCTCTCGTTCCGCGGGAGGCTGCACCTGTACTACGCGCGCCTCGGGACCGACCCGCTCGCGTTCGAACCCGGTGGCTCGCGGCGCGTCACCTACGAGGCGCCGGGGCAGTGGACCGAGGCCGAGCCCGTGTTCGCCGACGACTTCATCCCGTGGCGCATCCGGGTCGTCGACGACGTGGCCTGGCTGGTCGGCTACAGCGGCGGCGCCGAGGTCTACACCGCGGGGACGGACCCCATCGAAGTCCATTGGCTGCGCAGCGACGACGGCGACACGTGGACCGCCGTGGTGCCCGGGCAGCCGGTAGTGCTCTCTGGCGGCGTCTCCGAGACCGACTTCGCGTTCCTGCCGGATGGCGGCGTGGTGGCGGTAGGGCGCAACGAAGCGGGCCAGGACGGTGAGTACGGCAGCCGCATCTGCCGCGCCGACGCAGGCGACCTCGGTGCGTGGCGCTGCAGACACGACCCCCGGAAGTACGACTCGCCCCTCGTGTTCACCCACAGAGGCGAGGTCTGGCTCATCGGCCGCCGCAACGCGACCGACGACGGCCACTACGACCTCGCGCGCGAAGACCTGTCGCCGGAGCAGGAGTGGGGCGTCTACCAGGGCGCGTATTGGATGAACCCAAAGCGCTGCGCGCTGTGGCGCGTCGACCCGGAGGCGCTGTCGGTCGAGCACGTGCTGGACCTGCCGTCGAGCGGCGACACGTGCTTTGTGAGCGCGATTCCGGTGGGGACGGGGCAGTACCTCGTCTACAACTACAGCAGCCCATTCGACCAACCCGACCTGACCTGGCTCCAGGGCCAGACCGGCAAGACTTTCATCTACCGCACGACCGTCACCTTGCCGTGAGCGACCCAACAACCGTCCCCTTCCCCGTCCCCGTCCCCGTAAACCTTCCCATGCCCATGCCCGTTCCCATCCCCCTTCCCGCCCGCTCCGCAGTCGCTCTCCTCCTCGCTCTCCTCCTCCCCGCCTGCTCCGCCAGCCCCCCATCCACCGCCGACCTCCCCCTGCTGCCCGACACGCCGGTCGCCACGCTCGGCGGCCAGCCGCTCCGCCTCGGCAGCCTCCGTGGCAAGGTCGTCCTGCTCGACTTCTGGGCCACCTGGTGCGTGCCCTGCATCGACGCGCTCCCTGCCTACGCCGAGCTACGCGACCGCCATGTCAGCCGCGGCTTCGAGGTCGTCGCCGTCAGCGTCGACCAGTCCGTCCTCGACGCCCGCACCTTCATCGAACGCCGGCCGCAGCCCTACCCGGTCGCCTACGACGAGAAGGGCCGCCTGGCCGCCCAGCTGGGCGTCGCGACGCTCCCGTCGAGCTTCCTGATCGATCAGAAGGGGCGGATCCGTCACCGCTACGAGGGGTTCGATCCGAAGAAGCTGCCCGAGCTCGAGGCCCGCATCGAGGCGCTGCTCAGCGAGTAGTTCACGTACCGCAGAACAACACGTCCCGCCGCTACATCATCCCGCGCAGTCGGTTGGCGAGGCCCCCCACCTTCTTCACCCAATTGCCGAACCGCTCGGACGTTCGCGGCAGCCGCGCCGACATCAGGATGCGCAGTAGCGTCTGAGCCAGCTCGCACATCGCCAGCAGCATGCGCATCCGGTCGACATCCCAGCGCACCGGGTGCCCCACCGACGTGGCGTACTCGGCCTCCTCGATCGCCGCCTCGAGCGCGAGCCTGGCGCTCTCGACCAACATCCATTCGCGTGAGCGCAGCACGTCGGAGATCGTCGGCCACACATCGACCACCGCTTCGTATGGCGCGTTCCGGTGGTCGCCGACCGCGCGCACGAGGCCATGGTCGACGAGCTCGGCGACCGCGCCGCTGATCAGCGACCGGCTCACCCCGAGCGCGCCCGCGATCTCGGTCTGCGACATGGGTGAGGCGCGCAGGGCGAGCAGCGCCCACACCCGGCCATGGATGGCCTTGAAGCCCCAGTACTCGATGAACGCGCCCACCGCGTCGCCCACCCGGACGATGTGCCGGGTGAGCCGCTCTTCGCGCCGGTCTTCGGTCTCCGTCATGGCCGTCAGTCTAACGCAACTTGAACCCGTCGTGTGGCATCACTATGGTGAAGTTCGTATTGTTCATGAACGCGTGAACAATTAAACCCTGGACGCAAATGACAAGTCAAAGCGCCATCTTGGAAGACCCGTGGAGTCGCGCAATCGCATGTGCCGTGCGGTCCGGGCGTCCATTCGTGGCGTGGTGGGACGGGACGCGGGGCGTCCAGTTCGTGGCCGAAGATGGGCCTGCTGCCGGCCGGTTCACGGTCTTCTCTCGCGACTTCGATGGTCGCAGACCAAAGCGAGATCCGCGTTGGGCCTCTTGGTTTACAACGTTCTCAGAGGTTTCTCTCGCCACGGGGGTGTGCGGTTTATGCCATTGTGAACAACCGCTGGGGCGCGCGGTCACGTGGACCCCGGTCGAGGCGCGTCGGGCGTGGCTGGAGCGCGTCGAAGCGGCGCGGGCGCGATGCGCGAGCGGGGCCGAGGTCCGCAAGATCGTGCTCGCGCGCTCGGCGCATGCCGTCGCACAGGCGGGCGGGCGGTTCGACGCAGCCGCGACCGCGCGGGCCCTGCGCGCCGAGAATCCGGACTCGGTCGTCTTCGTCGTCAGCCCCGGCGACGGGCGAGTCCTCGTCGGCGCGACTCCCGAGGTCCTGGCGAGCGTGCGCGGTCGCCGGCTGACGACCCACGCGCTCGCCGGCACGATGGTGCGCACGCCGCGGTCGACCGGCGCCGCGTTGCTCGCGAGCGACAAGGACCGCTACGAGCACGCGCTCGTCGTCGACGGTTTGCGCCGCGACCTCACACCGCTGTGTGACGCGCTCCACATCTCGCCGGCGCCGCGGGTGCGCAACCTGGCCCGGCTGCATCACCTCGAGACGCCCGTGGCGGGTCGACTCCGAGCGGGCGTCGGCCTGCACGACGTGGTCGACGCCCTCCACCCGACGCCTGCCCTGGCCGGCGAGCCGCGCGAAGCGGCGCTCGCGTGGCTGCGGACCCACGAGCCGCTGGACCGCGGCCCCTTCGGCGCGCCGCTCGGCTACGTGACGCCGGAGGGCGACGGAGACGTGGTGGTCGCCATCCGGTGCGCCCTGCTCGACGGCGCCCATGCCACGGCGTTCGCAGGGGCCGGCGTGGTGGCCGACAGTGACCCCGCCGCTGAGTGGATCGAGACCGAGGCGAAGCTCGGCTGTGTCACCCGCTGCGTGCACGTCGCAGGCGCCCACGCCGAAGGGGTCGCGCATGCGTCCTAGCGGTCCGTCACAGGCTTCGGCGCCCGAGACACGTTCCTCCGGCAACGCGCGGGCTGGCGCGGCGCTGGTCTCTGCCCTCGCCACCCGGGGCGTGACCGACGTCGTGCTGTCTCCTGGTTCGCGCAACACGCCGCTCGTACTCGCAGCGAGCGCCGAGACCCGGATCCGCACCCACGTGGTGTTGGACGAGCGCGCGGCGGCCTTTGTCGCCCTCGGCCTCTCCCGCGCGAGCGGGCGGCCGGTCGCCCTGGCGTGTACGTCCGGCAGCGCTGGCGCCCATTACCTGCCGGCGCTGGTCGAGGCGGACCGCGCCGGCGTGCCCCTCGTCGTGCTGACCGCCGACCGGCCGCCCGAGCTGCACGGCTGCGGGGCCCAGCAGACCGTCGACCAGCGCCGCTACTTTGGCGCCTTCGTGCGCGCCTCCCGCGACCTCTGCGCCCCGCTGCCCGACGCGGCGTGGGCGATGGCGGCGGCCACGGCGCTCGACACCGCGACGCGCGCCCCCGCCGGGCCGGTGCACCTCAACATCGCGTACCGCGAGCCCGTCTGGGACGAGACCGCGACCGCCCCGGCGCCGCTCCCGATCGAGCTCGCGCGCGGCCGGCGCCGGCTCGACGAAGCGGCCCTGGCGGCGCTGGCCGACCACCTCACGCCGCCGGAGGCTCGACGAGGTCTCGTCTTCTGCGGCACCGACGCCTGCCAGGACGCAGCACCCATCCACGCCCTCGCGCGGCGCCTGGGCTGGCCGCTCCTGGCAGGGGCCGCGTCCGGCGCCCGCTTCGGCGCGGCCCCCGGTGACGTCGTCTGGGCCTACGACGCGCTGGTCCGCGGCGGGGCGCCGACGCCTGAGGTGGTGCTCCAATTCGGTCGCGCGCCAGTCTCGAAGCCGGTCGGTGGGTGGCTCGCGGACGTCCCGCGCACCGTGCGCGTCGATGTCTCCGGCGTGCGTCATGACCCCGGCCACGGTGGCGGCTGGCTCGTCGAGGTCGACCCCTCGCAGCTCGCGCTAGACCTGGTGCCGCACCTGCCGCCCCTCGCCGACGCCGGTTGGCGCGCGCGGTGGGCGCAGGCTCAGCAGATCGCGGCGATGGTCGTCGCGTCACAGGACGAGGTGCTCTGGGAGGGCGCCGTCGCCCGAGCGCTGACAGCCGAGCTCCCCGACGGTCATGCGCTGCACGTGGCCAGCAGCATGCCTTTCCGCGACGTCGACGCGTTCGTGCCGTCTTCGAGCCGGGCGCTCCGGGTCTTCTCGAGCCGCGGCGCCAACGGCATCGACGGCACGCTCGCCACCGCCGCCGGCGAAGCGCTCGCGGCGGGTCCGCTGGCGCTGCTCGTGGGCGACCTCGCGTTTCTGCACGACGTCGGCGGGCTGCTCGCGGCCGCCGAGCTCGGCGCGGACCTCACGGTGGTCGTGGTCGACAACGGCGGCGGCGGCATCTTCGAGCATCTGCCCGTCGCTGCGCACGCCGCGGCCTTCGAGCGCTGCTTCCTCACGCCGCAGCGGGCGCGTCTGGCCGACCTCTGCGCCGCGGTCGGGGCCAGCCACGCGCGCGTCGACTCGGTCGGGGCGCTGCGCGACGCGCTCTCGTCCGCCCTCAGAAGGCCCAGGCTCGACGTGGTGCAGGTCGTCGTCGACCGCGCCCGAAACGTCGCCCTGCATCACGAAACGAACGCCGCCGTGAAGGCGGCCCTGGACGAGGAGAGAGCATGGATTCCGTCGTCGACTGGGCGTCTGTCCGTGACTACGAGGACATCACGTACCTCAAAGGCGAAGGCATCGCCCGCATCGCCATCAACCGCCCCGAGGTGCACAACGCCTTCCGCCCGCAGACGCTCTTCGAGCTGAGCGCGGCCATGCGCGACGCCCACGAGGATCCGAAGGTGGGCGTGGTGGTCCTCACCGGCGAGGGCGGCCGCGCGTTCTGCTCCGGAGGCGACCAGCGTGTGCGCGGTGACCAGGGCTACGTCGGGGCTGACGGCGTCGCGCGCCTCAACGTGCTCGACCTCCAGAAGCAGATCCGTTCGATGCCGAAGCCGGTGGTCGCCGCGGTGGCGGGCTACGCCATCGGCGGCGGCCACGTGCTGCATCTCGTCTGCGACCTCACCATCGCGGCCGACAACGCAGTCTTCGGCCAGACCGGCCCGAAGGTCGGCAGCTTCGACGGCGGCTTCGGCGCCAGCTACCTGGCGCGCTGCGTCGGCCAGAAGAAGGCGCGCGAGATCTGGTTCCTCTGCCGCCAATACGACGCCGAAGAAGCGCTGCGCATGGGCCTGGTCAACACGGTCGTGCCGCTCGCGGAGCTCGAAGCCGAGACGGTGCGCTGGTGCCGCGAGATGCTCGCGCTGTCGCCGATGGCGCTGCGCCTGCTCAAGTGCAGCTTCAACGCGGAGCTCGACGGCCAGGCCGGCATCCAGGAGCTCGCGGGCAACGCGACGCTGCTGTTCTACATGTCGCAGGAGGCGCAGGAGGGGAAGGCCGCCTTCCTCGAGAAGCGCGCACCCGAATTCCACCGTTTCCCGCGCCTCCCGTGAACGCCGCCGCCCATCCGTCGTGCCCGGCCCCGCTGAACGCGTGGGTCGCGGCTGCACGTCCCGCGACGCTTTGGGCCGCGGTGGTCCCGGTGGCGGTCGGCGTCGCGCTCGCGTTCACCGACGGGCACCGAGCGTGGCTGCCGGCCGTCGCCGCGCTGCTCGGCGCGGTGCTGATCCAGGTGGGCACGAACTTCGTGAACGACTACGCGGACTTCCGGGCCGGCGCCGACGCGTCTGACCGCCTCGGCCCGCCGCGAGCAGTGGCCCAGGGCTGGCTGACATCTGCGCAGGTCGCGGGTGGCGCCGCCGCGGCGCTGGCTGCGGCGGCGCTGGTCGGCGTCTACCTCACTTGGATCGCGGGCTGGCCGATCCTCGTCCTCGGCGTGTTGAGCCTGGCCTGCGCGGTGGCCTACACCGCAGGCCCGTTTCCCCTCGGCTACCACGGGCTCGGCGACCTCTTCGTCCTGCTCTTCTTCGGCTTCGGCGCGGTTTGCGGCACGTACTTCGTGGTCGCGGGCGCGCTCACGGCGGAGGCCCTGGTCGCCGGTGGGGTGGTCGGCGCGCTCGCCACCGCGATCCTCGTCGTCAACAACCTGCGCGACCGCGCCGGCGATGCGCGCGCCCGCAAGCGCACCCTCGCGGTCCGCTTCGGCGCCCCCTTCGCGCGCGCCGAGTACGCGGCGCTGTTGTTCGTCGCATACGCGAGCTGCGTGGCGATGAGCTGGTGGTGGCCCCTGGCGAGCGCCCCCCTGGCCGTCGTCGCAGTCCGCGGGGTCTGGCGCGACGACCGGGCGGCGCTCAACCCCTGGCTCGGCGCCACCGCACGTCTGGAGCTCGTCTTCGGCGCCCTGCTCGTGCTGGAGATCCTGCGATGATGGGCCTGCGTCCGATGGTGCGGCGCGTCGCCGGCGTGCGCATCAGCCCCTACGACGAGCCGCGTCGCGGCTGGTGGCTCGCGATCACAGGCACCGACGGCATCCACGCGCTCGGGGACGCCGCGCCGCATCCTGGCTTCGGCTCCGACGACCCGGCGCGGGTCGCCGCGGGGCTGGCCTACGCCGCAGACGCCCTCGTCGGACGCACCGAGCGCGAGGCTGCCGCGGTCGTCACGGACCTGCACGACGTGCCCGAGGCCGCCCACGCCGTGGACCTCGCGCTGCTCGACTGGCGCGCGCGCCGTGCCGGTGTCCCGGTCTCGCAGGTGCTCGACCCCGGCGCGACCGACGTCGTGCGCGCGCATGTCCTCGTCCGCGACGCCTGCCATGCGCGCTGGGCCGTCGGTCGGGGCGCGACCGCGCTCAAGACCAAGGCGCCGCTCGGCACCGTCGCCGCGATCCGCTGCGCGGTCGGTCCGGATGTGCGCCTTCGCGTCGACGCCAACGGACGCTGGGACGACGAGACAGCGCGCGACGCCGTCGACCGGCTCGCCGCGATGGGCGTCGAGTGGGTCGAGCAGCCGGTCCCCGAGGTCGCGGGCCTCGCGGCGTTGCGCGGACGCGGCGTCGACATCGCTGCAGACGAGGTGGTCGGCCAGGCGCCCTTCGACGTGGTGCTCGAGTCGTGTGACGTGGTGGTGGTCAAGCCGATGTTCGTCGGCGGGCCGCGCGCCGCGCTCGCCCTCGCCCGCCGGGCCCACGCCGCGGGCCGCACGGTCTGCATCACGCACGCCCTCGAGTCGCGGGTCGGCCGCATGGGCGCGTGGCACGTCGCCGCGGCCCTCGCCGTGCCCGACCTCGTGCACGGAGTCGGCGGATGAGCGTCGATATCCCCAACCCGGTCGAGAGCACGGCCCTCGCCCGCCCGGACCACCCGGCGCTCGTCACGCCCGAGACCACGTGGACCGCCGCCCAGCTGCGCGACGCCGTGGTCGAGCGCGCCACACGTCTCGCCGCCGGGCCGGGCGACGTCGTCCCGCTGCGCGTTCGCCGCAGCGCCGATTGGGTGGCCGAGCTGCACGCGGTCGGTTGGAACGGCGCTGCAGCTGCGCCGCTGCCGGCTCGAGCGACCGCTGAGGAGCGCCGCCGGGCCGCAGAGACGCTCAGCCCCTTCGCCCAGCCTCCGTCGCGCCCTCGCAGCTCGACGTGGCCGCTCGACGAGGCCCGGCTGGTGGTGCTGACCTCGGGGACCACCGCGGCGCCGCGCGCGGTCACGCTCACCACTGCGCAGCTGGTCTTCGGCGCGTTCGGTTCTGCGATCCGGCTCGGCCACCTCCCGGGCGACCATTGGCTGCATGTTCTACCGCTGCACCACGTCGGCGGGCTGGCGATCCTCTACCGCTGCGCCTTCTACGGCACGACCGTCGAGCTGGCGCCGCGCTTCGAGCCGGCGGCGGTGGCGCAGCGGCTCGACAGCGGCGAGGTCTCACTGGTCTCGCTGACGCCCGCGATGCTGACTTCGGTCCTCGATGCGCGCCGTGAGCGGCCATTCCCTGCGGCGCTTCGGGCCATTCTCGTCGGCGGGGCGGCGACGTCGGACACGCTGCGGGAACGATGCCGCGCGCTCGACGCGCCGGTGGCGCTCAGCTGGGGCATGACCGAGGCCGGCTCGCAGGTCTGCACGGCGACGCCCGGCGACCTCGCCCGCGCCCTCCCGCCGCTCCCGTTCGCGCGCGTCCACGCGGAAGAAGGCGGGACCCTGCACGTCGACGGCCCGCTCGTGGGCGGCACGCTTCGCACGGGCGACGTCGGCGCGGTCACCGCCGGTCGGGTGGAGGTCGCGGGCCGCGCGGACGACGTGATCGTCTCCGGCGGCGTCAACCTCAGCCCCGACGAGATCGAGGTCACGCTGCGCGCGCATCCAGCGGTCGCCGACGCGGTGGTGGTGGGTGTGCCCGACGTGCGTTGGGGTCAAAGGCCCGTCGCCGTGCTCGTCGCCGCCGGCGAGCGTCCCTCGGATGCGGAGCTCGAGGCGTGGTGCGGAGCGCAGCTCGCTCGGTACAAGCGGCCGGACGCGTTCATCTGGCGCCACGCGATCGCACGTGACGCCCTGGGCAAGGTCTCGCGGGCGGAACTACGGGAGCAGCTCGATGCGGCGCATGCCCTCGACGAAGGCGTCCGGCACGCCCCGCTTCGTGAACGCGGGGAAGTCGACGAATGCGTGCTTCAACCGCACGTTGCAGCGCAGGTCATCGGGGTCGCTGGCCCCGGTGATGGCGTAGGTGTAGGTCACCGAGCGCTCGCCGAGCCGCTCGATCGAGGCGTGCACCGTGAGCCGGTCCCCGTGCTTGATGGGCCGCGTGTAGCTCGCCTCGGTGTGCACGAGCGGCATCCCGAAGTGCAGCCGCTCGAACACGGTACCGACCTCGCCGAAGGCGGCCGTGAGCACCTCTTCGAAGCAGATGTGGGCGTACTCGTAGGCGCGCCCGAAGAAGACGATGCCGACGCGGTCCACCTCGTGGAAGCGCGCGGTCAGGCCGTACTCGAACGCCACGTGGCGGGACTCCGGGAGGACGAGAGATGAGTGACTCTACCGCGGCCGCGGTCGAGGTCGAACGTGCGCTGGCCACCGTCTCGACCCGAGCCGCCCTCGATGGGCTCGCGGGTCGGCTCGACGGCCTCTGGCGCTGGCTGGCCGAAGACGTGGCGCTGCTCGAGCACGCGCTCTCCGGGGTGGGGTCGGGCACCCGTGACCTCGGCTGGCGCTCGGCGCGGTACCTGCTCGACCGCCCGGGCAAGCGCATCCGCCCCGTCTGCCTCGCGCTCGCCGCGCGTGCGGGCGGTCGCGGATTCGACGACGCGGTGCGTGACGCCGCGGTCGCGTGCGAGCTGGTGCACGCCGCGACCCTCCTGCACGACGACGTCATCGACGAGGGCCTCGAGCGGCGCGGGGTGCCCGCCGCGCGCCGCGTGTACGGCAACTCCGCCAGCGTGCTCGGCGGCGACCACCTGCTCGTCGAGGCGCTCCGCCGGATCGACGTCGCGCTCCCGGAGATGCGCGGCGAGCTGCTCGACGTGGTGGGGGCGATGGTCGGGGCCGAGGCGCTGCAGCTCGAGCGTCGGCGCCGATTCGAGCCGGACCGTGGGCTCTACGTGACCGTCGTGAAGGGCAAGACGGCGTCGCTCTTCCGCTGGGCGGTCCGCGCCGGCGGCGTGCTCGGGGGGCTGCCGCCGGGCGCGGTCGACGCCCTCGCCGTCTACGGCGACGCGCTCGGTGTGGCGTTCCAGCTCATCGACGACGTGATCGACCTCGAAGGCGATCCCGCCATCACCGGGAAGAGCGCGTGCGTGGACCTGCGCGAAGGCAAGCTCACCTGGCCGCTCCTTCTGGCCGCCGAGCGCGACCCCGACGTCGCCATTCGGCTGCGCCTCTACGCGGCTGCAGACAACGACCTCGACCCGCGGGTGGCCGCCCGCCTGGTCGAGGATGTGCGCCGCACCGGTGCGCTCGACGCCACGCGCCAGGAGGCGCTGCGGCACGGCGAGCGTGCACGGGCGGCCTTGGACGCGCTCCCGGCAGATCGGGCGCGCGATGCGCTGGAGACGGTGCTCGACGCCGCCCTGGCGCGGGAGGCTTGAGATGCTGGTCACCCTGAGATCCGAAGCGGACGCCGACCGCGTCGAAGGCGCCATGCGCGGCATGGGGCTTTGGACGCGTCGCATCGCCGACGGAGACGCCCGCGCGGTCTCGGTCGTCGCGCCCTCCCCGCCGGTGGACCCCGACGCCCTGCGCGCCTTGCCGGGTGTCGCCGCCGTGCTGGGGCGAAAGAGCGCGCACCCACGGGTCGACGCCCAGCGCGGTCGCGCGGTTCGGGTGGGCGACGTCACGCTCGGCGGCGGGACCCTCATTGCCGGGCCGTGCAGCGTCGAGTCCGAGGAGGGCGTCTTCGCCGCGGCCGCCCTCGCCGCGTCGGTCGGCGCCCGCGTCCTGCGCGGCGGCGCTTTCAAGCCGCGCACCTCCCCGTACGCCTTCAGCGGCCACGGCGAGGCGGCCCTCGACTGGATGCGCGCCGCGGCGGACGCCCACGGCATGGCGATGGTCACCGAGGTGATGAGCGAGCTCGACGTCGAGCGCGTCGCTGCCCGGGCCGACTGGCTCCAGGTCGGCTCGCGCAACATGCAGAACTTCGCGCTCCTGCGGGCGATCGGCACCGCAGGCCTGCCGGTGATGCTGAAACGCGGCATGGCGGCGACCGTCGACGAATGGCTCCAGGCCGGGGAGCATCTGCTCGCCGCGGGCTCGGGTCCGGTCGTCTTCTGCGAGCGCGGCGTGCGCGGCTTCGACCCGGAGATGCGCAACCTGCTCGACCTCGGCTCCGTGGCGCTGCTCAAGCACGCGCTCGGGCAGCCGGTGATGGTCGACCCGAGCCACGCGGTCGGGCGCCGCGACCTCGTCCCGTCACTGGTCGCCGCCGCCATCGCCGTCGGAGCCGACGCGGTAATGGTCGAGGTGCACCCCGACCCCGCGAGCGCGCTCAGCGACGGGCCTCAGGCGCTGGACGTCTCGGCCGCGTTGGCGCTGGCCCGAACATGAGCGCCACCGCCGACGGGAGCGGCGCGATGTTCGACGCCATCGCCCCACGCTACGACCTGCTCAACCGGATGATGAGCTTCGGGCTCGACCGTGGTTGGCGGCGACGGCTCGTACGCACAGTCGCAGGCACCGGCCCCATCCGCGTGCTCGACCTCGCCACCGGCACCGCGGACGTCGCCCTCGCCATCGCGTCTCGCAACCATGGCGCGCAGGTGGTCGGCCTCGACCCGAGTGAAGGCATGCTCGAGGTCGGCCGCCGCAAGGTCGCGCGGGCGAAGCTCGAGGGGCGGGTGCGACTGGTGAGCGGCGACGCCCAGCTCCTCCCCTTTCCGGACGACAGCTTCGACGCGTGCTGCATCGCGTTCGGCATCCGCAACGTGCCCGACCGAACGGCCGCGCTCTCAGAGATGCGGCGTGTCACGCGTCCGGGCGGCGTCGTCGCGGTCCTCGAGCTGGGCGAGCCGGGCGGAGGTCTCTTCGGCTGGCTGGCGCGGGTTCATGTGCACCACGTGGTGCCGTGGCTCGGTGCGCTCTTGTCCGGCGCGTCGGCCTACAGATACCTGCGTGACTCGGTGGCCGCTTTTCCGGCGCCGGACGTTTTCGCGGCCCTCATGCGTACCATTGGCGTCGCTCGCATCTCCGTACGAAGACTGGGCTTTGGCGCTGCACATTTGTACACGGGCCAGAATTGTTAGTATGACGCCTCCGTTGGAGGGCGGCTGAGACCATGAAGTTCTGCCCGAGCTGCGATGACCACTTCGGCGACGATGTCGACCTGTGTCCGGAGCACGGGCTGAAGCTGCTCCGCATCCACGATCCGACCGAGGGCAAGGACGACCCGTTCATCGGGCGCACCATCGAAGGGCGCTACAAAATCGACGGGAAGATCGGCGCCGGCGGCATGGGCGCGGTGCTCGACTTCGGCCTCGCCAAGGTCACGGGCGAGGGCTCGCAGGCCGGGCTCACCCGCACGGGCCAGGTCTTCGGGACGCCGGCGTATATGTCCCCGGAGCAGGGGCGCGGCGAGTCCGCCGACCTGCGCGCCGACCTCTACGCGGTGGGCTGCATCCTCTGGGAGCTGCTCGCCGGACGCCGCCCGCGCCGGTTGCGGCGAAGGCGCCCGACGCAGCCGTCCGCGAGGCGCCGCCCCCGCCGGAGACGGTCTCCGTGCGTTTCGTCTCCACACCGCCCGGCGCGACGGCCGAGGTCACGGTGGTGACGCCCGGCGGACAGAAGTCGGTGGTCACGATTCCCAAGACCCCGGCGGCGCTCACCGTGAAGAACGAGGCGCAGATCTCGGCCACCTTCAGCCTCGACGGCCACGCGACGAGCGTCGCGAGCCGCAAGGCGCGACCGGATCTCGAGGTCGCCGTGCAGCTCGTCGCCGTCGAGAACGCGAAGCCCACCGCGAAGAAGCGGCGGTGGGGCAAGCGAGGCAGCTGGGCCTCGCGTCAGAAGAAGAAGAAGGCTGCAGCCAAGGCGAAAGCCGCAGCAGCAGCAGCAGCAGCCGCAGCCGCGCCGCCGAAGCCGCATCCTCCCAAGAAGGAGGAAGAGGACTGCCTGGACTGCGACCTGAAGTAAGGCCGCATTAGCGTGCACGCCGTCGCTTCGCTCGCAGTCGTGGTGTGTCTCGCGTGGCCCTCGGCGCAGCAGGCTCGCGAAGCCGCCAACGACGTCCTATCCGACGACGCCTACCAGCGCGAGCTCCCCGTAGACAAAGAGGTCAGCGCGAGCACCGGCAACGCCGGCAACCGACCGCGTTGGGGCGGGGGAGGAAGCGGGTCGCCGTCCGTCGCCGGACCCGTCGCGGGCGGCGTCGCCGACCTCGTGACCACCCTCGTCTGGGTCGTGGTCATCCTGGTCCTGGTGGCCATCCTCTTCGTGTTCTTCCGCGAGTGGCAGGGCGGGCGCGACCACAAACAGCGCCGAGCCGAGGACGAGGACGACGAGATGGCGCCCGAGGTCCACCTCGACGCCCGGGCGCTCGGCGACGCGCAGGCCCTGGCACGCGAGGGTCGATTCGTGGAGGCGATCCACGTGCTGCTCCTGCGCACCTTCGAGGCCATCGGCCGCAACGCGAGCCTGCCGCGGTCGTTGACCAGCCGTGAGGTCCTCGGGCGGGTGGCGATGAGCGAGTCGGCCCACGGCGCGCTCAGCGAACTCGTGGTCGCCGTCGAGGTCAGCCACTTCGGCGGCCAGGACGCGGACGAGGCGGACTACCAGCGCTGTGTCGACCGCTACCGCGCGGTCCTCGATGCGCACGGGGTGGTCGCCTCGTGACAACCCCGCCTCGCACCGACGACACGCCCTTCGACGCCCGCGTCGTTCGCGTGCTCGCGGGCGTCGCCGTTGCTTCCTTCGTGGCCGGGCTCGTCTTCGCGATCACCGGCGCCCACGTCGACGAGGTCCGCTCCTACAAGGCCGACACCTTCAGTCGCTCGGCGGTCGGTCACCGAGGGCTGCTCGAGACCCTCCGCCGGCTGGACGTGCCGCTGGTCGTCAGCCGCCACGGGACCGCGGCGAAGGCGGGCGCCGGCACCGTGCTGGTGCTGCTGCAGCCGACCGACCCGAAGGCCGCCGCGAAGATCGTGGTAGAGGCGAAGACCGACCGGGTCCTGGTCGTACTCCCGAAGTGGGCGCCACGCCCCAACAAGAAGACGCCGGCGCACGTCGAGAGCGTCCGGCTCGGGCAGGACGCTCGGGTCTTGATGCGCGCGCTCGAGGTCGAGGCCACCCCGGGTGTCGTGAAGGCGGGTCCGCCGATCACCGCGCCGCAGGGCTGGCCCACGCCGACGCCCGCGACTGATTCCCTGCAGACGCTGAGCGGGCTCGAGCGGGTGGTCTCGATCAATGGCGAGGCGCTCGTCGCGAAGACCACGACCGCGAGCGGGAAGTCGATGTGGCTGGTGGCCGAGCCCGATCTGCTCAACAACGCCGGCCTCGCCCTCGGCGAGAACGCCGCGCTGGCTCTCGCCCTGCTCGCAGACGTCGCGCAGGGCGGTCGCACGCTGGTTCTCGATGAGACGAGCAACGGCTATCTGCGCCCACCCGAGATCTTCTCGGCGCTCTTCGAGTTCCCGCTCGTGCTCGTCCTGCTGCACACCGCGTTGCTCGTTCTGGCGCTGCTGTGGGCGGCGATGCGGCGCTTCGGTGCACCGCGGCCACCGGCCCCGGCCTTCGGGCGTGGGCGCGAGGCGTTGATGGAGAGCACGGCGGCGCTGATGCGCTACGGCGGGCATTCCGCTCACGCGCTGCGTGAGTATTGGCGGGCGGCTCTGCGCCAGATGCGCGAAGCGACCGGCGCGCCATCCGGGGCCGACCGCGCCGAGTTGCTCGCCTGGCTCGACCGGGTTGGCGCCTCGCGCGGTGTCAGCGTACGTGCACACACGATCGATGAAGCGGTCCGGGCGGCGGCTCGGTCCGGCAAGGGCGACACGCTCGCGGACGCGGCTCGGCGCGTTCACGCGTTCAGGGAAAAGATGCTCAGCGGAGCGGAGGGACCGTAATGGACGTCGCACAGATCCGGAAGCTGGCCGAGGCGCTCCGGGCGCAGGTCAAACGCGTCGTCGTCGGTCACGATGCCGCGATCGACTTGATGCTGGTGGCCCTCCTCGCCGAGGGGCACGTGCTGCTCGAAGGCGTCCCCGGCACCGGCAAGACGCTGCTCGCGCGCTCGTTCGCGCTCGGGGTCTCGCTGAAGTTCCAGCGCATCCAATTCACCCCGGACCTGATGCCGGGCGACATCATCGGGACCAACCTCTTCAACTTTCAGACGAACCAGTTCGCGCTGACGAAGGGGCCGGTCTTCACCGAATTCCTGCTCGCCGACGAGATCAACCGCACCCCGCCGAAGACCCAGGCCGCGCTGCTCGAGGCGATGCAGGAGCGCTCGGTCACCATCGACGGGACGCGCCACGACCTCGGCGACGGCTTCATGGTCGTGGCGACGCAGAACCCCATCGAGCAGGAGGGCACCTACCCGCTCCCCGAGGCGCAGCTCGACCGGTTCCTGTTGAAGGTCGACATCCTCTACCCGAATCGCGATCACGAGCGCGCGATGGTGCAGCTGCACGGTCACCGCTCGGCGATGCCGCCCATCGAGACCTTCGGATTGGAGCGCGTGGCGGACCTCGCCGCGATTCAGACCGCGCGGCAGGTGGTGTCGGGGCTGCGCCTCACAGACCCGATGGTCGACTACATCGTCGACCTCGTCCGGGCGACGCGCGAGCACCCGAGCCTGATGACCGGAGCGTCACCGCGGGCCTGCAACATGCTGGCGACCGCGGCGAGGGCCTACGCGGCGCTGCTCGGGCGCGACTTCGTCATCCCGGACGACGTGAAGCGCCTGGCGGTGCCGTGCCTCGGCCACCGGGTGGTGCCCGCGCCGGGTGCCGAGATCGAGGGCCTCAGCGGGGCGGCGGTGCTGCGCCAGGTCATCGAGCAAGTCCCCGCGCCGCGATGAGTCCGACCCTGCGAGCCGTGACCCTGTTCGCGTTCGGCCTGCCGGCGGCGCTGCTGCCTGCGTTGGTCGACGCGCGGCTGTGGACGCTGTGGCTCGCCTTCGTGACGGTGGCGATCGTGGCGATGGCAGCCGACGCGGTGCTCGGGCTGCCGCGGCGCCGGCTCGAGGTGGCGGTGGATGTGCCCGGCACGCTCTACATAGGTGACGCCGACCCGATGGAGGTGCGGCTGAGCGCCTCGCGGTGGCCGCGGGCGATGCGCGCCGAGCTGCTCGCCGAGTTGGGTGAGCGCCTGACGCCCCAGCCGCTGCGCGGGGTGAACGTGCCGTCGGGTGGACCCGGGACCGCGCGTATCCGGCTGGCACCACGCCGTCGCGGGACCGCACGCATCCGCGCGCTCTGGATTCGCTGGAAGGGCCCGCTCGGTCTGGTCCAGCGCAGCCTGCGCCACGTCGTGGACCACGAGGTTGCGGTGGTGCCGAACATCCGTGCCGTGCGCGCGGCGGCGATTCAGCTGCACACCCATCACACCCTGCCCGGACTGAAGTCCCAACGCTTCCGCGGGACCGGATCCGAGTTCGACGCGCTCACCGAGTACCGCCGCGGGCTCGATCCCCGGGCGATGGACTGGAAGGCGTCCGCGCGCCACCGCAAGCTCGTGTGCCGCGAGTTCCGGGCGGAGCGGAACCACCAGGTGGTGCTCGCCTTCGACACCGGGCACCTGATGGGCGAGCCGGTCGAGGGCGTGCCGAAGCTCGACCACGCCATCAATAGCGGGCTCTTGCTCGCGTATTACAGCCTGCGTGCGGGCGATCGGGTGGGGCTGTTCGCCTTCGACGACCAGGTGCGGCGCTACATCGAGCCGCGCGGCGGGGTGCGCGCCATCCACGCGCTTCAGCAGCGCGTCGCCGACATCGACTACGGCGAGGCGGAGACCAACTTCACGCTCGGGCTGACGCACCTGACGGGGCGGCTGAAGCGGCGCTCGCTGGTGGTGGTGCTCACCGACTTCGTCGACACCGTGACCGCGGAGCTGATGATCGACAACCTCGACCGGATGGCGCGGCGGCACGTCGTGGTCTTCGTCTCGCTCGCAGACCCCACGCTGCACGCGCAGACCCGGGAGCGCCCGACGGATCTGCACGCGATGCACCGCGCGGTGGTGGCCGAGGACCTGCTGTTCGAGCGGCGACGCGTGGTGGCGGCGCTGCGGCGAAAGGGCGTGTTCTGCATCGACGCGCCCCCGGGCGGGGTGTCCTCGGAGCTCATCAACCGCTACCTCGAGATCAAGCGCCGGGAGCTCGTGTGAGCTTCACCCTCAAGAGCCTGGAGTTCCGGCGCGAGCGCGAGGCGGCCTGGGTCGAGCTCGAGTCGCTGATTGAGCAGGTCTCGAAGCGAGGCATGCGTTCTCTCTCGGCGGACGAGGCGGCGCGCCTCCCCATGCTCTACCGAAGCGCGTTGTCGGCGCTGAGCGTGGCGCGCGCGATCTCGCTGGACCGCAACGTCCTCGAGTACCTGGAGAGCCTCTGCGGACGCGCCTACTTCGTGGTCTACGGCACCAAGACGCCGCTGTGGGTGTCGCTCCGCGTCTTCTTCTCGCAATGGCTCCCGCGGGCGATGCGGGCGATCCGCTGGCCGCTGCTGCTGTCGGCGGCGTTCCTGGCGGCGGGCGGGCTCGCCGGCTTCTTCCTGACCGTCGACGACATGGACCGCTACTACGCGTTCGTCCCCGACGCGATGTCCGGCGGACGAAACCCGGCCGCCACCACCGAGTTCCTGCGAAACGGCCTCTACGAGCAGAGCTCGATGTCCGAGCGGCTCGCCACCTTCGCCTCGTTCCTGTTCTCGAATAACGCGCGCATCGGGATGATGGCGTTCGCGGTGGGCTTCGCGGCCGGCCTGCCGGTGCTCTACCTGCTCTTCTACAACGGGCTGATCCTCGGCGCCTTCGCGGCGCTCTACCACGCACGCGGGCTGTCGGTGGACCTCTGGGGGTGGCTCCTGCCGCACGGTGTCACCGAGCTCGGCGCGGTGGTCGTATGCGGCGCGGCGGGGCTCGTGCTCGCCCAGGCCCTGATGTTCCCCGGGCGGCTGTCCCGACTCGACAACCTGGCCCGGCGCGGGCGGTTGGCGGCGGGCATCGTCGCCGGCGCGGTGGGCATGTTCTTCATCGCCGCGCTCATCGAGGGCATCTTCCGCCAGACCGTGACCGACGTGGTGCTGCGCTACGGGTTGGCGGGGCTGACCCTCGCCCTGTGGCTGCTCTACTTCGGCTTCGCCGGACGGCGCGTCCGATGATCCGCTGGGGACGCGAGCGCGGTGATCTGCGCGAGGTGGTGACGCCCGAAGGCGTGCCGCTGGAGTTCCGGCTCGCGACGCTCGGCGAGCGCCTGACCGCCTTCCTGGTCGACGTGGTCCTGATGTTCGTGATCCTCATCGCGGTCGTCGTGCTGCTGCTGGTCACCTTCGGGCGCGGCGGCTACCTCACGGCAGCGATGCTCCTGGTGATGTTCCTGGTGCGCAGCTTCTACTTCACCGGCTGCGAGTACCTGATGGGCGGCGCCACGCCGGGCAAGCGCATGGTGCGGCTGCGGGTGATCGACCGCCGCGGTGGCACCCTTGAGCCGGCGGCCATCTTCGGGCGCAACCTCACGCGCGAGCTCGAGTTCTTCCTCCCGATGGCGCTGCTGATCCAGCCCCAGGCGCTCTACCCGGGAGCCAGCGGCTGGGTGACCTGGGCGAGCATCGGCTGGTGCTTCGTCTTCCTGCTGATCCCGGTGTTCAACCGCGACCGCTTGCGCGTCGGCGACCTCGTCGGCGGCACCATGGTGGTGCGCGCCCCGCGCGTCGCGCTGCTCGAAGACATCGCCGACTCGCGCCACGTCGCCTTCAGCTTCACCGCCGAGCAGCTCGCCCACTACGGCAACTACGAGCTCCAGGTGCTCGAGGACCTGCTGCGGAAGGCCGAGGAGGTGGACCTTTCGAGCATCGCGGTCGTCGCCGAGAAGATCTGCCGGCGCATCGACCACCCGTACGTGTCGGAGAATCGGCAACTCGCGTTCCTGCGCGACTTCTACGCGGCGCAGCGCGCGACGCTCGAGCGAGGCATGCTCTTCGGCAAGCGGAAGAAGGACAAGACCGCCGCCCGGGCTACCGGCCAGTGACGCCGACCACCTCGGCGCCGACCGCTGCGAACTGCACGCAGATGGCGATAGCGTTGCAGCCCTCGTCCACCTCCGGGTCGCACGCGGTCGCAGCCTCTTCGGTGTAGCGCACCTCGAAGCCGCCGAGGATCGATCACGATGTCCAGCAGCTCGTCGATGGGGCGGTTCAGCTGGCCGCCGAGCAGCGCGCACAGCCCGGGCGGCTCGTCGCTGGCGCACACGTCCTTGATGTCCTGCACCAGGCGCCGGCCGTCTTCGATGGTGAGGTAGCCGGTGAGGATGCCGCGATCGATCCGAAAGCCGGGGCCGTCCGCGGCCATGCGCCCGCGGACCCTCGCGCCGCTGAGCGGCAGGGAGAGATCAGGGGCGAAGGCGAGGCTCACCGGGAGCACGAAGTCGCCCGGGGCCGTGTGGAACCAGCCGCCCTCGACGACGGTCTCCGCGAAGGCGATGCGCGGCCCGGCCGCCGGATCGTCGTCGACGAACGCGTGGCGGGCGATGACCAGCGCGAGGTCTGCGTCCTGGTCACCCTCGTAGAACTCGACGTCGACCTGCTGGAGGTCGAGCGCGCTCTGATCCTCGGCCCAGCCCGCGGCCCGAAAGATCAACACCGTCGCGATGACGCCGTCCTCGTCGGGCCGGACGATGCCTTCGAGGCCGCCGCCCGCCAGGACGATCAGGTTGCGGATGGCGCTGCCCGCGCTCTTCCCCTCGACGAGGCAGCCCATCGCCCTCGCCGCGCCCGCGTTCTCGGGGATGTCGAGGACGTTCACCCGCGCCGCCGGACCCCACTCACCCTGGGCGGCCAGCGGCGGGTCCTGCGGCGGGAGCGCCTCTTCGACGCCCGCGTCCGGCGGCGGACCCTGGTTCGCGTCCGGCGGCACGATGGGTGCGAAGTCGGGCAGGATGCGGGCGTCTCGTGGCGCGGCCGCGTCGGGCGTGGCGTCGGGAACAGCCATGTCTGCGGCCGCGACCTGTGCAGCGTCGCTCTCGCCGCTCGCGTCGTCGTCGCAGGCGAGCAGCCCGCAGACCGCCGCCAGCACCCCTATCCGGACCACCGTTGCGCGCACGCCGGGACCCTAGCAACGGGTCAGACGCCTCGCCAAGCCCGCGGCAATACACGCCTTCGGCACTTTCTTTCGAAAATGTATTGACCGATTCCGGGTGGCATCCGTATAAGTTTCACATAAGCACTTTGATGAGGAGGGAGCGACGTGCATCCCGCCACGCACATTCGAAGCAACCGTTCGCAGCGCGAAGGCGTCTGCAGGTCGCTCGGGGTGCGCGCGGTGCGCTTCCTCGACACCCTGCCGAGAGGTGGGGCGAGCCCGTAACCAGCTGACCATGCTTGGTTTTTCGGCGCCCGCCCTCGAACTTCGAGCGGCGGGCGTTTTCGTTTCAGCCCTCCGCCTGATGCGGTGAAGGGCGTTTGAACATCGTCGCCGGTCGTTCCGTGTCGCCTCTGCGACTCGAACGAATCGACCCAAAGTGTATCCGCGGAACAGTGACGCGGAGCGGCCGGCGTGTGCCTGGAGATAGATGCGATACAGAAACAGATACGTTGTCTACGTGGGAGGCGGCGCGCGAGAAGCGAGGCGGGTTCGAATCCCGCGGGCGTCCGAGAAGGCGCCTCTGATGGTGGTCGTGCGCGTCGCAGTCCGGGTGGGCAGCGGTTCGAGACTTGATCTCCTGGAGAGGGCGAGCCAACGCGGTTCAGCGCGTTGGAGCGGGCGCCCTCGGGGAGTGATGGAGGCGCGGCGTCGAGAGCGACGCCGCGTGTCCACCACGCCTCGGGGGCGCCTCCCGCCCAGCTCCGCTGCGGTCCCGTGAGCGGGGCGTGATGGGGGCGTGCTGTTCAGCGATGGACGGCACGCGCCCACCACGCCCGACTTGCGAGTTCGTGGCTGCCGATGGGACGGCAGGCCGCGGGTCTTCGGACGCGTGGTCGCAGTCGCCGTCGATGCCGAGCCAGCGGGACCACTTTTCACCCGGGCTGCACGACGACGATTGCGACGACGCGGCCGGTGGTTCTCCCCGGACTACTCGCTGTCGTCGGGCGGTGCGACGTCGCTTTCCCCCTGGACGTCGCTCGCTTCGACGGGTTCGGCCGAGTCGCTCTCGGCCGGCCCGTCGTCCTTCTTCGCAAACCGTCGCGACAGCCGATCGGCAGCCGCTTCGCCGTCGGGGGCGGGCTTCGGCTCGGCTTCCGGACTGGCCTCGGCGACCGGCTCTGCGGCGGCTTCGGGCTCCGGCTCCGGCTCTGGGGCAGCTTCGGCCTCCGGCTCCGGTTCCGGGGCGGCCTCGGCCTTCGGCTCCGGTTCCGGGGCGGCCTCGGCCTTCGGCTCCGGCGCGGCCTCGGCCTGCGCTTCCACCTCGGGCTCGCTCTCGCTCTCGGGCTCCGGCTGCGGTGCGGCTTCGGCGGCCGGCTCGGGCGCCGGCTCGGGCTCCGGCTGCGGTGCGGCCTTCATCGAGAGGCTCACCTTCGGGACCGAAGCGTCGAGCCCGAGGATCATCACCTGGACCGTCTGGCCCTTCTTCACGATGTCGCCGGGCTTCTCGATCTCGGCCGCGGTCAGCTCGCTGATGTGGACCAGCCCGTCGAGACCGTCCGCGACGCTCACGAAGGCGCCGAAGTCGGCGAGGCCGGTGATCTTCCCCGAGATGATGTCGCCCGGCTCGTGGGCGTCGAAGAACGCGCGGGTCGGATCGGCCGTGAGCTGCTTGATGCCCAGGCTCATGCGCTCCCGCTCGACGTCGACCTCCATCACCAGCGCCTCGACCTCCTGCCCACGGCGGAACCGATCGGAGGGGCGGCGAAGGCTGTTGCCCCAGGCGAGGTCCGAGATGTGGACCAGGCCGTCGATGCCCTCCTCCACGCCCAGGAAGATGCCCCACTCCCGGACGTTCCGGACCTTGGCGGTGATCTTGGTGCCGCTCGGGTAGCGCTCGCGCACCTCTTCCCAAGGGTTCGATTCGAGCGCCTTCATGCTGAGCTTGAGGCGCTGCTGCTCAGGGTCACAGCGAATGACGGACGCGTCGATCGTGTCGCCGACCTTGACCGCGTCTTTCGGGTGCTTCACCCGCTTCCAGGACATCTCGGAGACGTGGACCAGGCCCTCGAGGCCGGGCTCGACCTCGACGAAGGCGCCGTAGTTGGTGACGCTGATGACGCGCCCGGAGACGCGGTCGTCCGGCTTGTAGCGCTCCGCGGCCACCGTCCACGGATCCGCCTGGAGCTGCTTCATGCCCAGGCCGACGCGGCGGTTGTCCTCGTCAATCTTGAGCACCTTCACGACGATCTCGTCGCCGATCTGGACGACCTCGGTCGGGTGGTTGACCCGCCCGTAGCTGAGGTCGTTGACGTGCAACAGGCCGTCGAAGCCACCGATGTCGACGAAGGCGCCGAAGTCAGTGATCCGTGCGACCCGTCCGATCAGGTGGGCGCCCTCTTCGAGGTGGTCGAAGATGTCCTCGCCGGCCTCCAGGCGCTCCGCCTTGGGGCCCTGCCGGGGGGTCTGCGAGAGCTTGACCCGCGTCTTCCGCGAATCGGCGTGGGTCACGTACAGCTCGAGCATCTCACCCACGAGCTCGGCGCCGCGCGGGGTGGCCGGCTTCAACGCGGTCGACGGGAGGAAGCCCTTCATCCCGATGTCGACGGCGTAGCCGTCGTGCACCTCGGCGAGCACCTGACCGGTCAACGGCGAGCGCTCGGCCGCGGCCGTCTCGAAGCTCCGCCACATGTCGAGGTTGCTCGCCTTCTGGCGGGAGAGGCGCGGGCCCTCGGGCGAGATCCAATTGACGTAGACGCGCACCTCGTCACCCTCGGCGACCGTCTCGCCGAGGCGCTCGAATTCGAGCGTGGGGATGGTCCCGCTGCCCGCCTCGGGCACTTCGACCGTCACGGTCGTGTCGTCGCTCGCGGTGACCGTTCCGTCCACCACGTGCCCCGCGCGAACGGCCTGCGCTTCGAGCAGCGCCTGCAACTCTGCGAGCGAAGTTGCCTCGAGCAGCGGGTCGTCGATCACCGGTGCGCTCATCGCGGGGCCCCCAGGGTCAGCGTTTCGGACCCGCGCATTTACCACGGCCGGCCACTTCGACTGAAGGGCTGCGGGACGAAGGTTGCACTTACCTTGACCGCGTGTATCCTACCTCAACGCACAGGTAGGGTTTTGGGGGGGCGTGTCGATGTCGACCAATGAGCGCAGGCTGCGTCGCAGCGACCATCTGGCCCAGGCCGTTCATTTCTACCTGCGCAGCCTCGCCGAGCGGGAGGCGCACCGCGCCGTGGCCCTCTCCGACTCGTGCGGACACCGCATCGCGTCCTCCGGGGACGAGCGCGAGACGAAGGCGCTCGCTTCGGCGGCGCCGCTGGCCTTCTCGAATCCGGACCTGCTCCCGGCGGATCTGCGCCACGACGACGATCTGCGCGTGTGGAGCGTCGTGCTCGGCGAGTCGGCGTACTACGTCGCCGCGGTCGGCGGCGCAGCGGAGCGTCCCGACACCCTCGACGACACCCTCGACCGCCTGCTCAGCGTCGAGACGCCCGCAGCCGGTTCAGCGTGAACGTCGGGCAATAATCGCCCGCGTCCTTGACCACCCACACCCGCTCCGTGGCCGCGCGCGTCCCCGCGTCGGTGAACGTGTAGCGCTCGCGACGCACCCGGACCATCCGCGGAGGCTCTGCCGGGAACGGGTTGTCCGCGAGCAGCCCGTGCACTGCGTCCGACCCCTCGAGGAGCCGCTCCAGGAAGTCGAGGAACCACGCGCGCCGGCCGCACTTCGGCTGGAGCGCGGCGAACCACATCTGCCAGTCGAGGCGAGGCATGTGGACCCCGATGACGGGCGGCGCGGCCTTCGGGTCGTCGGGTTTGTATTTGAAGCCGTAGCGCTTCCACGCCTTTCCGTCGCGCGAGCCCTCCACCACGAGCTCGTGGCGCGTGGTGGTCATGCGCGCGAAGAGGCCGTAGCCGTTGATGCTGGCGAATGGGCGCGTGAAGTCGAGCAGCGGGCCGCGCGTGCGGTCGATCAGCGCCATCGCCTGCTGCGCCGGTGAGGCCTCCTGCGCCTCGCTCGCGGCCTTCGCGTCGCGCAACGTATCCCGGCCGACGAGGTCGAGCATGCGCATCGCGCTCATCGGCACCAGGACGAGGGCCGCTACGTAGACCCACGCCAGCGCCGGCCAGGGGGCCCGCGGGTTGGTGCCGTACATGTCAGCTCGCCACCGCTGCGGCACCAGCGGACGCAGCGCCGCGTCATCGAGCAACGTGACCGCCAGCACCACGGTCAGCAGGTTGAAGAAGCCGTAGTTGCCGGTCGAGGTGATCCCGACCATCAGCGTCACGGTCACGCAGAACGCGCCCATCCTCGAGGCGACGCCGTCGGGCCCCGCCGGGACCGCGCCCGGGACGACGCGACCGAGCACCCGGTCGTCGAGCAGCGCCGCGAGCCCGACCAGGACCGCCACGCTCGTCAGCCCGAGCTGGCCATCCACCGCGAAGAGCGCAAAGGCCGACACCGCGGCCCACAGCAGCAGTCGCGTGCGGCGTGGGTTGAAGAAGACCAGGAACGGCACCACGAGCTCGGCGAACATCGTGAAGCTCACGCCGACCGTGCGCATCGAGTCCGAGAAGTTGTGTGCGAACCAGGCCGCCCCGTGCGGCAACGGCTGGGTCCAGTAGTGGTAGTCGAGCGCGGTGAGGGCGTCCCACGTTGGATTGCCGAACTTCACGACGCCGGCCGAGAACATCAGCTTGAACCACAGGAGGCGCATCATCCACGTGGCCACCCGCGACGGGGCCGCCTCGCTGCCCGGCTTCGGCCAGAACCCGTCCGGCGCGTAGAAGAACGCGAGGAACGTCACCTCCAGCAGCAGGATGTCCCACTGGTAGCCGAGGAAGACCCCGGCCACGGAGAAGACGCTGAGGTAGAGCACCCACAGCAGCGCCACCATCAGCCGCGGGAGGATGCCGACCACGAGCACCAGCGCGCAAACCACGCCGGCGCCGCAGATCCAGGCGATGGACGCGTCGTCTGCACCGAACCACCAGGCGATGGTCGGCACCTTCAACCCGATCCAGTCGCCCTGCTTCGTGAGCGCCGTCCCGACCCGCTTCAGATACGCCTCGGCGGGGGAGATGCCGTTCTCGCCGACCAGCCCCTTCGCCTGCACCCAGAACGACAGGAACGCCACCAGGTGCACGACGCCGAGCAGTCGCAGGAACACCCAGCGGGGGAGCACGCCGCGTTCGGGGAGGGACGCCACAGCCACATCACACCTCGCGCGTCGTCGTCGTTCAACCGCGCCAGCACCGCGGCACCACCGTCTTCCTGCGCCAGGGGATGCCGAACGGCTGGAAGCTCGGGAAGGCTCCGGACGCCTACGAGCGCCGGGGCGAGAGCTACCTCTTCGCGGTCGAGCTCGGCCCGGAAGAGACCAAGGAGATCGTCGTCGAGGCCTGGACCCCGCTGACCCGCACCGTCGACCTGCGCTCTGCCATCGGCATCGACCTGATGCGCCGCTACCTCGACACCCGCCCCGACGACGCGCAATTTGCCGCGGCGGTGAAGGCCCTGCTCGGCGTGCACGACGAGATGACCGCCCATCGCACGCGCATCGACAGCCTGCGCTCCCGCATGGGCGAGTTCCGCAGCCGCAGCGAGGAGCTCACCCAGCAGATTGAGCGCCTCGACATCACCCGCACCGGGCGCACGCTGCGCCGTCACCTCGAGAAGAAGCTGGCCCAGGTCAGCGGTGCGCGTGCGCGACAGCGTCTTCGCCCGCCTCGAGGGGCCAGCGATCGTCAACGACATGCCCGAGGCGCTCTTCGACCTGCGCTACTCCGCCCTCGACCGCGTGGGCGATCCCGACGTGGTCGGTATCGGCAACGAGGTCGAGGTGCTGCGCGGAGATGACGCGCGATGCATCGACGACTTCGCCGACGACGGGCGGCTGCTACCGGAGAGCGCGTGCGTGGACGGTGGCACCCCTGGCGCGGACTGCGCGCTGGAGCCGGGCGGCGAAGACGCGTGCCGCCTCGACATGGGGCACTTCGGGAACACGGCGAGCGCGCAGTAGGTCAGGGGCCGGGGGCGCCCTGGGCGAGCCAGGTCTTCATCAGCGACATCTGCGCCATCGAGAGCGGCGGCAGGCCGAGCGGCATGCCCGGCAGCTTCGAACTCGTCGGCGTTCCGAGCTCCACCCGGTCGGCGAACACCGTGCGGTAGTCGCGGTCGGCCTCGTCGTGGCGGCGCAGCAGCGCTTCGAGCAACAGGGGCACATCGCCGTCGACCACCGAGACGCGCTTGCCGTCGCGGACCAGGCCCGCCTTCACGCCGGCGTAGGTCTCGAGGTCGAGCTTCAGGCCGGCGTAGCCGAGCCCGCCGGTGTTGCCGGCGCCGCCGTCGCCATTGTTGCTGTCGGGGTTCATGTGGCAGTGCACGCAGATTTTGCCGAGCACCTCGTCGAAGACCTCGTCGTAGGTGACCTTGCGGTCGAGCTTGGGCACGTCGGGGCGCTTCGTGGCGGCCGAGGAGCGCACCTCGATGGGCGTGCCGAGCAGGAAGTCGGCGATGGCCTCGGCGTCTGGCTCGCTGACGTACTGGCTCGGCATCTTCGTCTGCGGGTCGACGGACTTCGGGTCGAAGATGAACTTCACCAACGTCGCGCGCGGGATGCGGTCGCGGACGAAGCGCAGATTCGGGGCCAGCCGGGCGGTCTGGCGCATCGCCGCGTAGAACGGGGCGCCGATGCCGGGCATCAGCTGGGCGTTGCCGACCACGTGGCACGTGGGGCAGGCGGCGCGGACGAAGCGCTCACGACCCTTGGCGACGCGATCGGGCGGGATCGGCGCCGGGATGGCGCTGCCCTTCTTCACCGCGGCGTCGCCGTTGATCTCGGTGAGGTAGACGACCAGCGCGTCCTTCTGCTCGGCGGTCAGCCGGAGCGGCACCATCGACTCGTCGAGATGCGGCCGCAGATCGAACGGGCCGTCGAGGAACTTCCGCACGAAGGCGGGGTCGATACGGCGCGTGAGCGTGCCCAGGTCGGGCAGCTCGATGAAGTGCACGATGTTCTCGAGGTAGCGGTCCCAGTCGGGAAACGTCTTCCGCTGCTCCGCGATGGCCGCGTCGTCGCCCTTCGTGCGGAGCACCCAGGTGTGGCAATCGACGCAGTGGAAGTCGCGCTTCGCGGCGGCGACCCCATCGGTCCCGCTGATCGGGTGGCAGCGGTTGCATTGGGTCGCTTCGACGACGGCGCGTCCCTTCTGCGCCTGCGGACTCAAGGCCGCGGCGGGGGACGCCAGGAGGAGCAGGACGAGAGCGAGCAGCGACGCGGAGGCGCCGCGGGGGCTCACAGGCCGAGGAAGGCGGTGCTGGTGGCGAACAGGATGGCCTTCTCGGCGGCGACCACGGCGTCGATCTCGGCGCCGTTCGCCTGAGCCTTCTTCAGGTGCACCCTGGCGGTGTCGATCTCGCCGCGCTCCGCCAGCAGCTTCGCCAGGACCGCGTGGGCCATGGCGTGGCGGCTGTCGAAGGTCACAGCCTTCTCGAGGCGGCTCTGCGCCCGCTCGGCGTTGCCGGCGGCCAGGTGCAGCTTCGCCGCGCTGTAGGCCGCCTTGGCCTTGAGCTTGATGTCGCCGCGGGCGTTCATGGCCCGCTCGTACTGCCGGATCGCGTTGCGAGCGTGGCCCTTCTTCTCGGCCTTCTGCGCGTCCTTGACCATCTTCACGAGCAGGACCGGCTTGGCCTTGATGCGCACGCGCTTCATGGCGCAGGCGTTGGCGGTGGCGGGGCCGAAGGCGAAGAGCAGGGCGAAGGTGATCATCAGCGGCTTCATGGCGAGACTCCCGATTCTGTTCATGGGAGTTGGAACGCCTGTCCCCAGGGAAAGTTCTTCCTTCCGGAAAAAAAAACTCAGGCACGGGGCTCGGATTGGTCGGAGAGATAGCGTTCGAGCGCCTGCTGAATCGCGGTGACGCCGTAGCCGCGGTCGACCATCGCCCACGGGATGTCGCTCTCGCGCAGCGCCGGCACCAGCACGTCGGTCACCTTGTGGCTGATGAACCGAGCGAGCAGCAGGACCATGTCGATGCCGCCGCCGCGGATGCGCTCGGCGAGGCGCTGCACGCCGCGGATGTCGTATCCGGTCTCCCAGCTGAGGCTGGCGAACCCGAACGCGTCGGCCGCGCGTTGTCGCGCAGGCTCGCGCGGCTCACCGCCGACCATCACCGCGGACTTGCCGCGGGTGAGGGACCACAGCGGCCAGCTCGCAGGCAGGGAGGCGTCCGGCGGTGGGTCGGAGTCGGGCACGGGGGTCGGGGTCGTCGCGGCGCGGACGGCTTTTCGCAGTCGCTTGAGCCCTTTGTCGCCGGCCAGCGCTTCGAGGTGCGGGACCAGCAGGCGCGTCAGGCGGGGGTCGTCGGGCGACACGCCCGCGTTGAGCGCTCGGATGGCTCCGCGCCGAATCTGTAGGGACTCGGCGCCGCTTCGAAGCAAGGTGTCGAGGTCGCCCAGCGACACCTCCGGGTTGAGGGCCGCCATCTCGGCGTCCATCGTCAGCGCCCCGAGCTCGCGGCGCGCGGTCTGCCAGCAGATCTCGGCGTCGGCGGTCCAATCGCCATGCTCGGGCGGGTTGCTCCGACCGAGGCCCGCCACCCAGCCCGGCTGCTGCTCGCCGCTGAACTGCCCGAGTCGGGCGAAGTCCTTCTTGAGCTGCAGCTGAATGACCACCTTCACCTGGGCCGGCGCCTCGTCCTGGAGGCGGCGCAGGCGCGCGGCGAAGTAGCCAGTGAGCGCGTGCTGCACGCCGCGCGGGAAGCTCGCCCAGGTCTGGACCTCGAGCAGCTCGCGGTGGACCGCGTTGGCTTCGGCGAACCAGGCCTCGCCGATCGGAGCCGGGCGCGGCGGAGGCAGTCGTGTCAGCAGCGCCTGAGCGCGCTCGACGCGCTCGAGCGAGCCGATCTCGACAGGTCCCGAGGTGGTCCACGCCGGACCGAGCACCACGCTGTCGAGGATCGAGCCGGTCGGATCCTCCTCGTTGCCGTGCAGCGTGGCGTCGTCGTCGTCGTCGTCGTCTTCTTCGCCCTGAACTTCGCCGCGCAGGACGACCTCGCCGCCGTCGAGTTGCCACTGGAGGGCAATGCCAGCCCAGGCGTAGAGCTTCTCTTCGCGCTCCTGGCGCAGCGCGTCGAGCTCCGCCTCGGCGGCCTGGTCGTAGTGACCCGCGAGCTGCCCGTGCAGCGCGGCGATACGCACCTGGATGTCGACGAGCTCTGCGCCCAGCATCGCGAAGGTCGCTGGCTGGTCGTCGTCCGCCTTGGCCGCATCGTCCGCCAAGCGGTTCACCTCCCCGAGTACTCCGGCTTCTCGCGTGTCACGAAGGCGGTGACGGCGACGCCGAGATCCTGCGTGATGAGGTGCGCGGCGTTCCACGCCGAGACGTACTCGAGCCCCTGGTCGGTGGCGGCGCGGGTCGCGGCGTTCATCACCGCCTTGGTGCCCTCCACGGCGAGCGGCGGGTTGGCCGCGATCTCGCGCGCCAGGTCGAAGGCGGCGTTGTGCACCGACTCGCGGTCCGGGACCACCTGGGTGACCAGCCCGATCTGTGCCGCGTAGTCGGCGTCGAAGTCGCGCCCGGTGAGGGCCAGCTCGCGGGCCGCGCCCTGGCCGATGATGGCCGGCAAGCGCTGCAGCGTGCCCACGTCCGCCACCATCGCCAGCTTCACCTCGCGTACGCTGAACACGGCGTCGGCCGAGCACAACCGGATGTCGCACGCCGTGATCAGGTCGACGCCGCCGCCGATACAGGGGCCGTGGACGGCGGCGATGACCGGGACGCGGCAGCGCTCGACCGAGGTGATCGCCGCCTGCATGTCGCGGATCACCTGGTGCAGCTTCGCCTGGCGTAGCCCGTTGGGCTTGCCGTCGGTGCCGATCGGCAGGCGCGACATCATCGACATCAGGTCGAGGCCAGCAGTGAACGCGCGTCCGGCGCCGGTGATCACGAGCACGCGTACGTCGCGGTCCTCGGTGATCGACGCGATGAGCCCGGGCATGCCGTCCCAGAACTCGGGACCCATCGCGTTGAGCTTCGCCTTCGCGTTCAGGCGCAGATGCGCGACGTGGCCGTCCACGGAGTAATCGAGAAAGGGTATCTCAGCGACCTGATCAGGCATTCACGCGGACCTCTCCACTCTACTTCGTATACCGGACTGTCAGGCGGTTGTAACCGGCTCGTGACGCGGCGGCGACGGGGTTTGGGACAGCGCCCGCGCGATGGACGCCCCCGTGACGACGCCCACCAGCGTATTCGCGTCGTCCAGGACGACGACCGGCGAGGCGGTTCGGCGCATCTCGTCGAAGGCGTCCTGCAGGTCGTCGCTCACCTGGACGCGGGGCGGCGGGCCGACCACGAGGTCGCCGACAACGCCGCTCGCGCGCTCGAGGTCGCGAGCCACCACCACGCCGTGCAGGCCGGCCAGGTCGCGGACCAGCGCGGCTTCGGCGCGGCGCGTCTTCAGGTGCTCGGTGGCCTCGGCGACCGGGGTCTCGGGAGACAGGCTCGCGACGTTGGTCTCGAGCGCCACCGCCACCGGCATCCCGCGCAGGCGGGCCCGGACGTCGTACCCGGCCTCCTCGATGCCGGCGCCGAGGTAGACGAAGACGCAGACCACGAGCAGCACGAGATCGAGGTTGAGCACGGCGATGATCCCGGCGGCCACCGCGAGCACGCGGCCCACGCGGGCGGCAATTCGGGTGGCGTGCTCGGCTGACATGCGCGCCTGCAGCAACGCTCGCAGGATTCGCCCGCCGTCGAGCGGGAACGCGGGCACGAGGTTCAGCGCGGCGACGAAGAGGTTGAAGGTGCCGAAGTAGAGGATCAGCAGCATCGCGTCGAGCGGCAGCCCTGGTGCCCGGAAGGCAGCCAGCGCGATCGCGCCGAGCGCGGCGTTGACCATCGGGCCGGCGATGGCGACCCAGAATTGCTGCGTGGGTGTCGGGTCGCGATGGGCGGTCTCGGTGACGCCACCGAGGACCATCAGAGTGATCCCGCGAACGTGTGCACCTTGCGCGAGCGCAACCAGGGCGTGGCCCAGCTCGTGGGCGATGATCGTCAGGAAGATGGCGAGCGTCAGCAGGGCGCCGAAGACATAAGACGGCAGAACCAGGTCAGTGGCGGAAAAGCCGAGCTGGACCGCGCCCGTCGCGGCTCCGCGGGTGCCGAGCCAGAGGGCGAGCGCAGGGACGACGAGCAGCAGCGAGGCGTGAATCCGCACCGGTACGCCGAAGACGCGTCCAATGGTCCACCCGCTCCCGAACATCCGACCTCCGGCCCCCATCCGAGGACCATGGTAGCGCAAACCTCTCTACATCTGTTCAGAGGCGCGAAGGGCGATGCAAGTCGCAGGAACCGTCGCTCAGGCCCGAAGAAGGCCCTCGATTTCGGTGACGGCGGCGTCGATATCGATGCGGCGCTGGGCCATCGTGTCGCGATCGCGGATGGTGATTGTGTCGTCGTTCAGCGTCTCGCCGTCGATGGTCAGGCACCAAGGCGTGCCGACCTCGTCGTGGCGGCGGTAGCGCTTCCCGATGGCGTGTTGCTCGTCGTACTTCGCGCTGATCCCACGGGCGAGGAAGGCCTCGACGACGGCGCGTGCCTTCTCGGGCATGTTGTTCTTCTTCACCAGCGGCATAACCGCGACCTTGATCGGGGCGAGCTCCGGGTGGAGCCGGAGCACGACGCGTGTGTCGGTGCCCTTCGCGGTCGATACCTCCTCCTCGTGGTAGGCGTCGAGCAGGTAGGTGAGCACGCCGCGGGTGGCGCCGGCGGCGGGCTCGATCACGTAGGGCACGAACTTCTTCTGCTGCTGCGGATCGAAGTACTCGAGCTTCGCTCCGCTGTACTTCGCGTGCTTCTGGAGGTCGTAGTCGGTGCGGTTGGCGACGCCCTCGAGCTCACCCCAGCCCCACGGGAAGAGGTACTCGATGTCGTAGCAGCCCTTGGCGTAGTGAGCGAGCTCCTCCGGCTCGTGGGGCCGCAGCCGGAAGCTCTCGGGATTGTTGGCGAATTTGCGCCACCACGCCATGCGGTTCGACTTCCAATAGTCCATCCACTCGTCGTCGGTGCCAGGCTCGCAGAAGAACTCCATCTCCATCTGCTCGAACTCGCAGGAGCGGAAGATGAAGTGCTCGACGGTGATCTCGTTGCGGAATGACTTGCCCATCTGGGCGATGCCAAAGGGCACCTTGATCGCCGTCGACTGCTGCACGTTCTGGAACTGAACGAACATCGCCTGCGCGGTCTCGGGGCGCAGGTAGACCGCGCTCTCCTTGGTGTAGGCGTCCATCTTCGCGCGCAGGTCGCCGCCCGTGAGGCCCTCGAATTCGCCGCTCTCGATGGCGCTGGCGAGCGCCCCCATCGGGTCGACCGCGCCGAGGCTGCTGCGGAACATCAGGTTGAACTGGCGCTCCTCGGAGAGGAACGGCGAGTTGCACACCGCGCAGACGTAGCCGCGGTCACCGGCGATGGCGCCGTGCAGCTCCTTGCCGCGGCGCTGGAGCTCGACGCCCACCTGCTCGTTGACGACGGTGAGCGCGACCTTGGCCCGCCCCTTGTCGGCAAACCTCAGGGTCACCGCCTCGCCGGCCGCCACCTGCGGGGCCTGGTCGGCGCGGAAGCGCTCCTTGCAGACCAGGCAGTCGACCAGCGGATCGCTGAACCCGGCGAGGTGGCCGGAAGCCTCCCAGACGCGCGGGTGCATGATGATCGACGCGTCGAGCCCGACCACGTCCTCGCGGCTGTGGACCATGTCGCGCCACCATGCATTCATGATGTTGCGCTTCAGCTCGATGCCCAGCGGCCCGTAGTCGTACGCGCTCCGCAGGCCGCCGTAGATCTCAGACGACTGGAAAACGAAGCCACGCCGCTTGCAAAGCGAAATGACCTTCTGCATCAGGTCGTTCGACACGAGCGTCTCCACCTCGAGGGGGCGCGCATGGTACCCACGCGTACAGGACGCATCAACACCGCACAGCCATGCCGTTGGCCCTCCTCATCACTCTGCTGGCCGCACCCGGGGCACCTGCCCCGCCGCCGCAGATCCACCTCGCCGTTGTCGGGCCCGGTGACCCCGTCTGGAGCCTCTACGGCCACGCCGCGATGGTGGTGAAGCGGCCGAAGCAGCGGCTGAACAAAGCGGAGGTCTTCAACTTCGGCATCACCGATTGGAATCGCCCGAACTACGTGCGCGACTTCCTCACCGGGCGCGTGGAGTTCTGGGGGGCGACGGCACCGTTCAAGAAGAACCTGGCGCGCTGGAAGCGGGAGGACCGCGACATCCTCCTCTACCCCGTTCAGCTCGACCCTGGCGCTCGGCGGCGACTGGTGGCGCGCATGCGTCGCGACGTGACCGAGGATCACAAGCACTACGTCTACGACACGTTCCGCGACAACTGCTCCACGCGCATTCGCGACTACCTCGACACGTTCAGCGGCGGCGCGGTCTACGGCGCGATCGCGACCGAGTCGACCGGGCGCAGCTACCGCGACGACGTGCGCGTCGCCTACTCCGGGTGGGTGGGCCTCCAGCTCCTCACCGAGCTGGTCCCCGGCATCTCGCTGGACGCCGAGCGCACGAGCTGGGAGCTCGCCTACCGCCCGGTCTTCCTCGGCGACGCACTCAAGCCCGTGATGCTCGCCGACGGCCGCGCCCTGCTCGGCGATCCGCTGGTGCTCAACCGCCGCACCGGTCCGTCCCCCATCGGCGGGTGGCCACACGGCGCGCAGGCGGTGATCGGTGGCGCCGCGGCGGTGCTGCTCCTGGGGGCCTGGCTCATCGGCGGATGCGGTGCGCGGCTGCGCGGCATCGTGCTCGCGATGTGGGTAGGCGGGTCGACCTTCCTCGGCGTGCTGCTGTTGGTCGTCGCCTTCGGCACCGACTGGCCCGACATGAAGGAGAACTGGCTCGCGCTCGCCTTCATCCCGTTGGACGCGCTCCTGATATGGACCGCCGGCCGCCTCGTTCTCGCGCGACGCAACGCGGGCGGCTGGGCCCGTGGGTGGATAGGCCTGCGCGCGGGGACCACCCTGGTGCTGGTGCTCGCGACGCTCGTCGGTGCGACGGACGGGCCGGTCGTGCCACGGCTGCTCGCTTTGGCCGGGCTGATCCTCGCCGCCCGCTGCCTGGGTGAGCGCGAGGTGGAGGAGGTGCCGGAGCTGCGGCCGTCCCTGCTGCGCACCTTGCCCGACGGCCCGCCGCCGATCCCGGCTACGCCTCGCGTGTCGTGAACATGAAGTCGGAGCCGCCCCCGGGCGCCTCTTCGATCCAGATGCGGCCGCCCAACGACTCGACGATGCGACGCACGACCCGAGCCTCGAGCTCGGTGTTGAGCTGGTGGATCTTCTCGCGCGCGGCCAGCTGCTCGGTCACGTCGAGCCCAATGCTCCCAACCGCCGATGCGCGTCCTTGCTCGTCGCGGATGGCGAACCGGGTGGAGATGTACGAGCGCGCACCGGAAGCCAACTCGAGATCGTACTGGTTCTGCACCGACGCGCCCCCGGCGAGCAGCTCTGCGTCCTCTGCGAGCACGATCTGGACGACCGCTTCCGGCAGCAGCTCTTGGACGTGGAGTCCGATCACCTCGTCGAGAGGGCGTCCGAGCTCCGCGGCGACCGACTCGCTCACGTAGATGAGTCGCCCTTCCAGATCCTTGATGGTCACGGAGACGGGCGCGTGCTCGATCAGCGCTCGCAGGGTTCGGTCCCTGATTGCCGCGGCCTGCTTCGCCTCGGCGAGCTCGCCGATGTCCACCAGCGTCACTACGGCGCCGTCCGTCCCGCCGTCCTCGGTCGTGAACGGCCGGATCCGCAGGAGGAACGGATGGGCGTCGTCCGTTCGGGCCACCTCGCGCTCGAACGCGTCACCCGAAGCGACGGTGTCGGAGACCCGGGCGATGAGGTCGGGCATCTCCAGCCGATGCGTGAAGTGTGACAGCGGCCGTCCCACGTCGCCGGCGACCACGTTGAAGGTGTTGGCGGCGCTCGGCGTCACCTTGCGCACGTTGAGATCTTCGTCGACGAAGATGGTGCCGATGTCCGTGCTGCGCAGCAGGTTCTCGAAGTCGTTGGTGAGGTCCGTCAGCGCCTTGATCTTGTCGTGGTGGTCGGCGTTGACGGTGGAGAGCTCCTCGTTGAGTGAGTGCAGCTCCTCGTTGGCCGTCTGCAGCTCTTCGTTGGCGGCCAGCAGCTCCTCGTTCGCGCTCTGCAGCTCCTCGTTGGTGCGCTGATACTCGTCCATCGTGCCTTGCAGGCTGAGCTGGGTCTCGGCGAGCTCGCGCTCCAGGTCGGCGATGCG
>PVBE012095575.1_pt1 | contig 39253 bp, 30 predicted proteins | sample 1631181 | NCBI WGS metagenome assembly PVBE01 (sample SAMN08397723, study PRJNA350692) | Marine metagenome, whole genome shotgun sequencing project. | isolation source: water | place: Pacific Ocean | collected 2012-04 | reverse complement strand
CTATGACCGAAGAACAAATGCATCAGATGATGACACAAATACCAATGATAGCGCCCGACGACGTCAATCGATCGGGGCATGTTTGCGACAACATGTAACACTGGATAATTGATCCGAAATATCGATCACTTTCGGAATGAGGACCCCGGATCGAGTCCGGGGTGACGGCTGGTTGACCTACGAACAACGTGGGGCGCATTTCGGAACAGTTATCTAGGAATTCGGTAGTTCCGCGGGTGATGGTTCGCGCTGCAATATTTGCCGTATCTCTGGCGTCGCTGTGCGTACAGCGCGTTTGGAGACTTCCGCGCCGGAATCGAGCAGTACGCGCACCGCATCGGCGTTGCCGTATTCGACTGCGATCTCGAGTGCTGTCTTACCGCGTTTGTCCGCCACGTTGACGTCGGCTCCGGCGGCGATCAACGTCCGCAACTGCCAATCCTGGCGATCGCGGAGGAACTCCGTTATGAGACGGTCCCCGCGTTCGGTCGGCGAGTTGACATTGATGCCGGCAGCGATCAGGTATTCGACCAGTTCCCGATGATGATTGCGCAGGCCGTGTTGTAGAAATCCGGGACCGTTGCGCGTCAGCAACTCGGCGACGGCGATACCGGCCGATCGCAGGAGCTCGATGGCCCAGGGGGCGTTGAAATCGACAGCCGCCGCAATAACCGCTACCGGCGTCGCGCCCGCGGCAATCAACTGTTCGAGAATCGCTTTTTGCGCGGCAAACCTGGCGTCGTATTCCGCTTGAGGGAGCGTCTTGTAGCCGTGGAGCCGTCGTTGTAATTCCTGTACCGTCTTGATCGCATAGTGCGCCGGCGTGCCGTTTTGCGGTCCGTGCTCGGCGCTAACCTCGGCACCTGAGCGCAGTAGCAATCGCACCAACTCCGGATCCCCAGCGCCCGACGCCCAATGTAAAACACCGGCGCCATAGCTGTCGCGGGCCGCAACATTAGCGCCCGCGGTCAGCAACGCGGCGGCTGCGCGCCGAATTCGCCCGCTGTGCGCTTGCTGATTCATGGAACCATGGACCGAAAACCCAGTGCCGTTCGAAAGCATCAGCAACAAAGGGGTTAAGGCTCCTGCGGTGGGTCGGTCGGCCTCGGCGCCGCGTTCGATCAGCGCATCGATCAGTTCGACCTCGAGGCCCAGGGCGGCGAGCTGAAGCGGCGTCGAGCGATAAAAATCGTGGCGCAGATGCCGGGGTAGCCGAACGGTGCGGTGGCGGCACAGAAAGTTCACGTCAAGGTCGGGCGACGCCGGCAAGGAGTACGGCTCCAAACCCGCCTGCCCCCGACCGCCTTCGTTCATACGTAAAGCAAGCGACTGGCATAACTCGGTTTCGGCGGGAAATTCCCGCGCCTCAACAAAGGTCGACCAGGACTCGGTGATTTGGCTCTCCAAAACCTGCGGCGGTGAACCCCCGTGGAGAAATACCCAAAGTGACCAGGTGCCACCGATGAAGTATCCGAAGACGACCAAATTGACCCATAGGCGTCGACTGAGCAACGCGAGGATCATGGCGGCGGGTCCCATAAAAATATGTGCAGCGACGACCGCGATCATCGGCAACATCAGCCATAGGGCCGTAGCGCCCTGCCCCTCGCTGCCAATCGTCAGCCCCACCAAACCTACCGCGAGCACCGCGCAGATGGCGGTCAGGACGACGGCGATATTTCGGCTGTCTTGTCGCATTTGGATAGTCGCTCAAGCGGGCGCTGTCAGGCCTCCGGCAATTGACCTATAGCCCCATTTGCCGGACGGCGAGATCCCGCATGATCTCGGCCGAACCGCCGCCGATCGCCATCACCTTGGTCTCACGATAGATGCGCTCTACCGGATGACCGCGCAGGTAGGCGGCGCCACCGAAGATCTGCATCGCTTCGTTGGCGCAGAATTCGAGTGCGGTGGAGCAGAAGAACTTCGCTTTGCTGATCTCGGCGACGGGCATTTCACTTTCGTTGACGCACCAGCAAATCTGATTGATCAAAGCGTCCATGGCGTCGATGCGCGAAGACATCTCCGCAATTTTGTGGCGAATGACCTGGTGTTTGATCAACGGCTTGCCGAACGTGCTACGCTCCCCGGCGTACCGAACGCTTTCGTCGAGGCAGCGCCGGGACATACCTAGCATCTGCGCCGACATATACAACCGTTCGTAATTGAAATTATTCATGATGGCGAGGAATCCTTTGTTTTCCTCACCCATGAGATGACTCGCCGGCACGCGGCAGTCGTCGAAATACAAAGTGGCGGTGTCCGACGCCCACCAGCCCATCTTTCTCTCGATCGCGGTGCGCGAAAAGCCCGGGATATCGGCGTCAACGAAGAACAGCGAAATACCGCCGAGGCCTTCGCCACCGGTGCGCGCGGCGATCACGAAGTACGCGGCGTTCATGCCCCCGGTAATGAACGTCTTGGAACCGTTGAGCACGTACTCGTCACCGTCCCGATGCGCCCGGGTCTGCAGGTTCGCGACATCCGACCCGCCCGACGGCTCGGTAATGCCGAGGGCGCCGCCGGCGCGCCCCGAGAGGATCTCCGGCAGGGCACGGGCCTTAAGCTCTTCGGCGGCTAGCAGGTTGAGGGGTCCGACCAGGATGCTGCGTGAGGCGATGCTGGCAGCGACGCCGCCGGCGCCGCCACGACCAAACTCTTCGGCCGATGCCGCACGCATGAACGCATCGTCGAAGCCGAGCCCTCCGTAGACCTCGTCGATGTCGAAACCGAAGAGTCCGAGCGCACAGGCCTTCTCGTGCACCGCCCAGGGAAAGGCGCCGGCCTCGTCCCAGTCATCGGCAAACGGTTCGATTTCGTTCCGGACGAAACGTGCCATCGCGTCACGAAATGTCCGGCGCTCTTCGTTGTCGAAGGGATTTCTCATTGCGGAACTCCTACTCACGGTGCGCTTTAGACATCATGTTGGGTTGCGCCCTTCGGGCTAACCCAACCTACAATGTTCACGAATTATGAAAGCCTCGATAGAAACGATCTCACGTCTGCATCGTCGAACATGCACGCGGACGTTTCGCCGAGGCGACCACCGCGTTTATAGTGTACGGTCGCTGAATCGACGATACGAGGACGCCAGAAGGAGTATACGATGCATGACGTGAAATTCGGACTATTCGTGTTACCGGATAATGTCGCCGATGCCCAGGCGGCGGCGCGCCGCGCGGAAGCGGACGGTTTTTATTCGATCTCGCACAACGATCACTTCTACTCTCCGCTCGGCCCGCCCGAGTCGCCGCAACTCGAATGTTTCACCGTACTGACAGCGATTGCTGCCGTCACCGAAACGATCAAGCTCGTTCCCGCCGTGGTCGCCGCGTCATTTCGTACCCCCCCGCTGCTCGCCAAGATCGCGACGTCACTCGACATTGCGAGCAACGGCCGCTTCATCTGCGGCCTGGGTGCGGGCTGGCAGGACAAGGAGTACGAGGCGCACGGGATCCCGTTTCCACCGCTGCAAGAACGGCTCGAGCAGTTGGACGAGACGATCCAGATCTTGAAAGCGATGTGGACCCACGACGAGCCGGCGTTCAGTGGCAAGCATTTCAAAGTACACCACGCCTACAACAACCCGCGCCAGATCCAAAAACCTCACCCGCCCATCATGCTGGGCGGATCGGGTACCGGCCTGCTGAAGATCGCGGCGCGCGAGGCGGACATTATCAATCTGATCCCGCCCACCAGTAACGGCAAGGATTTCGTCAACGACCCGGTGGCCACGGTAAAGTTCGACATGGCGACCTTGAAGAGCCGGATCGCGAAACTACACGGTTTCTGCCGCGAGATAGAGCGCGATCCGGCCGAGATCGAACTCGGCGGCCTCGCCCTGCTCGCCCTCTCCACCGATGCCGACGACCCCGCGCTACGCGACCTGGCAAGCGGCCTTGGATTCTCAGATTATGCGGCCGCACAGCGCGCGCCGGTGGCGCTGCTCGGTACGCCGGCGGAGGTCAAGCGGGAGATCCAGCGGCGAGTGGAAGAAACCGCGGTGACGTACTACATCATGCTCGCCGCTTCTCCCGAGACCCAGGACCTCTTTGTCACGGACGTAATGCCGGCATTTCAGTCGTGACGGCATCGGAACGCCGCCACCCGTAAGCTGACGATGTCCCCGCCACTCCCGAGCACGTCCGGGACGTACGCCATCATCCTTGGGAACGCGGCGCGGCAAACCGTCACCGTCGGCCGCCTCGGCGAACTGCCGTTACGGATCGGTTACTACCTCTATGTGGGTAGCGCATTCGGCCCCGGGGGTTTACGAGCGCGTTTGGCCCATCATCTCTCGATTTCCCGCAGGCCACATTGGCACATCGACTACCTGCGCCGGGTAGCCGAACCAGCGGCGATCTGGTTCCAGCAGCATTCGTCGAAGGAAGAACATCGCTGGGCACAAGCGCTGGCTCGCGGGCGCAGCGTCGAGAACGCCTGCCCTGATTTCGGCGCCTCGGATTGCGCTTGCACCTCGCATCTGTTCTTCTCCGGCGGACTGCCTGAAGTGGCAACTTTTCGGCGACGGCTGCGCGCACTGGGGGTGCCAGGCGGCGCATGCGCGCGGGCGCTGACGAGCGAAACGTCGGAAACGACAAAGGGCGTGCGGTGCTCGGTTCTCGTTTGACGGACCGCCGGGTCCGGTCCGGAGCGACGGGCAAGAACGATCCGGGCTGATTCCTAGACCGGCGGGTTTGTCTGTCTATTCCTCGTCGAGCAATCCGTCGAAAGGTACCGGCCTGCCAACGCCGTAACCCTGCGCATCGCCAACACCAATCTCCCGCAACAGTTCCTTGATCTCATCGTTCTCCACGAACTCGGCGATCGTCCGCATACCCATCACGTGACCGATCTCGTTGATCGATCTCACCATGGTTCGGTTGATTTGGTCATCAACGATTTCCCTGACGAACAAGCCATCGATCTTCAGATAGTCGACCGGCAGATTCTTCAAGTACGCAAAAGAAGACAACCCGCTGCCAAAGTCGTCGAGGGCGAACCGACAGCCTGCGGCCTTGAGGGATGCAATGAATTTTCTTGCGCTGGTCAGATTTTCGATCGCCGCGGTTTCGGTGATTTCAAAACAGATCTTCTCGCCGGCAATCCCCGAAGCGTCCAGGGTCGAAATGATAAAGTCCAAAAAACCGTCTTGCGTCAACGACTGGCCTGACAAATTCAGGGAAACGAAATCAATTCTATTTAGAAACGCCGGATGCTCGGCCAACAAAGCGGCGGCGCGCGCGATGGCCCAGCGGTCCAACTGTTCCACCAGATTATAACGCTCGGCAGCCGGCAGAAACGCCGCGGGCAAAATGAGCCGTCCTTCTTCATCCTCCATTCTGAGCAGAAGCTCATAATGTTCGTCAGCGCTATCATCGAGCGGATGAGGCCCGTAAGCATATCGTGGCTTGCTTGATAGCTCAGTCGCTCCGTCAGTTCATACTCATGGGTCACATCGTCCTGGATGCCAACGAAGTGAGTGATGTCTCCGCTCCCGTCCTTGACGCCGGAAATCGAGGTGCGGCTCCAGTACAAGCTGCCGTCCTTTTTCCTATTATGGAATTCGCCCCTCCATTCCCCGGTAGAAAGCAAGGTTTTCCACATATCTGCATAGGCCCCGCCCTGGGTCTCCCCCGATTGCAGAAAGCGCGGATTCTGCCCGACAGTTTCTTCCTTTGTATAGCCTGTGGTTTCCGTAAACTCGGGATTGACGTATTCAATATTTCCGTCACGATCGGCAACGATGATGGATGACGAGCTTGATTCCACCGCCCGCGAGAGTTTCTGTAGTTCTTCCTCCGCTTCTTTGCGCTCGGTGATGTCAAACATGTTGCCGACAATCGCGCTCGCGACCCCGTCGGCATCGCGAACTATTGAACGGCTGTCTCTTATCCAACGATAGCCCAATTCCTTGTGTTTGAAGCGGTACTCGAGGACCGGCAAGAAATCTTCTTCGAGCCTACCGGCCACCTGATTGTCTATTTGCACTCGATGCATCGCCGCATCATCCGGATGAATACCGGCGGCGTATACACTTCTCCCTGCCTTTATCATCTCCTCCGGGTTATACCCGAACACTTCGATACAGGACTGGCTCATGTAGTCGGTCGCCCTGGCATTCAGATCGTATTTGTAGATCACACCGATCGAATTATCGAGTACGGTTCGAAATCTCTGCTCGCTTGCGGCTAACGCGTCCTGCGCCCGTTTGCGCTCGGTGATGTCACGAGAAATACTTAGCAGACCGACAATGTCACCCGTCTCGTCGTGCATCGGTGACTTTACGGTATCGAGATATCGAATCTCGCCGTTCATGTGGGCGATCTCAGATTCCAAACGAATGGTCTTTCCTCCAAGTACCTCCCGGTCGTCGTTTTCATAACCGCGTATGCCCTTTTCGGGATTGCCGCGGACGTCTTCGGCGGGCCAACCGTTTTCGATGTCCGTTCGTCCGTACAGTTCTTCTGGCATCTTGCCCAAAGCTTGTGAGAAACGTTCGTTGCATAGGATTGTGCGCAGTTGTGTGTCTTTGACAACAATGAAGTCTTGGGAAGTACTGACCACATTTTGCAGAAGATCCGTAATGCGACGTAATTCTCCTTCCGTTCTTTTTTGCTCAGTGATGTCGGTGCGAATAAGCGCCGTTCCTCCGCCTGGGGTTCTATATTCGTTTGCCGCTATCCATTGGCCGTCGGCCGTCAATGCCACCCACGGACCTAATTCGGGATTCCTGTGGATTTCGATCCGTTTCCTCACGGCCTGTTCCGTGAGGAAGCTTTCGGCCGCGATTTCGTCGTTCGTGTACAGCGCCCGCGCTAAATCGTCGAACCTAGTTCCGGGCGTGAGATGTTCCTTGACCGCTGAAAAGGCCTTTTTGACAGGCGTATTGGACAGAACGACCCGGTCGTCGGTGTCGAACAGCATGAAACCATCCTTGAAACTTTCGATCGCATCGGTCAGCTGTTGCTCAAGCTGAGTCATCCGGATACGGGACTGGTCGGCCTCCGCCTCCATCCGCTTGCGCTCGGTGATGTCCCGAGCGACCGTTACCGCACATTTGTCACCATCGAAATCCAAAACCGAATACGACACGGACACCCGGATGGCCCCACCTCCTTTGGCCCGATATTCCATTTCCAACTCTGAGATTTCGCCTTTTCGCTCGATTTCCGCAATTAGAGCTTTTCTCTCGTCCGGGTCGAACCATAGATTCAGCGCGTGCACCGTTTTCCCCAGGGATTCTTCTGGCGTGTATCCGGTTATTTCGGTGTAGGCTCGATTGACGTATCGGATTAGTCCGTCGTGCAGGCGCGTTATGACGACGGAATCCGGTGTCGCATCCAGAATCTTGGAAAAGATGTCTTCGTTCATGCCGCGGTCATTCCATTGGATCCTTTGCGGATAATTATCCAGTCAAACGCCCTCCCGTCGCTTCCTGCGCAGGAGTAGAAAACAAGTTTCAGACCAATGATACGGAGAAGTAGACCTGCCCACCACTCTAAATATGCGTTCCAAAAGACGCTTCACTTTCGTGCTTATACCCGCGCCCGTCACCCCGGGCTTGTGACCTACATGGCCGCTCTCTGGCATCCTGCCATCGCGGCATTTGTGGATCCATGCACATCAGACGTAGGGAATGCAAACGGATTGCAGGAGCAATCCTAGCCGACCGCCCGGATCGAATAGATAGAGCCTGTCAGCGCTGACATCCGGGCAGAGACGGCACAGAGCGCGCCCTGCGTTATCTGGAGTTTGATCAGTTCAAGATAGTGAACGATGCCTGCGGGCAAACGGCGGGCAACGAACTGCTAAGGCAAATGACGACGGTGCCACAGCAAGCAGTACCTAAGCGCGATGCCTCGGGGCGATGAGTTTGGGATTTTGATGGCGGGTTGCCCGTTGGATCAGGCCATCGTGGCGCCCGATAACAGCCGGTCGGAATACTACAGGCTACTGATCAGGGTGGTAGATGAGGAAGGGAAACACATTTTCCCGTTCGCCTTTACCCTGGACCAGTTCGATTCGCCGTTCAATTCGTACTGAGATTTCCGTATCGTTACGGCTCGGCTGCTTTCAGCGCAGCCGCCGGTTGAGTTGCAGCCAGGCACCGATCCGATAACCGGCACGAACCGTATTCGCTCGCGCCGTGCGCAATGCCTCGTCGAGCGCCATCGGTCGCGTTACGACGGCTTCCACGCAATCGAATACCCCGGCGGCGACGGCCTCCGCATCGTCAGCCAGACTGGCACCTAACGCGATGACGGGGATACCGTGGGCGGCCGCCAACCTGGCGACTCCATGTGGCGCTTTTCCTCCTAATGTCTGCCCGTCGATTCGGCCTTCGCCGGTAACGACGACATCGGCGTCGGTCAGCCGGGCGGCGAAACCGGCGGCGTCCATGACGATATCGATACCCGGACGAAGTTCGGCATTGAGAAAGGCCAGCATCGCCGCCCCGAGACCGCCGGCCGCGCCGGCGCCGGGCACCTCGGTGACGGACACCTCAAACGTCCTTTCGATGATCCCGTAAACGCGTTGCAGTTCTTTGTCGAGCCGGTCGATTTGGGCCGGCACCGCGCCCTTTTGGGGACCGAAGATCGCCGCCGCCCCGCGCGGGCCGCACAACGGATTGTCGACGTCGCACGCGACTTCGACGCGGATATCCGCCAAGCGCCGATCGATACCGCCGCTGGTCAACGAATCGACTTCGGCCAGCATCGCGCCGTTCATGGGTTCGCGGATAGTGTCACCGGCACGGTCGACAAAAACTACGCCCAAAGCCTGACACAGCCCGGTACCGCCATCCACGGTGGCCGAGCCGCCGAGACCGACCACGATCCGATCGATCGGGTGGTCGAGCGCATGCCGGATTAACTCCCCGCTACCGAAGCTGGTTGCGCGCATCGGATCACGCGCTGTCTTATCGATGCGGGCGAGGCCGGAGGCTTCCGCGATCTCGATGACGGCGGTGCGGCCGTCGCCCAGGATCCCGTAGCGCGCGATCAGCGGATCGCCGAGCGGACCGGTGACCTCCGCTTCGACGATCTTTCCCTGAGTCGCGGTGACCAACGCGTCGATCGTGCCTTCGCCGCCGTCGGCCATGGGTACGATATCGACGATCACGTCGGCCACGATACTGCGCAGGCCCTCGGCGATCGCTTCGGCAACCTGGCGGGCGCTCAGGCTCTCTTTGAACGAATCAGGCGCGATGACGATCTTCACAGGCCGTGCTGACGCAACGCGGCATCGGCGGTCTGATCGATCAGCGTCGCGATAGTCATCGGGCCGACGCCGCCGGGCACGGGAGTGATCAGGCGGGCTCGCTCGACGGCCGCGTCGAAGTCGACGTCGCCGACATTACCTTCGTTATAGCCGGCATCGATCACGACCGCACCGTCTTTGATCCAATCACCCTTGACGAATCTTGCTCGCCCCACCGCCGCAACGAATATGTCGGCGCGGCGTACGACATCGTCGATGCGACGGCTGCGCGAGTGGCAGATCGTCACTGTGGCGTTGGCCTCAAGAAGCATCGCAGCCATTGGCTTACCCAAGATCGGGCTACGACCGATGACGACCGCATCGAGCCCTTCGATCGCGACGTCATAGGCGCGCATCAGACGCATGATTCCGGCTGGCGTACACGAACCGAAAACGTCCAACCCCAACCACATGCATCCGAGACCGGTGGCAGTGACACCGTCAACGTCTTTCTCGGGCGCGATCCGCTCGAACGCCGCGCGTTCGTCGATCTGCGCCGGCACCGGGTGTTGCAGCAGTATGCCGTTGACGGCCGGATCGGAGGAAAGCGCGCCGATGCGACCGACCAGGTCCGCCGTAGTCGAATCCGCCGGCATCTCAATCGGCATTGAGGTGATGCCGGCGTCTTCACACCGTTTACGCTTCATCCGTACGTACGTAGCGGACGCCGGATCGGCTCCGACGAGGACGGTCGCCAAACATGGGGTTAGGTCCTTCTGTTCTTTCAGCCGCGCAACCTTCCCGCGCGCGCCATCAAGCAGCTCGCGCGCGACGCGTGTACCGTCGAGCAATTTCGGTTCGTTCATGTTGTCTTCCTCAAGCCCATTTCTCGTTGGTAGTAGACCGGGTACTCCCCGCATAAAGCCTTGACCTTTTCGCTCGTGCGGCGTTCAGCCCAGTGCCGATACTCCCTGAATTCTGGCGCCAAGGCTTCTTTAAAAGCAACGGCTTTGACCACACGCACGGCCACCAGCGGCCCGCTTTCTCCAAGCGCCAAAACGGCCGCGCTCCCCATCGCAAAGTCACTATTCGGAATTCGACGCCGCGGCATTTGGCACGCTCTCGTCTTCGAAACCGTGGCCGGACTCGAACCGCTGTGCCAGGAAATCGACGAAGCTACGCACTTTGGCCGGCAGCAACCGGCGGTGCGGGTACATGACGTGGACGGCCCGTGGCGGCGATTCATAGTCGTCCAGGATCTCGATTAGCCGGCCCGCGACGATCTGTTCGTGAACGAGGTAATCGGGCAGGCGCACAATGCCGAGTCCATGCTCAGCGGCGAGCCGTAAGGCCGCGCCCTGATTTGCATGCAGATCGCCATCGACCCGCACCGCCGTCTCCGTCTCTTCGCTACGAAAGATCCAGTTGTCGGTAGCCATCTCGTTATGAAAGACGAGGCAGTTATGTCGTTGCAGGGCGCTCGGGTGTTGCGGCCAACCATGCTCATCGAGGTAACTCGCGGCGGCGCAGACGACCATCCGGAACGACCCTATCTTACGGGCGACGAGCGCGGAATCGTCGAGCCGCGTCCCGCCCGCCTGGATCGCAAGGTCGAATCCTCCCTCGAGCAAATCGGGCATCTGCGGTGCCATGCGCAGATTGAACGCGAGGTTCGGATGCCGTTTCTTATAGGCGAGGATGGCCGGCGTCAGATACAGCGTGCCGAACGTCGCCGGCGCACTGATTTTGAGGGTGCCGCGAACTTCGCCGCCGAGATTCTTGGCGTTGGCGTCGGCCTCTTCGAGATAGGACAGGACCCGTTGACAGCGGTCGAAGTATTCGGCGCCGGCCTCTGTCAGGCCGCAGTGCCGAGTACTGCGGTTGAGCAGACGCACGGCAAGGTCGTCTTCCAGCCGTTTGATCTGTTTGCTCACCATCGCCGGAGACACGCCGAGTTCGCGCGAAGCGCCCGAGAAGCTCCCTTGGCGCGCAACGGCACAAAACGTTCTGATACTGGAAAATTTGTCCATTGTAGGCGCCTCCGTTAACGACGACTGTGCTCGGCGAGCGTTCCCAGGCTCCGCCGGCCACCCATGATAATGACACTAAAGAGCAGATTATTAACTATATGGAAATATACTCTTGCCGAAAAGTGATTTAATTGGCTGATATCGCGTTTTAGTATTTCCCAATTGTTAATTCTTAGATTTCAGAGGTGGTTTTAGCATCGCCCGAGGTCGCGGTCCCCAGGCGCACCCGGGATCGGCGTACCCGGTCGGGGGACCGTCTGCGGTAAACGAAATTCAATATTCGGAGATCATGATCATGCGAGGAAGGAATCATTTGTTCGTCCCGGGGCCAACCAATATGCCGGACCGCGTGCGGCGAGCCATGGATCGGGCGCTGGAAGACCACCGGGGACCGCAGTTCCCGGAATTTTCGCGGCAACTGCTCGATGATGTGAAAAAAATCTTCCGCACAGAGACCGGTCAAGTGTTCATCTTCCCGGCCTCGGGTACCGGCGGCTGGGAGGCGGCGATAAGCAATACTTTATCGCCGGGCGATAAAGTATTGCAGGCAGTGTTCGGACAATTCAGCCTGTTGTGGGCGGACCTGTGCAGACGTCACCAGATGGACGTCATCGAGGTCGAAACCCCGTGGGGTGAGGGCGTCCCGCTCGGTCGCTATCGTGAACTCCTCGCCGCCGATACGGGCCATGAGATCAAGGCGGTACTCGTAACCCATAATGAAACGGCCACCGGTGTGACCAGCGACGTCGCCGGCGTCCGGCGGATCCTCGATGGCCTCAAGCACCCCGCGATGTTGTATGTAGACGGCGTGAGTTCGATCGGCAGCATCGACTTCCGGATGGACGATTGGGGTGTCGACCTGGCGGTGGCCGGGTCGCAGAAGGGTTTCATGCTGCCGACGGGGCTTGCGCTCGTTGGTGTTTCCCGCAAAGCCCTCGCGGCACGCGAGAACGCCGCCTGCCCGCGGTGTTTCTTCGATTTCGACGATATGATCAAGAGCAACGAGGACGGTTGGTTTCCCTACACGCCCGCAACCACGCTGTTGCACGGTCTGCGCGAGGCGGTGGACATGCTGCTCGAAGAGGGTCTAGACGAGGTCGCCGCACGCCACCACCGAATTGGCACCGCGGTCCGCAAGGCCGTCGAAGCGTGGGGATTGACCCTATGCGCGACGGACCCAAAATGGTATTCCGATACCGTCACCGCCGTCGTCGTTCCCGAAGGCAAGGACAGCAATAGTGTCATCAAAGCAGCCTACGACAACTACCACTTGTCGCTGGGAGTCGGTCTCAATAAAGTAGCCGGACGCGTTTTTCGGATCGGACATCTCGGCGACCTCGACGAATTAATGATTCTCTCCGCCCTCTCGGGGGCCGAGATGGCGTTGTGCGACGCCGGGATCGACGTCGTTCCCGGGACTGGCGTCGCCGCCGCCCAGGAGTACCTGCGTGCATCACGCGACGGCACCGACGCCCACGTCGAACCGTTACGCGCTACAGGTTGAGCGTCCAAATAACCGTTTCAAAGGACGCTTCACTTTCGCCCATATACCCGCACCCGCCACCCCGAGCTTGCGGCCGCCAGGAGGAAATCATGAGCTTTACTCAAATCGCCCCCGTGAGGACGCGCCTGCAACGCAGCGAACTCGCGGTGCCGGGTTCAAACCCCGGGATGTTTGAAAAGGCGCTGACCAGCGCCGCTGATTTTGTTTTCCTCGATTGTGAAGACGCTGTTGCGCCGGCGGATAAGACCGCGGCGCGCGAGAACATCATCGCGGCTTTGAACGACCTCGATTGGCATGGGCACGGCAAAACGGTGTCGGTACGGATCAACGGACTCGACACGCACTACATGTATCGCGACGTCGTCGACATTGTCGAACAGGCCGGCGAGAAACTCGACACGATCCTGATCCCGAAAGTTGGCACGGCGGCCGACGTCTACGTCGTCAATTGCATGGTGACGCAAATCGAAGATGCTTACGGACGCGAGCATAAACTCGGGCTCGAAGCCCTGATCGAGACGGCACTCGGCATGGCAAACGTCGAAGACATAGCCCGTTCGGGTAACCGCCTGGAAGCGCTGCATTTCGGGGTCGCCGATTATGCCGCCAGCTGCCGCGCGCGGACCGTCAACATCGGGGGGCTGAACCCCGACTATCCCGGCGATCAATGGCACGCGAGCCTGCAGCGAATGCTAGTGGCCTGCCGCGCGTTCGGGCTCCGCGCGATCGACGGCCCGTTCGGCGATTTCAATGACGCCGACGGCTATATCGATGCGGCAAGGCGCGCCGCTGCTCTGGGCTTCGAGGGCAAATGGGCGATTCACCCGTCGCAGATAGCGTTGGCCAACGAGGTGATGTCGCCGCCGACGGCCGAGGTCGAGCGCGCCCGCCGCATCCTCGCGGCGCTCGCCGATGCACAAACCGCCGGCCGCGGCGCCGCGCAACTCGACGGGCGCATGATCGACGCCGCCTCGGCGCGCATGGCCGAAAACGTCGTGCGTCAGGCAGAGGCTATCGATCGCAAGTAAACGGCCGGGGCGCGAACTGAGTTTTTCAATCTGCATGGGAGTGAATTGATGGACATTCACGAATACCAAGCGAAGGAATTGTTGCGCGATTATGGCGTCAGCGTTCCGCCCGGCGGACTGGCGTACAGTTCCGAGCAGGCGCAGTACCGAGCCGTTGAAATCGGCGGCGAGAAATGGGTCGTCAAAGCGCAGATCCATTCGGGCGCGCGCGGCAAAGCGGGCGGGATCAAAGTGTGTTCCAATGACCGGGAAGTCGGCGCTGCGGCCGAAAGCCTATTAGGCAGCCGGCTGGTAACGCACCAGACCGGACCGCGCGGCAGAATCGTTAACCGACTCTACGTCGAGGCCGCGAGCGAAATCGAGCGGGAGATCTACATCGGCATCGTGCTGGATCGTTCCGCCGAGCGGATCGCCGTCGTGGCGTCTTCCGAAGGCGGTATGGAGATCGAAGATATCGCCCGCGCCAAGCCCGATTCGATCCTGCGCTGCGCAATCGAGCCTGCGGTCGGTATGCAAGAATTTGAGGCCCGCGAGATCGCCTTCGGACTCGATCTGCCGCCGGCCTTGATCTCGCAAGCGATCACGATCCTGACCGGCGCTTATCGTGCATTCCGGGATCTCGACGCGGTCATGGTCGAGATCAACCCGCTGGCCGTCACCACCGATGGCCGTCTCCTCGCGCTCGATGTCAAACTCGCCTTCGATGACAATGCGCTGTTCCGTCGACCCGACATTTCGGAGTTGCGCGATAAGTCGCAGGAAGACCCGCGGGAAATGCAGGCTTCCGATCGCGGTTTGAGCTATGTCGGTCTCGACGGCAACATCGGCTGCATCATCAACGGAGCCGGCCTGGCAATGGCGACGATGGACATGATCCAGCATGCCGGCGGCGCCCCCGCCAATTTTCTCGATATCGGCGGGGGGGCGTCGCCCGATCGAGTGGCCAAGGCTTTCCGGCTCGTGTCCAACGACAAAAACGTCGAGGCGATCCTGGTCAACATCTTCGCCGGGATCAACCGCTGCGACTGGGTAGCCGAAGGCGTCGTGCAGGCGCTGGAGAAGATGCAGTTGAACGTCCCGCTGGTCGTGCGGCTCGCCGGCACCAACGTCGAAGCGGGCAAGAATATTCTCAAAAACAGCGGCCTGCCCATCACCATGGCCGACACGCTGGCCGCGGCTGCCGACGCAGTCGTCGGCGCCTGGCGGCAAGCAAAGTAAAGCGCAGAAGGACCGGAACATGGCAATCTTAATTGACGAAAACACGCCGGTTATCGTGCAAGGATTTACCGGCCAAATCGGCACATTCCACGCCCGGGAGATGATCGATTACGGAACCAACATCGTTGGCGGCGTAACGCCGGGGAAGGGCGGCAACACCCACCTCGGCAAGCCCGTATTCAATACGCTTAAACAAGCAGTCGAAGCAACCGGCGCGAGAACGAGTATCGTTTTCGTACCGCCGCCGTTTGCCGCCGATGGGATCATGGAAGCCGCCGACAGCGGTATCACCTACTGCGTGGCGATCACCGACGGAATACCGGCACACGACATGATCCGGGTCAAGCGATACATGCGGCGCTATCGTGCACAAAACCGCATGTGCCTCACCGGGCCGAACTGCGCCGGCACCATCAGTCCCGGCAAAGCGATGCTGGGCATTATGCCCGGCCACATCTATGCGCCGGGCAGGGTCGGCATCGTCGGCCGCTCGGGGACCCTCGGGTACGAGGCGGCGTCGCAACTGAAAGCGATGGGGATCGGCGTCTCCACCAGCGTCGGCATCGGCGGTGATCCGATCAACGGCAGTTCTTTCAAGGACATTCCGGCGCTTTTCGAGCACGATCCCGACACCGACGCGGTCGTGATGATCGGTGAGATCGGCGGCCCGCAGGAGGCCGAGGCGGCGAAGTTTTTCAAAGAGAATATGAGCAAGCCGGTGCTCGGCTATATCGCCGGATTGACCGCGCCTAAGGGCAGGCGCATGGGCCACGCCGGGGCGATCGTTTTCGCGTTTGGCGAAAGCGCCGCCGAAAAGGTCGAGATCCTGCAAGAGTGCGGCGTGACGATCGTACCGACTCCTTCGGAGTTCGGCGAAAGCGTCGCGGCTGTACTCGCCGAAACAACGCACAAACGCGCCCGTGGCTAAACGAAAGATTGTGCTGACTCGCCGCTGGCCGGATCCGGTCGAGCGACGGTTGGCGGCGGCGTTTGATGTCGAATTGAACGCCGCCGACGAACCCATGTCGGCCGGTGACCTCCAGTCCGCGATGCGGAGCGCGGAGGCATTGTGTCCGACGGTGTCGGACGCGGTCACCGCGGCGGTCATCGGGGTCGAAGACGCGCGGGTACAAATCATTGGTAACTACGGAGTCGGCTTCAATCACATCGATATCGCTGCGGCGAAAAAAACCGGTGTGGTGGTGACGAATACGCCCGGGGTTCTTACCGACTGCACGGCCGATCTCGCCATGACTCTGCTGCTCATGGTCGCTCGCGGCGCCGGCGAGGGTGAACGCCACGTGCGTCGCGGCGAATGGACGGGATGGCGTCCGACTCACATGATGGGTACGAAGGTAAGCGGTAAGACGCTCGGACTCGTCGGCTTCGGGCGGATAGCGCAGGCGATGGCGCGCAAGGCTCATTTCGGCTTCGGCATGCGGATCGTTTTCCATACGCCACGGCCGCCGGCACCGGCGGTCGCCGACGAGTTCGAAGCAGTTCAATGCGACAGCCTTGAAGACCTCTTGCGTCAATCGGACTTCGTCTCACTGCATTGCCCCGGCACGGAGCACACGCATCACCTGATCGATGCGACACGGCTGGCGCAGATGCCTGCGCACGCCTACTTGATTAACTCGGCGCGCGGTGATGTGGTTGATCAGGATGCGCTGATTGAAGCATTATCCAGCGGGCGGATCCGGGGCGCGGGTCTCGACGTGTTCGAAAACGAACCGGCAATACCCGACGCCTTACGGGCGATGAACAACGTCGTTCTGTTACCGCATCTCGGCAGTGCCACGCTGGAAACACGTATCGCCATGGGCATGCGGGTGGTAGACAATCTCGAGGCATTTTTCGCCAGCCGCGAGCCGCGCGACCGCGTCGGATAACACCCACCGCCGGCGAGCCGCCGCAACCGGCGATTACCTCGGCAAGCAGAGCCGGCAGACCCACAGAGATTCAGCGTGCGCCCACCGTTCGTTTTGTTGTTGGCGTCGCAAGGCCTATGATGTCGGTGCCGAAACCGCCGAAGGTTCAGGCCACCGAGCCTGTCGATATCGACGGCAACGGACAGATCCCGGGTCGGTCCCGAAGGTCGGCGGATACTGGCCGCCAGCCTCATCGATTAGGGAGACTCAATAGGAAGCTCATGAAACATCCACACTTATTGCACATTTTCAGTCCGACCAAGTACGTCAGTCCGTTTGACATCAACATGGCTTACGAGGCGAATTTCAGCGGGGTAATTCCCTACTGCGGCGTCGAACTCGACGAAGTCCACGGTTTGACGCAAGACACGATTTTTTCCCGCAGCACCGAAGGCGTCAAACGCACTGGGATCTTCATCGGCGGGCGCGATTTCGAACTCTCTCTGCGCATGCTCGAGGCGGCGCGCGCAGCGATGGTCCCCCCCTTTGCGGTTTCGGTGATGGCTGATCCGAGCGGCGCCATCACAACCGCGGCGGCGATGGTTGCGCTTGTCGAACAGCAATTGGAGCAGACATTCTCGATGACACTTCGCGGAACTCGTTCGTGCATTCTTGGCGGCACCGGTCCGGTCGGAGAGTGCGTCGGGCTGTTGATGGCGCGCGCGGGGGCTGAGTGCGTCATTGTCAGTCGTCGCGGACTGGAGGCCGGGCAACAAACCGCCGATAAGCTGCGGCGCAAGTTCGACGTAGAGCTTAACGGTGCGGACGGGAGTTCGGATGACGCGATACGGAGCTGGCTCGGCGATATCGACGTCGTTTTCAATACGGCGAAGGCGGGAGCCCGGGTGGTCGACGCACAACTGCTCAAACACGCGAAATCGTTGAAGGTCATCGCCGACGGGAACGCTGTTCCGCCGAGCGGGGTCGAAGGTGTTGCCGCCGACGACCGCGGCGCCACCCTCTCGATAACGAACGGCCGGACAGCCCGAACGCTCGGCGCCCTTGCCATTGGAGATGTGAAATTTCGCGTCCACACGGAGTTGCTGGAGCATATGCACGGCTCAAGCGAGCCGGTCTATATTGCCTTCGAGGAAGCCTTCAAAGCTGCGCGCGAAATCGTGTCGCGAAGCGCCTAATTCTACGAATACCAAAGGATCGATCGCAAAAGCCGTCGTGCCTCGGGCATTTCAAAAGCAAGCGCGGCACCTACCCGTTTGCCGATGCCGGCTAGCGAATACGGCATGACAGGATAGCACCCATATGTTTACATGCGTCTGTCCTATTTGATCGGGAGAGAATTTCATGCAATTCGGCGTCGGTATAAGTGCGCACACCACAAACTGGGAAATCATCCGCTACGCCGAAGAGCTCGGATACGACCGCGCCTGGGTCGGTGACTCGCAAATGATCTGGTCCGATTGTTATGCGGTCCTGGCACTCGCGGCTTATCATACGGACCGGATCCAGCTCGGCACGGGAGTCGCGATCACCGGTACGCGTATCGCCCCGGCGACAGCCCATTCAATCGCCAGCATCAACGCACTCGCACCCGGCCGCGTGTTCCTCGGCATCGGCACCGGCCACACGGCCATGCGCGTGATGGGGCAGGATCCGATGCGCGCAAAAGAGTTCCGCGAGTACCTTCGCGTCGTACGGGCGCTGCTCGACGGCGAAGCGGTCGAATACAGTTACCAAGGGCGAACCCGCGAAATTCAGTTCTTGCATCGCGAGCGCGGCTTCTTGAATTTGGATGCGCGCATTCCAATCTACGTAGCCGCGAACGGGCCAAGGGCGCTAGCGGCGACTGGCGAGTTCGGAGACGGCTGGATGACCATCGGCGGTGAACCGGAAGTCGTAGAACCGAAACTCGCGGCCATCGCGGCGGGAGCTGAAAAATCGGGGCGGACGCTGCCGGCGGATTTTCACACCGCATACGTCACGGCGAGCTGCGTGTTCGAACCCGGCGACGAACTCACCGATGAACGCGTAATCGACCAAACAGGCACTTGGGTCGGATGCGAGCTGCACTTTTATTATGAAATATGGAAAGACTCGGGATGCAACGACGACGTTATTCCGCCGCATTTTAAGGGTATCTGGCCAGACTACCTTGCACACGTGAATAACATGAGTCTGCCCGAAGACGCACGGTTCCGCCAGGTCCACGATGGACACCTCGTCTATCTCCGGCCCGGAGAGCGCCGGTTTGTGACGCCCGAAGCTGTCCGGACCAGTTGCCTCACCGGGACCGCGGACGAAATCGTCGAACACGTGCGGCGCCTGGAGGCCGGCGGCATCAAAGAAGTCGCCCTATGGCCGCCGATGGATCACGAGCGGGAAGCATTGAAAGAGTTCGCCGAACAAGTGATCCCTGCGTTTCGGTAACGCGTCACCGGTTTCCTTGCCGGAGGCCATCGATCATGGCAGCCGGCGAGAACACTCTACGCGGCGAACTGGTCGGGTAAGCGGTTGACGAAACGGTGGTTTACTGTGCCTCTACGCCACCCGTCGAATAGTCGGCGAACCGAGCGCGGAGTACGAATTCAACTTGTATCTCGGAGACGAGACGGCTGGTCAAAAGGGGTTTTCGCAGCGATTCGCGCGCGCCATTCGTCTAACATTGTTTTCAGCGTTTCCTTGTCGACGGGTTTGGAGACGTAGTCATCCATGTCTTTTTCCAGACACTTTTCGCGATCTCCTTCGAGCGCATTTGCCGTCATGGCGATGATCACCGGATGTTCCGTGCTGTCTTTTTCGCTTTTGCGGATCGCCGCGGTCGCCTCGAATCCATCCATCACCGGCATCTGACAATCCATGAAGACGATGTCATAGGGGAACCGCCGCTGCATTTCGACGCCTTCCTTCCCATTTGCCGCGACATCAACCGTACAACGACGATTCTCCAATAATTTCTTCGCTACTTTCTGGTTGACAATATTGTCTTCGACCAGCAGAACGCGCAAAACTTGATCGTTGCCATCGGTCTCGGCTACTTCGATTCGCGTGGCGGCGGCCCGAGCTTCTTCGATCGTATAACGCGTGATCAACGGCATATTGGTATCGTGCCGCTTGAGCTTATCTTCGAGCGTAACGAGTATGTCCATGAGCGTGCTCGGATCGACCGGTTTACCCAGATAGGCCGCAAATCCCGCTTCACTGAACCGTTTGGCATCGCCACGCTGCGAAGACGGGCTCAAGAGGAGTAATTGCGTATCGCAGAGCGCCTTATCGCTTCGGATAGCCGCGCCCAGTTGCTCGCCATCCATCTCCGGCATCTGATAGTCGATCAGGGCAATATGGAAAGGATCGTCGTCCGCGACCCCGCTATGCAGGCATTCCAGGGCGTGGGCACCGGAACTGACCGATTCCACCCGCATCTTCCAGCTGCCGAGATAGGCGCAAAAGATCGCCCGATTGACCGGATTGTCATCCACGACCAGGATTCGCAGCTTATCGAGATCGACATGCCGGGGCAGTTTACGCTGCGGCTCGACCGAGCGCGGCAGACGCAGCGTGAACCAGAACGTCGAGCCTTCGCCCAGGGTGCTCTCAACATCCAGCACACCCCCCATTAGTTCCACCAGCTGTTTGCAGATCGCCAACCCCAGACCGGTACCGCCATATTTGCGCGTGGTCGTCGCGTCCGCCTGGGAGAAAGAATCGAACAAGCCGGCCCGGGCGTCCTCGGCGATGCCGATACCGGTGTCGACCACGGCAAACCGGAGTTCAGCCGCTTGTTCGTCTTGTCGCAGACACTCGATCTCGACCAGTACATGACCCCGAGCGGTAAACTTGATCGAGTTACCGATGAGATTCATCAGGATCTGACGCAGACGCCCGGGATCGCCGATGTAGCGCCTCGGGATATCCGGCGCATAGTCCACGATTAATTCGACATTTTTCTCGGTGCATTTTGCCTGCAGCAGTTCGACCACCTCCATTACCGCTACCGGCAGGTCAAACGGGATCGGTTCCAGATCCAGTTTACCGGCTTCGACCTTGGAAAAATCGAGGATCTCGTTGATGATGCCGAGCAGCGAATCGCCTGATGAGTGGATGGTTTCGGCGTAGTCCCGTTGTTCGCTGTTTAACTCGGTATCCAGCAGGATCTGGGTCATCCCTAGTATCCCGTTCATGGGCGTACGGATTTCGTGGCTCATGTTCGCAAGGAATTCGCTCTTGGCCTGAGTCGCGCTTTCCGCCGATTCCTTCGCCTCCAATAGAGCCAGCTCCGCCTCCTTGCGCTCGGTGATATCGATAGAAGTGCCGATCATGCTGTCGGGCCTGCCGTCCGCCGTCCTGCCGGTATCCAGTATCCAGATCCAATGTCCCTGCTTGTGGCGAACACGGTACTCGCACGAATGCAAATCGGTTTCACCGGCCCAGTGTTTTTCGACTAACGCCGAAACATTCTCGAGATCGTCCGGGTGGCAATTCGTCTTCCACCAGGTATCCATATCCTGGAGCACCATTTCTTCGTGCTTGTAGCCGAATATCTCCGCCCAGCGCTGATTGAAATTCATGTCCCCGCCCGACATCCGCCAGTCCCAGATACCCACCGCAGCGCTGTCGATTACGAGCTGCAACTTGGCTTTACTCTCCTCCAGCGCCTTGGCCGCCCGCTTCTCCTCGGTGATATCCGTCACGACCTCGATAACAGCAATTATGTTCCCTTCCTGGTCGAGCACCGGGCAGGCATCGATATCCAGATAGCGTTCTTTCCCTGTCGGCAGCTGACACCAGTTTTGCGCTCTGGCGCCCTCGGCGGCGAAAGGGTGAGCCGAGCCTTTCTCGTAGTATTTCACAACGTCCTCGACGCCATTGTCCAGGAGCAAATCCGCCAGGCAAGGCCGTTCCGTCTCGTAGAATCCACGCCAATGTTCATTGGTGCCGATCACTTCGCAAGCCCGAAGACCGGTCAATATTTCGCACGCTCTATTCCAGGTAACGACGGTGTGATCGATGTCGATCACAAACGCCGGAAAATTCAAATTGTCGATCAAGGTTTCGTAGTATTCTTTTTGTTTTGCTATTTGTTCCTCGGCGATTTTCCGCTCGGTGATATCCAGGTGAGTACCGATCATGCGTTTGGGTTTACCGTCCGGCGTCCGCTCCACGACCTTGCCGACATCCAGCATCCAGACCCAATGACCCTGTTTGTGCCGCATGCGGGGCTCGAAGACGTAGCGATCGGTTTCACCGCGCCAGTGCTGCGCCAACCGTTCTGCTGATTCTTTACGATCGTCCGGGTGCAAATGCGCCGTCCAGGTCTCGATACTTAGCGGCGCGAGTTCCTCCAGCGTATAGCCGATCGTCGCGGCCCAGCGCTCGTCGAAATCGGCTTCTCCGCTTTGCACCTGCCAGTCCCAGACGCCCGCTCCGGTACTCTCGAGCACCAGGTCGAGTTTGCCTTTGCTCTCCTGGAGCGCGGCTTTCTGTTCGCTCAGATCGCTCAGCGCCTCACCGATTTCCCGGTTACGTCGCTCCATGGCCTTTTCGTGCTTTTGACGCGCCGCCAGCATGTGGTTGAAAGACTGAGCCAGTTGCCCGATCTCGCCTTTTGCCGACACCTCCACCTTTTGGTCGATCTCACCTGAGGCCACCGCCAGGCTCGCCTCAACCAGTTGGGTGATGGGCCGGGCGATGTACCGCGCCTGCAGGATAGCCAGCAACGACACGAGCAAGCCGGTCAATATCACGATAATCAGCGTTACGGCGCCCAGCCAATTCGGTACCGCCAGCGCATCGTCGCGGTCGATTTCGCCGATCAATGCCCAGTCGATTCCGCCCGGCAGCGGCAGCGACTGCAGCAGTCCGAGCACGATTTGGCCATCAGGACCCGCATAGGTGCTCACTTTCTCTCGCAGTTTCTGGGGCGGTTGTGGCCCGCCGTCGCCCCGTGCCTGCCGCCAACGCAGGAACGGAGCGGTATCGACGGCTCTGGTCAGTACTTCCTCGTTGGTATCCGTGATCGCGGTTCGCAACAGGCCGTCCTGTCCCGCCAGGTAATGGTTCTGGGAGCTGCCACCGTGCCCCGCAGCGTTCATTTGTCGAAAGACCCGATCCAACTTGAGTTGGATGGCGAACACGCCGACCTTGGCGCCGAACTCGTCGATCAGCGGGGCGGTAAGAAAACCGGCAATCGTGTTATCGGAAGGGGCATAGCGTTCGAGATCGGAAAAACGGGCCCGCCCGGTTTCCAGGCTATCCCGGACCGCGCGACCGAAGCGGGTGCCGGCATAGGGTCCGTCAAAAAGATTGGTTCCCAGATCGAACTCACGAGCGACCGTAAAGAGGATATTGCCCTCGAGGTCGATCAGCAATAGGTCGTAGATGTGGTCAAATTGGCGCGCCTGGCGGACGAGGTCGTCTTGGACGCCATCCACGCTGCGGGCCCAGTCGAAGCTCTTGACATACTCCGCCGGGTCCCCGCCGCTTTGTTGCAGGCCTTCCGCCAGGCTCGCCAGCAGGGCAGTATTAGACCCGTCCTCGGCCTCACGCCTGAGGTCCATGAAGCGGTACTCAAACCAGTTGCTAACAAAGTTGATGTCCGCCTGGGCCGCATCTATGAGCGCGTTCTCCGCCGCGCGCGTGAGGCTGGCGCGGGCCTGCAAATAACTGATCGAGGCGACGAGGCTCATCGGCAACAGCGCCAGCAGCAGGAACCACAGCAACACGGTACGGCTGAGACCGTGGTTGCGAACCGGGCCTCCGATACTGTCTACGGCGGGCCGGTTCTCGGTCAACGCCGGGGTCCATTGCCGTCGCTAACGCGGCTTGCCGAGCGCCTGCCCGCTAGCTGCGCGGCCGGGACTTCACCGGTCGCCGTGCCGAGCGCGGATCGGCGAAGACATCGATATCAACCGGCTCCTGCAGAATTCCGCCCTCCACCGCCAGGTCCATGATCTGTCTCAGACCGGGCTTGTCCACGTTCAGGTACTGGTAGTTGATCACCCGCAAGCCCGGGGCCAGACTGGCGACAATCGCTTCGCTGGTGTGGGCTGGAACGTGCCTGCGGACGATATCGACGATCGCCTCCAGCGCCTCGCCGCCGGCGTTCCTGGCCTGTTCGATATCCCGACCGGCCCGCTGGATGTAGGCCATCACTTCCTTGACCGCATCGAACTTGCCGGCAATAGCCTCGTCGGTGGCGAGAGCGATGCACTCCACGTGGCCATTGGGCCAGGGCATCACGTCTTTCGAGTACCAGGCTACCTGACCGAAACCGCCGGTCTCCACGACATCGGCCCAGGGCAGGGACTGCTCGAAAGCCGCCGGTATCGCGCGGTTACTCATGGCCTTGATAAAGGCCGGGGATTTGGGCGGTGGCACGGCGATGGCCAGTACCTCGGCCGGCGCGTTGGGCGTCAGGCTAAGGCTGGCGCCCTGCTCCTGGAGGTAGCGGTAGAGCACCACGGTGTGGGTCGCTAACAGGTGGGGCGTCGCGACCTCGGTGGGCCGACCGGTTTTCCGGTAACTGTTTTTCAGGGCATCGGCCACCCTGGCGTCGGGCTTGCGGTCTTGACGCAGAGCCGGCAACTGCACCTCCTGGTTGAGCAGATCATTGACCGCCAGGGCGTTGCCGTCGCGGTGCATCAGCCCCACCCAGCGGAACCGGGGCTTTTCCCGGTACATATCCATGGCCAAGGGACTCATTACGTAGGCCATGTCGACCTCACCGGACTGGAAGTAGGCCCGCAGCAGGTCCCAATTCTTCATTTGCTCGATCTGAAAATCGGCATGGACCATCTGGCTGCGGTAGCGTTCATAGGCCACCAAGGCGGCGTAATGGTCCGCCAACGGGATATAGAGCGCCCTGACGGTTTGCCTGACAGTGCCCGGTCCGGCGGCCTGCGCACCGACGCCCGCGATCAACGCGAGCGCCAGCAAAACCATCCGGACGCTGGTTTGCACGATCTTCGTCGTTTCGCTAGCCATCTTTCTCTCCTGCATACGGAAAGATCATAAGGAGCTCTAGTTTTTGACTATTTGCCTAGACATTTGATCCGAAATGCGCTTCACGTTGTTCGTAGGTCCGCCTACCGTCACCCCGGACTCGATCCGGGGCCGGCATGACGAAAGTTATCGATATTTCGGAACAGTTACCTAGCTTGTAGCGGCGCGGCCCTTTCGACCTTTAGGGACACGCCGCGCGGCGGGCCTATAGGAAGCTACTGGGGGATGGGTCGCGGCATCGCGGTCAGCCGTCATCGGCACCGGCGGTAATGCCGAACAGAAGAATATCTACTGGAAGCTCGACGTCAGCGGCAGGACGTGTATTCGAGAGAGGGCGCATCGCGATGGCTAGATCGACCGCACCTGAAAGGCGTCCTTCGCGCCTTCGCGCGAGTAATCAGAAACGGGGCCGTCTGCTAGTGGACCGCCCGCCCGGTGTCGTCCCAGAACTGCGCGCGGATCGCTTTCTTGTCGGTTTTGCCATTTGGCGTTTTCGGGATCTCGTCCCAAAACTCCAACGACTTCGGCGCCTTGACGCCGCCGAGCTTTTCCTTGCAATAGCTAAGGACCTCTTCTTCGGTTAGCGCCTCACCACTTTTCAACACGATGACGGCCTTCACCGTTTCCCCCCATTTTTCGTCGGGCACCCCGATGACGGCGCATTCCGTGACCTGCGGCATGGCCAGGATCGGCGCCTCGACCTCGGCGGCGAATACGTTGAATCCGCCGGTAATGATCATGTCCTTCTTGCGATCGACGATATAAAGATAGCCGTCTTCGTCCTGGTAACCGACATCGCCAGTGTGGTGCCAGCCATGAGAACGCACTTCGGCGGTGGCTTCCGGTTTTTCGAAATAACCGGGCGTCACCAGCGGCCCGCGCACGACGATCTCACCTTTTTCGTGGGCCGGCAGGAGGCTGCCGTCCTCAGCCATGATCCCTACCCGACACGCCGACGTCGGGGCCCCGCAACTCTTCAGCCGTTCGGGATGGTCGCCCTCGGTAGCTGCCACGACGACGTCCGGCGGCAGCCAGGAAACGATCATCGGCGACTCGGCCTGGCCGAAGCATTGGCAGATGCAGGGACCGAAAATCTCGATCCCGGCCTTGAACTTGTCCGGCGACACCGGGGCGGCCGCGACCAATAGTTGGCGCATACTCGAATAATCAAAGTTCCGAACATCAGGGTGATCGAGCAACGCATAGTAAGCGGTCGGCGGTAGAAACACGTGCGTTACCCGATGTTTGTCGATCGCCTCGAGTACCGCCAGCGCGTCGAATTCGGGAAGTATCACGTTGGTCGCGCCCAGCCCCGCGAGCATCATGTTCATGACCCCCGCAGCGTGGGTGATCGGAGCGACCGCCAGATGCACCGGCGGTTCGCCGATATCGAAATAGTGCATGCCCATCTCGACCATGGTGCACCATGCACGGTTCGACATGACGACACCCTTCGAAGGTCCCGTCGTACCCCCTGTCGGCCACAGCGAAACGGGATGATCGGGACTACCGAAGGCATCGCCCCAATCCGGGATCTCGGCGTCACCGGCTGCGGCGACGAACTCGTCGAGCGACGGGTGCTCCGATCCGTCCTGGTCGATACAGACCACGCCTTTGAGATCCGGCAGTTGCGGCACCAACTCCGCGACGAGTCCGGCGACAGCCGAATGATAAAACAGCCAGCGCGTACGTACATAGCTCATATAAGCAGCGTTCGTGCTGACGGCATTGCGCACGTTGACCGGGACCCAGGCGCCGCCCGCGCGCAAGGTGCCGATCACCGCGAGCATTGCGCGGGGATCATTGGGCGCAAATACGGCCACGGCCTCACCCAAGGTAAAACCGGCCGCGTACAGGCCGCGGGCAAAGCCCGTGGACCGCTGGACCGCTTCGGCATAGGTATATTCGATGCCGTTGCCGCTCAGGGCAATCCGCTCAGGGTGTGCAGCCGCACCCCGGTCGTAATAGTCAATCGGTCTCATTTTTTTTCAGCTCCGTCGGTTGTTTTTGCAGCTCGGGTATTTTGGGTTCTCCGGGTCCGATACATTTTTCGGTCGCGCATCGGTCGCCATCGGAAAACCGTATGCTCGCTGTCGTAGACAAATTTGTAAACATCCCGAGCGATAGGGCCCGAGATCGGGCCGTCGACGGGAACCTTCATGGCCGGCGCCGGGTGGCGATTCGCGCTGTCGGTTTCGATGGATATGCATCGCGCAGCCTATCGAATCCGGTGCTCTCTCCCTAAACCGTAATCGGCGTTTCGGCCGGCTTGAACCCCGCTTAAGATTGTTCCGGGAAGCCACCGCGCGAAAACGTCAAAATACGGTGACGCTTGCGCACAAGGATCGGGAGATGAACGGGGAACTGCAGCACGCCTGACAACGCTTTCGCGACGACGCCCGCTGCGGCTCATTTCGGCTTCGATTAAGGATGCTCCCGGGTATCCGGGCCACCGGGCATCAGGTGTTCGACCAGCGCCTTCACCGTGAGGCCCTGGACAATGATCGAGAACAGGACAACCGCATAAGTAATATTCAGGATAAGCGGCTTGTACTCGTTTCTCGGCAAAGATAGCGCCAATGCAACCGCAATCCCTCCCCGCAAACCACCCCAGGTGAGGACTGGCACCGCGCCGCGAGTAAATGATTCCCAGCGCGACAGCAACGATATGGGAATGAAGACACTCAACCAGCGCGCCGCCAGCACGATCGGAATTGCCACGAACGCGACGATCCAATGCTCGTCGTTGCCGGCAATGACCAGGACTTCGAGCCCGATCAATAGGAACAGGATCGAATTCAGTATTTCGTCGGCAAGTGACCAGAACTTCTTGACGTGATCGCGAGTGTTCTCACTGACGGCGAATTTCATCCCTTCGTTGCCGATCAGCAGCCCAGCGACGACCATCGCGAGGGGGCCGCTCATATGCAAGCGAATAGCAACGGCGTAGGTCACCATGACGACCGCAAGCGTGATCATCACTTCCAGGTTGTGCTCGTCGATATGGTACATGGCGCGGTACCCGGCGTAACCCGCCATATAGCCGAGCAACGCGCCGCCGACCGCCTCGATTAGGAACAGCCGCATGATGTCCACCGCCCCCATCTCGCCCCCGTGGCCGCCATCTTGCACCGCGATCGCAACCACAACCGTGAATACGACGACCCCGATACCGTCGTTGAAGAGCGATTCGCCCGCCATTTTCGCTTCCAGCGACTCCGGCACGCTGACGGTTTTAAACAGGCCCAGAACCGCCACCGGATCCGTCGGGCTGATCAGCGCTCCGATCACGAGGGCCCAGATGAAAGGCACCTCGGTCCCCAGCAAACCCATCACGGCCCACAGGGATCCGCCGATCACAAATGTGGATACGAGCGTTCCAACGGACGCCATGACGGCAATTGCTTTGGCACGGTCTCTGAACGCTGAAAAATCGACGTGGAGCGCGCCGGCGAACAACATGAAGCTGAGCATGCCGTGCATCAAAGTCTCGTGAAAATCGATCTGGTGTAGAACGCCGGTAACCAGCCCCGAAATCTGCACGGTAGGAAAAACGAAGTCGGCGCCGATAGCGGTCACCGACGCAGCCAGTGCGATCAATACCAAACCGATGGTGTGGGGCAAGCGCAGAATCTTGTGATTCAGGTAACCGAATATTGCGGAAAGTCCGATAAGAAATGCGCCAATCTCAAAAATACCCATCGCCGTCGCACGACCTCTCGTTTCTATGACGAACGCCGGACGTACCGGTGAACGGTACCCCTTTACGCCGAATCGTCGGGATTATACCTCGCAACAGGGACGGACCGCGTTTACTCCTGCTCCGATCGATCCGGAATCGATCTGTTCATGATCGCACGAGAACAGCAAACGCCCAAAGGAGAGCGCGGCGACGTTCCGTCGCTGTCCGTTTTAAAGTCAAGGCCGGAATCGGTCGATATAAAGGGCTCACCGGATTCTCAACCACCTGGAGTACCTAATGACCAAGTCAAGCGAATCGCAAGATAACCGTAGCGAGCAACGCACCCCGGTTCAATGGGTGGTCCAATGGACGGACGGCCATCGAGTTCGAAAGGGCGAGATCAAGGACGCCTCCCCGACCGGGTTGTTTCTTTCTCCGGCATGGAAGCCCACCGATCCGATTTCGCCGGGAGACGTGCTTGAAATGCGGTTCGAAGGGCCGGACAAAGCGACGGATTTCGAGGCTGTCGTGCGGTGGGTCGGCGAAAGTCGCGAGCACGATTGCGAAGGGCTGGGACTGGCAACCACGGAAGAAGTGGAAATCGGACCGCTCGTTGCTGCAACGGAAAAGACGCCCGAAACGAACTGAAGTGACGGCTAGATAATTGATCCGAAATGCGCCTCAACTTCATCGTCATTCCTGCGAAAGTAGGAATCCAGTTGAAAATGTGCTGCTGAAAGCGGCGGCTTTATTGACTGGATGCCGGATTGAATCCGGCATGACGGTAATCAAGTTCATCAGTCAATCCCGAATTAGAAAGTGATCGATATTGCGGAACAGTTATCTAGCCGGCCAGCCGCTCCCCGATCGATTATTGATTACGGCCGCCGGCCGACGACCGGCGGCTCTCGCCACGGCCATCCGCTATCGAAGCGCCGACCGGTCAGAAAGCCGCTCACCCAAGTCCGCTGCACCAAGTAGTGGTAGCTGGTAAAACAAACCAAGGCTGTCGCGGACGTGATCGCCAAGAATTTTACGACCGCAGGTAGATCATATTGCACCATCCACCAGCCGCAGACGGCGATGACGGGCATGTGAACGAGATAGACCCAATAGGAAGACTGCGACGTGTAAAGCGTCCACGGCGACTCGTAGTCGAAGAACCGCAAGAATACCCCGATGAAGAGGTAGACAAGCGCCCACGTACAAAAACCGTGAGCGATCGTAGCGCCTAGATGGATTAGCGTGACGTTACCCACGGCGTTGTACTCGAGAGTACTGAGATAGACGCTCAACGGGAACAGAAATAACGCGAGCACAGCCGATTTTCCTACGCGCGCCCTGCAGATGGACAGGAATTCCCGGTAATAATGGAAGAAATAACCCATTACAAAGAACAACCAGTAATAGATGAGGGAGGGCACATGCGGCTTGAGGAAAATGAAGCCTTCGAGTATCTGTGCGCCTTTGAAGGGCCACAACGTAATAGAGGTATAGGCGCCGAGCAGCAGGAAAAGCCCGGGTGAGCCAACCAACCGCCTGCACGCCGCCTCCTTTACGAGGCTAACGCCGACGAACCATCGGCACAAAGGAATTGTCAGGTAAAAATACAGTAGATAGTAGAGAAACCACAGGTGTCCGGAAGAGGGCTCGTCGAGAGGAACGCCGGCTGCCTCCATTTCTTCGCCGAGCGTCTGTAGTTGATCGAGTTGCGGTAGGATATCGTGCGTGCCAAACCGCACCGCTAAAACGAAATTTATCAGGAACAGCGCCGTTAGCGGCAGTATCGTCAACATCGCGGCGACGAACGGCCCCAGGATCCGCTTCGCTCGATTCGCATAAGTTCCTTTGAGCCCGCGCTTCTCGACGAGCAGTGAAGCAAAGAACCCGGCCATAACGAAAAATACGGGCATGCGGAAACTGTGTATGAAGTGAAATATGACGTCGAACGCGTAAGCGTTATTCCGATCCGTCGGAATAGGGATCGTCGGCGGCGGTGCCGCTAGATAGAAATTCGCGCCGTGAAGCACGATACCCAGCATCATCATGGTGCCGCGCAGCGCGTCCAGCGCGTAATAACGTCGGTCGTCCAATATCGGCGCCTTCTTATCGTTACGGATTTGGGTATTCTATCGTCGCGTCGGCCCGCGCCCGGCTCGGGATCGGAATTAACCCGCTTGATGCGACATTGCAACCATCTTGTCGGGTTACGGCGCTCGCGCCTAACCCGACCTACCCCTTCTCCTCGGGAATGCGACCGGGTCGTAGGTCGGGATAACGGTCAGGCAAGCTTCATCGACGTATGCGCACCCGTCATCCGGTCGTGGTATTCGATGATTTCGCCGCGGGACTGCCGGCCCAAGGCTTTGACGAACAGGCAGCTCGCAAAGCCCTCTGACGCTTTCTCATAGCCTTCAATCCATTGCTCCACTGCCTGCTGTTCCTCGTCGGTTCGGGGGTAGTGAACGCGATGGGCCTTTAGTTGTATGCGATGTGGTTTCGGAGTAAGCCGTACCCGGTAGCATTGCTGCTTGACACAAAGCATCGCATAAAGCGGATCCGAATTGAACGCGTGAAGGAGTTTTCGGGATTCGTCAGACCCGGCAGCAAACTTCCGTCCCGTGACGATGAGCCGCATACCGGAATGCGTTTCGTACACGCGAAACCCGAGCCCTTCGTATGCACTGCGTGAAGCCTGCTGCTCTATCATCTCCAGCATTTGCTCCTTCTTCGTCAGGCTCTTGTCTCCAAACAAACGCTTCCAAAACCCGATCCGCGGCTCGTCAATATCGATAAAGACCACGTTTTCGGAGTTCAGCACCAGTGCCCCGTATCGATTGCGGGAGACGACGTTCTGCGCGTCGATTTCCTCGATGATCTCCTCGCGGATCGCGACTTCGTACTCTTCAAAAGCCTCGCGGCGTCCCTCGATCTTTTTCTGTATTGCCGACGCTTGCTCGCGGGCGTTGTCGCTCGCTGCGCCGATCGATTCATTGGAGCGACCAAAGCAGTTGATCTCCAACGGTTGGCCATCCACTGTGATTGTGGTCACTTCCTTTACCCAATGTCGATAAAGCTTCATCGTAAATCCTCCGAGACGCTCCCGGGACACACGCTCGACACGCAACATCGAGCCTACACTAAACCGGCACGAAGACGAAACCAAACCCGATTGGCTCGGGTAGTGCGCCAGGCCGGTCGCGCTATCGGAACCCCTCCCCGCATGACAAAAAATGACGAACGGAACGTGCTTGTTTTTGCTCTGGGCTGGTTCGGTATTGCTGAACCTCGCGCAAAGACGCAAAGAGGACGACCGCTACGTGCGCAGATCTTCGTGAAGAGAAATTTCACTATGGCGAAGATTGAGGCGGCATTCTCTCTGCCCGCCCGAAAATTGCTATTCTGTGCCCCTTCTTAGAAACAAGATTCTATTGAAAACGGGAATAATTTCGATGAAGGCCGCGGAAACGGACGCACAGGATCTCCAGCGAGATACCTCGACGATCGAGGAAATGAATACTGTTTTTTCCAATCAGTCCAAGGCGTTTTGGCGGGACGGCGCTCCCGCTTACGACGACCGAATTGCCAACATCGATCGGTTGCAGCAAATCATGCTCGAAAACAAAGATCGCATCGTCGATGCCATCCAGGCTGATTTTGGCGACCGATCGAGTCACGAAATTGTCCTTGCAGAAATCGTTAGCACGCTGGGATCTCTCAAGAACACAAAAAAGAACCTGAAAAAATGGATGCGGCCGCAAAAACGCCGCGTCGACATGATGTTCCAACCGGGCAAGGCGAAAATTATCTACCAACCCAAGGGTGTCGCTGGGATCATCGCGCCGTGGAACTACCCCTTCTATCTTACGGCCACACCGCTGATCGGCGCGCTGGCCGCGGGGAACCGGGTCATGATCAAACCCTCGGAGGCGACGCCCGAAACCTCGGCGTTGATAAAAGAGATATTTGGCAAGGCTTTCGACAGCGAACTCGTGCACGTCACGGTGGGCGGTACCGCCGTAGGTGCGGCCTTTAGCAAGCTCTCCTGGGACCACCTTCTTTTTACGGGATCCACGGCTCTCGGCAAAATCATCATGCAGGCCGCCGCCGAAAACCTGACTCCGGTGACCCTGGAACTCGGCGGGAAATCACCCCTGATCATTCATCCTGAGTACCCTGTCGACGCCGTTGTCAAAAGGATTATCGCGGGAAAATGTTTCAACGGCGGACAGACCTGCGTCGCACCGGACTACCTCCTCGTCGCCGCGGACAGAGTAGCCCCCCTTATCGGCGAACTCGAAACCCAACTCGGCAAAAACTACCCGACGATTTACAACAACCCCGATTACACCGGCATCATCAACGATCGCCATTACGCGCGCCTGCAGGGTCTTTTGGAGGACGCCAAGAGCAAAGGGGCCGACCTGGTCGAGATCAACCCCGAAAGCGAAACCAGGCCGAGCGGCAGCAGAAAGCTGCCGCTTACGCTAGTACTCAATATCAATGACGACATGGCTGTCATGCGGGAAGAGATTTTTGGCCCGATCCTGCCGATCGTTTCTTACCACACGCTGGACGAGGCGATTCAATATGTGAACGGACGAGAGAGGCCGTTGGCGCTGTACTATTTTGACAACGATCCCGATCGCATCGAGAGCGTGCTGACAAAAACAATTTCCGGCAACGCCTGCATCAATGAAACGGTTCTTCATGTTGGTATAGACGACTTGCCTTTTGGGGGCGTCGGTGCCAGCGGCATTGGTGCTTACCATGGCAAAGAAGGATTCGAAACCTTTTCGCATAAAAAAGGGATCCTCGTCAAAGGAAAATTCAACTCGGCTAATTTTGTTGCCCCTCCCTACGGTGCAAAAATGGACCGACTTGCAAAACTCCTACTCAGATCATAAGGAGATAGAAAGGAGACGAACCGCGTTCGTTCTGTGCCCCGGGCTGGTTCCTCGCTGTTCGTACTCGCAAAAGGACGCAAAGAGAACGACGGCGACTAAGCAGCTGAAGTTACGTAATTTCGCCGGCATCTGCGAGGTGCTCTCCGGTGTCGACTACCGTTTGATCGTCCGCCTCCAACGTTCCTGCGAGTAAGTCTTCAAACGGTAACGGCCGGCTAATACCGTAACCCTGGGCATAGTTGACACCGTTCTCCCGCAGCATGCCCTTGATCTCGTCATTTTCCACAAACTCTGCGATCGTCTGCATTCCCATCACGTGACCGATTTCGTTAATCGATTTCACCATCGCGTGATCGATCGGGTCACCCAAGATGTCTCTAACAAACATGCCGTCGATTTTCAGGTAATCCACCGACAGATTCTTCAGGTAGGCAAACGACGACAGGCCGCTGCCAAAATCATCGAGTGCAAAGCGGCAGCCCTGTCCTTTCAGGTTCGATATGAATTTTGCCGCGGCGCTTAGATTGCTGATCGCCGCCGTCTCCGTGATTTCGAAACAAATTTTCGCACCGTCGATCTTGAATGTGCCAAATTGAGAAATGACGAAGTCCAGGAAGTCACCTCTGGTCAATGACTGACCCGAGAGATTGATGGAGACGAAAGTCGTTTCCGCGAGAAACACAGGATTCTCCGCCAATAACGAGAACGCGCTCTCGATGACCCAGCGGTCCAGTGACTCGACCAGGTTATAACGCTCCGCGGCCGGCAGAAAGGCGCCGGGTGGGACGACCTGCCCGTCCTCGTCGATCATCCGAATCAGCAGTTCATAATGCGTATCGCTACTATTATCGAGCGGCACGATGGGCTGCGCATAAAGGCGCAAACGGTCGTCTTCGACGGCCCGGTGAATACGTGCCACCCACTGCATCTCGCCATGGCGCTGGGCCAACTCAGCGTCTTCCGGGTGGTACACGTGGATGCGGTTACGACCCAAATCCTTGGCCATGTAGCAGGCAGCATCGGCCTGTTTCAGCAATTCGCTCAGATTGGAAATATCTTTTGTGACGGCGACCAGACCAATGCTCGCCCCCACCTTGAAGACGTGACCTTCCCAGGTAAACTGATAATCCTGTACGGCCTCTTGCAGCGAAACCGCAGCCCGGTGGGCGTGCTCCAGCGAACAGTGCTCCATCAAAACGCCGAATTCATCGCCACCGATGCGCGCCAGCGTGTCCCGCTGTCGGACGGCATCTTGCACCACCGCACCGAGTTGGCGCAGCAGTTCATCCCCGGCCATGTGACCACAGGTATCGTTGACCACCTTGAACTGGTCGAGGTCGATGAAACACAGCGCATGTTCATCGTCTTTCTGCCCTACGGTCGACAACAAGCGCTCGGCGCGGCGTTCGAATTCGTGACGATTGATCAGTCCGGTCAGGGCGTCATGGGAGGCCTGATAGCTAAGTTTCGCCGAGAGTTCGTATTAGTGGGTCACGTCTTCCTGGATGGCAACGAAATGAGTTGTTTTTCCTCCGGTATCCTTGACCGCAGAAATGGATGCCCGACACCAGTAGTAACCGCCGTTCTTTTTCCGATTATGAAACTCGCCCTTCCATTCCCCGCCGCTGGTAATCGTTTGCCATAGTTCCGCATACACCGGCGCCGGGGTTTCTCCCGATTGCAGCAACGCCGGATTTCGCCCAATCGCCTCTTCCTTCGCGTAGCCAGTGACTTCGGAGAACTTCGGATTGACGTATTCGATGCTGCCGTCGAAGTCGGTGATGATTACAATCGAGGAGCTGGCTTCGACGGCACGTGAGAGTTTCTGCAGGTCGAGTTCCGCCTGTTTGCGCTCGTCGATATCAGTGTGCAAGCCGGTTAGCCGCGTCGCCCGGCCGGCGGCGTCACGTTCGAAAACCCGTCCCCGGAAGTGATACCAGCGAAAGGTACCGTCGGCCACTTTGAAACGGTATTCGGTATCGCAGACCGCAGTGGACCCGCGCAGATGATCGAGCAGAATCGCTTTGGCCGGAGCGACATCATCCGGGTGCATCAAGGCGACCCATTGTTCGACATCGTTGCCGACCGCGCCGGCGTCGTACCCGAGGGGGACGTGCCAGGTACCGACCAGGTGGTCGGCCGCGATGTTCCAGTCCAATAACCCGGTCTCTGTTGCTTCGAGCGCAAATCCGAGCGCATCCTCGCTTCGTTTCAGTACCTCCTGTACGTATTTGATTTCCGAGATGTCCTGCAAGATCCCGTTCACGGTGACCGTCTTGCCCTCGACGCGATAGGCTTTGCCGATGGCACGGGTCCATAACTGTTTGCCCGTGGCCGTGGTTAGCCGCGCTTCCAGATCGAATGGCTCACCGCTATCCGTCATCCGCTGCAGCGCGGCGGTCACTTTCGGTCGACCAGCCGCGTCGAAATAGTCCAGCGCCTCGTCGAGCCCGAGCTTGGTTTCGGGCGCAAGCCCTAAAATCCGATAGATCTGCTTCGTGAAGCTTGCGGTTCGGCTTTCGACATCGGCTTCCCAACCGCCCAACTTCGCCATCCTCGCGGTCGTCGCCAGCAGCGCTTCGTTCCGCTTTAATGCTTTCGTAGCAGCCCTAACTTCCGTTACGTCCCTGCCCATCGAGAGAACACATTGCACATCGTCGATGTCAATGACGGAATACGACATCGACATCAGCAGGATCGCGCCTCCCTTGATGCGATATTCGATCTCAAAGTTGGAGATTTCACGCCGCCGTTGGATTTCCCTGATCAAGGCATCTCTGTCTTCCGGATCGACCCACAAATTCAACTCGACAGCAGTCTTTCCCAGGGCTTCTTGCGGGGTATATCCGGTCGCCTCGGAAAACGCGCGATTGACGTACGAAATCAGACCGTCACTCGCGCGGGTGATCGTCACTATATCCGGGGTCGTCGCCAGGATCTTCGATAATGTCGCGTCTCTCGCCTTCAGCCTCCATTCAAATTGCTTATACGAGGCGATGAACAACGCAGCGACCCAGATGCCTAACAGGGCCAAACCACGATTCGCAAACGCTACCGAAGCGACGCCGCCGGTCGGGAACCCGAAGTAGCCGACCAAGGTCAATACCGAGGCTATGACGGCCAGCAAGAATACGTGTCTGGGTTGGGGCAGCCACAAGCCGAACATCACGAGCGCCACGTGAGACACGGTGCCGGCCGCGCCGAAGGGCAGGCTCAGGTCGAGCGCAAGCCCACCGACGCCGACGGCCATCATGGCGGGCAGCAACCACCAGGACCGACTTCCGGCCCGGGACACATCGAATCCCGCCCCCGGCAATTCGACGGCGACTGTTTCGGGCTCTGATTGACGGGTTCCGTTCATGGCGTAGCGACGGCGATGGCGGCGCCTGCCGACGGATGGTCCAAAATGTAGCAATGCTCCGATAGTTCGGCAATCCGCCTGATTAGTTCAGCCCGATGGACTAAGCATCGGCCCTGGAAGCCAGCTTGATGAGGCCGGGCGATCGTGCCCGGGTGATGGATCGGCACGGTTCGGGATCACCTACATTTCTTTTACCAATTTGACGCCTTTCTTTCGCTGCGCGTAGATCACGTCAATTTCCTGCTGCAAACGTTTTCGTTTTCCCCCACTCTTTTCCGCAGCCAGTTTCTCCTTGAGTTTGCGTTCCCTCTTCTTCAATTTCTTGAGAATGTCCTTAATATCCGTTCGCTGTCTTTCCCTTTCCCTCGCTCCCGCGTCAAAAAACGTTTTCAGTTTATCTAACAATTTTTTCTGCTTCATGGTAGCGGCCTTATCCGAACGATTTATCGTTTATTCGCTTAACCCACGAATCTCGTGGATTTCATCATCATCAAGGGCGAGCTTGCGCTCGGCTTTGGTAATCTCACGTTCGTGTGCGACGAAGATCGTTTCAAAAAATTCTGACAGGTTTTTCTTTGTTTCAAATAAATAAGAGCTGTCATTAATCAACGAAGTACCCGTCTCGGGCACGATTTTGCCGCTCCTGATCAGCTCATCGATTTCGTTATTCAGTTTTTCATCCCCCTCTTCCATCGAAATCTTGATGGAATCCATCGACAGGATCTTGATATCGGGATCGGGTTCATGTCGGATACCCTCCAGTTCTCTCAGCAGCAAAGCGAGGTTCAATCTGATATTTTGATATTCTCGGACCGCATACTCGTTTTCCGATTGACTGAATTTCAGCAAGTTTTTTTGCAGGTGTTTGGTCGACTTGATGGCTTCGACAATATTCCTGCTAGCTCTGCGCAGCCAGTGCAAATCGCCCGACTGCTCGAGTTGCCAGTTGAACTTGACCTGACTGATAAACGAAATTATCGCGCTGAAAATACCCTTGATACTCTTGTCGTATCTTGCGTCGATATCGATTTCCTGGATTTTCCTTTTCGAACGGAGTAATTGTTCGAGGTCCGCGCCCGAATCGATTTCGGACGCGGTAAAACCAATGACATCCGCAATGATTTCTACCGCATTGTCGTAGAGGTGGAGCGTTTCCTGGCGCACGGCCTCCACCGCCGTGTCCGCGAACTCCAGCGCCGATTCGGTCAGATATTTCGGCAGTTCTATCGGTGGTTCCTTTTCTTTGAAGGTTTTCTCCAGCCACCGGACCATCATGTTGATAAAAGGGATCATGGCAAGGATCCCGACGAGATTGAAAATGGTATGAAAAACGGCGAGTTTCAGCGTGTAGTCGTCGTCTGCTATGCCGACGGCCGTACTCGTTGCGTCAACGATTTGCACAAACTGCTGCATAAACAATATCGCGATAAGAGCGGTGGTCAGATTGAAAACCAAATGTGCGCCGGCGAGTCGCTTGCCCTGAATGTTGGCGCTCATCGAGCCAATAATGGCTGTAATGGTGGTACCGACGTTTGCTCCAATGGCAAGTGCCAAGCCGTTCTCATAGGTGATCTGCTGTGCCGACAGGGCGGTGATAATTAATACCAGGGTGGCATGACTCGATTGCATGACGACCGTCGCAAAAATGCCGATGGCCGTATAGATGAACAGACCACGATAGCCGGGAATGGCAAATGCCGAGAGATCGATGGTTTCCTTGAACGCTTCGAACCCCTCCTTCATGAAGTGTATCCCGAGGAACAGGAATCCGAGACCCGCAAGGATGTATCCGATTCCGTTCAGCGCTTTCGATTTTTGAAATATCAGCAATACGCCGAACACCAGCATAGGCATTGCGTACGCAGATATTTTCACTTTCAGCCCGAAGCCGGCGACAAGCCAGGCGCCGGTGGTCGTGCCGAGGTTCGCCCCAAAAATGATACCGATACCGGCAGCCAAGCCGATGAGTCCGGCGCTTAGAAATGAAATCGTAATCACCGACACCAGCGAGCTTGACTGCAGAATCGTCGTTGAAACAACGCCAAACCCGAGGCTTTTCCATAAAGAATCGGTCGTGTACCGCAGGATCTTTTCCAGGACGCCACCGGTAAATGCCCTGAATCCCTGTTCGAGTGACAGCATGCCGAACAAGAAAACCGCTACCCCGGCAGCAATCTGCTTGAAATCGGGGCTGACCCAAAACCCATAGGCCAGGATCAGGAATATCGATGGAAGTATCGTCTTTCTAAACACGGGGAAACAACGCCTCGGAAATTCGCCTATTTGGTCTTCCAGCAGACCGGATAAGCGTCGGACCTTGCTTACGCCACCGAACGCGAAGGTCGGTTCTTCGCTTTGCGGCGCGGGAGCTAGGGCGGACAGCGGAAGTCATCACCGTACAATAGCCAGGAACGAGAAAAATATTATCAATT
>PVBE012767565.1_pt1 | contig 39265 bp, 27 predicted proteins | sample 1631181 | NCBI WGS metagenome assembly PVBE01 (sample SAMN08397723, study PRJNA350692) | Marine metagenome, whole genome shotgun sequencing project. | isolation source: water | place: Pacific Ocean | collected 2012-04 | reverse complement strand
TCGAGGGCACGCTTGATGAGGCGCGCAATCGTGCTCTTCGCCGACCCGACAGGCCCGTGGAGGAGCATCACTCGACGCTCCGGGCCGAACCCGCACGCCCCGGCGCGGAACATCTGAACCAGCTTCCCCAATGGTTCGTCGAGACCATAGACCGCGTCGCATCCGTCGCCTTCGGGGTCGTCGAAGAGCTTCCAGCGCCGGGACGGGTTCTTCGGACCGGCCTCCTCACAACCGTACGATTCGATCATGTCGTACAGCCGCTGCCAGGCATTGCGAGCCGCCAGGGGATTGAGCTCGAGGATGTCGAGGTAGTCCTCGAAGCTCCCCTCCCAGGAGAAGGCCTGGAACTGCTCGCGTTCTCCCTCGCTCTGGACCAGATCTATGATGGATTTGCCGGGTTCGCTGGCGTTCTGATCACTCATGGGGGCACGGAGCGGTGTGGGTGGAGGGAGGCGCGGACGAGGTAGCCGAGACAGACCGGTCAGGGAATCGCCCTTTTCCATGTCGGTACATTCGCCGCTTCACCTGAACCTCCCTTCGCGTCCCTTCCCAGGGCAGCGGCCGGGCTCCAGCGCTCTCAGGCACTGGGGAATCAGGCCTGGGAAGGCAACGGGCGGTCCCATCGGCCGTCCTGGCCCGCTATCCTCCACCCATGCTCCGCTCAAAGCGCCTCTGGAGCCTCCCGCCCCTGCTCGCCCTCGTCGCCTGCGCCGCCGTCCCCCCCATCGCCTGCAGCGGGGAGGGCGCCGCCGGGTCCTCGAGTGCAGCGGGCGACCTCGACGCCGCCCGCGCCTGGGCACACCTCGAGGCCCAGGTTGCCTTCGGGCCGCGGCCCTCGGGCAGCGCTGCCGCCGAAGCCACGCGCGCCTACATCGAGGCCGCCCTGAAAGACATGGGCCTGCAGCCGGTGCGCGAGTCCTTCACGGCCTCCACGCCCCGCGGCCCGGTGCAGATGGCCAACGTCTATGTCGACTTGCCGGGCCGCGAGCGAGGCGCTGAATCGGCTCCGATGCTGCTGGTGGTGAGCCACTACGACACCAAACGCTTTGACGACCACTGGGATCCGGCCCAGCAAACAGCGCGCTTCTTGGGCGCCAACGACGGGGCCTCGAACACCGCCGTGCTGCTGGAACTGGCACGGGTCCTGTGCGCGGTCGAGGAGCGTGACGTCACCTATCGCCTGCTCTTTGTGGACGGCGAGGAGGCGGTCTTGTGGAACTGGGATGACGCGCGCGGACAGGTGGACAACCGCTACGGATCGCGCCATCACGCCGCCGAGTTGCGGCGCTCGGGGCGCGGACGGAGCGTGAAAGCCTGCGTCGTGATCGATCTCGTCGGCGACGAGGACCTGGTGCTCGACGACGACATGAACTCGGACCGAACCCTGATGCGGATCTTTCGCGAGGCGGCCCGCGCCGAGGGGCTCGCCGCGCATGTGAACGGCCGCCGGATCCCGATCAAGGACGACCACCAGTCATTCATGGAGATCGGGATCCCCAGCGTTGACCTGATCGACCTCGACTACGGTCCCGACAACAGCTGGTGGCACACGACCGAGGACACGATCGAGCACTGCTCCGTCGAGAGCCTGGAGGTCTTCGGCAAGATCCTGCTGCGCGGGCTAGAGGGCGTCGAGGGCTTCGTGCTCGGGCGCTGACCCGCCGGATTCAACCCCCGGCGCACCCTCGGCGGAAGCCGGCGTGAGCTCCTTCACCGGCTCGCCGCTCTCGCGGTCGATCTCCCCTCTGCCTGCCCGATTGCCCTTCCCGGTGCCGCCCGTCGCGTCAGGAACGATCTCCTCCACCTCGTCCAGCTCGACACGGACCTGGCGCGAGACGCCCTTGGTGGCCATGGTCACGCCGTAGAGGCTCTCACAGGCCGTCATCGAGCCCTTGTTGTGGGTCACGAGCACGAACTGGGTCGAGCGTCGGAAGCTCTCCAGCATGGCCAGGAAGCGCTGGATGTTGGCGTCGTCGAGGGCCGCGTCCACCTCGTCGAGGACGCAGAAGGGGCTCGGACGCGCCTCGAAGACGGCGAACAGGAGCGCCAGGGCGGTCATGCTGCGCTGGCCACCGGAGAGCAGGCCGATCGGCAGCAGCTCACGTCCCGGCGGGCGCGCGACGATCTCCACGCCAGCGTCCAGCATGGGGACTCCCTCCTGCAGGAAGACGTCGGCCCGACCACCTCCGAAGAGCTGTCGGAAGATGCGCTGGAAGTTGGAGCGCACCTCGTCGAAGGTCTCCTTGAACAGGCGCTCGCTCTCGCACTCGATCTTCTTGAGGGTCTCGTCGAGTACCTTGCGGGAACGCGCGAGGTCCGCGGCCTGCTCCTCCAGGAAGGTCAGCCGACCTCCGACGTCCTCAAGTTCGCCCAGGGCGTCCACGTTCACCGGGCCCAGGCGGTCGAGGCCGCTCCGGAGCCCGCCGACGCGCTTCTCCAGGGCGGCGAGGGCCTCGTGGGTCGCCAGCGCCACCTCCGGTTCGAACTCCTCCAGCAGGCGCTCGCCGTCGAGCTCCAGCTCCTCGCCGGCGCGTCGCAACACGTCCTCCCGCGAGAGGATCATGCGTTGCTCTTCGAGCCGCGCGTCCGCCAGAGCGGAGCTCCGAGTCTCGAACACGCGGGCGGCCTCGTCGCGCTGCTCGCGCAGGCCTTCGAGGCGCCGATCGCCATCGCCGGCGTGCTCCCGCAAGTTCCGCAGGCGCTCGTCCACCTCCGCCCGCTCGATCAGCCCGGAGGCCGCTTGCTGCGCCAGCTCCTCACGCTCGGATCGCGCCGAGACTCCGCCCTCCGTGGCTTCCCCCGCCAGCTGACGGGCACGCTCGAGTTCGGCCTGGTTCTCGGCTCGCACGGCCAGCAGGTCGTCGATGCGCCGGTCGAGCCCGCCAAGTTGCTCCTCGATGCGAGTCAACTCGACCTGACTGCGACCCTCGCGACGCCCAAGGTCGTCGCGCTGCTCCTCCTGTCGCCCCCGCTCGGCATCGATCGTCTCGAGCGCCGCGTTCTCGCGTCCGAACTCCGCCACGACCTCCGCACGCCGCTCCTCGGCCGTCGCCAGGGACACGTGCAATTGCTCGCGCTCCTCCAGCACGACGGCGCTCTCTCTCTCAAGGGCGGCGTGGGCGGCGGTCAGGTCGTCCGCGCGCGCCTCGGCGGTGGCGGACGCGCTGCGCGCCTGCGCCAGCGCCTCGCGCTCGCGCTCCAGATCCGCTTCCTGGCGAGCCCCTCGCTCGCGCAACTCCTCCAAGACCTGGCGGCGTTCGGCGGTGTCGTTCTCCGCCGCGAGGCGGCGGACTTCGACGGCCTCGAACTCGGACTGCAAGCTGGCTGCACTCGAGCGGCGGCCCACGGGCCCCTGGGCCAGAGTTCGCTCACCTGCGATGAGACCCGCGCTGTCCACCAGCTCGCCGGCGGGGGTCACACAACGCCAGCCGGGCGCCGCGCGCACGACCTCCAGCGCCGACGCGACGTCCTCCGCCACCAGCACATCGCCGCACAGTGCGCGGGCGAGGGGCTCGAAGCCCTCGTCGACCTCGAGTTCGTCGATCAGGACGCCCCGCACGAGGTCGCCCGCTGCGCCATCGAGGTCCGTCGGCGACGCCGACGGCTCGCCGAGCAGGGCGGGCACGCACAGGGCCGCCTGGCCCCCTTCGCCTGAGCGCAACCAGCCGGCCAGGCGCCGGGCGGCGTCCGCGCTCTCGATCACCAGCGCGCGAGCGCGCTCCCCAAGCACCACGTCCACGGCGCGCGCCATGTCGGTGCCGCAGCGCAGATGGTCGGCGACGAGGCCCGAGAGTTCCTCCGGCGCACAGACCAGTGTGCCGGCCTCCGCCGCCTCGAGCAGACGACGAGAGCCGACCCCCAGACCGGCGCGCTCCCGGTCCCGGTCGAGGAGCGCCTCGATCGCGCTGGCGCGCCGCGCCTGGTCGATCTCGAGCCCCCGCAGCTCCTCCTCGCTCCCCTCCAGAGTGCTCTCCAGCCCCCCCAGCTCGGCCATCAGGCCCTCGCGCAGCTGCTCGCTCCGTTCCAGAGCGGCCTGGGCTCCGGCCAGTCCCTGCGCATCGTTGCGCGCCTGGTCGCGAGCCGCTTCGGCACCCACGCGCGCATCATTCAGACGTGCCACGACCCGTACGCAGCGTTCCTCCACCTGACCGCGTCCGTGCTCGAGGTGATGCAGGTTGTTGGTCGCCTCCGTTTTCTCGTGCAGGAGTCGCAACACCACGGCGTTCTGGGCCTCTGCCCGTTCGCGCAACTCGCGCGTGGCGCGGTCGACCCGCTTGCGTTCACCGGAGCGTTCGAGCACGTCCTCGCGCGCACCCACGGCTCCGCTCTGGAGCTCTGAGCGCTGGGTCTGCAGCTCGTCCAGATCGCTGCCGCGGACATCGAGCTGGGTCGCGAGGATCTGTGCCCGCTCCGATTCGGAGCGAGCACTGCGTTCGAGGCCGCCAATTCGCAGGTCAAGCTGCTTCTTGCGCTCGTCCATGGCTCGCCCGTCGCCCTCAAGGCGCGTGACCGCGGCCGTCACGTGTTCCACCTGCGCTCCCAGACTCGAGCGCTCACCACGCATGAGCTCAAGCTCGCCATCCATCAACTCTCGCCCCTCGCGCAGGGAGGAGAGCTCCTCCTCACGTACTTGAATCGCACCTACGCATCCTTCGAGGCGCGCTTCCAGGGAGTGCAGTTGGTGCTGCAAGAGACGCAACTTCTCCCGTTGCCACTCCTCCTTGGCCGCGACGAAGCGCTCGGCGCGCCCGGCCTGGATCTTGAGGGAGCGCACGCGCGTGCGCAGCTCGCCGGTCACATCTTCAAGGCGCGTCAGGTCCTGATGGACGCGCGCCAACCTCAGCTCGGTCTCGTGCTTGCGCTGGCGGTAGCGACTGATCCCCGCCGCCTCCTCGAAAATCCGTCGCCTGTCGATGGGATTGGCGGAAAGTACGGCGTCGATCCGTCCCTGCTCGAGGACCGAGTAGCCGCGACTGCCCAGCCCCGTATCGAAGAGCAGTTCACGCACGTCCTTGAGGCGCACGCGGCGGCCGTCGATCAGATACTCACCATCGCCGCTCTTGAACACGCGCCGGGTGATCTGCACCTCCTCGCCGCAGCCGATGAGGGTCCCACCGCTGTTGTCCAGCACGACGGTCGCCTCGGCCACGCCGAGCGCCGGCCGGCTCGCGCAGCCCTTGAAGATGACGTCGGTCATCTCCTTGCCGCGCATGGAAGTCGGGCGCTGCTCGCCGAGCACCCATCGCAGGGCGTCGACGACGTTGCTCTTACCGCAGCCGTTCGGTCCGACGATACCCGTCAGGGTGTCGCTTCCGAACTCGAAGACCGTACGGTCGGCAAAGGACTTGAAACCAAGCAGCTCGAGACGATGGAGTCGCATGTGAGAGTAGATCGGGCGTGGGTCAGGCGGCGTCAACCGGCGTCGGAAGCGCCCGTTTCTCCGCCGAGAGGAAAGAGCGAGGGGCCCTTCACTGCGCGGCACTCGGCGGGTGCATCTCGTTGTGCCTCGCGCAGTTCGTCGAAGCGCTCCCATCCGTTGAGCAGCGGCGTCCTCCCCTGGGATGGGAGCGCCGGGGAGTCCTCATCGGTGGTGCGGGTCCAGACGCCGGCCGCGACGGTCGAGCAGAGCTCGGCCTCCGCCTCGCCCGCAGCGTGCCCCGTCTGCAGGTGCGCGGCGTCCCCCAGGCCGAACCCGCACGAGTAGGGGCCGGAGCGTCCCCCCACCTCGCTGGCATCACCAAAGAAGGTGGACTGCACAAGACGCGGACGCTCCGCGTCGAGGAGTGCGAAGCGCGCCCGCGCGCGAGCGGCGAAGAAGGGCGACAGCACGACCGAAAGGCCCTGGGCGGCGCCGAAGCGCCGCGCCGCCTCCGCGCACAGACCCAAAATGCGGGCGCCCTGGTCGAGGCGCGGCTCGCCGTCGCCCAGGATGCAAAGGGCCTCGCCCAGACCGACCGGGGCCAGGGCGTATGCGATCCGTCCGCGGGCCTCGCAGGTGCGCGCGCTGCGGTGCTCGCGCTGAAACCGGGCGAGGTGCGCGAGCGCGGTCACGGCACGCTCCACGCCGGCCGCCAGGTTTTCGAACATGGCGTCCTCGCGCCAGGGGCCGGCGGCGCGCGCCAGGCGCGGGAGGTTCAGGGCCGCCGCGCCGCCACAGGCCAGGGCGCCGCGCTCGCGCACGCGCCGGCGGCACCCCGGACCGCTGATCCGTTCGCCGACGCCGGCCCAGGTGGGCAGGACCAGGCCCCCGGCCAGCAGCCGTTCGAGGGTGGGCCGCACGTCCTCGTCATGGGCGAGCAGCGCTCGCAGCTCGCTCCGCTCGAGAAACAGGCGTGGGGACGGTCCCGGCGGCAGGTTCCGCTCCAGCTCGCCGAATGCCTCGACGACCCGAGCGATCAGGCCCGGTGAGCGTGCGCCGAGCAGGGACAGGTCGAGGTGCAGAGCGCCGGCGTGACCGAGAGCGCGCAGGGCGCACAGCCAGGCAGCCAGGGGACTGAGATCCTCGCAGCCCTCTTCCCGGCCGCGGCGCGAGGCCGCCTCGGCGCGCCCTCGCAGCAGGGGCTGAAGCAGGGCTCCGGCCCCTTCGATCACGATCGCGTGCGAGACGCTGCCGGTGAGCGGCGCCAGTTCTCCCAGCAGCTCAAAGGCCCCGCCGGCTCCCTCCACTCCGCTCGCGAGCAGCTCGGCGGGAAGGGTCTGCACTAGGTGCAGGTGCGGGCGCTCGATGTCCTCGAGGTGCAGGTCGCCGGAGAGGTGAGCCTCGGCGCTGTCCTCGTCGAGTACGTCCTCGAGGGCGTAGCGGCGAAGGATCTCGCCCGCGACGGCGCCCCCGACGGAGTGCTCACCCAGGCGCTCGCCGGCACCGGCACGCGGGGGTCGTTCGGCGCCTCGCGCGCGCTCGTCCGGCGCCGAACCAAGCAGCTCGCGCAGGTCGTGGCGCGGGAGGGCGACGGGCTTGTGCCGCGCCAGGGCGGACTCGAGGCCCATGGCCACGAGTTCATTGTCCACGAGCTCGCGCACCAGACCCGTGCCGAGCCTTCGCAGTCCCGAGCGCAACACGCGCGCCTCGACGCGCTGAGCGACATCCTCTGCTCGCTCGCGCGAGAGCCGGGCCTCGTTCACCAGAGCGGCCACGATGCGTGCCTTACTCCACGGGAAGCGTCCCTGCCCGTCGCGCACCTGCAGTCCGCGCGCGAGGTCGGGTTGATCCGATGGCGCCTGGCCCTCGTCGGGCGAGCGCGCCGAGCGCACGCGCGTGCGCCGGTCGCGATAGAGAATGTAGGCCTTGGCCACGGGTCCTCGGCCAAGCTCGATCAGGGCCTGCTCGACGAGGTCCTGGATCTCCTCCACCTCCGGCACGGCCTCCCCCGCCACCGCGTCGGACGCGAGGGCATGGCGCCGCCCGAGGGCGAACTCCACCATCTCCGCAACCTCCCCGCCGAAGCTCGGGTCCTCGTCTCCAACCGCCACCTGGGCGGCCGCCACGGCCGCGGCGATCTTGCCCGGGTCGAAGGCGACGACGGTGCCGTCGCGCTTGAGGATGCGGCGCACCCTCATGGGCCGCCCTTCCCGCTTTCCAGTCCCTTCCCGCTCTCCAGCATCGGCTTGAGCTCGTCGAGGAACTGGGACACGTCGCGAAACTCCCGGTAGACGCTGGCGAAGCGCACGTAGGCGACCTGGTCGAGCTCGCGCAGCTCCTCCATCACCGCCGTCCCCAGGACCGCGCTGGGCACCTCACGGTCGTAGGCCTCCCCTATGCGGGTCTCGATGCGAGCCGTCGCGCGCTCGAGGTCCTCGATCGAGATGGGCAACTTCTCGCAGGCCCTGACCATGCCCTTCAGGAGCCGCTCGCGGTCGAAGCGCACGCGCTCGCCGCTCTTCTTGATGACCCGCATGGGGGTCTCCTCGATGCGTTCGTAGGTCGTGTAGCGCATGAAGCAGCTCAGGCACTCGCGCCGCCTGCGGATCACCCGTCCCTCGCCCGAGGTGCGCGAGTCCACGACCCGATCGTCATCGTGCTTGCAGTGCGGGCACTTCATCGTTTTCGCGGGGCTCACCGGCTCCCGGGCGAAGGGGCAGGAGAACACGCAAGATGTTGTGTGTCAACGAATTGGACCCCTCAGGGGATGCGGGGCGTGCGTGCCGAGGCTCCGGCGGCGATCGACACTACTTCCCGATGCAAAAGCGGGCGAAGATGCGCTCGAGGACATGCTCGGGAGTCGTCCGCCCACCGATCGCATCGAGGCCTTCGGTGGCCTCGCGCAGGTGCGCCGCCAGGAGGTCGAGGGGCGCTCCAGAACGCCAGCCTTCGAGGCCTTCGCGCAGAGCGCGCGCGGCGGCGCGCAGGCCCCCGCGGTGGCGCGCCGAGAGTTCACGTTCAATGCCGGCGGTTCCCGAGGCGGAGGGCGCGCCGGCTCCCTTCCCCAGAGCCTGGGCGCAGGCCGTTCGCAGGTGCTCGAGCCCAGTGCCCGCCAGGGCCGAGACCGCCGTCCAGCCCGCCGGCCGCGCGGCGGCGAGCAGCGCCTCGGATGGGCGCCGCGCGGAGGAGTCCAGGTCCGCCTTGCTCCAGGCCAGTACGCGCGGAACGCCCACGGGCAGGCGTGCGGCCTCGCGCAGGAGGGCCGGCCCGTCCGCCCGCGTAGCGTCCACCACCCACAGGATCAGGTCGGCCCCCTCGCGCGCGCCGCGAGCGTGCCCCACCGCCAGGGCGTCGGCCGACCCCGAGGGCGCAGGGTCGTCTCCTTCCCCAGCGCCGTCGAGCAGCACGGCGCGCGCCTGGGCCACACGCCAGCGGCCCTCGGCCACATCCCGGGTCGTCCCGCGCAGGTCGCTGACGAGCGCCGCGCCTCCCCTGACCAGAGCGTTGAAGAGGGCGCTCTTGCCCGCGTTCGGCGCCCCCGCCAGGGCGATGCGCACCTCTCCCGTGGCCGGCGTGCGCCGCTCCTCCCACTCCAGGGCCTCGGCCAGCCCCTCGGCGGCGACCCGCGCCAGGGCCTCGATCTCAACGCGCGGGACATGGCCCGTCTCGCTCTCGTCGAAGTCAAGGCTCGCCTCGCAGGTGGCGCGCAGGTCCTCGAGACCGTCGCGCAACCGCTCGATGCGCTCGGCCAGACCGCCTCCCACCAGGGCCAGGGCGGCGCGGCGCTCCTGGGCACCGCGTGCCTGCACGAGGGCCAGCACACCCTCCGCGCGCGTCAGGTCGATGCGGCCGCTCTCGAATGCACGGCGGGTGAACTCCCCCGGCCCCGCGAGGCGCGCGCCCTCGGCCAGCAGCCGCTCGAGGGCGCAGTGCAGGAGCGGCGGAGAGCCGGGCAGGTGGAACTCCACCAGGTCCTCGCGCGTGAACGAGCGCGGTCGGGGCATCCACCACAGCAGCAGGGGCTGGAGCCCGCGCCCGTCGTCGAACTCCCCCACCAGGATCGAGCGAGGCAGGTCAGTGGCCAGCTCGCCTGGTCCGGCCCAGACCGCACGCGCCAGGGGCAGGGCGCGCGGGCCGCTGACGCGGATCACGCCCCGCCGGCCCGGACCGGGCGGGCTCGCGATGGCGCAGATCGTCTCGCGGGCCGTCGCCGTATCCTCCTAGCAGCCCGTTGAAGAAGACCTGCGGCGAGAGGAAGCCCTCGTCCCCGGGGCAAGGAGGAGCCAGCCGGTCGGGTGCGGGCGGTCGGGGAGAGCCGTCGAGCGAGGGGTGCCAAGTCCGACGCAGCAGTGACCGAGCGAGCGAAGAGGCGGGAGGGCGTTCTTCAACGGATGCTAGCGTTTCTTCGCCCGCGAGCGGCGCTTGCCCTTGGGACCGCCGGCGCTGTCCTTGCGGCGCTGGGCCTCTTCGAGCTGGTGGGCCTGTGCCTTCTGCATCTCGGCCAGGCGCGCCATGAAGCCGCTCTTCTTCTTGGGCAACTCCGTGTCATCGATGGGCCAGATCTTCTTGATGCCCTTGGTCTCCACCAGGCCCAGGGCCGAGCTGGTGATCATGTAGAGCGAGAGGCCCGCCGCGTAGTTGTAGAGCAGAAAGCCGAAGATGATCGGCATCCACTGCATCATCTTCTGCATGCGGGCCTGCTGCTCGTCCGTGGGCGTGGGCATGGTCCGAAACTGGACGATCATCAGCACCACCATCAAGATCGGGAGCACGTTCAGGTGCTCGATCACGCCGATCAGGGGCAGGTGCGTGTCCAGGTCCAGGGTCAGGAGCCGGTCGGGCTTGGAGAGGTCGTCGATCCAGCCCATAAATGGCGCCTGGCGCAGGTGGAAGTCCACGCGCAAGGCCTGGAAGAGACCGATGAAGACCGGGAACTGGAGGAACATGGGCAGGCAGCCGCCGAGGGGCGGGACGAGCCCTTCCTCCTGGAAGACCTTGGCCTGTTCCTCGCGCAGGCGCTTGGGGTTCTTGGCGTTCTTCTCCTTGATCGCGTTCAGGCGCGGCTGCACACGCTTCATCTTCGTGGCGTGGCGCGCCATGGCCGTCTGGGAGCGGCGGTTGATCGGGAACAGGAGCAGGCGCACCGTGAAGGTCATCAGGATGATCGCCCAGCCCCAGTTGCCCACCAGACCCTGGTAAAAGCCGAGGATGGCCAGGATGCCACTCGCGATCCCGCTGAAGAAACCCAGCTCCTCCTCGATCAAGGCCATGTGATCGGGCCAGGCCTCCACCAGCTCGTCGCGCTCTTTTGGGCCGGCGTAGACGCGGTAGGTGCGCGTAGTCGTCTGACCGATCTCCGGCAGAGCGAGCACCAGCGCCAGATCGCAGGCGATGTACTTCCACGAGGCGTCGGCCTCGGCGGGGTGCTGGGCCGCGAACTCGGCATCGCGGATCCGGCGATAGCTCACCCCGCGGATGCTGGCCGCGGACAGATCGTCGTCGGGGTGCGGGCTGAGGAAGAGAGCGAAGTACTTGTTGTGGACGCCGGCGAAGGAGAATCGGCCGCTGCCCTCCAGGGAGCCGCTGCGATCGCGGCCGCCCTCTTCCTTGACCGGGACGTCGCTCCAGACCGCCTCGTCGTTGCGGTCACGCCAGGCCGCGCCCGCGCTCGGCTCCTGGTAGAAGCGCTCCTGGCCGGCGGGCGGAATGCACAGGCCCGGGGTGAAGGTGAACTGCCGCTCGCCCGAATCGGCCAGCTCGTCATTGGTGAGCGAGAGGCTCACGTCGAACTGGTGTGTCCCCGCCAGCCAGCGCACGGTCTTGGTGAAGGTCACGCCGCTGCCCGGTGCGTAGCGGAAGCGCACGCCGACGACGTATCCCTGCTCCTCGAGCACCTCGCCGACCCACAGAGCCTCGGTCAGGGGCGTGCCCCGTAGCAGCGCGGCGGAGGACTGGCTGGCGGCCAGGGACAGGGAGCCGGTCAGGCCGTCGGGAGTGGCGACGGGGATCAGCAGGTCAACCCAGTTTGCGGCGTCACGCCGCTGAGAGTCGTCGAGTCCTTCCACCTCGTAGTAGTCGCCCAGGGAGAGCCGCGAGAGCCGCGCGCCGCGGTTGCTGAAGACGGCCCGGTAGTTGCCGATCTCGCCCGCGCTCCCCAGCTCGAGCACGAACTCGCGCTCCTCGTCCGCCGTGACCACCGCCCCCAGGGCGGCTTCGACCTCTCGCAGGGGGGTCGGCTGCCCCCCGTCGACTCCGACGACGGCGCGCGCGGGGTCCCCCGACAATTCGCCCCCGGACGCGCCCTGCTCGACGGGCTGGGGCGCGAAGAAAACGGTCCAGGCCATGATGACCAGGAACGAGAGGAACATCGCAAGGGGGAGTCGCTTCTCCACGGAATCTTCTGCCTTCGGTAAGCGCCTGGGAAGTACCTAGCGCCCCACGGCCAGGCGGTCGGCCAGGTAGTCGGGTAGCTCGGGAACGGCGCGAATTTCCTCCGCGGCGCGCTCGTGGTCGTATTCGATGCGCACGAACCAGAGGCTCTGCCCGTCGAAGAGGGCGTAAGAGAGGCGCGGGTCGGCGTCGCGCGGCTGGCCCACAGAGCCCACGTTCACGATCGCCCGGTTTCCCTGCCCGAGCCCCAGGTCGTAGGGGCCCTCGGTTCCGGTGGGCTGATAGAAGCGCTGGTCCTCATAGTAGACCGCGGGCACGTGGCTGTGACCGACGAAGCAAACGTCTCGCTCCATCAGGTCGAAATTGGCCTGCATCTTCTCGCGGTCGACCATGTCGCGCGGTAGCAGGTACTCGCGCACGGGCTCGCGCGGGCTGCCGTGGGCGAACATGGCCACTTCGTCGCACTCCTTGGGCATCAGCTCGCTCAGGAAGTCCCAGTAGGCATGGGAGCGGTCGCGCGGCTCGGCGCGGTTGATCTCGTCGCGCGTCCAGTCGATGGCGGCGCGCGCCTTGGGATTGAAGTCCTCGGCCGAGTTGAGCAGGGCGTCCTCGTGATTCCCGCGCAGGCACAGGCCGTCCTCGAGGGGTCCGTCATCCTTCCATTCCCGCGCCCCCGGCACGCAGATCTTCATCACGATGTCCAGGCAGGTCCGGGGCCGGGCGCCGTAACCCACGACGTCCCCGAGGCACACAAAGCGCCGGGCGCCGCGTTCGCGCGCGTCTTGAATCGCGGGCTCGAGGGCGGGCACGTTGCCGTGCAGATCGGAGATGATGGCGGTCAGGGGGTATTCCACGCGGATCGGTCGAGGAGCTCTGTTCGCGGCGCTGGGCACTCTGAAACTCGGGCCGAGGATTATCGTCCCGACTCGTGGCGGGAGCAAGGTCTCGCACCCGTCCCGCGCTACGAACCCGCCGCACCGCCCGCGGGGGTCAGGCGCAGGCAAGCCGCGAAGAGCACCGCGACCCACAGCGCCCCCAACCATCCCGGCACCAGGAGCGCGGGCAGCGCGATACCCACAAGCACCGCGACGACCGCGGTCGGGGCGAGCCCCGCGGCCTGGAGGCGGTGGGCGAGGTGCAGGCGATCAGCGCTCCAGATCGGCCGACCCTCGCGCAGGCGGACCGCAGCTACCCGCGCCAGGTCGAGCAGGGGCAGGAGGAACAGCGGCCAGGCGGCAGGGGTGAGCAGCAGCATCATCCCGAGCAGGTGACTGCCGGAGTCGCCCAGGTAGGCCCTCGGGTCGCCTCGCCGCCGGAGCCAGAGGTTGAAGGGCAGGAAACCCGCCAGGGCGCCCGCGGCCAGGGGTGCCCCCGCGACCAGGCCCACGAGGCCCAGCCCGCCGGCGGCGCCGTCGGCGTTGTCGAAGGTGTTCAACAGGTTCATGGCCGCCATCGCCGCCGCAGTCCAGAGCGCGAACGCCCCCGCGCCGGCAAGGTTCAGACCCAGGGGCTCGCCGCCGTTGGCCACCAGGGCGCCGCAGTCACACTCCACGCTCCCGGAGTCCATGATGGCCGTCGCCAGGATCGCGCCCGCCAGGGCCTGGGCGCAGAGCTTGGGCAAGGGCGCCAGGCCCGCCGGGCGCAGGTCGTCCACCAGGCCGACGGCGAAGGCCGCGGCCAGGGCCGCCCAGGGCCCCCACCGTTCGGTGCCCGTTGCGGCGCTGACCGACTCGGCGAGTGAGCCGACGGGCAGGGAGAGAGACCAGGCCGCGGGCGCGCAACTCGCCTGGACGATCCAGGCCACGAGCAGGGCGCTGCCGCCGACGAAGGGAACCGCCGTCGCCTGCCGCTTGCGGGCGCTGGTCCGCGCGTCGGGCGCGTCCCCCAGGCCGAAGCGCCGGGCAAGGGCGGCCAGGAGCACGCTGGCAAGGACAGCGACGACGGCTCCCAGCAGCCATGCCGCGCTCGGGTTCACCGCGCCTCCGCGTACAGACCGTGGGCTCTCACGTAGTCGAAGACCCCCGCACCGAGCAGGGGTCCGGGGTCCTCGCCGCGGGCCAGGCGCGGCCGCAGCTCTGTGGCGGCCACCTCCATCGGCGGCAGGTCGAGCAGGCCGCGCTCGAGGCGCCCCACGAGCTCGGCGTCCAGCTCCCCCCGCAGCTCTTCCAGCAGGAGCGCGGCGTCAGCGCCGCGCTGGATCACGATCGGCTGGACGCACGCCAGGAGATCGCCGACCGCGCGCCAGGAGGCCAGGCCCTTCAGGTTGTCGCTGCCCAGAACCAGGTAGAGGTCCACGGCGTCCGGCCCGCCGGCCTGCTGCTCGAACTCGCGCACCGTATCGATGGTGAAGGAGGGCCCGGGGCGCGAGAGCTCGCGCGGATCGATCGTGAAGGACGGCTCCCCCGCCAGGGCCAGCTCCAGCATCGCCAGGCGGTGCTGGGCGGGAGCCAGGGCGCGACCGGGCTTGTGAGGCGGCCGGGCGGCGGGGACGAAGACCACGCCCTCGAGGTCGAAGCCGTCCCGCGCGGCGCGGGCGGCGTGTAGATGCCCTTCGTGGACCGGATCGAAGGACCCGCCCAGGAGCCCCAAGCGCGGGGGCCGCCTCTCCACCGAGTCCCCGCTCAAGGTCCGTGATCGGGCGTAACCCCCGCCCTGGGAGGGGTAGTGAGGGAGCGCACAGGACCCCAGCGGCCCACCCTCGGGCTTGGGACATCGGCACGCCCGGGAAGGGCACGCCGGGGATCGGCTCTGAAGTCGAGTTCGGGCGCCATTGACCGCCCGAGGGTACCCCCACTAGACTGTTGCGCAATCCTCTCCTGACCCGCCCGCGGCCGCGGGCGGCCTCCAGCCCCGCCCGGACCGTCGTCCAGGACACGATCATCCCCTCATGAAGCAGCTCTCCCTCCTCGCCGCCCTCGCGGGCCTTCTGCTCGGCGCCTGCACCACGAGCCCCAGCCGGGACTGGGACCACTGGAACGCCGAATCCATCCCCCCGCGCGTGAGCCGCGTCTTCCTCGGCTACGAGCCGGACGTGGACGGCACCTACCTGGACTACCAGTGGGAGAACAAGCAGCACATCAACCAGCTGATGAAGCGCTACCTCTTGAACTGGAACCCCGCAAACCCGTTCCAGGACGAGGATCCGAACTGGGACAGCGAGCGTCCGAACCACAGCCCGCTGCCCATGCCGCTGCAGTACTTCCACCTCGAGGCCCTGGTCTTCGGTGGCATCTTCCTCGCTTCGGGCGCCGGCTTCCTGCCCATCCCGGTGGACTCGATCCTCGGCACCCTCGACGAGGGCGGCACGGACGAGTTCGTCGCCGGCCTGGGGATTACCCTCGGTCCCCTGCGGGAGTTGACGGTCAGCTTCCTGAACGTGGCCTGCTGCGAGTCCGATCAGGCCCAGGCTTCCTGGCGCGAACGCTGACCCTCGCCACGCGACTCAGCCGCGATCGGGCCCGGCCACGTCCGGGCCCGCATCATGTCCGGGCCGGGTTTCCGCATCCGCGGACCTCGCTGCGTGCCTTGGGGGCTGGTCGCTAGCCTTGGCCCACAGGGCATGCTCAGCAGACCAGAAGCGCTGCGGTTGCAGACGTCTGCTCTAGGTCGGCGACCACCCGAAGGCCTCCAGCGCCTCGTCAACCGCCTCCCCTCCGACCCAGCGGATCTCGGGGAACTTGCGGTACCAGGTGCGCTGGCGGCGGGCGAACTGACGGGTGCGCAGGACGATGCGTGCGGCGCACTCCTCCAGGCCGATCTTCCCGTCGTGCAACTCAAGGACATCTTCGTAGCCCAGGGCCGCGACCGCCGAGGGTCCGAAGCCGCCCGCGCCGCGCACCGCCGCCGCCTCCGCGGCCCAGCCAGCGGCGAGCATCGCCTCGGTGCGCCGTGCGATGCGCGCTTCCAGCTCGTCGCCCTCGAGGCGCACGCCGACCAGGCGTCGCGCCCGTCCGAAGGCGTCGTCCCCTTCCCCCCAGCCCCATTCCCGCTGCCACTCCGAGAGCGGCCGACCGGTCTGAGCGTGGACCTCCAGGGCGCGCACCACGCGCCGCGTGTCGTTGGCGTGGATGCGCTCGGCGGCCGTGGGGTCGATCCGTTCCAGCCGCCGGTGGGCGGCGGCGACGCCTTCCTCGCGCACCTCGCCCTCGACCCGCGCGCGCAGGTCCAGGTCCGCGGGAGGGCCGGGGAACAGGCCGTAGACAAGCGCCTTCAGGTAGAGCGCCGTCCCCCCCACGAAGAGCGTGCGCACCGCGCGCCGCTCGGCGTCCTCGAGCACGACGCGCACGTCGGCCAGGTAGCGCTGCACGTCGTAGGGCTGGTCGGGGTCCACCAGGTCCAGCAGGTGGTGCGGCACGCGCCCGCGCATGACGGCATCGGGCTTGGCGGTGCCGATGTCCATGCCGCGGTAGACGAGCATCGAATCGAGGGAGACGATCTCCGCCCCCGCGCGCTCGGCGACGGGCAGGGCCAGGTCGCTCTTGCCGCAAGCAGTCGGACCCACCAGGCAGCAGAGCTCGGTGCGGTCCAGGACGTCGTCGGGATCGGAAGGCGCGGGTTCCATGAAACGGGCCGGCGGGCCCGCCGGGGATTGTGCAGCCGGACTGGCGGCGCCGAAAGGCCCACCGTACGCTCTTCAACATGAACTGCCCCGGCGATGTACTGCGGCGCGCTCGCGCGACGGCGACCACGTCGGCGCTCGCGCTCCTCGCCTGCGGCCTGGTCTACGGCGCCGGCGGACAGCAGGGCGGTGACGCGGGCGAATCGCCCGTGACGCAGGACGCGCCGCAGGTCGACGACGGCGAGCTGCGCCCGGGCGTGCTGCCCAGCGACGCGACGCCTGAGGCGCGCGCGGCCTGGGCGGTGCTCTGCGAGGCGACCCTGGCCCCCGAGCCCATCAGCGCCTTCGACGTCTCGTTCCACCTCCGCTCGCGCGGTGACGAGCCGCACGACGTGGACACGCGCATCCGCTTTCTGAGCCCGAGCTACCTGCGCTCCGAGGTGCGCGAGACCGGCCGCGGGCACCTGCGTGGAGACCGTGGCGACTGGCTGCTCGACGGCGATAGCGAGCTGCGCCTGCTAGGCCGGGGTGGCGCCGAGGACATCCGTCAGATCGAGGAGACCGTGGCCGTCGCGCGCAACTTCATCGCCCTGACCGATCCACGTTCGGTGCGCATCGCAGGTCTCTCACTCCTGGACGGCCCGCCTGCCGAGCTGCCCGATGGGTTCGCCGGCCGTGGCGCGGACCTCTCGTGGCTCGCCTTGCGCAGCCCAGACCTGCGCCTGACCCTCGACCGCGCCCCCACCTCCGCTGCGAACCGCGCCCCTCTCTACCGCGCCCTGATCGGGAGCGACCCGCTCACCGGGCGCATCGAGTTCGCCATAGTCCAGCGCGACGACGGCCCGCGACACATCGAACGCACGACCCTGCTCTTGCAGTTGCGCGGGCACTTCGAACGCGACGGGTTCCAGGTCCCGCGCGAGATCCTGATCTTTGGCGCCGACCCCGCGGCGCGCCCGAGGCGCTTCCAGAGCGTCCCGCGCCTCCAGTTGTGGGTGGACGACGAGGGCCTCGACCTGCGCGCCCCCCTCACCCCGGCCGACTTTCGCCCCGCCTCAACGGCGCCCACACCGGCCGCTGACGGCGGCTGACCAGGCGAACTGCGAAGTCAGCTGCTGGGGAGCTAGCGTCGCCCGAAGGCGCGTTCGAGGTCGGCGAGGGTGAAGCGCACGCGCGTGGGGCGACCGTGGGGACAGGTGCTGGCGCCGTCGAAGGCCCGCGCGCGCTCCAGCAGGGAGCGGATCTCCGCCGGGTCCAGGTCGTCACCGGCCATGGCCGAGGAGCGGCAGGCGCTGCTGTGCAGCACGCCTTCAAGGAGGTCCTCTGCGGCCGGCGCCTCGCCCTGCGTCTCGAGCACGCCGAGAGCCACGCGCACGAGGTCCGCGGGGTCCGGCCGCCGCAGACGGGCGGGCAGACCGCCGACGGCCACGGTCGTCGCACCAAAAGCTTCGAGCTGAATCCCGATTCTCCCCAGAGCTTCCGCGTGGCGCACCAGCAGCTCCACCTCGCCAGCCGTCAGCTCGACCAGCTCGGGCACCAGGTAGCGCTGTACCTCGACAGCGCCCGCTCGCACCTCGCGCAGCAGCTCCTCGTAGGTCACGCGTTCGTGCAAGGCGTGCTGATCGACGATCTCGAAGCCGTCGGGCACCACCCGCGCCACGTAGGTTCGGGCGATCGTCAGGTAGGGCCCGGCCAGGTCCTCGGCGGGCTCGACAAGGGTGGGCGCGCTGGCGCCCGCGGCGACGGAAAGGTCCTCGATGGGCGGCGCCCCCGCCACCTCGCGCACGACGAACGGCTCGGACTCGCGCGGTCCGCGCGCCAGAGGTCCGGGATCGGCGATGGCTCCCTGGCCGGGATCGAGCGCACCCCCACGCAGAGCCGCCCCGAGCATCGAGGCCCCGGGGGTCGCCATGTCCGTGCGGCCGGCCGCCTCCCGCAGGGCGTTGACCAGGAAGCCGAACAGCCGGCGCTGATCGCGAAAGCGCACCTCGGCCTTGGCGGGGTGCACGTTGACGTCGACCGCTCCGGGATCCAGCGCGAGGTGCAGGAACGCCACGGGCTGACGCCCGTCGAGCACGAGGCCGCGGTAGGCGTCCTTCAAACAGCGCAGGAGGATGCGGTCGCGCAGAGAACGACCGTTCAAGAACCACATCTGGCGCGAGGTGTCGCGCCGGGCGAAGCGCGGGGGCGCGACCAGGCCGGTCAGGCGTGTCGATCCGTCGTGGGCGTCGAGCTCCTCGAGAGAACCCGCCAAGTCGGCCCCGAAGGCGCGCCGGACGCGAGCGCGCAGGTCCATGTCGGCCTCGATGTCGAGCACCCGCGCGCCGTCGTGGGTCAGGACGAAGCCGATCCCCAGCTGCCCCAGGGCCGCGCGCTGGAGGATATCCACGCAGCGCGCGAGCTCCGTCGAGGGACGCTTCAAGAAGCGCCGCCGCGCCGGCGTGTTGAAGAACAGATCGCGCGCCTCCACACTCGTCCCCAGGGGGCCACCGGCCTGCACGGGAGTCGTCAACCGGCCGCCCTCGTTCTCCACGCGCCAGCCGAGCTCTTCGCCAGGGACGCGCGAGAAGATCGCGCAGCGCGCGACCGAGCCGATCGACGCCAGGGCCTCGCCGCGGAACCCGAGGCTGGCAATGTGGTCCAGGTCGGCGACGTCGCGCAGCTTGCTGGTAGCGTGCGGCTCGAAGGCGCGCGCGAGGTCGGCCGGGACCATCCCGCCGCCGTCATCGCTCACGCGCACCAGGCGCATGCCGCCCTCCTCGAGATCGACGCGCACCCGGCGCGCACCCGCGTCCACAGCGTTCTCCACCAGCTCCTTGACGACCGACGCGGGCCGCTCGATGACCTCACCGGCGGCGATCTGATTCTGGACCAGCTCGTCCAAGAGAGCGATCACGCCCGCCTCGCGCGCCGCGCTATCACCGCTCATCGCGCCCCCTGCTCGACGAGCTTCCAGGCCAGGGCGGCCCGCGCGTAGTCGGTGGCGTCCACGCCGGCTCCCGTGCGCGCACGGCGCTCCATGGCGGCCACGTCCTCCGCGATGGCGAGCCACTCGGCAGCGGAGCGGACGCGGACCCGCTCCTTCAAGGCGGCCACGGCCTGGGGTTGGGTCACGCCGGCGCTGCGGGCCGCGTCCTCGAAGGCCTCCCCGGCCGCCAGGGCGCGCGCCACGGAGAGGGAGCGCCTCGCCAGGACCCGTACCTGGGCCAGCAGGATGGCGGACAGGGCAACGGGATTGAGCTCGCGCCGGCCACCGCCCTTGGAGGGCATACCGCTCTCGAAGAAGGCCTGCACGCCGGCCAGGGCGCGCGCCGCGTCTCCCGCCAGCAGGTCTTCAGCCACGCGCCAGGGGGTGCCACCGCTCTGCCAGCCGACGACTTCTCGCAGTGCCTTGCGCCCGGTGTGTCGCAGCTTCTCGAGCTGGGCGTCGAGGGCAGGCAGGTCGTTGCCGGTGGCCGCAGCGAGGTAGAGCGCGTCGTCGGCCGCCAGGCGCAGGCCCGCCTCGCGGGCACGGCCCATGATCCACTGCACGAGCTCCACCTTGCGCGGGTCGGGGCTCCAGGGGGGCGGCGTGTCCCACAGGCGGCGGCAGGCGAGCAGCGTCCCGCCCGCCGCGGCGATAGCCTTCGCCAGGGCGTGGTCGGCGCGCAGGGAGCGGGCGTCGATCACCAGAATGCTGCCGTCCGCGCGGGCGAGCAGCGCCTTGCCCGCACGGGTCAGGGGCGCGTCGCCTCCGTCCACCTTCTTGAGCAGTCCGCTGGCGTTGCGCACCACGACGCAGCAGGCCGAGGCGAACATGGGCGTCGCCGAGAGGTCGTTCATCAGGCGCGTGAGGTCGAACTCGGGGTCTTCCCCGTCGTGGCGACAGACCTCCAGATCCGCGGCGGTCGCGGCACGGATGCAGAGCTCGATGCCGCGCTCCCGGAAGTAGCGCTCCTCGCCGCGCAGGAGGACGGCGGCGGGACAGCCGTCGCGCTCGATGGCGGCCGCCAGACCTCGCAGCTGGGTCGGCGGGTCGGGCTCACGGCGGCGGGCGGCGGCCATCAGCGCGCTCCTCCGCCGAGGGAGAGGTCCAGGGCCAGGCCAGCGAAAAGCCCGATCCCGACCCAGCCGTTGATAGTGAAGAAGGCCACGTTCACGCGCGAGAGGTCTGCGGGGGAAACGATCCGGTGTTCCCAGACGAGCAGCGCCGAGGCGACGGCCACCCCTACCCACCACGCGACACCGAGCCCGGCAAAGACGCCCTGCATGACGAAGCAGGATAGCGCCAAGAGGTGCAACGCGCTCGACAGACGCAGGGCGAAGGCCACGCCGAAGCGGGCGGGAATCGAGTGCAGGCGCGCAGAGCGGTCGAAGGAGACGTCCTGGCAGGAGTAGATCAGGTCGAAACCGGCCACCCAGGCGAGGACCCCCGCGGCCAGCCAGAGTACCGCCCCCAGGTCTCCCTCCAGGTTCCCGCGCACGGCCAGCCAGGCTCCCAGGGGAGCGATCGCGAGGGAGAGGCCGAGCACTGCGTGGGCCAGGAAGCTCACGCGCTTCACGAAGCTGTAGGCGAGCAGCAAGGCCAGAACCGGCACGGAGAGCAGGCCGCAGAGAGGGTTGAGGGCCTGAGCGGCCGCCACGAAGACCGCGCCCGAGACGCACACCAGGGCCCCGGCAGCGGCCGGGCTGACACGCCCGGCGGGGATCTCGCGCTCGCGGGTTCGCGGGTTGCGGGCGTCGATCTGCCGGTCCACCAGGCGGTTGAAGCCCATGGCTGCCGTGCGCGCCGCCACGGCGCACAGGACGACCCAGCCAAGGATTGCGGCCGACGGCACCCCCTCGCTCGCCAGCCATGCGCCCTGGAGGGCGAAGGGCAGGGCGAAGACCGAGTGGCCGAATTTGACCAGCGAGAAGAGCTCGCCGGCGCGCATCACCCGTCTCCGCCCAGACCGGGCTCATCCGGCGGCTCGCCGATCCCCGTCCAGCGCGCGCCCAGGGCGTGCTCCACTCCCAGGCGGTCCAGCACCTTCCCCACCACATGGGAGACCAGGTCCTCGACGGTGCGCGGGGCGTGGTAGAAGCCCGGCATGGCGGGCAGAATCACCGCTCCCAGGCGGGCCAGGCGCGCCATGTTCTCCAGGTGCACGACCGACAGGGGTGTCTCGCGCGGCACGATCACGAGCTGCCGGCCCTCCTTGAGGGCCACGTCCGCAGCGCGCTCCACCAGGTTGGAGCTGAAACCCGCCGCCACCCGCGCCAGGGTCCCCATGCTGCACGGACAGAGGATGAAGGCCGCGGTCAGGGCCGTGCCCGAAGAAGGTGGGGCCTCGATAGCATCGGCCGCGAAAGCACGCACCGAGCTCGCGACGTCCGCGCCCAGCCAAGACGGGAGCTCAGTCGCGAGGCCTACCCCTCCCGCGCCAGCGTCCACGCCCAGTTCATGGCGCAGGACCTTGGACCCCGCGGCGGTGAGCGCCAGGTCCACCTCGTGCCCGGCAGCCACGAGAGCCCGCACGAGGGCCTCGGCGTAAGCGTGCCCGCTGGCGCCGGTGATACCGATGAAGAAGCGACTCATGGGAGAACCTCCGGGCCTGCCCCGATCAGGAGCGCGAGGTTGAACAGACCGTGCGCCCAGGCGGCCATCCCCGGGCCACGCCAGCGAAAGAGGATGGCGAGCAGGATGCCCGCCAGGACTCGCCATGTGAAGACCGCCCCATCGAAGACCTCGCCACCCGGCCCGAGCCAGGCCGTGAAGGCCGCCAGGTGGAAGGAGGCGAAGGCCACCGCCGTCCCCATGACGCCGGCCGTCTCCCCCACCCAACGCGCCGCGCGCGGGGCGAGGCCCCAGAAGAGGGTCACCCGGCGCGCCACCATGAAGAGCAGACCGAAGCCCCCGACGCGCAGGAGCAGCTCCTCGTAGGCGGCGCCTCCGAAGACGAGCGCGGCGCTCGTCAGGGGCGGGATCGTGCTCGGCTGCAGACCGCGCGGTGCGAGGACGCCCTCCGCACCGAGCCAGCTCATGGCCACGACCAGTGCGGGGCCCAGGACGATCGCGGCCCCCAGGCCCTCGACAGCGATCCGCAGGACTCCCGGCCCCAGGGCGATCCGACGGGTGAAGCACAGCGCACCAGCCCAGGCAACCGCGAGCGCCATGACGCCCCGTCGCATCTGCTCGGGGGAGAGTCCGGCCAGCGCGCCGGGATGAAACAGGACCACCTCGGCGGTGTTGCGCTGATCCCCTGCGGCGAATTCATAGGCCAGCAGCAGGGGCACCATCGCCACCAGCCCCAGGCTCAGGCTACGCAGATGGAGGCGATCCGTCCCCGCCGCGTGCCACCCATCGGGATCGGCTCCATGCTCGGGAACCCACTCGTCCGATTGCTCGTCCTCGTCCTCGTCCTCGGTCACGGGCGGTCTCCCTCCGGAGCCCGCCCCCAGTGCAGACAGGCGATGCCGCCGGTCAGGAGAGCGTACCCGCAGTCGATCCAGCCGCTCTGCTCAAGTTCCGCCTGCAGGGCCCCGGGCCGGGGCCACTCGAGCACCGTGCGCGGCAGATAGCGGTAAGCGTCGTCGTGGCGCGAGACGCAACGCCCCACCAGGGGAAGCAAGCGCGTGAAGTACAGGCGGTAGAGCCCCCCGAACCAGCGCCCTGGGGGAGTGGAGAACTCCAGCACGACGAGCCGTCCACCCGGTCGCACGACGCGCAGCATCTCGCCCATAGCCAGGCGCCGATCGGCCACGTTGCGCAGACCGAAGGCCACGCTGCAGACATCCGCCGCCCCCGCGGCCACTGGCAAGCTCAAGGCGTCTCCGTGGACGAAGACGCACGCTCCATCCTCGGCCTTCCGCTTGGGGCCCGCTCGCGCCAGCATCTCGGGCGTGAAGTCCACACCCACGACGCGCGCGCCGCGCCGCGCGTACTCCAGAGCGAGATCTCCGGTCCCGCAGCAGGCGTCCACCACCAGGCGCTCATCGAGAGCCCCGCCGCGCTCCACAGCCGCCCGCCGCCAGCGCCGATCGATGCCCACAGAGAGCACGCGGTTAAGCAGGTCGTAGCGGCCGGCGATGCGCGCAAACATCGAACGGACCTGAACGGGCTCGGGCATGGAGCCGCAGCATAGGGTGGCGAGCAGGCGGAGTCACCCGCTCCAACCGCTCTGCCACGAAGCACGGCGGGCCCACGCACGGAGAGAAGAACTCGCGCCCACGCGACGCGCCCCAGGGTCCGCGAGGACCCTTACTGCCGGAAGTAGTCCGACAGGACCCTCACGTTGGGGACGTCGACCGAATCGATGCCCGGCTCGAACGCGTTGGTGTCGAAGCGCTGCAGGGGTCCGTCGAGCAGCAGCACATCCACACCGCCCGGCCCACTGTTCTGGTTCGGCACGGCCACGAACATCAGACGCGGCGAGTTGGTGCCGATCACGGCCCCGGCGGCGCGCACGACGGACTTGCCGTTGAGTGGCACGGGTGAGCCGGCGCTGTAGAAGGTCTGCCAGTTGACGATCCCGGCCAGGTTCAGGTGGTTGTCGAAGGCGATGTCCACCGGCACGCCCGTCAGGCGCTCTTCCCCCACCGACGCGCGCACGGACAGGTTCATGTCCCGGAATTGCGGGATCAACAGGGAGTTGACGTTCAAGGGCAACATGCCCGCGATGGCGGAATCGATGACCAGGTTGGAGATCGCGCCCTCCCCCGGGTCCCCATCCTGCTCCCCCGTCTCCAAGTTGATCGGCACCTCGTGGGCGATCCAGACCCCGCTGAAGATGAACGTGGGGTCCACCTGCATTGCCTTGGGAGACTCGAAGGTTTGGCCGGCCACGCCGATGATGTCGTCGTAGCCCCAGCCGTTGACGCCGTTGGGCCCCGACTCGAACAACGCCACCGCTCCGTTGCGATTGAGGATCCAGGCGAAGTACACGTTGCGCAGCCAGCCGAAGCCGTTCTGGCGCGGGGTGATCGCGATCTCGAAGGGCTGGTCGAGGTTGGCACTGATGGTCTTGCGAATCTCCAGGGAGAAGGCCGAGAGGATCGACACCGTGTCATCCTGCTCATTGCAGACCAGGATGTCCTCGTTCCCCGGCTCCCACGCGATACCGCGCGGGCCCTGGCCCACCAGGGCCGTCTTGACCACCTGGTGGAAGGTGGTCGAGGAGGGATCGATGTCGACGAACGAGACCGTGTTGACGGACTGGTTCGTGACGGCGAGGAAGTCCAGGTTGGTGCCGATCGCCGCCGAGGTCGGGTCCGGCAGGGCAATCCTGTCGATGACCGTCATGCGGTTGGAGTTCAGCACGACGACCTGCCGCGCGCCGCGGTCGACGATGTAGAGGAAGTGCCCGACCTGTTGGCGATAGCCGTAGGTCGAACACAGGGCGATGTTCGTCGTGGGCAGGGAAGGTCCCTGGAAGAAGGCATTCTGCGCCACCGAGAGCAGCCCCGTGGGAGGAATGTTCTGGCCGGGGTCCCCGAACGGATCACCCGGTACCAGCAGGTTGCCGCCCGGGGAATCGACGGAGGTCGGCTCCTGGCTCGCCAGGTAGGGCGTGATGCACAGGGGCGGGAAGATCATCGGCGGCGGGTTGGGATGGGGAGCCCAGCCCACGATGTTCGGACCACCGTCGATCAGCACCGAGATGCCCGTCGGGTTGGTGGCGCTCGGATTGAGAGTGCTGCCGTCGATCACGGTCGTGACCTGCTTCATCCCGTCCACGGCGCACAGGTTCCCACCGCCCGAGAGACAGCCAAACGGCGACGGGCCGTTGTTGAAGGTCACGTCGAGGGACCAGCCGATGTGAATGTCCGAGACATCCAGGACGACCGGCGAGCGGACCACGCGATTTTCGAGGGAACTATCCTTGGTGAGGGTGAAGGCACCGGCCGAGCCGCCGTCCACCGTGCACGAACCCGCCTGAATGGGAGGCCGCATCGTGCCGCCCTGGAAGGACACGTTGGGGTTGTTGGGGAAGTTCGAGTTTCCCTCCTCGATCGGGTCCGTGGGGTCGAAGGTCGGGTTCCCGGTCCCCCCACCGAACCCGTTCAGGTCCATGACAGAGAGGCCCGGCGCCCCACCGCCACGGCCGATGTACACCACATCGGGCGTCACCGGGGCGTTCACCAGGCCCGGCCCCTCGCCGGTCTTGAAGAAGGTCAGCGCGGCGTTCTGGTTGAAGTTCCCGGTGATGTCCTGGACCTGACTCGCATTGATGGAGACGTCCACGCGATTGAACACGCCGCACTCCGCGAACTCGGGTCCCTCACCGGGGAAGTTGAACGACGGTTCGAGCACATATTTGGACAGGTCGAAGACGCTGACCGGCATGACGCTGAAGGGCACGTTGACCTGCATGGCCGATGGCCCGAACTGCACCGTGATCGCCGCGCTCAGCCCGGGTGTCTGGCCCGTGGCCAGGTCGCCCACGGTCACGGGCTGCACCGGCTCGGTGAAGCGCACGAGAATGTTCGTCAAGGGGTCCACGCCCGTATCCCCGCCGCCCGGCGTCACATCGGGAAGGCTGTTCGGCGGAGGAGTCACGATGATCTCCGGGCGCAGGACGTCCGCACCCACGGTCGTGCTCGCCAGCCCAGCCCGGACCAGGTTCCGCTCACTGGTGGAACGCACCGCCGTCGTGATCTGCATCCCTAGCTGCACCCCGCTCGGGAAGGTCTCGAAGGTCGCGAGGTCTCCGTCGCTGTCCGCGACGAAAACGAAGGTCTCGGGCGAGATCAGGTTCTGCATCCCGGCGAAACCGCCGGACGTGCCGGGGAATCCGAAGCCCGGAAAGGCGCCCTCCACGTCCACCGCCGTCGGCTGACCGCCCTCTAGTTCGACCCAGGTTTGGAGGGGAATCTTGAGCGGCTCCCCCGTAGGGGTTCCGGAATAGGTCATCCCGTCCACGAAGGCGCGCCCCTTGACGGGCGTGACCGTGCCGAGCACCGGATCGCGCGCGATGACCGTGATAGAGCCGGTCAGGGAGTTGTCGCCCTGAGCGCTGGGGAGGTTCGTCAGCACCGAGTCGATGCTGATCGGCTTGGTGAACGTCACATAGAGGAAGTGATTTCCGTCGGCACCGCCCGGCACGATCGCCGCGTCGGCGAAGACCGGGACAGGATGCACCGGGTTCGAGAAGCGCAGGTTGTCCAGCAGGTCCTGATCGGTGCGGATCGAGATCACATCATCGGAGACCACGTTCCCCTCAAGCCGGAAGGTCTTGTGGGGCAGCAACTCTCCAAAGCCGTTGGAGACCCGGACGATGTCCATCTGGTTACCGCCGCCGCCGCCGCCGCCGCCAGAGCCGCAGGCGGCGAGGAGCACGGCGCCCAGGGTGGCGGCGAGGAGGAACTTCTCGGGCTGATCGTGGGCCATCAGTTGCTGAACTCTTGCTGGTGTGTGGAGAGATCTTTCGAAGCGCGAGGAGAAGCGGAGCGAAGCCTACTGCCTGAAATAGTCCATCAGGACAATGGCGTTCTCAACCTCGATGGACTGGATTCCCGAGTGGAAGGCGTTCGTGTCCACCCGCAGGAATCCGCCGCCGATGTCGATCACATCGACCAGCCCTTCGGAGCCGAGGCTCGGGTTGGGCACCGCCACGAACATGTACTCGGGTTCGCTCGTGTTGACGACCCCCGCCGCCGTCCTGACGAGGCTCTTGCCGTTGATCTGGGCCGGGATGCCCGCGCTGTAGAAGGTCTGAAAGGTCGTCAGCCCTCCGAAGTTACGCATGTTGTCGAAGGCCAGGGAGACGGGGATCCCCGACAACTCCTCGGGGCCGAGGGAGACGTCGACCTGCATCGCCATGTCCCGGAAGTTCGGGATCAACAGCGAGTTCACGTTCAGGGGCAGCTGCCCCATGATCGCGCTGTCAATGTGCAGATTCGAGACCGCCGGATCCCCGTACGACCCGGGCTCCTGCGTCTCCGTGTCGATCGGACCCTCATGGGCGATCCAGACCCCGGACCCGAGGTTGATGTGGTCGGGCTGGATGGCCTTGGGGTTCTTGAATTCCTGGGCAGCGATGCCGACGACGTCGTCGTAGCCCCAGCCGTTCACGCCGTTCGGTCCCGATTCGAAGATCGCGATCCGACCGGAGCGGTTGAGGATGTAGGCGAAGTAGACGTTGCGGAAGAAGCCGAAGCCCGCCTGGCGGTTGGTGATCGCCACCTCGAAGGGGCGGTCGAGCTGGGAGCTGACGACCTTGCGCTGATCCAGGGTGAAGGCCGAGATGATCGAGACGGTGTCATCGCTCTCGTTGCAGACCAGGATGTCCTCGTTGCCCGGCTCCCATGCGATCCCGTTGGGCCCGGAGCCGACGACGGTCTGGGTCGTGACCTGGTGGAAGGTGGCCGACGAGGGGTTGATGTCGATGAAGCTCACCAGGTTTACGGCCTGGTTGCTGACCGCCAGGAAGTCGATGTTGGGAGACATCGCCAGAGAAGTCGGATCCGGCACGACGATGCGGTCGATGACCGACATGCGGTTGGAGTTCAACACCATCACCTCGCTGCGCCCGCGGTCGATGACGTACAGGAAGTGCCCCACTTGCTGGCGCATCATGTAGTTGAAGCATCCACCCAGGTTCTGGGCCGGCGGCGAGGGGCCCTCGAAGAAGGAGTTCTGCTCCTGGCTCAACAGGCCCGAGGGCGGCTCCGGCGGGATCTGGTTGGGATTGCCGAAGGGATCGCCCGGAACGAGCAGGTTGGTCAGTCCCGGACAGTTGGCGCAGGGCGGGCCCCAGATGTTTCCGACCGGGCTCAGCAGCGTGTCGATCGCCGTGGGCTCCTGCCCGCCGATGTAGGGCGAGAGGCACAGGGGCGGAAACTGGAGCGGCGGCGGGTTGGGATGGGGTGCCCAGGAGATCACGTTCTCACCGCCAGTGACCGAGTTCAGAATAGGGTTGTTCAGGATCGGCGGCGTGAGGGTGTTCGGCCCGCCTTGGATCGCCTGGTAAAGCTTGAGGCCCGGCAGGGCGCACAGGTTGCCCCCGCCGCCCTGGCAACCGAAGGGCGCCGGCCCGTTGTTGAAGGAAGCGTCGAGACCGTGGCCGAGCATCATGTCCCCGACCGACAGGACGACCGGCGCGCGAACGACCAGACCGTCGAGGGTCGAGTCCTTGGTGAGGGTGAAGACGCCCTGGGAGCCGCCCTTCACCGTGCACACCGGCGGCACCAGCGGCGGCCGCATGAGGGAACCCTGCAGCCTGACGTTGGGGTTGTTCGGGTAGTTGCTGTCTCCCTCGGTGATGCTGTTCCCGGTGTCGTCGTAAGTCGGGTCCCCGGTGCCCGCACCGAAGCCGTTCAGGTCGATGACCGAGATGCCGTTGGCCGAGCCCGAACGGCCGATGTAGATCGCATCGGGAGCGACCGGAGCGTTGACCAGGCCGGGCCCGGGACCCGTCTCGAAGAAGGTCGTCGCCGCCAGCAGGTTGAAGTTGGCCGAGAGGTCCTGGACCTGGTTCGGGTTGACCGTCACGTCGACCCGGTTGAACACGCCGCACTCCTCGTCCGAGGGGCCCTCACCGGGGAAGTTGAAGGTCGGCAGGATCTCCCAGCGGCTGAAGTCGTAGATACTGACTGGCAGGATCTCGGCCGGCACGGTCACACGCTGGGCGGGCGGACCGAACTGGACCAGGATCGCGGCGCTGATGTTGGGCGGCCCATCGGAGGGCAGGTCCCCCAGGGTGAGGGGCTGGAGCGGTTCGGTGAACTGGACGATGATGGTCGTCAGAGGATCGATGTCGTCGTCGCCGTTGCCGGGGATCACCTCGGGGAAGCTGTTGGGCGGCGGAGTGACCGCGACCTCGGGGGGGATGTCGTTGGCGCCGACCGTCGTGGTCGCCACGCCGGACTGGGACAGGTTGCGCCCGCTGAAGTCGCGCACGCCGGTGCCGATGCGCATACGGATTATCCGTCCGGCGGGGAAGGTCTCGAGGGTGGAGAGGTCGCCGTCCGAGTCGATGACGAAGACCAGGGTGTCGGGTGAGACAAGGTCCGCCGAGCCATTGAAAAAGCCGCCCACACCGGGAAAACCGCCTCCGGGGAAAGCCCCGTCCACATCCTGGGCGACGGTGACCCCCTCCTCGAGGGCCACCCAGCGCTGCAAGGGAAGGCGCAGGGGATCCCCGCTGGGATCGCCCGCGTAGGTCCAGCCGTCGATGAAGGCGCGGCCGGGAATGAGCGTCACGGCTCCCGACAGGGGATCGCGCGCCTCGACGGTGATCGCCCCGGTCATGCCGTTGTCCGACTGCGCGCCCGGCAGGCCCGAGAGGACGCTCTCGATGTCGATCGCCTTGGTGAAGGTCACGTAGAGGAACTGGTTTCCCGGCGTGCCGTCCGGCAGGGTGGCCGTATCCTCCAGAGTGGGAACGGGCAGCACCGGGTTGCTGAAGGTCACGTTGTCGATCAGGTCGTCCAGGTCGCGGATCGAGACCAGGTTGGTGGAGGGCGTCCCCGCCGAGGTGGCCGCGAAGATCTTGTAGGGCAGGAGCTCTCCGAATCCGGTCGAGACCCGGACGATGTCCATCGGGCCGCCGCCACCACCGCCTCCGCCGCCGCCAGTACCGCAGGCGGACAGGGAGAGGGTCAGCGCGATGATCGAGAGGCGCAAGCTTGCGGGGTGCTTCATCAGCGTTCGTTCGATGCTCGGGAGATCGCGGGAGCGAAGATCGGGGGGCGACCGGAGAGGGGAAGTCGGGGCGAAAACTCTGACGGAATCCAATCGGACGTAGCGTCCTCGGACGCTACGCGTACCCGCACTGCCCGTCCTGGATACGGTCGGGAGCACGCGGGTTTGCGCAGGATGCCCTGCGCGTCCGTGGATGGCCAGCACATGGCGTCGAAAGCCGCCCTGCGGGGTTCTCGGGGGACTCGGGATGGGGTTTCTGACGGGCTTCACAGTGTATCGAATCCAGTCCACAGACCGGGCCGTCGGCTGGGTGCCCGGAGGGCCGCTGTCGCGTACGGGTCGCACGCGCACTCTCGAGCTCCAGCACAAGCCCCGTGCCGTCCCCGGGCAATGCTGCTCCGGCCCATAGAAGATCATCTCAAGTGTTTATATCACCGTCTCTTACATCGTGTGAAAGCGGCCCATCCAGCCCCCGCAAACCCGTCCTGCAGGGGCCCGCAGCGAGGGGGATCGCTCACTTCCTGGCGCGCGGGAGTGCGTTCCCGCACAGTGAGAGCCCTCGCGCAGGGAACCCGGCTCGCGCACGGCTCGGTGTCCCCCGCTCCTCCCCAGGGACGGTCGCTCGCCCTTCGCCGCGAGCCGCGCGCGGGATATGCTCGGCGAGCGATGAGCCCCTCCGAGCACGTCTTCGATCCGCGCGCCCTCGAGCACGCCCCGGCCCCGGCGGAGGTGGGCGAGCGGGACGCAGACGCCTCCCTACGGCCCGCGAGCTTCGCCGAGTTCGTGGGTCAGGAGCAGACTCTGCGCAACTTGCAGGTGGGAATCGAGGCCGCGAGCGCGCGCGGCGACGTCCTCGATCACGTACTGCTCACGGGCTCTCCCGGTCTGGGGAAGACCAGCCTGGCGCGCATCCTGGCCCGCGAACTCGGCGGCTCCCTGCACTCCACCACGGGCCCGGCCCTCGACCGGCCGCGGGATCTGGTGGGGATCCTGACTCAGCTGAAGCGCGGCGACGTGCTCTTCATCGACGAGATCCACCGCGTTCCGGCGGCCGTGGAGGAGTACCTCTACACGGCCATGGAGGACTTCCACGTCGACCTGACCCTCGACCAGGGTCCTCACGCGCGCGTGATGCACATGACCCTCGAGCGCTTCACCCTGGTGGGCGCGACGACCCGCGACGGCCTCCTGTCGGCGCCCTTCCGCAGCCGCTTCGGGCTCTTCGAGCGCCTGGCGCCCTACGCGCCCGAGGAGCTGCAGCGGGTGCTCACACGCTCGGCGGGCCTGCTCGGGATTGACCTCGCCCCCTCCGCTGCCGACCTCGTCTCGCGCCGCAGTCGCGGGACCCCACGCATCGCCAACCGCTTCCTGCGCCGCGCGCGCGACCTGGCCCAGGTCTCGGGCGCCGCATGCATCGACGCCGATCTGGCGGAGGAGGCCCTCTCGCGCATGGGCATCGACGAGCACGGCCTGGAGACCATGGACCGCTCAATCCTCGAGTGCCTGGCGCGCACCCCTGACGTGCCCCTGGGCATCAAGACCATCGCCGCTGCGGTGGGCGAGTCCGAGGACACGATCGAGGAGGTCTTCGAGCCCCACCTCTTGCGCTGCGGCTTCCTGCGCAAGACGGCCCGCGGACGGATGGTCACCGCCGAGGGTTGCCTGGCGATCGGCGTCGATCCCGACGCCGGCGGCGGGCGGGGGGGAGAGTTGTTCCAGTAGCCCTCTTCCCGTTCTCGGCCTTGGCGCCGCGCGTCGCGATCGTGCTGCTCGCGGCCGCCGCTCTGGGTGCCTGTCGCTCCAGTTTTCCCTCCCCCACCACCGCCAGCCTGCCCGCGACCGGCCGGCCGCGGGCGCCGGAGGTCCTGCGTGTGCGCCTCGCGGCCCTCGACGGAGGACGCGCGCTGACGGTGCACGGCGTGCGCGACGGCCCGCTCGAGTTCGAGCGCGTCGGCGAGCTGGTGCGTCGCGGTGACGGACGCCTCGCGCGCGAGTTCCGCCTCGCGCCCGCGACTTCAGACGGCGTGCTGACCCTCGACGCCACGGCTTATCCCGGCCAGCTGTGGGTGGCCGCCCACCCGGCCGGCGGCCTGCGGGTGGAGAACCGCGTCAGCCTGGAGGAGTACGTCGCCGGGGTCGTCGCCGGGGAGCTGGTGCTGTGGTCGGCCGAGTCCGCTGAGCTCGAGGCGCAAGCCGTGGCCGCCCGCACCTACGCCGTCGCTTCCCTGCTGCGCCGCGGACCCGGCGGCTTCCTGTGGGACGACGTGCGCGATCAGGTCTACCTCGGCCGCCACCTGCCCCACGACAGCGAGGGCGGTCGCGACGCCGCGCGGCGCTTGCAGCGCGCGGTGCGCGCAACGCGGCGCCTGGCGCTCTTCAGGGGTGAGGACCTGCTCGACGCGCGCTACCACGCGGCTTGCGGCGGGAGCACGGCGCGCACGGGCGACGTGTTCTCCGCAGCCGTCGGGCCGGGCTCTGTGGCCGTGGACTGTGCTCCCTGTGCGCGGTCCGAGGGCAGCCTGTGGGAGTGGACCGCTACCCCCGCCGACCTCGCGCGACTGGCCGCCGAACTCAAGCTCGGCGAGCGCCTGGTGAGCCTGGTCCCCGAGCGCCTGGACTCCGCGGGCCGCTGGCTCTCAGTGGCTCTGGCCGGCTCGCTTCGTCGGCGCACGGTGGAGCTCGGCGAGCTGCGCCGCATCCTGGGCTCAGACCGTCTCCTGAGCGCGGGAGCCCTGCGCACCTGGCCTCCGCCGGGTCGTCCGATCAGCGGCGGGCTGCACTTCGAAGGCCGCGGGCGCGGTCACGGGGTCGGCCTGTGCCAGGAGGGGGCGCGGGGCTACGCGCGCATGGGCTGGAGCTTCGAGCGCATCCTCGCCCATTACTATCCGGGTACGGCGATCGAGTCCCTCGGGCGATGAGCGGCGCGCCCTTCCACTTCGAACAGCTCGCCGCCTGTCAGCAGAGCGACGCGCGCCGCGGGCGCTTCCACACGCCTCACGGCGCGGTCGAGACCCCGGCTTTCATGCCGGTCGGGACGCGCGCGACGGTCAAGGGTGTGCTGCCCGCCGACCTGCTCCGGGTGGGCACGCAGATGGTCCTGGCCAACACCTACCACCTCCACCTGCGACCGGGAGAGGAGACCGTGGCGGCCCTCGGCGGCCTGCACCGCATGATGGCCTGGGACGGCCCGATCCTGACGGATTCAGGCGGTTTCCAGGTATTCTCGATGAGCGACCTGTGTCGCGTGGACGAAGGCGGAGTCGACTTTCGCTCGTCGGTCGACGGTGCGCGGGTGCGCATGACACCCGAGGGCGCGGTCGACATCCAGCGCGCCCTTGGCGCCGACGTGGCGATGGCCTTCGACCACTGCCCGGCCCGGCCGGGTGAGCGCGACGAGGTGGTCGACGCCACCGACCGCACGCACCGCTGGCTCGAGCGCTCTGTCGCGCGCCACCGGGAACTCGGTGGCCTCGACAGCGGCCAGGCCCTCTTCGGCATCGTCCAGGGCGGCGCCTTCGACGACTTGCGTCAGGCTTCGCTCGAGGCGGTCTGCGCTCACGACCTGGCGGGTTATGCGGTGGGCGGGATCAGCCTGGGCGAGGAGCGCGAGGCGATGTGGACGGCCATGTCCGCCACGGGTCCGCGCCTGCCGGCGGACCGGCCGCGCTACCTGATGGGGGTCGGGACGCCGCGCGACTTCTTCGATGCGGTGGCCTTGGGTTTCGATCTCTTCGACTGCGTGACCCCCACGCGCAACGCGCGCAACCACACGGTCTTCACCAGCTTCGGCCGCCTCAACCTGCGCAACCGCGGCTTCGCCCTCGACCCCGCGCCCCTCGACCCGGCTTGCGACTGCGTGGCCTGCACCTCCTTCAACCGCGGCACCCTGCGCCACCTGTGCACTACCGACGAGATGCTCGCGGCGACGCTGTTGAGCCTCCACAACCTGCGCGTCTTCCACTCCCTCTTCGAGCGCATCCGCGAGGCCATCGCCACCGGCCGCTTCGCCGCCCTGCGCGAGGAGTGCGTCGGCCCGATGTCGCGCCGCGTCACCGCCGAACAGGCGCGCGCGGGCGACTGAGCTTTCCCCAAGCAGCGCCCCTGCCTGCAAGGTAGGGCCGGCAGCGCGGAGGCCATGGTGCGCGGCGGGAGCTTCTTCGAGCCCGCCGCCAGCGTTCGCACAGCGTACAGCTACCACAGCGCTCCCGGCATCCGCAGCGTGACCCTCGGCGTGCGCCCCGCCAGGGAGATCGCGCCCTAGCGCCCGCCCGCGTCAGCGCCGCACGTGGTCCGGGCAGCGGCGGGCGTTGGGGCGCTCGGGGCGGGTGCAGACGCTGCCGTAGTTGTACTTGCAGTCGTCGCAGAGAAAACTGCTCCCCCCCAGGGCCAGGAAGCGCCGCAGGAAGGCCGCGACCGACTGCCGCAAGGTCAGCGGACCGCCCCCCGACCAGAGAGGACCTCGATGCGGCCGATGTCGATGCGGGGCAGGCTGCGACCGCCCGCGATCACCGGCTGCAGGTCGAGACCACGGGTTCCGATCTCGTAGCCGACGAACAGGTCAAGGTCGTAGCGCCCGCTGGTGCACACGATCTGCGCGCCCAACCGGCCCGACCAGCGCAGGCGGTAGGAGGGATCGGAGCCAGGTACGTCGAAGCGCTCCAGCCAGCCGCGCGCATGAAAACGACCCAGCAGGGGATCCTTGCGACGGTTCGCCGTGCGCAGCTCCTCCTCCAGGGAGACGCGCAACTCCTCGCGCCGCTCCCGCTCGCGCTGCAGCTCAGCGCGCGCCACCAGAAACTGCTCGCGCAGGTCGAGCTGGTCGAGCTGAATGTTCACGAGATGACGCGTCGGCGCGTCCGGGTCCAGGGCCAGCACCGCCAGGTAGGCGGCGCGCACGTCGACGATCTGGGGCGGATCCTCGGTCTCGAAGCGCGCCATCAGGGCCTCGGCCTGAGTCATCGCCGCCGCGGCCGAACCTACCTCGGCGGTCTCGGCGCCGCTCGCGCCGGTGGGCTCGGCGGGCTGGGTGGTCCCCAGCGCCCCGTCCACGGCGGCGCCCCACAGGGCCGCGCCGTCGGCACCCGTCGGCAGGGGACCGGTCTCCTTCACGGCCACCCAAGCCCGCGTGCCGGGCGGCGACCAGACCTGGATCCAATCCTCCTCCCAGGGCTTGGCCTCATCGGCGCGCCCGATCAGTCGTACGCGCTCGCCCTTCGAGAGCTTCCCGATCGGATAGCTCTCGGAGCCGCTGGAAGGGACCGGACGCATCTGAACACGGTTCTCGTTCAGGGCGAGCCAGCCCGAACGCTCGGTCGGCTCGAGGTAACTACCGTAGATCCAGACCTTGACCCCGCCGGGCACGCCGACCTTTACGTACTCACTGCCGCCCGCGTCCCCAAAGAGGGCCAGGAGCGAGTCGGGAGCCGCCTCCCACACGACGAGCCCCTTCTTGTCGGGGAAGTTCAGGATCTTCGCGCCCTCGGCGCCAACCAGCAGGTAGGCGACGGGATCCTGAGTTGCCGTCGCTCCCGCGCTCGGGATCGCTCCCATCGCAAGCACGGCGCAGACCGCCGCCAGAGTTCCGCCGCTTCTATTGATGTAATTCACGCTGTGCTCCCTCTCTGACTGACCTCGGACTGAGACCCCTCCGACTCCATCGCGGGCAGACCCCGCGAGGTGTGCCGCGCCCGGTGGGCTGGCGACCATCGAGGGCAGGCTAGCCCCTGGGAGAGGGCCGTTCCAGAACGGGATCCGGGATTGTGCGGCGCTCGGGTGAGGCGGATCCATGCACTGCGCGCTTCGAATCGGCACACTGGTAGCCTCGCCGCGACGGTGGCGGGACCGCCTGATGAGCCAGCGCGAACGATTTCGGTTTCCCTACATGTTCTGGGCCCACACGGAGTCCTGGAAATCGCCGTACTGCCTCTCGCAGTCCGGCATGCCAGCCCCGGACACGGACCTCTTCGAGGGACTCGGCGTGGACCTCACCGCCCCCACGGCGGAAGCCATGCCCGAGCTCGCCGAACGCATCGGCGAGCTCCTGGCGGTCGATCCGGCCCGGGTCCTCGTCACCCCCGGCGCCTCCGCCGCCATGCACCTGTGCGCCCTGCGCTATTTCCGCCCCGGAACGCGCGTCGTGGCCGATGTGCCCTCCTACGAGCCCTTCCGTGCCCTGCCGGCCTACCTGGGGGCCGAGCTGGCTCTCGTGCGCCGCCGGCCGGAGCACGGCTGGACGGTCGATCCAGCCGAGGTCCGTGCACGCCTGGCGGGCGCCGAGGGACCCGGACACCTCTTCCTGACCAACCCCAACAACCCCACGGGCGCGCTGATGGAGCCCGAGCGCGTGCGCGGCCTGGCCGACGAGGCGGGGCGCGCCGGGGGCGTCCTGGTCAGCTGCGAGGTCTACACGGAGTACCTGCCGCCGGACGCGCGTTCACACGCCTTCGCCCTGGCGCCCAACGCGATCTCGATCGGCAGCCTCACGAAGGCCTACGGCCTCGGTCCCCTGCGCATCGGCTGGCTGGTCCTGGGCGAGGGACTGACCGACGAGATGGCGCACCTGGTCGACATGTCGTACCTGGCCTACGTGGACCCGCCGACGGTTTCCCTGCGGGCGGGGGCACGCGCTCTCGAGCACCTCCCCGAGCTCCTGCAGCCCCTGCGGCGGATCGAGCAAGAAAGCCGCCCGGCCTGGGCGCGCTGGCTGAGCGAGACCGCCGGCATCGAGACCGTCGTCCCCGAGCACGGCATCATCGCCTTCCCACGCGTCGTCGGCGTCGAGGACACGGCAACCCTGGTGCAGTTCCTCCAGCGCGACTGGCAGGTGGATGTGGTCCCCGGCGAGTTCTTCGGCCTCCCCGGCCACCTGCGGGTCGGCTGCGGCGTCCCCTCGGAGACCCTGACGGAGGGCCTGCAACTCCTGGACCGGGGCATCCGCGCCTTTCGGGAAGCGCCCTGATCCATGGCGCAAAGGAGTGTGCTCCACGTGCGCATCACGACCGGCGCCGGAGGCGGGCCGGAAAAGACGATCGTGCACTCGCCGCGCTTTCTCGCCGGCACCGACTTCGAGGCCGAGGTGGCCGTGCTGCATCCGCCCGGCGACCCCGGCTTCGCCATCCTCGAGGAGCGCGCGCGCGAGGCGCGCTGCCCTCTGACCGGCATCCCCGAGCGCCTGCCCGTCTCTCCGCGCGCCCTGGGACGCCTGGCCGACCTCTGCCGCGAGCGCGGCGTGCGCATCTGGCACGGCCACGACTACAAATCCAACCTCTATGGCGTCCTGCTGCGCCGGCGCCTGGGGCTGGGGCTGGTCACGACCGTGCACGGATGGGTGCGCCACACCTGGAAGACGCCGCTCTACCACGCCGTCGATCGCTGGGCCCTGCGGCGCCATGACCAGGTCGTCTGCGTCTCGCGCGACCTGTACGAGCGCTGCGCCGATCTGGGAGTGGCCGCCGAGCGCCTGCACTTGATCGAGAACGCCATCGACACCGAGGCCTTCACGCGCCGCGAGCCGGCGCGGGCGAGCGGGCGCCTGCGGATCGGCGCCGTCGGGCGGCTCTCCGAGGAGAAGGGCTTTTCCCTCTTGATCGAGGCCGTCGAGCAGCTGATCGCCGAGGGCCTGGACGTAGAGCTCTCGATCGCCGGCGAGGGACACCTGCGGGGGCAGCTCGAGCAGCGCATGGCCGCCACGGCCGAGCCCGAGCGCTTCCGCCTGGCGGGATTTGAGAGCGACACGCGCGCGCTCTTCGAGGGCTTCGACCTCTTCTGTCTCTCGAGCCTGCGCGAGGGCCTGCCGAACGTCGTGCTGGAGGCGATGTCGATGGAAGTGCCGGTGGTCGCCACGCGCGCAGGGGGCATGAGCGCCTTCGCCACGGACGGCGTCGACGCCCTGCTCGTCGAGCCGGGCTCGGCGGCGAGACTGGCCGAGGGCCTCGCGCGCCTCGCGCGCGACCCCGCCCTGCGCGCGCGGCTGGCGCGCGCCGCCCGCGAGCGCGTGCGAGCCGAGTTCGACTTTCGCCGCCGCATGGAGCGCATGGTGGAAGTCTACGAGCGCCTGGACTGACGCTCACGCAGCGCCGGGCACGGCTCCACCATGGAGCGCCGCCCGCGAGATCAGGCGAGGCTCGCCAGCGCCAGGGCGACGGCGCGCCGAGAGAGCTCGCGCAGGCTGGCGTCGCTGGCCGCCGCCGCGCGCCGCAGGTCTTCGTACTCCACCTTCAGGTCGCGCTCCTCGACCGCGCCCCCGCCGAGCCGCGCCGGGCGACGGCGGACCTTGACGCGCAGCGCGTGGCCGTCGACCTCGACCGTGACGAACTCTCGCTCGCACTCCGTGCGTTCGCGGGGCGCCCAGCGCACGCCGAGACTGGGGGTGCGCTCGAACACGACCCGCTCCAGGGCCTCGCGCTCAAAGCCGCGGCAGAGGGCGCTGACGATCACCCCCGGACGGTCCTTCTTCATCTGCACCGCGGCGGTCCAGACATCGAGGGCGCCGGCCTCCCGCAGGCCCTCCACGCACCAGCCGATCTCCTCCCCCGTGGCGTCGTCGAGGTTGGTCTCCAGGAGCCAGACCGTCGTCCGCGCCGCTCTCGGTGAGGAGACGCCGAGGACCACCCGCAGCAGGTTCGGCGGCCCCTCTTGGGGGTCGCGCGTCCCGGCTCCGTAACCCACCGCCGCGCTCTCGAAGGCTCCAGCGGGAGCGAACTCGTCTACCCACTCGCGCAGGATGGCGGCTGCCGTGGGCGTCAGGCGCTCGCCGGGGCCTCCCCCGCGCACCAGCGGCAGGCCGCGCAGGATCTCCTCGGTGGCGGGCGCGGGCACGGGCAACTCTCCGTGGGCACAGCGCACGGTGCCCTCGCCGGTCAAGGGCGGCGTGGCGAGCAGGCGCTCGACGCCCAGGCGCTCGAGGGCCAGGGCCGCGCCGCAGACGTCCACCAGGGTGTCAACGGCGCCGACCTCGTGGAAGTGGACGCGCTCGGGATCGATGCGGTGGACGGCGCCCTCGGCCCGCGCGATGCACCGCAGGGCCGCCAGGCTCCGCGCTCGCACCCCGTCGCTCAGGGGCGCGGCGACCAGCAAGCACTCGAGGTCTGCCAGGGTACGGTGCGGTGAGCTGCCGCTCTCGGAGGTGATCACCTCCAGATGACAGGCGCCCAGACCTCCGCGACGCACCTCGCTGAGCTCGACGGTGCACTCCTCGCCGACCAACTCCGCAGCCACGGCGCGCAGGTCAGCGAGGGTGAAGCGCTCGTCGCGCAGGTCGAGCAGAGCGGCCAGGAACATGTCGCCGGCCATGCCGCCGAAGGGCTCGATCAACAAGGTCGTCACGGGGCCGAGTGTAGCAGGACGGCGCGCACGG
>PVBE011549588.1_pt1 | contig 39268 bp, 39 predicted proteins | sample 1631181 | NCBI WGS metagenome assembly PVBE01 (sample SAMN08397723, study PRJNA350692) | Marine metagenome, whole genome shotgun sequencing project. | isolation source: water | place: Pacific Ocean | collected 2012-04 | reverse complement strand
GAAACCGGCCGAGGAGCCCGCGGCCGAGGAAAAAGAGACCGAGGAATCTCCCGCCGAGGAAGCTGCCGCCGAGGAGAAACCGGCCGAGGAAGCTGCCGCCGAGGAGAAACCGGCCGAGGAGCCCGCGGCCGAGGAAAAAGAGACCGAGGGATCTCCCGCCGAGGAAGCTGCCGCCGAGGAGAAACTGGCCGAGGAGCCCGCGGTCGAGGAGCCCGCGGTCGAGGAGCCCGCGGCCGAGGAGCCCGCGGCCGAGGAGCCCGCGGCCGAGGAAAAAGAGACCGAGGAATCTCCCGCCGAGGAAGCTGCCGCCGAGGAAATTGCGGCCGAGGAAGCCGTCGCCGAGGAGAAGCCGTCCGACGATAAGGCGGCGGGGTAGGGCCGGGTGCCGAGCGCAAACGTCATGACGGCGCCCGTGGACCCGACCCCTGCCGAGGGCGGTTTCGTGTGTCTGGGCGTCATCTCGGGGGTCCGTGGCATGAGAGGCGAAGTGCGTATCAAGAGCTTCACCGAGCAAGCGGACGACGTCGCGGCCTACGGGCGGGTCTATGACGAGAGCGGCGGGCGGTCATGGAGCATCGAGTTGAGCGGGCAGGCGAGAGGACAGGTGATCGCGCGCCTCGACGGGGTCGAGGACCGCGCCGCCGCCGAAGCCCTCAAGGGGCTCCTGCTTCATGTGCCGCGTGCCGTCCTTTCCGAGCTTGGCGATGACGAGTATTACCATGCCGACCTCGTCGGCCTCAGGGCCGAGCTGGCCGGCGGCGGGGCAATGGGTGCGGTGCGGGCGGTCCATGATTTCGGCGCCGGCCCCATCCTCGAGATCGTCGCCGAGGGCGACAGCGGTGTCCTGGTGCCCTTCACCCGTGCCACCGTTCCTGAAGTTGACATGGCCGCCGGCAAGGTGGTCGTCGATCCGCCGGCCGGGCTGCTGGAGCCGGCCACGGATGACGATGGCGCCGACGCCGATGGCGGGGACTGAGCATGGCGCCTTCCGGCATCCCGTGGACCGCCAAGGTCCTGACCTTGTTCCCGGAAATATTTCCGGGCGGGCTCGCCGCATCGGTCGCGGGGAGGGCGCTGGAGGAGGGAATCTGGGCGCTGGAAACGGTGGACATACGCGATTTTGCGGGCGATAAACACCGTACCGTCGACGATGCACCTTTCGGCGCCGGCGCCGGCATGGTCATGCGCCCCGACGTTGTGGACGCCGCCTTTACGTCCGCTACGGCGCCGGGTTGGGAGGCGCCGCTCGTCTATCTCACGCCGCGCGGCCGGCCGCTCACCCAGGGGCGGGTGCGCGGCCTTTCCGGCGGCCCAGGGGCGATCGTGCTGTGCGGCCGTTTCGAGGGCGTCGACCAACGGGTCCTGGAGGCGCGCGGCGTCGAGGAGATCAGCCTAGGCGACTTCGTGCTGTCGGGCGGGGAGCCCGCGGCGATCGCCTTGATCGACGCCTGCGTGCGTCTTCTGCCAGGCGTCGTCGGTAAGCCGGAGTCCCTGACTGACGAGAGTTTCGAGAAGGGATTGCTCGAGTATCCCCACTACACCCGGCCCCAGGTTTGGCAGGACCGGGGGGTGCCCGAGGTGCTGGTGTCGGGGGACCACGAGCGGGTTCGCGCCTGGCGCCAAGCCGAGGCCGAGAAGGTTACCCGGGAACGGCGTCCCGACCTGTGGACGCTGTACGATGGTACGACGAAAAGACTTGAACCGAAGGAACGAGTGCCATGAACGTTATCGAGGAACTGGATAAAGAGCAGATCGAGAAGCTCGTCGAGGCCCGGCCCGTGCCCGAATTCTCGCCTGGCGATACGGTTCGGGTCAGTGTCAAGGTGGTCGAGGGCACCCGCGAGCGCGTTCAGGTCTTCGAGGGCGTGTGCATCGCGCGCAAGAACGCCGGCCTGCACTCGTCGTTTACGGTACGCAAGATCTCGTACGGCGAGGGGGTGGAGAGGGTCTTCCCCTTCTATTCGCCGTCCATCCCCGGGATCGAAGTGGTGCACCGCGGCGCCGTGCGCCGCGCTAAGCTCTTTTACCTGCGCGAGCGCGCCGGCAAGTCGGCGCGTATCGCCGAGAAGGTCGAAAGCCCGGCGACCAGGGCGGCGCGGATGGCCGCCAAGGAAGCCGCCGCCGGGAAACCCCCAGCCGAGGAGACCGCCGCCGCGAACGCCGAAAAGGTCGAACCCGAGCCCGCTAAGAAAAAGAAGGCCAAGGCCAAGCCAAAGGAGTAGACGGCGCTCCACGTCCTGCTTAGTGCAACGGATACACGAACAATGAATGCTTGCCCCCGCACGCTTTTCGACAAGATATGGGAAGGACACGTGGTCGACGTCGGCGAAGACGGGACGTGCCTACTCTACATCGACCGTCACCTGGTCCACGAGGTAACCAGCCCGCAGGCCTTCGAGGGCTTGCGGGCAGCCGGGCGCGCCGTGCGCCGTCCCGAAGCCACCCTGGCCGTGGCCGACCACAACGTACCTACCACCAAGCACACGGGCCCCATCAAGGACGAAGAGTCCCGCCTCCAGGTCGACACCCTCGAGAAGAACGTCGCCGAATTCGGCATCCCCTACCTGGCTATGGACGACGTGCGCCAGGGCATCGTTCACATCATCGGACCCGAGCAGGGGTTCACCCTGCCCGGCACGACCATCGTGTGCGGCGATTCCCACACCGCCACCCACGGCGCCTTCGGCTCGCTGGCCTTCGGCATCGGCACGTCGGAGGTGGAGCACGTGCTGGCCACCCAGACCTTGGTGCAGCGCCCAGCCAAGAACATGCGGATCACGGTCGAGGGTGATCTCGCCCAGGGAGTCGGGGCCAAAGACCTGATCCTCGCCGTCATCGGGCGCATCGGCACAGCGGGGGGCACCGGCCACGTCATCGAATACGCCGGCGACGCCATCCGCGGCCTTTCCATGGAAGGCCGCATGACGGTGTGCAACATGTCCATCGAGGCGGGGGCCCGGGCCGGCTTGATTGCCCCCGACGCGGCCACCTTCGAGTACCTCAAGGGAAAGCCGCTGGCGCCCAAGGCCGGCGCCTGGGAGCAGGCCGTCGCCTATTGGCAGACCCTGGCTTCCGACGACGGTGCCGCCTACGACGCCGAGGTCGCCATTGCTGCCGCCGACATCGCGCCCCACGTGACCTGGGGCACCTCGCCCGAGGACGTGCTGCCGATCACCGGGCACGTTCCCGATCCCGCCGCCGAAGCGGACGAGAACAAGCGCCTCGCCATGCAACGATCCCTCGACTACATGGGCCTGGTGCCCGGCACGCCGCTCGTGGAAACTCCCATCGACCGAGTGTTCATAGGCTCGTGTACCAACGGTCGCATCGAAGACCTGCGCGCCGCCGCCGCCGTTGCCAAGGGCCGAACCGTCGCCGATCACGTCGGCGCCATGGTGGTGCCGGGCTCAGGACTGATCAAGGAACAAGCCGAGGCCGAAGGCCTCGACGCCTTCTTCACCGAGGCCGGCTTCGAGTGGCGCGAGCCGGGGTGTTCCATGTGCCTGGCCATGAACGCCGACAAGCTGGAACCTGGCGAACGTTGCGCCTCCACGTCGAACCGCAACTTCGAGGGCCGCCAGGGGAAGGGCGGGCGCACCCACCTGATGAGCCCGGCCATGGCTGCGGCCGCCGCCGTCACCGGGCACCTCGCCGATGTGCGCGAACTGGCCTAGAGTGCGATCGTTTCAAATTGAATTAATTTGAAACGTGAATCGCCCTCTAATACATATTAGGGGCTTATTCACGTCTTAGATCGTTTCAATCTAAAACGATAAAACCCTAGGGGAGGACGGAAATGGAAAAATTCACCAAGCTCACCGGCGTCGCGGCGCCGCTGCCCATGATCAACGTCGATACCGACATGATCATCCCCAAGCAGTTTCTCAAGACCATCGAGCGCACGGGCCTGGGCAAGAGCCTGTTCTTCGATATGCGTTACGGTGCCGACGGCAACGAGGTTTCCGACTTCTTGCTCAACCGGGCGCCCTACCGCAAGGCCAGCGTCCTGGTGGCCGGCGAGAATTTCGGCTGTGGCTCGTCGCGCGAGCACGCCCCCTGGGCGCTATTGGATTTCGGCATCCGCTGCGTCATCGCGCTGTCGTTTGGGGATATCTTCTACAACAACTGTTTCAAGAACGGCATCCTGCCGGTGCGCGTCAGCGAGGCCGAACTCGATAAACTGATGGACGATGCCGGGCGCGGCACCAACGCCACCTTCACCATCGACCTGGAAAAACAAGAAATTACCGGCCCCGACGGCGGCGTCATCGCCTTCGAGATCGACACTTTCCGCAAGCACTGCCTGCTCAACGGCCTCGACGACGTCGCGCTGACCCTGGAAAAAGTAGCGCGCATCGATGCCTACGAGGCCGAGAAAAAGGCGACACAACCCTGGCTCCACGGATAAGCAGCAAGGACCGGAGAAAACCATGCCCGCCAACAAGAAACTTCTCTTCCTGCCGGGCGATGGAATCGGCCCCGAGGTGATGGCCGAGGTGCGCCGCGTCATCGAGTGGATGGACAAAAGCCGGTCGATCACCTTCGAGGTAGCCGACGGCCTGGTCGGCGGTGCCGCGCTCGACGCCCACGACACGCCCCTGGCCGACGCCACCATGGCCGAGGCCATGGCGTCCGACGCCGTGCTGCTAGGCGCCGTCGGCGGCCCCAAGTGGGATGCCCTGCCCTTCGAGAAGAAGCCCGAGCGCGGGCTCCTGCGGCTCAGGAAGGAGATGGACCTGTTCGCTAATCTGCGCCCGGCGGTGGTCTTCGACGCCCTCGCCGAGGCCTCGACCCTCAAGCTCGAGGTGGTCAAGGGCCTCGACATCATGATCGTGCGCGAGCTTACCGGCGGCGTCTACTTCGGAGCGCCGCGCGGCATCGAGGAACTGGCCGACGGCACGCGCCGCGGCGTCAACACCCAGGTTTACACGACGCCCGAAATCGAGCGCGTCGCCCGCGTCGCCTTCGAACTCGCCGGCAAGCGCCAACGCCGGGTGTGCTCGGTGGAAAAGGCCAACGTCATGGAAAGCGGCGTGCTGTGGCGCCAAGAGGTGGGCAAGCTCCACGGCGCCGAATTCGCCGACATCGAGCTCTCTCACATGTACGCCGACAACTGCGCCATGCAACTGGTGCGCGACCCCGGGCAGTTCGACGTCATCGTCACCGACAACCTGTTCGGAGACATGCTGTCCGACGAGGCGGCCATGCTGACGGGATCACTCGGCATGCTGCCCTCGGCGAGCCTGGGGACGGCCGACGCGACGGGGCGGCGTATGGCGCTCTATGAGCCCGTGCACGGCAGCGCCCCCGACATCACCGGCCAGGATATGGCCAACCCGCTGGCCTGTCTGCTCAGCTTCGCCATGATGCTGCGTTATTCCTTCGACATGGCCGAGGAGGCCGGTCTCGTCGAGAACGCCGTCGGCGCCGTCCTCGACCAGGGCCTGCGTACCGCCGACATCATGCAGCCGGGCAAGACCCGGGTCTCCACCTCGGCCATGGGCGAGGCGGTTACCGAGGCGCTCGACATGTTGGCGGTGTGAGCGACGCCTCACCCGTCGCCCCGCTTTTTCTTTGTTTCCCAGGAAGCCGCCGTGCTAACCTTGCCGGTGATCGGAGCCACTTGACAGGGGAAACGGCTCATGAAAAAGATCATCGCGCTTGCCACCGCGGGGCTGTTCGTGCTTTCCACTGCGGCCTTCGCCGAAGGCGCATGCGCCCGGGGCGCCAAGCAGACAGCCAGCACATCGGTACCGGTGGAGACGGCGCAGACACCGGCGCCGAAGCCCGAAACCAAGCCCGGCGGCTGAACGCCTCTTGGCGCGCGAGGCCCCGGCGGCCTGGGCCTCGCGGGGATTGTCGGGGCCGCCACGACGAGCGCGCGCCCAGGTGGCGCGTTGCCGGTTTGGCGCCGGGCCGGGGGGTCCGGCGTTCGTTGTTGGGAAGGCCCGCGCCGAGAGGGTGGGAATCGTCTATGGAAGCGAGGGTTTAGGATCGTGGGCTACAAGGTTGCAGTGGTCGGCGCCACCGGCAGTGTGGGGCGCGAGCTCTTGGCCATACTGGCGGAGCGCGAGTTTCCCGCCGACGAGGTCATCGCACTCGCCTCCGAGCGCTCGGTCGGCGTCGAGGTGTCGTTCGGCGAGGACGACGTGCTCAAGGTGCGGGACCTGGCGGCGTTCGACTTCGCTGGCACCGACATCGTGCTCTCGTCGCCGGGCGCCAAGGTCTCGGCAAAGTACACGCCGCGCGCTGCCGCCGCTGGCGCCGTGGTCATCGACAACACATCCCACTTCCGCATGGACCCGGACGTGCCCTTGGTGGTGCCCGAGGTCAATGCCGCCGCCCTCGCCGGGTATGCCAAGCGCAACATCATCGCCAATCCCAACTGCTCGACCATGCAGATGGTGGTGGCGCTGAAGCCCCTGCACGACTTGGCCCGCACCAGGCGCGTCGTAGTGGCCACCTACCAGTCTACCTCGGGCTCCGGCAAGGAGGCCATGGACGAGCTGTTTGACCAGACGCGCGGCATCTACACCAACGAGCCGTGGCACAAGCATCAGAATAAGTTCACCAAGCAGATCGCCTTCAATGTGATCCCCCACATCGATTCCTTCATGGACGACGGCGCCACTAGGGAGGAATGGAAGATGGTGGTGGAAACCAAGAAGATTCTCGATCCCAACATCCAGGTCGTGGCTACCTGCGTGCGCGTACCGGTGTTCGTCGGCCACGCCGAGGCGGTGACCGTGGAGTTCGCCAAGCCCATCACCGAGGATGAGGCGCGCCAGGCGCTCAAGGCGGCGCCCGGGGTCACGGTGATCGACCACCGCGCCGATGAGGGCTACGTCACGCCTACCGAATGCGCCGGCGAGGACCCGGTTTACGTCAGCCGCATCCGCAAGGACCCCACCGTCAAGCACGGGATCAGCCTGTGGGTGGTGGCCGACAACCTGCGCAAGGGAGCGGCCCTCAACACCGTGCAGATCGCCGAAGAGCTGATCGAATCCTACATCAGTAAGGCGGCCTGAGGGCGCCTCGCCGGTCAGGTCGGCGCCTTGTCGTCGCCATCGCCATTGCCCGCCTCGGCGTCTGCTTCGTCACTGGCCGGGGCCGGTTCGACGTCGAGAAAGACCTCGTCGCCTTCATCGGCCAGAGCTTTCTCTCCTTGATCGCCGGCGTGCCGGTCGTCGCCCTTGAACGGAACGTCCTTACGGCGCCGGTCGGGCCCGAAATAGGTGTCGGTGGTGACGAACCTCCGGGGGTTCTCGACGACCCATTGGATGCGTGTGAAGAGCGAAGTAGCGGAAAAGGGCTTGACCACGAACTCGTTGGCGCCGGCGTCGCGGGCGGCGAGCACTCGGCTCTCTTCGGAGTATCCGGATACCATGATGATGGGCATGAGGCGGTTGGGGCTGTCTTCGGCGCCGCGGATATTCTTGACGAAATAGATACCGTCCTCGGGCTCCATGACCCAATCGACGAGGGCGATGTCGGGGTTCACCTAGCGCGCCACCTCGTAGCCCTCTTGGCCGTCGGATGCCTCGAAGATTTCGCGCACCCCCAGGACCTTCAGCAACTGGGGGATAAGGGAGCGCATGAAGGCGTTGTCGTCGTCGACGAGAATCTTGATTTTCTCGAGATTTATCTCCGAGGTGATCAATTGATCTGTCGTGGTTTTGGCAACTTCCAAGCCACCCGAGCGCTCGACATTCGCCGCACTGGCGCACGGACGAACGCTCTATTACATCTCCCCCTCCTTTATAATGCGTAAAGCGCCAAGATCGAGCCCCCAATTTCACCGGCGCGCCAGCACCCTCAGCGCCAGCGGGCCGAACAGCCCGACCACCCCCATGGAGGCGAAGGCGAGCCCCCAAGAGAGCACCGTGCGCCCGCCGCCCGACAGGTCGAGCACGACACCGACGGCGAGCGGCCCGAGAGCCGCGCCGACGAAGCCGACCAGGGAGTGGACGGCCAGGGTCGTGCCGCGCCGCCCGTCCTCGGCCGCCCGCACCGCGCCTGTGGTCAGCGCCGCCGAATCGGCCTGGATGAGGGCGTTGTAGAGCAGCACCAGCGCCACCACCCAGGCGTAGGGCAGGGCGGCGGCAAAGCCAACGGCACCGGCCATCGCCGCCGAGGCCAGCATGAAAATCGAGATGACGCGGGGCCGATCGCCGCGCGCCGCCACCTCGGTGCCGGCGATGCTCGCCGCCATCGCCACCAGGGCGCCGAGGCTGGCCACCGTCGTCGGCGCCGGCCCGCCGGCGCCAGCCCCGAGCCCCAGGCTGAAGGCCAGGAAGACGACCAGCCACGAGCGCAGACCGAAGAGCTCCCAGGCGTGCACCCCGTAGCCCAGCACGTAGCCCATGGCGCGGCGGTTGGCGAGCACCGGGCGGAAGTCGAGAAGCCGGGTCGCGGTTTCGGGCGGCGGTGGCGGCTTCACGGCGGGCAGCAGGGCGGCGAGGCCGGTGGCGGCGAGGGCGGCGGCGGACCCGGCCGCTACGGCGGGGCGCCAGCCGAAGCCCGCCTCGAGCCAACCGACGAGCAGGAAGGAGAGCGCCGTGCCTAGGCTGAAGGTGGCGGTGTAAATGGCGACGGTGCGTGGGTGGTGGGCGCCGTCTTGGCGGTCGACGAGGGCACGCAGCCCCGGCATATAGGGGCCGGCCAGCCCGATGCCCGACAGGGCGCGGAACAGGATGGCCGTCCGCAGGCCCTCGGCGAACAGAGCGAACCCGGCTGCCGCCAAGAAGACTGTCGCCGTGCCGGCGATGACGACGCGGCGCGCGTCGATGCGGTCGGTGAGGCTGACGAGCACGGCGACGGCGACGGTGTAGCCGCCGAAGTAGACACCGGCGATCCACCCTGCCTCGGTGTTAGTCAGGCCCCACTCGCGGAAAAAGACGGGCAGCAGCGCTGCGAAGGCGAAGGCGTCGATGAGCGCACAGGCGAGGATCAGGCACATGACCGTGCTGAGGACAACGCCCCGGCTCATGGAGAGCTCCTAAATGCCACTCGTGCCGATTTGCAAAGTCGCCGACCGGCCCCCATGCTTCGAGACGCCGGCGTTGCCGGCTCCTCAGCATGAGGAATCATATGAATACCTACGATCCACCCCCTCATGCCTCAAGTAGGCCCGCAGGGCCGTGTCGAAGGATGCGCCATCCGAAGGGCGAGGCCGATGTTCTCCGCGGACCGAATTCGGAGCCGACCTCTCACATGTGGATGGCGCGGCCCTCGACATCGAGGGCCGCTTCCTTCACCGCCTCGCTCATGCCGGGATGGCCGTGGCAGGTGCGCGCGATGTCCTCGGCGGAGGCGCCAAACTCCATGGCCAGCACCGCCTCCTGGATGAGGTCGCCGGCTAGCGCGCCGACGATGTGGACGCCGAGCACGCGGTCGGTCCTGGCGTCGGCCAGCACCTTGACGAAACCGTCGGCGTCGGCGTTGCAGCGCGCCCGGCTGTTGGCGGTGAAGGGAAACTTGCCGGCCTTGTATTCGATGCCGGCTTCCTTGAGTTGTTCCTCGGTCTGGCCGACGGCAGCGGCCTCGGGCCATGTATAGACGATGCCCGGGATCGATCCGTAATCGACGTGTCCGGCCTGCCCGGCCATGATCTCGACGCAGGCGATGCCCTCTTCCTCGGCCTTGTGGGCGAGCATGGCGCCGCCGATGACGTCGCCGATGGCGAAGACGCCGGCGACGTTGGTCTGAAAGTCCTCGTCCACCTTGACGAAGCCGCGCTCGTCCACCTGGACGCCGGCCTTGTCCAGGTCGAGGCTCGTCGTAAAGGGCCGGCGGCCAGTGGAGACCAGCACGGTTTCCGTCTTCAGGGTCTCCTTCTTGCCGCCGCCGACCGGCTCCACGGTGAGGCTGACGCCAGCCTTTCCCGCCTTGGCGCCGGTCACCTTGGTTGACAACTTGAAGTCCAGGCCCTGCTTCTTGAGGATGCGCTGCATCTGCTTTGACACCTCGCCATCCATGCCCGGCAGGATGCGGTCGAGGAACTCGATCACGGTGACCTGGGCGCCCAGGCGCCGCCACACCGAGCTCATCTCGAGGCCGATGTAGCCGCCGCCGATGACCACCATTGTCTTCGGCACTTTGTTCAGGGCCAGGGCGCCGGTGGAGGTGACGATCCGTTTCTCGTCGACCTTGACGCCGGGGATGGGCGTCGTTTCGGAGCCCGTGGCGATAAGGATGTTCTCGGTCTTGAGCTTTTCCTTCTTCTTGCCCTTGAGGGGGGTCACCGTGACCGTGTCGGCGGCGCTGACGACGCCGGTGCCCTGCACGTAGGTGACCTTGTTCTTCTTAAGCAGGAACTCGACGCCTTTGGTGAGGTCGTCGACCACCTGGTCCTTGCGCTTCAGCATGACGCCTAAGTCGAGGGACACCTTTCCTGTCTTCACCCCGTGGGCGGCCATGTGGTTGGCCGCTTCCTCGAAGTGGTGGGAGGATTGCAGGAGCGCCTTGGACGGGATGCACCCGACGTTGAGGCAGGTGCCGCCAAGCGAACCGCGGTTCTCCACGCAGGCCACGTTCATTCCCAACTGGGCGGCGCGGATGGCGGCCACGTAGCCGCCCGGGCCGCCACCGATGACGACCAGATCGAAGGTGTTGTCAGGCATTCGCTATCTCCTTGGGTTGCGGTATTCCATGCCGTCTCCCATTCACGTAGCAAACATGATGCGGCTCGGGTCCTCGATGCACTCCTTGACGCGGACTAGGAAGGTGACCGCCTCGCGGCCGTCGACGACGCGATGGTCGTACGAAAGCGCCAGGTACATCATGGGCCGAGCCTCGATGGAGCCGTCGTCCATTACCATGGGGCGCTGCTGGATCTTGTGCATGCCGAGGATGCCGGACTGTGGCGCATTGAGGATGGGCGTCGAGTTGAGCGAACCGAAGATACCGCCGTTGGTGATGGTGAAGGTGCCGCCCTGCATCTCGTCCAGGGTCAGCTTGCCGTCACGGGCGCGGCGCCCGAAGTCGCCGATCGCCGTCTCGATCTCGGCAAAGCCGAGGGTGTCGGCGTCGCGCAGGACGGGCACCACCAGACCTTGCGGCGTGCCCACGGCGACGCCGATGTCGTAGTGGTTCTTGTAGACGATATCGTCGCCGTCGATCTCGGCGTTGACCGCCGGGATCTCCCCGAGCGCCACTACTAAGGCCTTGACGAAGAACGACATGAAGCCGAGGCGCACGCCGTGCTTCTTCTGGAAGGTCTCGCGGTATTGCTGTCGCGCCGCCATCACGGCGCCCATGTCGGCCTCGTTGAAGGTGGTCAGCATGGCCGCCGTGTCCTGGGCTATCTTCAATCGGGCGGCAATGGCGCGGCGCAGGCGCGTCATGGGCACGCGCTCCTCCCTGGGACCGGTCGGGGGCGCCGGGTATTGGGCACCCGCCGCGGCGGGTGCCGCGGGTGCAACAGATGCGACCGGAGCCGGTGCCGAGGCGGCGACGCTCTTCTCGATGAAGGAAAGTACGTCGGCCTTGACCAGTCGACCGCCCCTCCCGCTGGCGGAGATGGCGGCGGCATCGAGATTGTGTTCGGCGATCAGCTTGCGCACGGCGGGCGACAGTGCGGCGGCCGCCGGAGCTGGGGCCGCCGCCGGAGCCGCTACCGTAGGTTCAGGTGCCGGGGAGGGCTCGGGCTCGGCGGCGGGTGCCGGCTTGACGGCGGGGGCGCCTTCGCCCTCGGCGATGACGCCAAGCAGCGCGCCTACCTCTACCTCGCTGCCCTCGGGCGCGGCGATCTCGGTGAGGCTGCCGGCGGTCGGGGCATTGACCTCGAGTGTCACCTTGTCGGTTTCCAGCTCGAGGAGAGGCTCGTCTGCGGCCACGGCGTCGCCGACCGCCTTGAACCACTTAGCGACCGTCGCTTCGGTAACCGATTCACCAAGGGTGGGGACTCTGATTTCAGTTGCCATGATTCCCTCTTTTCAAACTGCTGCGGCCCGGCGCCGGTCAGGCGGGCACCGGCCGGAAGGGTTGCGGTAGCGCTGCCGCGTCCACGGTCAGGGCCTCCTTGACGAGCCGCGTCTGCTCTACCTGGTGCATCTTGCCGACACCGGTCGCCGGCGAGGCCGAGGCCTTGCGGCCGACGTAGAGCGGATGCGCCGCCTTTTTATGGCCGAGGTATCGGAGGATGTACACCAGACGCGGCTCAACATGGGTCCAGGCGCCCATGTTGGCCGGCTCTTCCTGGCACCACACCACCTCGGCGTTGGGATAGCGCGAAATCTGCTGGGATACCGACATGCGCGGCCACGGATACAACTGCTCGACGCGCACGATGGCCACGTCCTTGATGCCCGCTTCCCGGCGCGCCGCTAGCAGGTCGTAGTAGACCTTGCCCGAGCACAGGACAATGCGGCGCACCTTCTTGTCGAGCCCAAGCCGGTCGATCTCGGGGATGATGCGGCGGAACTTGGTGTCGGGGCCCATTTCGGCCAGTTTTGAGGTTACCAGCTTGTGGCGCAGCAGCGACTTGGGCGACATGACGATGAGGGGCTTGCGGAAATTGCGGCGTGTCTGGCGGCGCAGGGCGTGAAAGTAATTGGCTGGGGTGGTCAGGTTCACGACCTGCATGTTGTTCTCGGCGCACAGTTGCAGGTAGCGCTCGAGGCGCGCCGAGGAGTGCTCCGGCCCCTGCCCCTCGAAGCCGTGGGGCAGCAGCATGACCAGCCCCGACAGGCGCAGCCACTTGGATTCGCCCGACGAGATGAACTGATCGATGATCACCTGGGCGGTGTTGGCGAAGTCGCCAAACTGGCCTTCCCAAAGCACCAGGGTATTGGGCTCGGCAAGGGTGTAGCCATACTCGAACCCGAGAACCGCGAACTCGGAAAGCGGACTGTCCATGACCTCGAAGGCCGCCTGCTTGCCGGGGCGGATTTCGCTCAAGGGGAAGTAGCGCTCCTCGTTTTCTTGGTCGATGAGCACGCAATGGCGATGCGAGAACGTGCCACGTCCGCAGTCCTGCCCTGACAGGCGCACCATCGTGCCCTCGAGCAAAAGGGAGCCGAAGGCCAGGGCCTCCGCCGTCCCCCAGTCGATGCCCTTACCCGTTTCGATGGTCTTGCGCTTGGCCTCGAGCTGGCGCAAGATTTTGCGGTGCACGTTGAAGTTGGGCGGCGGTGCGGTGATGGCGAGGCCCACTTCCTTCAGCGTCTCCATCGGCGCCACGGTGTCGTCGTCGTGCAGTTCCTCGATGTCGGAGAACCTGACCAGCCCCTGCCACACCCCTTCCAGCCAGTCGGCGCGGTTGGGTTTGTAGCTCGAGGCCGCCTCGAAATCCTTCTCCAGCCTGGCCTGGAAATCGCTGACCTCCGTCTTGGCTTGTTCGGCGGTAAACACCCCTTCGTCGATCAACCGGTCGGCATAAATTTCGCGGGTGCGCGGGTGCTTGGCGATAGCGCGGTACATGATGGGCTGGGTGAAGGACGGCTCGTCGCCCTCGTTATGGCCGTGGCGGCGGTAACAAAACATGTCGATGACCACGTCGCGCTTGAACTCTTGGCGGAATTCGGTGGCGATGCGGGCGACGTGGACGACGGCCTCTGGGTCGTCGCCGTTGACGTGGAAGATGGGCGCCTGGATGCTCTTGGCAGTGTCCGAAGGATAGGGCGAGGAGCGTGACTTCGACGGCGCCGTGGTGAAGCCGATCTGGTTGTTGACGATGAAATGGACCGTGCCGCCGGTGCGATAGCCTCTGAGCTGGCTGAGGTCGAGGCTCTCGGGGACGATACCCTGGCCGGCGAAGGCGGCGTCTCCGTGCATGAGCAACCCCATCACCTGCTCGCGCGCCTCGTCGCCACGCTGCGCCTGCTTGGCGCGCACCTTGCCGAGCACCACCGGGTTGACCGCCTCCAGGTGCGACGGGTTGGCGGTCAGCGAGAGATGCACCTGGTTGCCGTCGAAGACACGGTCGGCCGAGGTGCCCAGGTGATATTTCACGTCGCCCGAACCCTCCACGTCGTCGGGATTGGAGGCAACCCCCTGGAATTCGGAGAACATGGCGATGTGCGGCTTGAGCATGATGCTGGCTAGCACGTTGAGGCGGCCCCGGTGCGGCATGCCGATCACCACCTCCTTGATGCCGAGCTGTGAGCCCCGCTTGATGATCTGCTCGAGGGCTGGGATCATGCTTTCCCCGCCGTCCAGACCGAAGCGCTTGGTGCCCGGATACTTGACGTGGAGGAAGCTCTCGAAGCCCTCGGCCTCGATCAGGCGCTCGTAGATGGCGCGCTTGCCCTTCAGGGTGAACTGGGTCTGGTTGCGGATGCCCTCGACGCGACGTTGGATCCAGGCCTTTTCCTCGGGCTCCATGATGTGCATGAACTCGACGCCAATCGACCCGCAGTAGGTTTCCCGCAGCACCTGGAGGATTTCGCGGAGTGTCGCCACTTCCAGCCCCAGCACGTGGTCGATGAAGATGGGACGGTCCATATCGGCTTCCGTGAAGCCGTAAGTCTTGGGGGCGAGCTCCGGGTGGTGGGTATTGCCCTCGAGCCCTAGGGGATCGAAGCGGGCGATGAGGTGGCCGCGCACCCGGTAGGAACGGATCAGCATCAGGGCGCGAATGGAATCCTGGGTTGCCGAGCGCACCTGGCCGGCGCCCTCCAGACCGGCCAAGCCTCTGGCGAAGCCCGCCGCCGGGGCCCCATCGATCATGGGCGCCGCGGCGCCGTCGTACTCGCCATTGCCGCCTTCGCGGCCGATTACACCGCTCTCGGACCGCGACCAACTGGCGCCGCGCAACTCTTCGAGAACGGCGCGGCCGTCTTCCTGCAACTCGGAAAAGAACGCCACCCAGCTCGGGTCCACCGAGTTGGGGTTTTCCAGGAAACGCGAATACAGCTCGGTGATGTAGGTGGCGTTGGTGCTGTTCAGAAAGCTATCTAACGTCGTCGTCATCTTATGCGTGCCGGGCGCGGTTGTTGGCCGCGCCCTTCCTCTTGCGGCCGTCCTCTATCCTTTTATGGCGTTCAACATGGTCTTGCCGATGGCGGCTGGCGATTCGGTGACGTGGATGTCGGCGCTCTTCAAGGCTTCTATCTTGTCGCCGGCGCCGCCCTTGCCGCCCGAGATGATGGCCCCGGCGTGTCCCATACGGCGGCCGGGAGGCGCCGTCAGGCCGGCGATGAAGCCGACCACCGGTTTCTTGGTCTGGGAGCCCGTGATGAACCGGGCGGCGTCCTCTTCCGCCGAGCCCCCGATCTCTCCGATCATGACGATGGCCTCGGTCTCGGGGTCGGCGACGAACAACTCCAGGCAGTCGACGAAGTTTGTCCCGTTGACGGAGTCGCCGCCGATGCCGATACACGTCGTCTGGCCGAGGCCGACGGCCGTGGTCTGGGCTACCGCCTCGTAGGTGAGGGTGCCTGAGCGCGACACAATGCCAACTTTGCCGCGCTCGTGAATGTGGCCGGGCATGATGCCGATCTTACATTCGCCGGGCGTGATGACGCCCGGGCAATTGGGCCCGACGAGCTGCGTCTCCGAGCCCGATAGCGCCCGCTTGACGCGCACCATGTCGACTACGGGGATGCCCTCGGTGATACACACCACCAGTTCCAGCCCGGCGTCGATGCCTTCCAGGATGGCGTCGGCGGCGAACGGCGGCGGCACGTAGATGACGCTGGCGTTGGCCCCGGTCTCCTCGACGGCCTTGTCCACCGTGTCGAAGACAGGAAGGTCTAGGTGCTTGGTACCGCCCTTGCCCGGCGTCACCCCGCCCACCATCTTGGTGCCGTAGGCGATGGCCTGTTCCGAATGGAAGGTGCCCTGGGCGCCAGTGAAGCCCTGGCAAATGACCTTGGTGTCAGCGTTGACGAGTACGGCCATCACTGAGCCTCCTTCACGGCCTTGACGACCTTTTCGGCGGCGTCTCCGAGGTCGTTGGCGGGGACGATGGCCAGCCCCGACTTCTCCATGATCTCTTTGCCGAGGTCCACGTTGGTGCCCTCCAGCCGCACCACCAGCGGCACGCTCAGGCTGACCTCTTTGGCGGCGGCGACGACACCCTCGGCGATGACGTCGCAGCGCATGATGCCACCGAAGATGTTGACCAGAATCCCTTCCACGTTGGGGTCCGACAGAATCAGCTTGAAGGCTGTGGTCACCCGCTCCTTGGTGGCGCCGCCGCCGACGTCGAGGAAGTTCGCGGGCTCGCCGCCGTACAGCTTGATGATGTCCATTGTGGCCATGGCCAGGCCGGCGCCGTTGACCATGCAGCCGATGCTGCCGTCCAGCTTGATGTAGTTGAGGTCGTGGCGCGCCGCCTCCAGCTCGGCGGGGTCCTCCTCGTCCTCGTCGCGCAGCTCGGTGATTTCCTTGTGGCGGAAGAGCGCGTTGTCGTCGAAGTTCATCTTGGCGTCGAGGGCCATGATGTCGCCGGCTCCGGTAACCACCAGGGGGTTGATCTCGACGATGCTGCAATCGAGTTCGGTGAAGGCGTTGTATATGGCGCTCACAGACTTCACGGCGGCGCCCACCTGCCTGCCCTCAAGGCCGAGGCCGAAGGCCAGCTTGCGGGCGTGATATCCCTGCATGCCGATGGCCGGGTCGATGGCCACCATGATGATTCTTTCGGGCGTCTTAGCCGCCACCTCCTCGATGTCCATGCCGCCTTCGGTCGACGCCATGACGGTAATGCGCGAGGTGCCGCGGTCGACCAGTATGCCGAGGTAGAGCTCGCGCGCGATGTCGCAGCCTTCCTCGATGTAGACGCGCTTGACCTCCTTGCCAGCGGGCCCGGTTTGGTGGGTGACCAGGGTCATGCCCAGCATCCTGTCGGCCGCCTGGCGCGCCTCGTCGATGGACTTCACCACCTTCACGCCGCCACCCTTGCCGCGGCCGCCGGCGTGGATCTGCGCCTTCACCACCCACACCGGGCCGCCCAGCTCCTTGGCCACGGCCCCGGCTTCGGGCACCGTGTAGACGACGCCGCCCCGCGGCACGGCGACGCCGTAGCTGGCGAGAAGTTCCTTGGCTTGATATTCATGGATGTTCATCTTTTTGCCCCCCGCTTCAATGGTCTGGGCATTTCAGTGGTTCGGGCACTCGGTGCGCCGCCGCGCCGCTTAGCGCCGCCTCTTCCGCCGCGCCAGCGCCTTGCGTGCCACTGATTTCTTGGCCGTTGTTTTCTTGGCGCTGGCCTTGCGGACGGGTGCTGCCTTCTTGCGGGTCTTGGTGTCCTTCAACCGTTTGATGACGGTGATCAGCGAGCGCACGGCCCGCACCGACTTCTTGAACGCCGCCTTCTCGGCGCTTTCGAGCTTAATCTCGATAACCCGCTCGACGCCCTTGGCGCCGATGATGCAGGGGACGCCGACGTAAAGCCCATTCACTCCGTATTCGCCGCGCAGGTAGGCGGCGCACGGCAACACCCGCTTCTTGTCCTTGAGATAAGACTCCGCCATCTGGATGGCGGCGCTGGCCGGCGCGTAGAAGGCGGAGCCGGTCTTCAGCAAGCTGACGATCTCGGCGCCGCCGTCGCGGGTGCGCTGGACGATCTCGTCTAGGCGCTTGCCCGACAACCATTTCATTTTTACCAAGTCGGGGAGCGGGATGCCGGCCACCGTCGAATAGCGCACCAAGGGTACCATGGTGTCGCCGTGGCCGCCGAGGACGAAGGCGGTGACGTCCTCCACCGAGACTTTCAGCTCGTCGGCCAAGAAATAGCGGAAGCGGGCCGAATCGAGTACCCCGGCCATGCCCACTACCCGATTGTGGGGCAGGCCCGAGGCCTCGCGCAGCGCCCACACCATGGCATCCAGCGGATTGGTGACGCAGATCACGAAGGCGCCCGGCGCATATTGCTTGATGCCGGCGCCGACGGCGCCCATGACCTTGGTGTTGATGCCGAGCAGGTCGTCGCGGCTCATGCCCGGCTTGCGCGGCACGCCGGCAGTGACGATGACGACGTCGGCACCCTTGATGCTGGCGTAGCCCGTGGCGCCTCGAAGGCGCGTGTCGAAGTCCTCGATCGGCGAGGATTCTGCGATGTCCAGGCTCTTCCCCTTGGGGATGCCACCGACGATGTCGAACAGGACGACATCGCCCAGTTCCTTGAGGCCGACCAGATGGGCCAGCGTGCCGCCGATGTTGCCGGCGCCGATGAGCGCGATCTTGTTCCGTGACATTGCTAATATCCCCCGCGCGGGTGTCTTGCCGTGGTAACATCGCGCCGGTGCGCCCGGCGCGCCCGGCAACTTTCCATGCCATATGGCCCGGTACGATCGCCGTTGTTAACGCGATTCAGGCGCAAGGGCAAGGATAACGACCCCGCCGCTGGCCTGCCGCAATCCCGCTAACTAACCGTTATCCAATAGAATTTTGGTGTCCGGGCGGTCATTACAACCCTTGGTCAGCGAATGTGCTCGGCCGCCATGTAGGCCTCGGATTGCATCTCGTTGAGGCGCGAGACCGTGCGCCCGAACTCGAACGCCCCGGTGCCCTCGGTGTATATCTCCTCGGGCGCGGTGTCGGCCGAGCAGATCAGGTTCACCTTGTGCTCGTAGAGGGCGTCGATGAGGATGACGAAGCGCTTGGCCTCGTTGTGGTGGTTGGATCCGAGCCGCGGAATGCTGGAAAGCACAAGGGTGTGGAAGCGCTTGGCGACGGCCAGATAATCGGCGGTGCCTAGGGGCTGGCCGCACAGATCGACGAAGTCGGCGAAGGCCACCCCCTCGGCGGCCCGGGGGATATGGACCTCGCGGCCGGCGATGGTGAGCCGCTTGGGCGTCGGGCTGGCGCCGAGGATGAGGCGCGCGAAGTATTTCTCCAAATCGGCGTCGGTTTCCGGCCCCGCCGGAACGCGATAGGTATCGATCAGGCGCATGGCGGCCAGCCGGTGGTCGGCGCCACCGTCAAGCTCGAGGACATCGAGCTTTTGCTCGATAAGCTCGATAAAGGGCAGGAAGCGATCGCGCTGCAGACCACCCTTGTAGAGGTCCTGCGGCGGGCGGTTGGAGGTGGTCACGACGACGACCCCGGCATCGAACAGCGCCTCGAACAGCCGCCCCAGGATCATGGCGTCGGCGATGTCGGAGACGTGGAACTCGTCGAAGGACAGCAGCCGTGCCTTGTCGGTGATGACGCGGGCCAGGGCGACCAGGGGGTCGGCGGACTCGGGGGCCTCGCCCGCCTTCACCGCTTGACGGAAGTTGTAGATGCGCTCGTGCACCTCGAGCATGAAAGCGTGGAAGTGGACGTGTTTGCGTTCCTCGATCGGCGCCCGAGAAAAAAAGAGGTCCATGAGCATGGACTTGCCGCGCCCGACGCCGCCGTAGATGTAGAGCCCGCGAGGCGGTTCCGTGCGCCCGGCGGCCAGCCCGAGGCGGGCCATCCATCCTTTCTTGCCGGCGTGGGGCGCGTAGTCGACGAGTTCCGTGTGCAGGTCCTGCAGCTTGCCGACGGCGCGTTCTTGCGCCGCGTCGGGCCGAATTTCGCCGCCCTCGAGTAGCGCCTGGTAAGCGTCGAGGGGGCCGCCGGCGAGAGGAGAGCTGGATGTCGTCATGAGCATTCCGCTTGTTAGCGCCCACCGGAGACGGGGACGGTGACGCCGGTGACGTAGGAAGCGGCTTCCGACATCAGCCACAGCACGGTCTCGGCGACCTCCTCGGGGCTGCCGCCGCGCTTCATGGGAACGTTAGGGGCCAACTTCTCCAAGCGGTCGGGGAAGCCGGCGGCGTGGATGTCGGTGTCGATCAGGCCCGGGCTGACGGCGTTGACCCGGATGCCCTCGTCGGCGACCTCGCGCGCCAAGCCGATGGTGAGGGTGTCCACCGCCCCCTTGGAGGCCCCGTAATGGACCCATTCGCCGGCGCCGCCGATGCGCGAGGCCATGGAGGAAACGTTAACAATGGCGCCGCCCGTACCGCCCTTCTTGGTGGACATGCGGCGCACCGCCTCGGCGCGTTCGGCCAGCATGCGGTGGAGGTTCACGGTATCTTCCCCGTCGCGTCGGCGGCATTTTAGCAGGGGAAATCGTCACGAATAAGCCCTTTGCTCAACGGGCGGCAGAGGCGCATTATCATCCCCGGAAGGCAGGGACATGACGGAGTTCGCTCTTGGCGGCGAATTCGCCGTCCGATTGGCGTTTTTCTTCGGCGTACTGGCGGCGATGGCGGCGTGGGAGGTGGTGGCACCGCGGCGCGCACTTTCCCAACCGGAGGCGGTGCGCTGGTATGCCAACCTCGGCATCGTCGCCCTCAACGTGCTTGTGCTGCGCGCCGTGCTGCCCTTGGCGCCGCTTGCCGTCGCCGGACCCGCCGCCGAACGCGGCTGGGGCGTCCTCAATCTTGTGGAGGTGCCAGCCTGGCTCGCCGTCGTCCTGGCGCTCGTCGTGCTGGATTTTGCCATCTACCTGCAGCACGTCCTGTTCCACGCGGTTCCGGTGCTGTGGCGGCTGCATCGCATGCACCACGCCGATCTCGATTTCGACGTCAGTTCCGGGTTGCGCTTTCACACCGTCGAGACCCTGTTGTCGGCCCTGATCAAGATGGCGGTGGTGGTGGTGGTGGGCGCGCCGGCGCTGGCCGTGCTTGCCTTCGAGGTGGTGCTCAACGCCACCTCCATGTTCAACCACGGCAACGTGCGCCTGCCCGCCGCGTTCGACGGCGCGCTGCGCTGGCTGGTGGTGACGCCGGACATGCACCGCGTCCACCATTCCATCGCCGCCGAGGAGGCCAACTCCAACTTCGGCTTCTGTCTGCCGTGGTGGGAGCGGCTGATGGGCACCTACCGCGCCCAGCCGGCGGCCGGCCACCAGGGGATGACCATCGGCATCGAGATGTTCCGCGACCCCGGCGCGCTCCATCTGCACCGGATGCTGGTCCAGCCCTTTCTGGGGGGCGCCGGGTCCTACCCCACCAACCGGACCTCCGGCCCACCGGCAACGTGAGCCGGCCGCACGACAAAGTGCTGGTGCCGGACCACCACTACCAGGAGGAGAGATATGGACGAAGAAGTCTTCAACATGCAGATTCGCAAGTCCCTCAAGCACGTCGGCGTCACCTCGCAGCGCGGGATCGAACATACCGTACGAGACGCCCTCGCCGACGGCCGCCTCGAGGGCGGCGAGACGGTGAAGGCGCGCGTCGTACTGAGCATCGAGTCCCCGGGCATCTCGCACGCCATCGACGGCGACATCGATCTGGTTTGATGAAGGCGGGTGAGCTGGCGTCTAGTGCCGTTGCGCTTGGCTGATCTTGATCTCGGCGATGGCCTTGCCCGGGTTGAGGCTCTTGGGACACGTGCTGGTGCAGTTCATGATGGTGTGGCAGCGGTAGAGCTTGAACGGGTCCTCCAGGTCGTCGAGCCGCTCGCCCGCGTGCTCGTCGCGGGTATCGGCGATCCAGCGGTAGGCCTGGAGCAGCACCGCCGGGCCCAGGTAGCGATCGCCGTTCCACCAGTAGCTGGGACAACTGGTCTGGCAGCAGAAGCACAGCACGCACTCCCACAGGCCGTCGAGCTTGGCGCGTTCCTCCTGGCTTTGTAGGCGCTCCGTGGTGGGCGGCGGCGTGTCGGCCTTTAGCCACGGCTCGATGGATGTGTACTGGGCATAGGGCACCGAGAGGTCGGTGACCAAGTCCTTGATCACCGGCATGTGGGGCAGGGGATAGATCTTGACGTCGCCCTTGATCTCGTCGAGGGGCTTGATGCAGGCCAAGGTGTTTGTGCCGTCGATGTTGAAGGCGCATGAGCCGCACACCCCCTCGCGGCACGAGCGGCGGAAGGTGAGGGTGGTGTCGATCTCGTTCTTGATCTTGATCATGGCGTCGAGCACCATGGGCCCGCACGTGTCCATGTCGACCTCGAAGCTGTCGAGCCGCGGGTTGCCACCGTCGTCGGGGTCATAGCGGTACACCTTGAACACGCGGACGTTTTTGGCGCCGGGGGGGGCCTTGTGGGCCTTGCCCTCGACCACCTTGGAATTGGCGGGAAGCGCGAATTCAACCATCGACGCTCGTTCCTCCGCTCAGTAAATCCGTTCCTCGGGCTCGATGTATTCGACGTCGTCGGTCAGCGTGTAGGTATGCACCGGGCGGTAGGCTAGCCGCACGCCGCCCCCGTCCTCGATCCATGCCAGCGTGTGTTTCATCCAGTTCACGTCGTCGCGTGCCGCGAAGTCCTCGCGCGCATGCGCGCCGCGGCTTTCCTTGCGCGCCTCGGCCGAGACCATAGAGGTCACCGAGTTGACCATCAGGTTCTCGAGCTCCAGCGCCTCGACCAAATCCGAGTTCCAGATCATCGAGCGGTCGTCGACGCGGATGTCGGCCAGCGAGGCGGCGCATTGCGCAATCAGCCGGCAGCCCTCCTCGAGGACTTCCTGGGTACGGAACACGGCGGCGTTGTTCTGCATGACGCGCTGCATGTCGAGGCGGATCTCGCTGGCCCTCCGCGACCCCGAGGCGTGGCGCAACCGGTCGAGGCGCGACAGCGCCAAGTCGCAGGCGTCCTCCGCCAGACGCTTGTGGTCGGCCCCCGCCTCGACGATTTCGCGGGCGCGCTTGGCGGCGGCCCGTCCGAAGACGATGAGATCCAGGAGGGAGTTGGTGCCGAGCCGATTGGCCCCGTGCACCGACACGCTGGCCGCCTCGCCGATTGCCATCAGCCCGGGGGCGACGGCGTCCGCATAGACGGTGGGACGCAGCACCTCGGCGTGGATGTTGGTGGGGATGCCGCCCATGTTGTAGTGGACGGTAGGAAGCACCGGGATCGGTTCCTTGCTGGCGTCCACGCCGGCGAAGATCTTCGAGGTTTCCGTGATGCCGGGCAAGCGCTCCTGCAGGACCTCGATGCCGAGGTGCTCCAAGTGCAGAAGGATGTGATCCTTGTCCTTGCCGACGCCCCGTCCCTCGCGGATTTCGATGGTCATGCAGCGGCTGACCACGTCGCGCGAGGCGAGATCCTTGGACGTCGGCGCGTAGCGCTCCATGAAGCGCTCTCCCTCCGAGTTGGTGAGATAGCCGCCTTCGCCGCGGGCGCCCTCGGTGATCAGCATGCCGGCACCATAAACACCGGTCGGATGGAACTGGATGAACTCCATGTCCTGGAGCGGCAGACCGGCGCGCGCCACCATGGCGTTGCCGTCACCTGTGCACGTGTGGGCCGAAGTGCACGAGAAATAGGAACGTCCGTAGCCGCCCGTCGCCAGAACCGTCATGTGGGCGCGGAACAGGTGGATCGAGCCGTCGTCGAGGTTCCACGCGACGATGCCAGCGCAGGCGCCGTCGGCGTCCATGATCAGGTCGATGACCACGTACTCGACGAAGAACTCCGCCTCGTGCTTGAGCGACTGCTGGTAAAGAGTATGTACGATGGCGTGGCCGGTGCGGTCGGCCGCCGAACAAGCGCGCGCCATCGGCGCGTGGTCACCGGCCCGCGTATGGCCGCCGAAGGGGCGCTGATAGAGCTTGCCATCCGGCGTCCGCGAAAAGGGTACGCCGAAGTGCTCGAGCTCGATCACCGAGGGGATGGCCTCCCGGCACAGGTATTCGATGGCGTCCTGATCGCCCAGCCAGTCCGACCCCTTGACCGTGTCGTACATGTGCCAGCGCCAGTCGTCGTGGTCCATGTTGCCGAGCGCCGCCGAGATGCCGCCCTGGGCCGCCACCGTGTGGCTGCGGGTGGGGAAGACCTTAGTGACGCATGCCGTCTTGAGGCCCGCCGTGGTCATGCCCAGCGCGGCGCGTAGGCCGGCGCCGCCGGCGCCGACGACGACCACGTCATAGTGGTGCTCAGTAATGGGATAGGTTTCCGGCATTCCCGGTCATCCTCCGAACGACACCCTAAGAGTGGCGAGCACGCACGACGCCCCGAAAAGGGCGGCGACGAACTTTACGGCGACGAGGCTGGCCACCTTCGCCTTTTCGCCGTGGACGTAATCCTCGATCACTTCATGCACGCCGAGCTGGGCATGATGAAACAGGGCGATGACGAAGAGCACCATGAGCAGCGCGTTGCCGTGCGCGCCGAGCCACGTCGTGAAGGCGGCGAGGTCGGCGCCGACCAGGGAGATGGCCGAGACCACGAACCACAGGCAAAGCGGCACCAAGGCCACGCCGGTGATACGCTGGGCCCACCACTGGGCAGCCCCCTCTTTGGCGGAGCCCAGGCCGCGCACCTGGCCAAGATCCGAGCGCATCTCCATCACGCCCCTCCGGCCACCGCGTAGGCGGCGATCCAGGCGATGAGAGTGAGCGCCACCGTGGTGGCGATGACGAGCCAGCCGGTGGCCTTGAGGGTGCGCATTTCAAAACCCCAGCCGGTGTCCCACGCCAGATGGCGGATGCCGTTCAGCAGGTGGTAGAAGAGCGCGAAGGTCAATCCGAAGAGGACCAGCCTTCCCAACCAGGAAGCCAGGAAATCCTGGGCGCGGGCGAAGGTTTCGGGCCCGTAGGCGGCCGACGTCAGCCAATATCCGAGAAGCAGGGCGCCGGCGGCCAGCGCCATCCCGGTCAGCCGGTGAAAAATCGACAGGATGGATGTTATCTGCGGCCGGTAAACCTGGAGATGGGGGGAGAGGGGGCGGTTGCCAGCTTTCATGCCCTGAACCTTAGAAGCGACCGGCACAGGCGCGCCGTCCGCGCCGTCCACGCCGTCCACGCTGTCCCGATTTGCGCCCACCCCATTTAAACGCTCCAATGAGTTGTGTCAATGTCCGCCCCTTGGCGCCGCATGGGCAGCTTCCCACGGGCAAGTTGATTAGAAATTTCTAATGGAAGGAAAAAGATTATTCGTATAAGGCGTTGAAGTCACCAAACATTGAAATTATTGTTTATAAGTATGTGAATAACTTGTGGACAAATTGTGTAAATATAGAAATGTTATACACAGAAAACTAAATAAATGTGAAAACATCTTATTGAAAGCACTCTTATTACTACTCACTATATCAAGTGTACGCAGAAGCGTTGAAGTGGCGGTTTTCGGTGCGGTTCGGGTAGGCTCTTCGGGGGTTGCCTCCGTCGCCGGAACTCGCCGCCCCAAAGCCAAACCAGCGCCGCGCGCGCCGGCAAGGCCGAGGGCGGACGGTGGGGGAAGCGGGCCGGGGCTTCGGCCCCGGAAAGCGGAACCGGTCGTCGGCGAAGGCCTCGTTTCCCGTGCGAGGCGGTCTTTGTTGCGGATCGGGCCATGTTCCTTTATGGGACCGGCCGGGTTTCGTGAAACGGCGGTACGAAGGGGTGGTCGTGGTTGTCCCGGAGTGGCCGTCGCGGGGTTGGAAGACCGGGTTTCTCGCGGACCTATGGTCTTCGATCCGGGGGCTTCGGCTCCGGGAGGCCGTCCGCCATTCAAGGCCTTACGCCATCCATGGTGCGGCGACGAAGGGTTCTGGAGACGGGACTTTTCGGAGGCGTACCGGGGCCGCTCTCGTCCGTGGTTGTTCTCTGTCCAGAGCACGTCCCCGGAGAGGGTGGTCAGATCGAGAATGGCGCTTCGCCGTGCGCGGAGCTTGGCTGGCTCCATGAGGCGTCAGGAGCGCCGCTTCGGCGGTGCGTTATGCGGGCTTCCCAGGACCCGCATACCTGACGCCTCATTCCTTAACAGGCTCTCTTGGGTTGTTTCAACATCGCTGCGACTTGGGCTACATCTTGCGTCCAGCGTCGTTCCCTATGCCCCCCCCTTCGGTGGCGGCGATGGTCTCTGCCATGGCGACCAGGCGCTTGGCGGCGTTGACGTGCAGGTTCTCGATGAGCTTGCCGTCGACGAGAAGGACGCCCTGGCCCTCCTTTTCGGCCTCGGCGTGGGCGGCGATGATGCGCCGCGACCATTCGATTTCGTCGGCCGAAGGCGCGAACGCCTTGTTTGCCGCCTCGATCTGCTTGGGGTGAATGAGGGTCTTGCCGTCGAAACCAAACTCGGCGCCTTGCCCGCAGGCGTACTCGAAACCCCCGTCGTCCTTGAGGTCGAGGTACACGCCGTCGAGGATGGGCAGCTCCACGGCGCGCGCCGCTAGGATGCACAGGCCAAGCCCGGTAATCATCGGCAGGCGGTCGCGGGTGTGGGCGGCGTGTAGGTCGGCGGCGAGGTCGGAGGTGCCCATGACGAGGCCGCCGAGGCGCCCGCCGGCGGCGGCGATGTCCTCGGCGTGCAGCATGGCGAGCGGCGTCTCCATCATGCACCAGATAGACATCCCGGGCGGCGCCCCAGCGCCATCCATGACCTCTTCCGCTTGGTGGACGGTGTCGGCGTTCTCCACCTTGGGCAGGAGGACGGCGTCGACGGCAAAGCCGCAGGCGGCGGTCAGGTCGTCACGCCCCCATGGAGTGGCAAGCCCGTTGACGCGCACGATCAATTCCCGGTGGCCGTAGCCGCCGGCCTTCACCGCCGCACCGATCTGCTGGCGTGCCGCCTCCTTGGCGTCCGGGGCAACGGCGTCCTCCAAGTCGAGGATCAGGGCGTCGGCGCCAAGGCCCTTTCCTTTTTCGAGCGCCCGGGTGTTGGAGCCCGGCATGTAGAGCATGCTGCGGCGTGGCCGCGCGTCGTTGGTCATGGTGCCCCCCACTCTTACTCAGGCGAATATTATCAAGTGCGAATAAGTACAATCCGGAGGCCGCCTGTGGCAAGGTCGGGAACCGGGTAAACGTGAACGGGGCAGCAAGGCCGTGGCCATTCTCTCCATCCAGTCGTCGGTGGCCTACGGGCACGTCGGCAACGCCGTTGCGGTGTTTGCCCTGCAACGTCTCGGTTTCGAGGTGTGGCCGGTCAATACGGTCGCCTACTCCAACCACCCGGGATACGGGAACTGGCGGGGCCGCGTCGCCGACACGTCGGAGGTGGCGGCGCTCATCGAGGGCATCGCCGGACGCGGCGCGCTGGCGGGCTGCCAGGCAGTGCTCGGAGGTTATCTCGGTGCCGCCGAGACAGGACCGGTGGTTCTCGACGCCGCCGCCGCCGTCAAGGCGGCCAACGGCGACGCCCTTTACTGCTGCGATCCGGTCATCGGCGACGCCGCCGAGGGCGTCTACGTGGCCGACGGGGTGGCTGAGTTCATCAAGTCCGAGGCCGTCGGCCGCGCCGATATCCTGCTCCCCAATGCCTTCGAGCTCGAATACCTGACAGGGCGCGCCGTGGAGACGGTGGAGCACGCGCTGGCCGCCGCCCGGGTCCTCCTCGAGCGAGGGCCGCGCCTGGTCGTGGCGACGTCCCTGGTGTCTGGCGCCGGAAACACCGAAAATGCCGAAACCGTCGAGACCCTTGCCGTGTCGCCGTCCGAGGCCTGGCTGGTCGCCGTTCCCAGGCTGTCGAGCTCGGCCAAGGGGACGGGCGATCTGTTCACCGCCCTCTTCCTCGGCCATTACCTGCAATCGCGGCGCCCCGGCGACGCCCTGGGCGCCGCCGCCTCGGCGGTGTTCGCGGTGCTCGCCGAGACCAAGAAGGCGGGGCGCCGCGAGCTTGCCCTGGTGGCGGCGCAGGATGAGTTGGTCCGCCCGCGCCGCCGCTTCGAGGCGCTGAGACTGCGCTAGCTCGTCATCGGCGCGCCCGAGGATGGGCGGCGCGGTAGACCTCCATCAGGCGATCGGCATCGACTTCCGTGTAACGCTGGGTGGTGGACAGCGAGGCGTGGCCGAGCAACTCCTGGATGGTACGCAGGTCGCCGCCGCCGGCCAGCAGGTGGGTGGCGAAGCTGTGGCGCAAGCTGTGCGGCGTCGCCGATTCGGGCAGGCCGAGGTCGGCCCTGAGCAGGCGCATCTGGCGCTGCGCCACCCCGGCGTTGAGCCTGGCACCACGCACCCCCAGGAAAAGGGGGCCGCCGTCGCCGCCCGGGTGGGGACAGGCGTCAAGGTAGTCGGCGATGGCCTCGGCGACGGCGGGCAGTACCGGGACCAGGCGCTCCTTGCGGCCCTTGCCGCTCACCTTCATAGGCTCGCCGCTCGGCGCGTCTCGGCGGTTCAGGGCCAGGGCCTCGCCGATGCGCAACCCGCACCCGTAGAGAAGGGTGAACAGTGCCGTATCGCGCTTGGCGACCCAGGGCTCTTCGTCGAGAGCCCTGGGTCGCTCCACTACCTCTAGGGCGTCGGCCACGGCGAGCGGCCTGGGCAGCGAGCGCCCTACCTTCGGCGTGCGCACGGCGCCGACGGCGGCGTTGTGCACCAGGCCGGCGCGGTCGAGGAAGCGGAAATATCCGCGCACCACCGAAAGCGCCCGCGCCATCGACGGGCGCGCCAGGCCGGCCGCCCCGAGGCTGGCCAGATAGCCGCGGACGTCGGCCGGGTTCAAGGCCTCCAGGTCCTGCAGCCCAGGCGGAAAACCCAGGTGCGCCGAGAGGTAGCGGAAGAATCCGGCGAGGTCGCGACCATAGCCGTCAACCGTATGCGGCGAGGCGTGTCGCTCGTGGGCGAGCCAAGCCAGCCACTCTTCGATGGTCGAAAGGACGGCCGGCTCGGCCGCGTAATGGACCGGAAGCCGACCCGGGTCTGGCGCGGAGACCGCCGACATATGGTGTCCTTTTAGCTACATGAATGCTATATCTTGGGTATTACCCGCTTCGCAAGGAAATTGTCGGAAGTGCGGCGCGCTTCAGGCCGGCTCTTCCAGCAACTTGTGGAGGCAGGGCTCCAGAACGCTGGCCAGGAAGGCCACCAGATCGGAGCCCAATCCGGGGTGGAAGGCGGTGGCCTCGCGCGAGCCGAGAGCCAGCAAGCCGGGCGGCGTCATCTGGCCGGGGCCCAACCGGGCGAGGGCGGCGGAGCGCACTAATCCGGCACCGGCGCCGAAGACGGTTCCGTCGTCCAGCATGTCGTCCATGAGCACCGCGTTCCGGCCGGCGCCCAATAATTCATTCACGCCATTGCCGGGCAAGCGGCCGATATGGGGTGAGGTCAGTCCGGCCTGCGGCCACTGGCCCGGCTGGAAAGCCACCGTCGCCACGTCGACGTCGAGAATGAGGGGCAACTCCTCGCCGATCACCCGCAGCAACTCCCTGATGTTGCCAGACCTCAAGAGCGCCAGCGCCGCGGCCAGGGTGCGGGTCTGGCTCGACATGTTGGCGCGGCTGATCTCGATAAGATCGAGGGCGGTGTTGCGCAGGCTGTCGATTTCCCCGCGCAGGTGCTTGACGATGACCTGGTTCAGATCGACGACGGCGACGCCGTCCCACCGCGCCGAAGGTGTCAACTCCTCAAGAATATCGGGGTGTTTGGCGAAGAAGTCGGGATTGCGGCGCAGGTAGCCGGCGATGTCTTCCTCGGTGATGGCTTCCTGGGCTGGCGCCGGGCCAGACTCGGCGGTGAAGTCTTCCGGTTTTCCGTTCATTCTTTTTTTTATACTGGCCGTACGTGTTTATTGAAGCACCGTTGGCCGCCACGTAAACGTAATAGGCTAGAGTGTAGACCATGCCCTCCGCGCGCGCCAGTTCCCGTCACGGTGCCGGTAGCCGCGTCAGCGTCATGCTGCCGCTGCCGCTGGCCGGTGCCTACGACTACCGGGTGCCGGCCGGCCTCGATCTCGCCGACGGCGATTTTGTGCGCGTGCCGTTGGCAGCGCGCCAGGTAGCGGGTGTGGTGTGGGGCGCCGCCACCGGCGCCGTGGCACCGGAAAAGCTCAAGCAGGTCTCGGCGCGCCTGCCGGTTCCGCCGCTCAGCTCGGTGGCGCGGCGCTTCGTCGAGTGGGTTGGTGCCTACACGTGCTCGCCGCCGGGCGCCGTCCTCAAGATGGTGATGAGCGTGCCCGCCGCCCTCAATCCCCCGGCCCCGGTCGTGGCCTATGCGCTTGGCACCGCCGAAGTGCGCATGACCAAGGCGCGGCGGCGCGTCTTCGACGTGCTGGCCGAGGGACTGCCCTTGCCGGGGCCGGACCTGGCGCGCCTGGCCGCCGTCGGGCCGTCGGTGGTGCGCGGTTTGGCGGCGGCCGGCGCCCTCGTGCCGGTGCCGATGGCCACCTCTTCGCCTAGGGCGACGCCTGCTGCTTCCGCTTGGCGCCTCGACGCGCCGGCCCTTTCGGCCGGACAGGCGGCGGCGGCAGAGGAACTGGCGGCGCGGGTCGAGGGTGGCGGCTTTGCCGTCACCGTGCTCGACGGGGTGCCCGGCGCCGGCAAGACCGAGGTCTATTTTCACGCCCTCGCCCGCGCCTTGCAGGGCGGGCGCCAGGCCCTGGTGCTGCTGCCCGAGATCGCCCTTGGCGCCCAGTGGCTGTCGCGTTTCAGGGAGCGTTTCGGGATCGAGCCCGCGGTGTGGCATTCCGATCTGCCGGCGCGCCGGCGGCGCCTCACCTGGCGGGCCGTCGCCGAGGGCGCGGCGCGGGTTGTCGTCGGCGCTCGTTCGGCGTTGTTCCTGCCCTATCCGGATCTCGGATTGATCGTCGTCGACGAGGAACACGACGGCGCCTACAAACAGGAGGAAGGCGTCGTCTACGGGGCCCGCGACATGGCGGTGGCGCGCGCCCATCTCGGCGACGTGCCGGCGGTGCTGGTCTCGGCGACACCGTCCCTGGAGACCGTGGTCAACGTGCGGCGTGGACGCTACGCGGTCCTGCACCTGCCCGACCGCCACGCCGGGGCGACCCTGCCCCGGGTGCGGCTCGTCGACATGCGCGCCGAGCCGCCGGCGCAGTCCGCCTGGCTGTCGCCACCCCTGCTGGCGGACCTGCGCGAGACCCTGGACGGTGGCGAGCAGGCCATGCTCTTCCTCAACCGCAGGGGCTACGCGCCGCTCACCCTTTGCCGCGCCTGCGGCCACCGGCTGCAGTGCCCCCAATGCACCGCCTGGCTGGTCGAGCACCGGCGCGCCGGCCGCCTGTTGTGCCATCATTGCGGCCATTCGGTGGCGCTTCCCGGGTCGTGTCCGGCGTGCGAGGCGCAAGAAAGCCTCGCCGCCTGCGGTCCGGGTGTCGAGCGCATGGCCGAGGAAGTGGCGGAGGCCTTTCCCGGGGCGCGCCATGCCATCGCCGCCAGCGACACCGTCGGCGGACCCAAGGCCGCCGAGGACCTGGTGCGGCGCATCGAGGACCATGACGTCGATCTGATCATCGGCACCCAGATCCTGGCCAAGGGGTATCATTTTCCGATGCTGACTCTGGTCGGCGTCGTCGATGCGGATCTGGGTCTCGCCGGGGGCGACCTGCGCGCCGCCGAGCGCACCTTTCAGCTCCTCTACCAGGTGGCCGGGCGCGCCGGACGCGCCGAGCGCCCGGGCCGGGTGCTGGTGCAGACCTACATGCCCGAGCACCCGGTGATGCAGGCCCTGGCGTCGGGCCGGCGCGACCGCTTCGTGGAGGCCGAGGCGAAAGCCCGCGAGGAAGCCGGCATGCCGCCCTTCGGCCGTCTCGTGGCGCTCATCGTATCGGGGCGCGACGAAGCGGCGGTTGACGCCGCCGCCCGCCTGCTCGGCCGGACGGCGCCACGCGGCCCTGGCGTCGTCACCCTGGGACCGGCGCCGGCGCCCCTCGGCATGTTGCGCGGAATGCACCGCCGGCGCCTGTTGCTGAAGGCGGAAATGAACATCGGCGTGCAAGCCGTCGTGCGCCGGTGGCTGGCTCGGGCGCCCGTGCCGCGCCGCGTGCGCGTGCGCGTCGACGTCGATCCAAACAGCTTCCTCTGAGGTGCTTTCCAGCGCCGGGAGGAGACTCGGAAAGCGGCGGAATTCCGCCTTTTTTGGGGATAAATAATGACCCGGCGGCCGGCTTGCACGGCCCCAGGGAGTGTGCTAGACAACACGCGTTTTCCGGGCGCGGGCGGCCCCTGCGGCGGCGTGTCTTCGCGCCCGTCAACGTGCGCCCGGGCGCTCCTTGCATATCTTGGGGCGTATCTTGGGCATATCTTGGATATTGAAGTCGAGGACCCTCCCAGTTGCCATCCCAGACCACAGGCACCACCGGGCTCGCCGGCCGTTATGCGACGGCGCTTTTTCAGTTGGCGGAGGCGGATGCGTCGCTCGACAAAGTGGCGGACGACCTCAATAGCCTCGGCAACATGATCGAGGACAGCGATGACCTGCGCCGGCTTATCCGCTCGCCCGCGTTGTCGCGCGACGCGCAGGGGAATGCCATGGCGGCGGTCGCGGAACGCGCCGGACTGTGCGATCTGGTGCGGCGTTTCGTCGGCGTCTTGGCCTACAACCGCCGCCTGTTCGCCGTGCCCGATATGATTGCCGCGTACCTGGCGCTATGGGCGGCGCACCGCGGCGAGGAGACGGCGGAGGTGATTTCGGCCAGTCAACTCAGCGACAAGCAGGTGTCGGGCCTTGCGGCATCCTTGAAGAAGGCCATGGGCGTCGATGTCGCCGTCAACGCCAGGGTCGATCCGGGCCTGCTCGGGGGACTCGTCGTCCAGGTTGGCTCGCGCATGGTAGATTCCTCGCTCGCCACCAAGCTGCAATCGATGCGCCTCGCCATGAAGGGAACCGCGTAATGGATATACGGGCGGCGGAAATCTCCGCAATCCTGAAGGAACAGATCGCCAATTTCGGGACCGAGGCGGAGGTCGCGGAAGTCGGCCAGGTGCTATCGGTGGGCGACGGCATCGCCCGCGTCCACGGTCTCGACAAGGTGCAGGCCGGCGAGATGGTCGAGTTTCCCGGCGCCATCAAGGGGATGGCCCTCAACCTGGAGACCGACAACGTCGGCGTCGTCATCTTCGGCGACGACCGCACGATCAAGGAAGGCGACACCGTCAAGCGCACCGGCGCCATCGTCGACGTGCCGGTGGGCAAGGAGCTGCTGGGCCGCGTCGTCAACGCCACCGGCGAGCCCATCGACGGCAAGGGCCCCATAGAGGCCAGCGCGCGCTCCCGTGTCGAGGTCAAGGCGCCGGGCATCATCCCCAGGCGCTCCGTGCACGAACCCATGCAGACCGGCATCAAGGCCATAGACTGCCTGATTCCCGTCGGCCGCGGTCAGCGCGAACTGATCATCGGCGACCGCCAGACCGGCAAGTCCGCCATCATCCTCGACACCATCATCAACCAGAAGCGCGTCAACGAGGCCGCCCAGAGCGAGGCCGAGAAGCTTTACTGCATTTACGTGGCGGTCGGCCAAAAGCGCTCGACGGTGGCGCAGATCGTCAAGACCCTGGAGGAGCACGACGCCCTTTCCTACGCCATCATCGTCGCGGCGACGGCGTCGGAGCCGGCGCCCTTGCAGTTCCTGGCCCCCTATACCGGGTGCGCCATGGGCGAGTATTTCCGCGATAACGGCATGCACGCCGTCATCTTCTACGACGATTTGTCGAAGCAGGCGGTGTCCTACCGTCAGATGTCTCTCCTTCTGCGGCGCCCCCCCGGCCGCGAGGCCTATCCCGGAGACGTTTTTTACCTGCATTCGCGTCTGCTCGAACGCGCCGCCAAGATGAACGACGAACACGGCGCCGGATCGCTCACCGCCCTGCCGGTGATCGAGACCCAGGCCAACGATGTTTCCGCCTACATCCCGACCAACGTCATTTCCATCACCGACGGCCAGATCTTCCTGGAGACCGACCTCTTCTATCAAGGCATCCGCCCTGCGGTGAACGTCGGCATCTCGGTGAGCCGCGTCGGATCGGCGGCCCAGGTCAAGGCCATGAAGAAGGTGGCCGGCTCCATCAAGCTGGAACTCGCCCAGTACCGGGAGATGGCGGCCTTCGCCCAGTTTGCCTCCGACCTCGACGCCTCCACCCAGCGCCTGCTGGCGCGCGGCGCGCGGCTCACGGAAATCCTCAAGCAGCCCCAGTACCAGCCCTGTCCCGTGGAGGAGCAGGTGGTCTCCATCTTCGCCGGCGTGCGCGGGTATCTCAACAAGGTCGAGGTTGGCGACGTCACCCGCTTCGAGGCCGCCATGCTCGAGGAGATCCGCTCCTCGGGGGCGGGCATCCTGGAGGCGATCCGCACGGAGAAGGATATTTCGGAGGACACCGAGAACAAGCTGACGGCCTTCCTCGATGGTTTTGCCGGCGCCTTCCACTGATGGCCATGGCGCCCCTCGGGATATCGACATAGCGGGACCCCACGTTCGATGCCCAGCCTGAAGGATCTGCGGATCCGCATCACCAGCGTCAAATCGACGCAAAAAATCACCTCCGCCATGAAAATGGTGGCGGCCTCCAAGCTGCGCCGGGCGCAGGTGGCGGCCGAGGAGGCGCGGCCTTACGCCGACCTCATGGAGCGCATGTTGGCGACGTTGACCGCCAGCCTGCCGACCCTGGAGGGCGCACCGCCTTTGTTGGCGGGGACGGGCTCGGAAGACGTTCACCTGATCGTCGCCGTCACCGCCGATCGGGGATTGTGCGGCGGTTTCAACAACAACATCGCGCGCGAGGTCAGGCAGCACGTCCAAGCCCTCCACAACGAGGGCAAGACGGTGAAGCTGCTGTGCGTCGGGCGCAAGGGGCGCGATGCCCTGAATCGCGACTACGGCTCGATCATCTTCGATACCCTCGAGCACGTCACCCGGACGGGCGCCGACTTCGAAACCGCCGCCGGCATCGCCGGGCGCCTTGTCGAGATGTTCGAGGCCGGCGAGTTCGACGTATGCACGGTCATTTTCAACACCTTCAAGAGCGTCATCTCCCAGCAGGTCACGCCGCTGAGGCTGATCCCCTTTTCCGTGCCTGAGGCCACGGATGAAGATGCCGAGAAGGACGCGGAAGAGGACGTGTTCAAGGCGCTCTACATCATGGAGCCCTCGGAAGAGGAAATCCTGGAGGAAATCCTGCCGCGCAATCTTTCGGTGCAGATGTTCCGCGCCCTTCTCGAGAGCTATGCCTCCGAGCAGGGGGCGCGCATGACGTCCATGGACAACGCCACCCGCAACGCGGGCGAGATGATCGATGACCTCACGCTGACCTACAACCGCACGCGTCAAGCCGACATCACGAAGGAACTGATCGAGATCATATCCGGCGCCGAAGCGCTGTAAAGCGCCGCCCGGCATGCACCGGAGATGCCTTTAAAGAGGAAACCGATACATGAGCAAGAACACCACCGGCACTGTCACCCAGGTCATGGGCGCCGTCGTCGACGTGCAGTTCGAAGGGGACATTCCGGAGATCCTGAATGCCCTCACCCTGGACAACCAGGGCAAGCACCTGGTCCTTGAGGTGGCCCAGCACCTAGGCGAATCCACGGTGCGTACCGTCGCCATGGATACCACCGACGGCCTGGTGCGCGGCCAGGAGGTGATCGACACGGGCGGACCCATCACCGTGCCCGTCGGACCCGAGACCCTGGGCCGTATCATCAACGTCATCGGCGAGCCCGTCGACGATCGCGGCCCAGTCGAAACCAAGGGCCGCCTGCCCATCCACCGCCCGGCGCCGGAGTTCGTGGAGCAATCCACGGAGACCGAGATCCTGGTTACCGGCATCAAGGTCATCGACCTTATCGAGCCCTACCCGAAGGGCGGCAAGGTCGGGCTGTTCGGCGGTGCCGGCGTCGGCAAGACTGTGATCATCATGGAGCTCATCAACAGCATCGCCAAGGCGCACGGCGGCTATTCGGTTTTCGCCGGCGTCGGCGAGCGCACCCGCGAGGGCAACGACCTGTACCACGAGATGGTCGAATCTGGCGTCATCCAACTCGACGGCGAAGGCTCCAAGGCGGCCCTCGTCTACGGCCAGATGAACGAGCCTCCGGGCGCGCGCGCGCGCGTCGGCCTGTCGGGGCTGACCCTAGCCGAGTACTTTCGCGACGAGGAGGGCCAGGACGTGCTCTTCTTCGTTGACAACATCTTCCGCTTCACCCAGGCCGGCTCCGAGGTCTCGGCACTGTTGGGCCGCATCCCCTCGGCGGTTGGCTACCAGCCGACCCTGGCCACCGACATGGGGGCCCTGCAGGAACGCATCACATCCACCAAGAAGGGCTCGATCACCAGCGTTCAGGCCATCTACGTGCCGGCCGACGACCTCACCGATCCGGCGCCCGCCACATCGTTCGCGCACCTGGACGCGACCACCGTGCTGTCCCGCCAGATCGCCGAGCTTGGTATCTATCCGGCCGTCGATCCCCTCGACTCGACGTCCCGTGTGCTCGATGCGCGCTTCGTCGGCGAGGAGCACTACACCGCCGCCCGCGAGGTGCAGCGCATCCTGCAGACTTACAAGTCCCTGCAGGACATCATTGCCATCCTCGGCATGGACGAGCTCAGCGAGGAGGACAAGCTGACGGTGGCGCGGGCGCGCAAGATCCAACGCTTCTTGAGCCAGCCCTTCCACGTGGCCGAAGTGTTCACCGGCTCGCCCGGCGTGTTCGTCAACCTCGAGGACACCATCAAGGGCTTCAAGGGCATCTGCGCCGGCGATTACGATCATCTACCGGAGGCCGCATTCTACATGGTCGGCACCATCGAGGAGGCCATGGAGAAGGCCAAACGCATGGCCGAGGAAGCGGCATAAATTATTAACGCAGCAACGGACACGAATTTAGATGAGCGAAAGCACGACTGAAGGCGCCGACAAGGTCCATTTCGAGTTGGTGACGCCGGCCCGGCTCCTCGCTACCGAGGACGCCGACATGGTGGTGGTGCCGGGCGGCGACGGCGATTTCGGCGTACTCCCCGGCCACGCGCCCCTGTTGTCCAGCCTGCGGGCCGGCGTCGTCCACCTTTACGATGGCGATGCCATCGTCGAGCGCATCTTCGTCAGCGGCGGTTTCGCGGAGGTGACGGCCGAGCGTTGCACGGTGCTGGCGGAGGAGGCCGTGCGGGTCGCCGAGATCGCCCAGGATGAAGCTGAGCAAAGGCTTGACGCGGCGCGCCAGCGCCTGGCCGAGGCGGACGACGAGAAGGACCGCAAGCAGGCCGAACTCGACGTCAATTCCTCCGAGATCATGGTGACCGCGGCCAAGGCGCACGACGGCGATTAGCGGCGTCGCGGGCCCGGCTGCCGCCGAGGCAATCGGCGCGCCCATGGCCGAGAGATCGGCGAACGGTCCATGCACCGCGAGAGTTGCGGTTCCCACAACCGCGATGTCGGCCCCTTCGGAAGTCGTGTAATCAGGCGTGGAGAGGATCGAGGCATGAAACTCTATCTCGTTGAGCATGGCGCGGCGTTTCCCAAGGAGGAGGATCCTGATCGACCGCTTTCCGACGAGGGGCGCCGGGACATCCAGCGTGTGGCCTCGTTCGTGGCTCGCGCCGCCACCCGGGTGGCGCGCGTTATCCACAGCGGCAAGCGACGCGCCCTGGAGACGGCGGTGATCCTCGCCTCGGTGGTCGGGGCCGGCAAGATCGTCGAGGAGATGGTGTCCGGCCTCGGCCCCAACGATACGACCGACCAGTTTTTCGCCGCCGCCGCTACCTGGGCCGAGGACGCCGAATCGGGCGACATCATGGTGGTTGGCCACCAGCCCTTCGTGGGCCGCATGGCTTCACGGCTGTTGGTGGACTCGGGGAACATCGCCGACATCGGGTTCCAGCCGGGCACCGTGGTCTGCGTGGAAAGCGCCGAGGACGGGCGCTGGGCCCTCGCCTGGATGGCCGGCCCCGTGCTTCTGGGGTTTTAGGCGCGGCGCGCGGTGCGCTACATAACGTCAAACCGGCAACCAAGGAGGCAGGGATGGATCCCGATCACAAGAAGACGGCGTTACGCATGATTCCTTACGGAATTTACGTGCTCACCGCCGAGGACGGCGACGGCAACACGGCGGCGGCTACCGTCAACTGGGTTACCCAGATGTCGTTCAAACCACCCCTCGTCGCCGTCGGGGTGAAAGCCGACTCGGGTGCCTACGAGGTGCTCAAGGCGGCCGGGCATTTTGCCCTCAACATGTTAGGCAAGGGCCAGCAGGGCGCCGCCTTCTCTTTCTTCAAGCCGGCCCAGCGTGACGGCGACACCATCAACGGCGAGCCCATCGGCGCCGGCGCGACGGGGGCGCCGATCCTGGCCAGCGCACCCGCCGCGGTCGAATGCAAGGTGGCTGAGATCGTCGAGCGCGGAGACCATCACATCGTCATCGGCGAGGTGGTGGGCGCCATCGTCAACACGGCTCCCGAAGGGCGGCCCGACGAGGCTATCCTGGAAATGAAGGAACTCGGCGACAACGTCTTTTACGGCGGCTGAGCGCCGCCGGGAACGGGGTCCCCCGGGGGAGCCGTCGCCATGCAGATTGTCATCACGGGCGGGATCGGATTCCAGGCCTGGCCCTGGCTCGCCGCCTCACGCGTCTTGCCGGGCTTACCGGGCCCTCTGGCCGCGCCGAGGCCATCGACGAGATCGTACTCTTCGACCGAAGTGTGCCCGACACGCCGCCATCCGGCCTGGACGGGCGGGTGCGTCTGGTCGCCGGTGGCGAGCGCAACTTCGATCTTTCCGTGTGCGTCAACTTTGCCGGCGGACGTAACGTGCTGAAATCGGTTCGGGGGCGCGCCGGCGCGCCGCGCGGGATGTTCGCGAACTCCATCGCCACCTTCGGCGGGACCCTGACCGAGGCGGTCTCTGACACGACCAAGCAGACGCCGGAGACTACCTACGGCATGACTAAGGTGATCGGCGAATTGATGGTCAACAACTATTCGCGGAAGGGCGTCATCGATGGGCGCACGGTGCGGTTGCCGACGGTAATCGTGCGGCCAGGAAAGGCCAATGCGGAGCTTCGAGCATCGCCAGTGGCGTTATCCGTCAACCACTAGTTGGCTTAACGTGCAGGCTCCCGGTGACGGTTGAAACTCGTGTCGCTGTGATCGGGTTGCGTGTCTGCGTGCAGGGGCTGATTTCCCTTTGCGAGTTGGATGGGGCAACGCTCGGTGCTGACCGTGCTATCAACTTACCGGCCCTGACCGTTTGGGTGGCCTAGATGATGAAGGCAGTGAAGCGGGTCGCAGTGGCGACCGACTGCTAACTCGGTCCAATAACGGTGTCACCCGATTCGAATACGCAGCGCATTGTAGATAGCTGGCCGGCACGAATGGATGCTGGGGGCGCGCGCGTTTGGCCTTTTCGGCGACGATGAAATGGGGCGTATCGTCAGCGACTATATCGAGGACTTCGCTTTCCGGAACTTAAGCTGATTCAACTCCAGTGGGTAGGGAGGACCAATCTCGCACAAGTTGGAAAACCCATGAAAGTTGGAAAGGTGGAATGAGCGGTGATAATATGAGCCGGATAACAATCGCCGGTGCTTTGGGGCTGGCAGTCATCAACAAATTGCAAAATAGGGAGGGGCAGTAATGAAAAAAATCACTAAACTAATCCGTGGTGGCAAGTGTGCCCAACAAGGGGTCTCTCGCCGATCGTTTATCAAGGGCAGCGGCGGTGTGGGTCTCGTCCTGGCCGCGGGGATTGCCCCGGCCTTTATTCGCGAGGCGGGCGCCTCCAAGTTACGCGACGTCTCGTTCATGCTGCCGTGGCTATTCG
>PVBE010686686.1_pt1 | contig 39285 bp, 24 predicted proteins | sample 1631181 | NCBI WGS metagenome assembly PVBE01 (sample SAMN08397723, study PRJNA350692) | Marine metagenome, whole genome shotgun sequencing project. | isolation source: water | place: Pacific Ocean | collected 2012-04 | reverse complement strand
GTGCATGGTGGCGCTATGCTGCCCGCCCCCTCCTTTTCACCTCCCCACTCCATCTCTATGCAACGACGTGATCTCCTCCAAGGTGCCGCCCTCCTGGGCGCGGGTGCATCCCTCTCTCCGCTCACCACAGCCGGCCAAGCGACCAGGCCGCAAGCGGGGTCCGGTGCCCCCTTCAAGCTGCCGTACGCGCCCCACTTCGGCATGTTCAAGAATCATGCAGGAGGCGACTTCGTCGATCAGTTGAACTTCATGGCGGCCGAAGGTTTCACCGCCCTGGAGGACAACGGGATGATGCGCAAGTCGGTGGAGGACCAGAACCGGATTGCCCAGAACATGCAGCGGCTGGGCATGCGCATGGGCGTCTTCGTCTGCAACTTCGGCACGGCCTTCGGCAAGAAGTCGTTCGTCTCCAGCAAGAAGGAGTTCGAGGATAACTTCAAGAGCGATCTGATGAAGGCCGTCGAGACGGCCAAGCGCGTGAACGCCACGTGGATGACCGTCGTTCTCGGGGACCGCCACCCGGGCATACGCCAGGGCTTCCAGGACGCGCGCGCCATCGAGATGCTGCGCCGCGGAGCCGAGCTGCTTGAGCCCCATAACCTGGTGATGGTGATGGAACCCCTGAACTTCCGCGACCACGCGGGCATGTATCTCGAGCGCAGTGACCACGCTTACATGCTGGCCAAGGCGGCGGATTCACCCGCGGTCAAGATCCTGTTCGACATCTACCACCAGGCCATCTCCGAGGGCAACCTCATCCCCAACATCGACCTGTGCTGGGATGAGATCGGGTATTTCCAGATCGGGGACAACCCCGGCCGCAAGGAGCCCACCACCGGCGACATCAACTACAAGAACATCTTCAAGCACATCCACAAGAGAGGCTGGAAGGGAATCCTTGGCATGGAGCACGGCAACGCGGGCGGCGGCAAGGAAGGCGAACGCGCCGTGATCGACGCCTACCGGGAAGTGGATAGCTTCTGATGGGGCGCACCACACACGCGACATTCCTGGCCTTGGCCGCTGGCTACCTGCTGGCTTGCGGCAATCTGGCTGTGGTGGAATCGCAGCCCGAGCCCAGCGCCGAGCCCAGCGCCGAACCCGCTGCCGAGCGGGAGCGCCCCAACATCCTGTTCGTCTTCACCGATGACCACGCGCCCCACGCCATCTCGGCCTACGGTTCGGTCCTCAACGAGACCCCCAACATCGATCGTCTGGCCACCGAGGGCATGCTCTTCACGCGCACGTTCTGCGGCAACTCGATCTGCGCCCCCAGCCGGGCCACGATCCTCACCGGCAAGCACAGCCACGCCAACGGCCACATCGACAACGGGTCCGAGTTCGACGGCTCCCAGGAGACCTTCCCCAAGCTCCTGCGCGCGGCGGGCTACCAGACGGCCCTTGTGGGCAAGTGGCACCTCCGCAGTGCGCCCACGGGGTTCGATCACTGGGAGGTCTTGGAAGGCCAGGGACCCTACTACAACCCGCCCATCCGCTCTGCGGAGGGAACCGAGGTCATCGAGGGCTACACCACCGAAGTGCTGACGGACATGGGTCTGGACTGGCTGCAGAACCAACGCGACCCCGACAAGCCGTTCATGCTGATGCTGCAGCACAAGGCACCGCACCGTCGCTGGCAACCAGGCCCCAGAGAGTTGGGCATGTACGACGACGTGCAGTTCCAGGAACCCGCCACGTTGTTCGACGACTACAAGGGCCGCAGTAGCGCGGCGGGCATGCAGGAGATGACTCTGCGCGACCACATGAGCACGGACCTGGACCTCAAGCTGGAGGATCCCGGCGGTTTGAACCCCGAGCAACTGGCCGCCTGGAAGAAGACCTACGATCCCAAGCGCGAGGCCTTCGAAGCGGCCCCCCCAACCGGGGATGACCTGGTGCGCTGGAAATATCAGCGCTACATGCAGGACTACCTGGCCTGCATCGCGGGCGTCGACCATCAACTGGGGCGCGTGCTGGACTACCTGGACGAGTCGGGCCTGGCCGACAACACCGTGGTGATCTACTCCTCCGATCAGGGCTTCTACCTGGGAGACCACGGCTGGTACGACAAGCGCTGGATGTATGAGGAGAGCCTGCGCATGCCCTTCATCGTGCGCTGGCCCGGCCAGACCCCGGCGGGCTCGAACTGCGACGCCCTGTGCCAGAACATCGACTTCGGTCCAACCTTCCTGGACCTTGCCGGGGCCGAGGTGCCAGATGCCATGCAGGGCGAGAGCCTGGCGCCTCTCATGCAGGGCGAGAGTCCTGAGGACTGGCGAAGCTCCATCTACTATCACTACTACGAGTACCCCGCCGTGCACATGGTCAACCGCCACTACGGCGTGCGCACGGAGCGGCACAAGCTGATCCACTACTACCAGTTGGACGAGTGGGAGCTGTTCGATCTGGAGCTCGACCCCGACGAGCTCACGAATCGCGCGGACGACCCCGCCTACTCAGCCGTGCGAGCGGAGCTGGAGGTGGAACTCACCCGGCTACAAGAGCTTTACGGCGAGACCGATCCCGAAGGCACGGTAGACCGCATCTATCCCCCCAAGAAGGACGCCTAACCCGGTTTGGGGGTTGGAACGCCTCTCCCGAGGCTCGCCCCCCAAAGATCTTCGTGGACAGTTTCGGTCCGTGAGGAGACACTGCTCAGGACCGATCTAGCCCCTGAATCCCTACCCCCGTTGGAGCCCTCCATGGTTCTCTCCTCATCCCTACTTCTCACTGTCTCACTGGCGGCCTACCCGGCTCCCATGGAACCCGCCCTTCCGTGCCCTGCCCCCGCTTGCGTGCAAGCCGATGATGACCCCGCCGACCTGCTCGAGGACATCATGGACGAGTACCAGGAGGCAAACACCGAGCTGGGCCAGAAGTTCCGCAGCGCCGACGAAGCGGAGCGCAAGCAGATCCTCGAGGTGGAGCTGCCCAAGCTCAGCGAGGCCTACGCTCAGCGCGTACTCAAGTTGACGAACGCCCACCCGGGCACGGATGTGGCCTGGGATGGACTCTCATGGATCGTCGGCCGGGCCCGTGGCGCCGCCTGCGCCGCCGACGCCCTGGTGAAGATGCTTGAGGACTTCGGCAAGGACGAGCGCATCGGCGACATCTGCCTGCGCGCGGCCCGTGGCCCGTACAGCACGGATACCGTCAAGGCCCTGACCAAGCTGGTCAAGATCAGCCCCCACAAGGACGTGCGCGGGCGGGCGACCTATGCCCTCGCCATGCAGTACAAGGAACTTGAGGACCAGAAGGGATTCATCAAGCAGATGTCCCTGGTCAAGAAGAAGTACGCCGACGTCCCCTACACCCGCGGCACCCTCGGCCCCATTGCCGAAGGCGCCATATTCGAAGTGGAGCGACTCCAGATCGGTATGGTCGCGCCGGACATCGAGGGCGCCGACCTACAGGGTGTGGACTTCAAGCTCTCCGACTACCGCGGCAAGGTGGTGGTGATCGACTTCTGGGGCAACTGGTGAGGCCCCTGCCGGGCCATGTACCCCCACGAGCGGTCGCTCGTGAAACGCCTCGCTGGCGAGCCTTTTGCCCTGATCGGTGTGAACAGTGACAAGGATCTCGAAGCGCTTCAGGACGTCCTCGTCGAAGAGAACATCACTTGGCGCTCCTTCTGGAACGGCCCCGAAGGAACCAGCGGCCCCATCTCCACCCGCTGGAACGTGCGCGGCTGGCCGACGATCTACATCCTCGACCACGAGGGCAAGATCCGCTTCAAGGGCCCGCGCGGCGAGGCCATGGACGAAGCCGTGGACCAACTCCTGGCTGAGATGAAAGGTTGAAACTCCCTTCCACCCTCAGCATCGGCGTCACGTTCTCGCTCCTGCTGCCGGCCGCCCCCTGTGCGACCGGCAGTGGGTCTGAGGAATTCTCGTCCTCCATCGCAACCGCTATCGAGGCGTCCGACGATGGCGACGAGCAACTGGAAGACCTCATCGACGAGTTCGATGAGCGCATGGCGAAGTTCATGGAGGCCTACAGAGCCGAGCAGGATGAGGCCAAGCGCCAGGACCTCATCAAGGGAGCGTACCCCAGGCCGGCCGACTTCGCTCCGCGCTTCCGTGCTTTGGCCACCGAGTTCAAAGACACCCGGGCGGGCGCCGGAGCCCTGGTCTGGATCGCCACCAACGTCTACGGGGACACCCAGAAGAGAACGGTTGATGAGCTTCTACGCGACTACCCGGACAGCCCGCTGCTCGAACAGGTCGTGCCGCTCCTGGCCAATCGCTCAGACGAGGGGTCCCGGTCCAACCTGCGCACCCTCCTCTCAGATAGCCCGCATCGCAACGTTCGCGGGCACGCCTGCCGAGCCTTGGCTCTGAACCTGCGTGGGTTGGCGGCGGACACGAAGGACGAGGATCAGAGCAAGGGCCTGATGACGGAGTCCCGCGCGCTGCTCGTGCGTGTGCAGGAGGAGTTCGACGACGTGCCCTACTACAGCGGAACCCTGGGTGCTGCAGCCCGCGGGGAGCTGTTCGAATCCGATCGCCTCCAGATCGGTATGGTCGCGCCGGACATCGAGGGCGCCGACCTACAGGGCGTGGACTTCAAGCTCTCCGACTACCGTGGCAAGGTGGTCGTGCTCGACTTCTGGGGCAACTGGTGAGGCCCCTGCGTGGCCATGTACCCCCACGAGCGGTCGCTCGTGAAACGCCTCGCTGGCGAGCCTTTTGCCCTGATCGGTGTGAACAGTGACGACGATCTCGAAGCGCTTCAGGAGGTGCTCGTCGAAGAGAACATCACCTGGCGCTCCTTCTGGAACGGCCCCAAGGGAACACGCGGCCCCATCTCCACCCTGTGGAATGTGCACGGCTGGCCGACGATCTACATCCTCGACCACGAGGGCAAGATCCGCTTCAAGGGCCCGCGCGGCGAGGCCATGGACAAGGCTGTGGACCAGCTCCTGGCCGAGATGAAGGAGTAACGCCTCCGGCGCGTCAGTCTTTCTTCTTGCCCGACTTCTTCTTGGGCGCAGGCTTCTTCGTCGCCTTCTTCTTGCCCGCGGGCTTCTTCTTGGCGGCTTTCTTCTTCGCCTTCTTCTTGGCGGCTTTCTTCTTCGCAGCCTTCTTCTTCGTGCGTCGCCCGCCCTTACGCTCGCGCTGACGCTCCAGCAGATCCAGGGCATCCCCCTCCTCCAGATCCTCGGGCTTGGCACCCTTGGGCAGCGAGGCATTCACAACGCCGTCCGTGACGTAGGGTCCCCAGCGTCCCTCCAGGAGGAGAATCGTGCCTCCATCCAGGGCGGGCACGTCCTTGAAGGACTTGAGCTCCTTGGGCTTGGTCCGGTAGCTGCGCCGGGTGGGCTCCTGGGCCAAGAGTGCGAGTGCGCGCTCCAGTGACAGGGTCAGGAGGTCGTCCTCGGGCGTCAGGCTACGGGTGTCCTCATCACGCTTGATATAGGGACCGTAGCGACCGTTGAAGGCCAGGATCTCCACCTTGTTGGAATCCTCGCCAACCTTGCGCGGCAGGGCCAACAGCTGCAAGGCCGTATCCAGATCGACACTCTCGGGCTCCATATCCTTGAGGAGTGAGGCCATCTTGGGCTTGGTCCCCGCGTCGTCATCCGGGACGCCCAATTGCACGTAGGGGCCGTAGCGGCCGGACTTCAGGAAGATGGGCTCGCCGCTCTCGGGGTGCTGGCCGAGGGGCTCCTTGCCCTTCTCGCTGGCCGCCAGCAGACGCGTGGCGGATTCCACATCGATCTCGTCCGGGCAGGTCTGATCCGGCACCGTGGCGGTGGTGTCCTCCCGTTGCAGGAAGGGTCCATAGCGGCCTACTCGCAGGACGATCTCACGCTGCTTCTCGTCGGTGCCCACCGGCAGACTGCAAACCACGCGCGGATCGATCTCTGCCACGCCTGTCTCTAGCAGGGGCTTGAGTCCCGTATCCTTCGTACCGAAGTAGAACTCCTTGAGATAGTCGGACCTGTTCTCCTCGCCCTTGGCAATGGCGTCCAGGCGACTCTCCATCCCCACGGTGAAGCTGAGGTCCACCAGGTGCGTCAGATGATCCTGAAGCAACTTGGTCACAGCGAAGGCCGTGAAGGTGGGCACCAGGGCCGACCCCTTCTTGAAGGTGTAGTCCCGGCGCTGGATGGTGTCGATAATCGAGGCATAGGTACTCGGCCGACCGATTCCCGATTCCTCCAGGGCCTTGACGAGTGTGGCCTCCGTCAAGCGCGCCGGAGGCGAGGTCTTGTGCTCCTCCGCCGCCAGGTTCGTGGCCGTCATCCCGTCCCCCTGCTTGACCGCCGGGAGGATCTTCTCCTGATCCGCCAGGGCCTGACCCGGATCGTCGGCACCCTCCACGTAGGCACGCAAGAAGCCGGGGAAGTCAATCACGTTGCCCCCGGCCTGGAACACCGCCTGCTCCGCGTCGGGGCCGTCGACGTTGCCCACGCGCAGGCTCATCCGCCGCCCACGGGCGTCCATCATCTGGGAGGCCATGGTGCGCTTCCAGATCAGCTCGTAGACCTTGGCCTCGTCCTGACCGAGCTGCTTGCGAATCTCCTCGATGGGCGCAATGCGGTCCCCTGCCGGACGGATGGCCTCGTGGGCTTCCTGGGCGTTACTGACCTTGTTCTTGTAGGTGCGCGGCTTCTCGGGGACGAACTCGTCGCCGTACTGGGTCGAGATCTCCTGGCGCGTCATATCGATGGCCACCTGGCTCAACGCCACCGAGTCGGTCCGCATGTAGGTGATGTACCCGTTCTCATACAGGCGTTGGGCCGCCCGCATGGTGCGCTTGGCATCAAAACGTAGCTTGCGGTTGCCCTCCTGCTGCAAGGTCGAGGTGTGGAATGGAGGCGAGGGCTTCTTCGTGAAGGGTTTCTCCTCCGCGGACAGGATCTCGAACGGCTCGCTCTCGATCGCCTTGACGAGCGCCGCCGCCGCCGCCCCATCGAGCAGCGTCACGTCATCCCGCTTCAGCCTGCCCGTGTCGGCATCAAAGTCCTTGCCCGCCGCGATGCGCTGCCCACCGAGGCTCACCATGTTGGCCTCGAATACTTCGTCGGCGGGAGTCTTGAAGGAGGCCACAAGGTCCCAGTACTGGGCCTCGCAGAAGCGCATGCGCGCCTTCTCCCGCTCCACCAACAAGCCCACCGCCACGGACTGAACGCGCCCGGCAGACAATCTCGGCTTGATCTTGCGCCACAACACGGGCGAGACCCCATAGCCGTACAGGCGGTCGATAATGCGACGCGTCTCCTGCGCCTGAACCATGTGCGAATTGATGTCGCGGGTCTCGCCAAGCGCCTCGAGGATCGCGCCCTTGGTGATCTCGTGAAACACCATGCGCCGAACCGGGCACTCGGGCTGCAGCACCTCCATCAGGTGCCAGGCGATGGCCTCTCCCTCGCGGTCTTCATCCGTCGCCAGCAGCAGAGCATCACACGCCTTGAGCTTAGCCTTGAGCTCCTTGATGCGGGCCTTGGCATCAGGCTTGATCACATACAACGGCTCAAAGTCGTCCTCCACGTTGACCGCCAGGCTGGCCCACTCCAGCTTCTTGTATTTGGCGGGCACCTCGGCTGCTCTCCCCGGCAGGTCACGGATGTGGCCCACGCTGGATTCCACCAGATAGTCGGAGCCCAGGTACTTCCGCAGGGTCTTGGCCTTGGTGGGTGATTCGACGATGACGAGGGTCTTGGACATGATGAGGGCGTTGGGCTCGGCGACGGGCTCAAGGGGCAGGGTTCTAGCACGGGCTCAAGCCCTCTGCCACCCGTCAGGCGCTTTGACCTCTCCGGCGGTACGAGCGGCCCCTACGGGGCCGGATTTGCCCAGGACTCCAGATTTTTTTTGGAGCCCGGTGTCCCGGCGGGGATCCTGGGACGCCCAAACAACCCCCTCGGCACGATTCTGGCCGTTGCAGCCCCCTCCCCCCCGGGCCAGAATCCACCCATGACTCCCACCCCCCGCATTGGCGTCGTCACCGTTTCGGATCGCGCCAGCAGCGGCGAGTACACCGATCGGGGCGGGCCCGCCATCAGCGCGTACCTGGAAGAGGTCCTCGACTGCCCGTTCCAGACCGTGCCCCGTGTGATACCCGACGACCGCGCTGGCATTGCCCGCACCCTGACCGAGCTCGCTGACGGGGAGGGTTGCTGCCTGATCGTCACGACCGGGGGAACAGGTCCAGCCGTCCGGGATGTGACACCGGAGGCCACCGAGGAGGTCTGCGACAAGATGATGCCCGGCTTCGGAGAGCTCATGCGGCAGATCTCCTTGAAGGTCGTCCCCACGGCCATCCTCTCGCGCCAGACGGCCGGCATCCGCGGGGGCACGCTCATCGTCAACCTGCCCGGCCAGCCCAAGGCCATTGCCGAATGCCTGGACGCTGTATTCCCGGCCATCCCCTACTGCGTGGACCTGATCGGCGGTCCCTTCCTGACAACCAACGAAAAGCGACTGGTCGCCTTCCGGCCAAAAAAGAAGTGAACATACGTCCACACATTGCGTGGTTCCTGCTCGCCTTGGTGGCATGCACGAGCACCCCCAAGCCCGGCCAACCATGGGTGGTCACCCAGATCGAAGCACCGGCCACAGGCCCACGCGTTCTCGGTGTCTACGCCCACCCCGACGACGAGACCAGCGCCGCCGCCATCCTCTACAAGACGCGCGCGCACCTTGGAGGCGTGTGCGACCTGTTGCTCATCACCAACGGCGAAGGCGGCTTCAAGTACTCCACGCTGGCAGAAGACCTGTACGGCGCGGAGTTGACCGATGAGCCCGTGGGACGCGCCCTGCTGCCGGCGATCCGGCGCGATGAGTTCCTCGATGGCTGCGCCCTGATGCAGATCCGCGCGGCCTACTTCCTTGAGGAGACCGATCACCGCTACAGCACCGACCCCGAGGAGGTCCTGGCCGCCGACGCCGGCGTCTGGAACCTGGACCGGATCGAGGACGCGCTGGTCGAGCGCATGACGCTGGGTCGCTACGACTTCATCCTGACCCTCGCGCCAACGCCCCAGACCCATGGCCATCACCAGGCCGCCACCATCCTGGCCCTGCGCGCCGCGGCCCGGCTGCCCGCCGACCAGAGACCGGCCATCCTGTGCGCACGCCAGGAGACCGCTGATGGAGCTCCCGACCCGCCCGCGATCCTCGCCGGTTATCCCGAAACGGCCCTGGCGGCGGGTGTGCCCCCTCTGATCTTCGACCGCACGCAGCCCTTCGGCCACCGCGGCCGGCTCGACTACCGGGTGCTGGTCAACTGGGTCATCGCCGCGCACAAGTCCCAGGGAACCATGCAGCTGGCCATGTCCAGGGGCCTGCGGACACACCTGTTCCTCTTCGCTCTCAGCCCCGCCGGCTCGGCCGAGGCCGCGCAAGCCTGGCTTGAGGGCCTGGCCCAGCCCCAGTTCACCCCGCGCGTGTATGGTTCCAGCGCGGGCACCAACGCCTCGAGCTCCCCGCCCAACCGGTAGCCTCCCCATGAGCGCCAACCAGGCCCCACAACGACTGCAGTCCCTGGACGCCCTGCGCGGGGCGGACCTGTTCTGGATCGTCGGGGGGCACGCGCTGGTCGCGGGTCTGGCGACGGCCACGGGCTCTCCGACGCTGGAGTGGATCGAGGCCCAGTGCCACCACGTTCCCTGGCACGGATTCCGTTTCTATGACCTGATCTTCCCGCTCTTCCTGTTTCTCGCCGGGGTCTCCCTGCCACTCTCCCTCGCCGCCCGTCAGAAGAGAGGCCAGAAGCGCTCCGACATCAGGCGTCATGCTTTTGTGAGGGCGGGCATCCTCGTTCTCCTTGGCGTGGCCTACAACACGCTGGGTGCCGGGGACCGGGAGGTGCGCTACGCCAGCGTCCTGGGGCGCATCGGCCTGGGCTGGTTGGGGGCGGCCCTCCTGGTGATCCAGTGCTCCCCGCGGGCCCAGTGGCGCTGGTTCTTCGGGCTGCTGGGGGGCTATGCCCTCTTGCTCCTGGCCGTTCCCGCGCCGGGCATGCAAGAGGTCTCCCTGGACCAGGGGGAGACCATCGTCGATTGGTTTGATCGCATGTTCTTGCCGGGGCGCTTACACCGCGGCACGGGTGATCCCGAGGGCCTGCTCTCTACCTTGCCTTCCGTGGCCACGGCACTGGCCGGAGTCTTCGCCGGCCGCTGGCTCACAAGCAGGGGCCCCGGACCTGCCCTGCGACTAACGGTCCTTGTGCTCGCCGGACTGCTCGCACTTGGCATCGGTCACTGGTTAGACCCCTACCTGCCCATCAACAAGAACCTGTGGACCCCGACCTTCGTGTTCTGGTGTGCCGGCTGGAGTCTGCTGCTCCTGGCCCTCTTCCACGCCCTGATCGACCTGCCCAGGGCGAGGTACTGGCACATGCCCCTGGTATTCCTGGGGGCCAACTCGATCCTGATCTACCTCCTGACGCGCTGGGTGGATTTCGAGGACTTGTTCCAGAGCATGCTGGGCTGGACGCTGCCCGACTCACCGCCCGCCTGGTGCCTGGCTGCCGGAGCCCTTGCCCTGGAGCTTCTCCTGCTCGGGTTCCTCTACTCGCGGCGTGCGTTCTTGCGGGTCTGAAGCCCCATCCGGTCCCTTTCTGAGACCCAGCCGGCCCAAGGGCCAAACTGCTCCCACCCGGTGCCCCGTTCCTGCCGATAGATACGGCATGAAGTGTTGTTCCAAACCCATCCGCCGCTGGTCTCCCCTGCTCGCCATCGGGGCCGGTGCCCTGACCCTGACCGGTTGGGTGCAGACACCCAGCGGGTCACAGGACCCCGATCCCAATGCAGACCTCGTGCAGCGCATCGAGCGCATCGAGGCCTACCTGCAGACCCAGGCCAAGAGCGTTCGAGCCACCGATCGCGCCATGGACCAGGCCGTTGAAGAGGGCTTCACCGCCGGCATCAACTACCGCTCCAGGGAGACCCTGATCCAGGCCTGGAAGGCCCAGAATCAGGCCGCCCTCAAGGGCGTGCCCGGCTCCAAGGCCAGCAAGGACCAGACACTGGAGAAGTAGACCCGCTGAGGAGTAGCCTCGACCCCATGGTCGAGTTGCTCAGCGCCTACTTGCATCGCCTGGAGAGCGCCCGGGGGGCATCGCCCCATACCTTGCGCGCCTACTCCCGGGACCTGCACCACTTCCTGTCGTTCCTGGATGGGCGTGGACTGCAGGAGTTGAGCGCTCTCAACCCACGTACGCTGCGGGCCTGGCTCGGTGCCCTGGATGAGCGCGGCCTGGCACCCACGACCATCCAACGCAAGCTATCCAGCGTGCGAGGGTTCCTGCGCTACCTCGTGGACGAGGGGGAACTGGAGGTGAACCCGGCACTGGGCCTGCGGCAGCGGCGGCGACCCCGCCACCTCCCGTCCGTGCTCTCCGAAGAAGAGATCGCCAGCCTGCTCCAAGCGCCCGATCCGAAGACACCTCTGGGCTTGCGCGACCGAGCCCTGCTCGAGGTCATGTACAGCGCCGGGACCCGGGCTTCGGAGACCGTCGGGTTGGACTGCAAGGACCTGGATCTCGCCCACGGAGTGGCACGCGTGCTGGGCAAGGGACGCAAACAGCGCCTGGCCGCTCTGGGCTCCCACGCTGTGAAAGCCCTGGAGGCCTACCTCGGGGCTCCCGATAGACCGCGTCCCCGACGCACCAATCCCGACGCCGTGTTCCTGGGTCAGAAGGGCACGCGCCTCTCCACCCGCTCCCTTGAGCGCATCGTCGCCCGCCACGTGATCGGTGCCGGCATCCACCGCCACGCCACCCCCCACACTCTGCGACACTCATTTGCCACGCACCTCCTCAACCGCGGGGCCGACCTGCGTTCAGTGCAGGAGCTGCTGGGCCACGCGCACCTGGTGACGACGCAGATCTACACCCACGTCTCGGTCGAGCGCCTGCGCGAGGTCTACGAGAAAGCGCACCCGCGAGCGGAGTAGCCCAGAGCTCCCAGCCCTCGCGGTACTCACGCAGCAAGAGGGCATCGGCTGCCGCCTGCCCCGTACTGCCCGTGGCCGCGTCCCACCCGATAGGCCATGGTGAACCTGGTTCGGTATCATCCCTCCATGCACGCAATTCTTCGTGTCCTGTTCGGCCTGCTCCTCAGCTCATCGGTTGTGGCCCAGGAGCCCGGGTTCATCCCCATCTTCAATGGCAAGAACCTCGATGGCTGGGATGGCAAGCCAGGTTGGTGGACCGTGGAAGATGGCGCCATCACCGCCACCAGCACCGCCGACCATCTTTGCCGCAAGCACAATTACTTGATGTGGCGTGGGGGAGAACCCACCAACTTCGAGCTGCGCTTCGCCTATCGCCTGCAGAATGGAAACTCCGGTGTCCAGTTCCGCAGCAAGGAGCTGCCCGACTGGGACACCAGCGGCTACCAGGCCGACATGGACACCATCGACGAATGGACGGGCGCCCTGTTCGAGCATGCACGCGGTGGCATCGCCATGCGCAACGAGGACGTCCATATTGCCAAGGATGGCACGCGCACCGTGAAGGACCTCGGTGACGACGCCGACCGACTTCAGAGCATCCGGCACAATGACTGGAACCACTACCGCGTGACTGCAAGGGGCTCCGAGATTCAGCTCTTCATCAACGATATGCTGATGTCGCGGGTTGTCGATGAAGAGGCGGAACTGCGGCCCGGCGTGATTGCGCTGCAGATGCACCCCGGCCCGCCGATGAAGGTGCAGTTCAAGGACCTGCGCCTGAAGGTCTACGATGAGGGCGCGTCCGGGGAGTCTGCTCCTGTGGCCTCCCAGCCCGAGTGGATCTGGTCCAGCCCCCAGGCGGGGCGGAATGAGATTCGCCACTTCCGCCACGAGTTCTCGGTCGCGGGTTCGGTTTCCCACGCCCAACTCTTCGCGACCTGCGATGACGAGATGGTTGTGTGGCTGGATGGCGAGGAGATCGCGATGGGAGACCTCTGGTCGGAGCCCGTTCGAGAAGAGCTGGAGTGGGCACAGGATGGTGCTGATGAGCGCGAGCACGTGCTCGCGGTGAGAGGTCTCAACCGTGGTCCCGGTGCCGCGGCCCTCATGCTCGAGCTGCGCCTGGAGATGGCGGACGGAAGCACCCAACTCGTGCAGACGGATGGCAGCTGGCGCTTGTCCGCGGAGGAGGCGCCGGGGTGGCGGACGCTCGACTTCGACGACAGCAAGTGGTTACGGGCCCAGGTCGTGGGCGCGCTCGGGGATGGTCCCTGGACCAGCATCACAGAATACTCCGTCACCGGACAACCGGCACTCGGGAGCGCGCAAGCCACGCCCGCGGAGCAACTCCGGATCATGGACGGCTTCGAGGTCGAGCTCCTGTACTCGCCGTCCCAGATCCAGGGGTCGTGGGTCAGCATGTGTGTCGATGATGTGGGACGCCTGATCGTCAGTGATCAATACAACCGTGGTCTGTACCGCCTCACGCCGCCATCGCTGACGGGCGCGCCCGAGGAGACCCTCGTTGAGAAGATCGACGTGGACCTCAGCAGCGCCCAGGGCTTGCTGTGGGCCTTCGACAGCCTGTACGCCCTGGTCACCAGGAACGGCAGATACGACAGCGGGCTCTACCGGATTCGCGATACCAACGGTGACGGGCAGCTCGATCACGTGGAGCTGTTGCGCGCTCTGGGCGGTGCGGGCGACCACGGCTGGCATGGCCTGGTGGCCAGCCCCGACGGGGAGTCAATCTATGTGGTGGCGGGTAACGCCGGCGAGCTTCCCGAGCTGAGCAGCTCGCGCGTGCCCGGCATTTGGGGCGAGGACCAATTGCTCCCGCGCTTGCCCGATGGTGGCGGGTTCATGACGGATGTGTTCGCGCCCGGGGGCTGCATCTATCGCGTGGACCGCGAAGGCAGCAACTGGGAGCTGTTCTCCAGCGGCTATCGCAACCCCTACGACGCGGCCTTCCACCGCGACGGGGACCTCTTCACGTTCGATGCCGACATGGAGTGGGACATGAACACGCCGTGGTACCGCCCTACCCGTGTTTGTCTGGCGACGAGTGGCAGCGAGTACGGCTGGCGCAATGGCTCAGGCAAGTGGCCGTCGTATTGGCTTGATGGGTTGCCCCCCCTGATCAACGTCGGCCCCAGCTCTCCGGTGGGCGTTGCCTTCGGCTATGGAGCCGACTTCCCGCAGCGTTTCCAGAATGCGTTGTACTTACCGGACTGGAGCTACGGACGTATTCACCTCGCCCACGTGAAGCCCGATGGTGCGGCCTACAGAGGCGATGTTGAGCTATTCATGAGTGGCTCGCCCCTTCCGACCACGGACATTATCGTCAATCCGTTCGACGGTGCGCTCTACTTCATCACCGGTGGCTGGAACATTCAGACGGGGCTTTACCGTGTCCGCTACGTAGGGGGGGAGGACACAGTCGTCGAGGCCCCGAGAGAGACCACGGAAGCGGTGAGCAACGAGGCCCGGGCGCTCCGCCTCAGCATGGAGGGCTTTCACGGTCGCCTGGATCCTGGAGCGGTCGACAGCGCCTGGCCCGCCCTGGGCCACCCTGATCGGCACGTACGCTTCGCCGCCCGCGTGGCCCTGGAGTGGCAGCCGCCCAGGCTCTGGACGCAACGTGCACTCGAGGAGGAGGATGCGCAGAGTGCCTTGACGGCCCTCGCTGCCCTGGCCCGCGTGAGCGGCCGGGACTCGGAGCACCGCGCGCCGGATGCACCCGCACCCGATCGCGACCTGCAGTCGAGAGTGCTCGAGGCCCTGGGGAAGATCGACTGGGCCGAGCTTGACGACGCGCTTCGCCTTGACCTCCTGCGAGTCTACACGCTGGTCTTCACGCGCTTCGGACCGCCTGCGGCCGCCGACCGGGATCGCTTGCTTGAGAGTTTCTCGCCACGCTTCCCGGGCAACGGTCGCGCCTTGAACGCCGAGCTGTGCAGCTTGCTCGTCTACTTGCAAGCGCCGGGCGTGGCCGCTGTGGCCCTGGAACTCGTCGCCAAGGCGCCGACGCAGGAGGAGCAGCTCGAGTACATCAAGTCCCTGCGTCACCTCGAAGCTGGCTGGACACCGCCGCTGCGCGAGGCCTACTTTAAATGGTTCCCGAGGGCCGCCGGATATCGCGGCGGAGCCAGCTTCGCCGGCTTCGTGCAGCAGATCAAGGAGCAGGCCATTGCCGCTTTGACGGAAGAGGAGAAGGCACACCTGCAACGTCTTCTCGATGCCGAACCCGCGTCACCGTCACCCCAGGAAACCCTGCAGGAGTTGTTGGGTCCGCGTACGGTGAGCCGGGAGTGGACGCTGGAGGAGTTGGTCCCGCTTGTCGAGCAGGCGGCGCACGAGCCGGACCTCGAGCGTGGCCGCCGGATATTCGCCGCGGTCGGTTGCTTCGCCTGCCATCGCTTCGCCAATGAAGGTGGCGCGATCGGCCCGGATCTGACCGGAGCCGGTGGACGCTTCAGCGTGCGCGACCTGCTGGGTGCGATTGTCGAGCCCGACGCGACGGTCAGCGATCTCCATCGGCAAGTGACACTCTTCATGAGCGACGGCGAGATCATCAGCGGACGCATTGTCTACCTACGCGGAGACTCGATTCAGATCATGCCGGACATGTACAACCCCGGTGCGACGATCCTGGTGGACCGCCGCGATGTGGAGGAGATGCGAGACTCCCCCTTTTCACCGATGCCGCGGGGCCTGGTGGACATGCTTGAGGTGGAGGAGATCGTCGACCTGCTGGAGTTCCTGCGCTCGTTTGGGCGCTAGGCGGGGCACTACGGCGCGACCTGCGTTTGGTGCAGGAGCTGCTGGCCACGCGCACCTGGTGACGACGCAGATCTACACCCACGTCTCGGTCGAACGCCTGCGCGAGGGCTACGAGAAAGCGCACCCGCGAGCGGAGTAGCCTAGAGCTCCCAACCCTCGCGGTACTCACGCAACAACAGGGCATCGGCTGCCGCCTGCCCCGTACTGCCCGTGGCCGCGTCCCACTCGATCTCCCCACGCCACTCCGTCTTGCGGCCAGTGCGCTTCAGGTAGGGGTAGGGCTCGGGGCCGTCGTAGGCCTCCCCCACCCGATAGGCCACGTTGCCCAGGACGATGGTGCAGGCCAGGTCCCCCGAGTAGTCGAAATTGCAGGTGGTGGGAGTGCCTTCGGTGATGCCGCCCAACCACTCTCGGTAGTGCCCCACCGAACGCGGGATGGACGGCTCCGGAGCTTCGAATTGCGCAAATTTCTCTGCGGGCTCCAGCAGATAGTTGCCGTAGTGGCAGACCAGCGATCCGGTGGTACCCACGAACCGGATCCCGCTGGGGAAGCCCTGCTGGGCGTAGTCCCCGGACGCTCCCGAGTCCGCCCAGTGCACGACCAGGTCCCGCTGGCCACCGCCCGTCTTGGGTACACGATGCACGAAGTGTGCGCGCATCCAGTTGGGAGTGCCGACCGGATGCCAGGCCGGCCCCTCCGACATCACACGCACCGGCTGGCCCAACTCCAGCGCCCAGTGCACCACGTCCATCAGGTGGCACGCCATGTCACCCAGAGTGCCCGTCCCGTAGTCCCAGAACCTGCGCCAGTTGGCCGGGTGCAAGCCGTCGCAGTAGGGGCGCTCTGTAGCGGGTCCCTGCCACAGGTCCCAGTCGAGATGGGCCGGGGCGGGCTTGGTCTGGCCGAAGCGGCCATCGGCCCAGCCCTTACTGACCCACACCTGGGCGTACTGCACCTCGCCGATGGCGCCACTACGGATCAGCTCCACCACCCGGCGATAGTTGTCCCCCGCGTGGATCTGAGTGCCCATCTGGGTCACGAGGCCCTTCTCGCGTGCCAGGCCCTGTAGCAAGCGGATCTCCCCGGGCGAATGGGCCAGGGGTTTTTCGCAGTAGACGTGCAGACCACGGCGCAGTGCCGCAGCGGCCACGCTGGCGTGAGTGTGGTCGGCGGTGGAGACCACGACCGCGTCCAGAACCTCGGGGCAGTCGAGCATGCGGCGGTAGTCCTTGAACAGCAGGGGCGTGCGTGAGCCATCGGTGCGCTGGGCGACGACCTCGGCTCCCTGCCCCAGGTGGCGCCGGTCCACATCGCACAACGCGACGACCTCCTCGCCGAGCACCCCCTCCAGGTTCGAGCGGCCCCGGTTCCAGACCCCCACGACACCCAGGCGGACCTTGTCCCGCCGGGGCCGACGCAGGCGGCACCCGGGAGCCAGGGACGCGAGGGCAAGGGAACCGGAACTGGTGAGGAAGTGGCGGCGGGTGAGTTGCATGGCTGCAGTGTACACTCGCCACCATGAGTGACCTCAATATCGGCATCGTGGGCTTGGGCGCCGTCGCAGGCGCCCACATCGAGACCTTCAAAGACGTCACGGGGGCGCGCGTGACGCGTGTGTGCTCCCGGCGCGAGCATGACCCTGCTGACCTGGAGAGCACCTACGGCCTGCCTCTCCAGGCCACGACACGCTTCGAGGATCTGCTCGAGGACCCCGACATCCACGTGATCGACATCTGCACCCCCCACAACCTGCACGCCGAGCAGGCCGTGGCCGCCGCCAAGGCAGGCAAGCATCTGATCATCGAGAAGCCCATGGCCACCAACTTCGCCGACTGCCTGCGCATCGAGCACGCGGTGCAGGAAGCGGGAGTCCAAGCGATGGTCTGCTTTGAGTGTCGCTTCTCGGCCCACTTCAGCCTCCTGCACTCCGTGTTGAGCGAAGGCCTGATCGGAGACATCCACTACGCCGAGGTCGACTACTACCACGGTATCGGTCCCTGGTATGGCCAGTTTCCCTGGAACGTCAAGAAGGAGATGGGAACCTCGTCCCTGGCAACGGCTGGCTGTCACGCCCTCGATGCCCTCCTGTTCTTCATGGGCGTCGGCGGCCCGGGTCGGGTGGAAGAGGTCACCAGCTACGCCACCCGCTCGGGCTCCGAGATCTTCGCGCCCTACGAATACCCGAGCACCAGCTCCAGCCTGCTGCGCTTCGATGACGGACGCGTCGCCAAGTGCGCCTCGGTCGTGGACTGTCTGCAGCCGTACTACTTCCACGTTCATCTCGTGGGCAGCCACGGCTCCATCCTCGACAACAAGATCTACAGCCACAAATTGGAGGGCATGAACAAGGACCGCTGGAGCGAACTGGAGACCTCGCTGATCGACTCGGGCGACGTCTCCGACCACCCCTACCGACCCCAATTCCAGGCTTTTGCAGACGCCACATCCAAGGGTGAACCCATGCCACGTACAGACCTGAAGACAGCCCAGGAGACCCACAGGGTCATGTTTGCCGCCGATCTCTCCGCCACGGAGGGTCGCTCCGTGAATCCATCTGAACTTGGTGCGTAGGAGGCCCCATGTCACTCATCAACTGGATCTTCGATATTCACCAGCACGGCCGCATCGACCGGGCTGAAAAGGAATCCCAGGCCGTACGTCAGGAGCTGGCCCAGATGCGGGCCAACGCCACAGTGGGATCCGATCGCGGCCCCCACATCGATAAGGTTGCGGGCGAACTGGCCCTGAGCATCAAGACCTTGCAGCGCATGCTGGTCCAGAAGGGACTCTGCACCGCCGAGGAGTTCATGGCCCTGCTTGACGATGTGGATGCCGAGGACGGCAAGCGCGATGGGCGGGCACCGGTCTAGACCCGTTTCGGCCCGCGGTTGGGATTCGGGTCCCAGCCGCCGAGAATTCGGGCTGCGGACGGAGAATCCCAAGGTACTGAGTGGGGGCGTATCTCCCCTGTCCTGAATACAGTAGAAAGAGTGCGGGATACGCGGGAGTTGAGTCCTCCCGCCCCTGTCAGCGGAGTGTGGCGCAGCTTGGTAGCGCGGTTGCTTTGGGAGCAACAGGTCGTAGGTTCAAATCCTATCACTCCGACCAACACGGGACCTGAGAGCTCGGTTGGCGGAACCGCCGGCTCTTGACCCGCTCGTCCTGGGTTCAGCGACCCCCAGGATCCCGGCATTTCCGAAATTTATCGGCTTTCCCGCGTCCGATTTGAGCCACTGCGCGCCTCTTAACAATACAGCGGCGTGGCTACGCCCCTGTCCCTGTTATCCACCCGCCAGAGATCGCACCTGGCCGGGGATGGAATGATCCGGAGGGAGGCCCGAGAGAGAGCCGTGGCTCGCAGCGGCCCCCGAATCCCATCGGGGGCCGCATTTATTTCCCCGGACAAGGCCTCAGTGGGTCTCCCCCGCGTACCGCAAGACTGCTAGGACAAACCTGGGCCTTGGGTGGATGAGCCTGGGGTATGCTCCGCTTATGCGCTTCCTGATCACCCTTGCACTCTTGGGCCTGTTCTGCGCCTCCGGCGCGGTGGCCCAGATCATCCAGGTGGAGTTCAAGGACGCCAAGGCAGCCAAGCGTTACAAGAAGGCCTTGGCTCTGATCAACGGTGAGCAGGTTCTGCTGGGAGAACCCGTGGAGGGGGGCGGATTCTGGATCGAGAAGAAAGACCAGGGCTCCACGATTCACTACCAGGGCGGTGGTGACAACGACCTCTACCTCCTCGACGTGCGCGACCCGTCCCAGATTCCCTACAAGATCAACAGGAAGGGCGAGAAGGAGGCCACCAAGAAGTCCTCCGTGCTCTCCGTCCGAGGTAAGGACATCAAGGCCCTGAGGTTGTTTCAGCCCACCGAGACCATCGAGACTCTTGCACGCGAGTACACATTTCGGCTGAGGCGCATCCAGGACTGCGAGGACGCACGCGACGAGCACAAGCGCGGTTCCAGGCCCTGGTTCGCCGCCCACCATCTACTCCTGGGAGCCTACGAGCGCACAATCAATTGGCTCATGAGCTGCTCGTTCACGGCAGCCGTGGAACCCCTGGCCAAGACCCTGGCCAAGGAGAAGCGTCAGGTTGCCAAGGAGGCCATCACCCTGCGCGCTGAGGCCGCCCTGAACTCCGTGAAAGTACTGGGCACCCCGGACGACCTGCAGGACGCCGTGGAAAAGACCGGCGATGACAGTCACGTCTTCAGGGTTCAGGAGTCCCAGCACCTGCGCGTGGTCTACTTTGAGCGCTTCAGCGACGAACGCATCAGCGACCTCTTGAGGCTCGGCGAGAAGGTCATCGAATTGTTCCGCAACCAGTTCGTAGACCCCTACGTGAGCCCGGACTTTGAAGATCGCATCCCCGAGGGCGTCTTCCAGGAGTTCTACTTCGGCCCATCCGACATCACCTACCACGAGCACTTTGTGGAGGCCTACTACGGCTTCATCTGGGGCGACGATGCCAACAAGAAGCGTCACCGCAACTCTTCGGGCTCACGCTTTTCGCCCAATCCCGGCCTCTGCCTGGATGCCTGGCGCGTACCGGAGCGCGAGGACATGGAGGGCCTGATCACCCACGGCCTGGGTCACTCCCTGGCCGACTTCCACTTCCATGGTAGCGCGACCGGAATGCAGCAACCCTGGCTGGAGGAGGGTCTGGGCTACTACCTCTCCTTCGAATTGCTGGGCCGCAACAGTGTCACCTGCAGCGCTTTCGACCCAGGCACCTACGTGCGCCGCGCCAAGGAAGAGGGCAAGAAGGAAATCGGCATGAGCTACCGGGAGATGCTCAACGCCACGGCCCGCGAGTACGCCCCACGCATCGACAGGCTCCTGCTCAAGTACCTATACGCCATGGAGGATGAGGACCTGGCCAAGTCCTGGAGCTTCCTCGACTACGTCGCCACGGAATTGGATCTCACGGGCCAGCGCTGGTTGCGCTCCTGCTGCCGCCTCGCCCGCAACCGGGACACCTTCATGGCGGAGCTGCGCAAGTACACCGAGGAGCTGTACGGCCAGCCGGACGCAGACGGCTCACCTTCCGGGTACCAGGCCGGCAAGGACGTCTTCGATTTCCTGGACAAGCGCTGGCTGAAGTACGCCGAGACGGAACAGATCTCCGGTGCTGACAGGTAGTGGTCCTGCTGGGCTCTAGTGCCTGAAGCGTCGCTGCGGCGAACGCCCGACACGACGAGCACCTCCACCACCGAAGGGCTTTCGGGCTGGAACCATGAAGCCAACCGAGGCACACCGTGTCGTTCAGACCCCATGGAGCAGCCTGCCCAGAACTCTCCCCGCCGAACGCCATCGACTACCTGGACGGCAACGCCGAGCGCTGCCGGAACGTGTGCGCACAGAAGGCGCGACCCCTGGGCTGCTTCCCAAGGGAATACAGGAATCGGGGTAGCAACGTCGCCGGAATCCACAGCGGTTCAAAGAGGGAAGTACCAGCCCCCAACGCACCGTACCGCTGTAGGCTTAGAGTGGGACCCCACGGCCCTATGATCAACATGAGACACCTCTACTCACTCGCAGCAACCCTCGCACTTGGAGCCCCTCTATCCGCACAGTTCCCCAGCGGCTACGTGGACGAACTGGTGGTCAGCACCCCCAACGCCGCTGTCGGGATCACCCACGACGGCAACGATCGGATGTACGTCTGGACCGCCCTGGGGGAAGTGCACTTCCTACTCAATGGAGTCCTCAATCCCCTGGTCGACATCAAGGAAGAGGTCGGCCGGTGGAACGACCTGGGCATGTGCGGGTTTGCCCTGCACCCGGACTTCCTCCTGAACGGGTACATGTACCTGTACTACGTGGTGGACCGACACCACCTGCTCTACTACGGAACCCCCCAGTACGACCCGAACTCCAACCTGTACAACAGCGCGACGATCGGTCGAGTGACGCGCTACACCGCCGACGCCAACACCGGCTTCAAGACCCTGGTGCCCGGCAGTCGCACGATCCTGCTCGGAGACCAGATCGACAACGGTGTCCCGATCGTCTCCACCTCCCACGGGACAGGGGGGATCGGCTTCGGCACGGATGGGACCCTGCTGGTGGCCGCAGGTGACGGAGCTTCCTTCTTTTTTGTGGACACGGGGAATCCTGGCGCCGGGTCATTCGTCACCCAGGCGCTGAGCGACGGCATCATCCGCAGCGAGGAAGCCGTCGGCGCCTTCCGGTCTCAGATGATCGGGAGCCTGAACGGCAAGATCCTTCGCCTCGACCCCGACACCGGCTTGGGCCTGCCGAGCAACCCGTTCTACGAGCCGTCCGACCCCGGATCGGTGCAGTCACGGGTCTGGACATTGGGTTTGCGCAACCCCTTCCGGTTCGACATTCGGCCCGGCACAGGATCCACCGACCCCAGCGCTGGCGATCCGGGCTCGATCTACCTGGGCGACGTGGGATGGAATGACTGGGAGGAGATGGATGTGGTGTCCGAGGCGGGAATGAACATGGGGTGGCCGCTCTTCGAGGGTCTCACCAGGCAGGAGGACTACGTGGCTGCCCTGACGGAGAACCGGGACGCACCCAACCCCCTCTACGACGGGGTGACCTGTCTCCAGCAGTACTTCTACTTCCAGGACCTGATCAAGCAGGAGCGCGAAGACCACAACCCGAGCTTTCGCAATCCTTGTGACAACTCGGTCGCCATCCCCCCCACCACTCCGACGTTCATGCACCGGCGCCCGCGCTTGGAGTGGAGCCATTGGAACACCAAGGCCTACGTCCCGATCTTCCTCAACGGTCTGGCGCGCCGCTCGCTCCTGGGTTCAACCGGCTGCCCGGTGGACGGGACCCCCTTCAAGGGCAACAGCGCCACCGGCGGCCTGACGCTCTCCGGCAAGGGCTTTGGTGCACCCTACAAGGGCCAGTACTTCATCGGGGACTGGGGAGCCAACTGGGTGCGCTCCCTGGTGTTCGACACCCAGGACGTCCTCCAGCAGGTCCTGGAGTTCGGCATCCTTGTTCGCCCGGTGACCTTTGAGGAAGAGCGCAGCTTGGGCGACCTGCTCTATATCCCCTGGTCGCTGAACCAGGTGCGTCGGATCCGATACACCGGTGACAGCAACGCCCCACCCCAGTCGGTCCCCCTGGCGGACGCTCCTTACGGTCCGAGCCCCCGCACTCTACAGCTGGACGGCACGGCCTCTTTTGACCCCGAAGGCGGAGACGTGTCCTTCCTGTGGCAGTTCCCCGATGGAAGCACCTCGACCGAGCCCAGCCCGCGGATTGCCCTCGACAACCCCGGCGGCCTGCCGACGACCCAGGTGGTGAGCCTCACGGTCACCGACGTGAAGGGCGCTACAGACAATACCCTTCTGAACGTCCACATCGACAACACCCCCCCGGTCGTCGATATCACGAGCGTTCAGAATGGCAGCCAATACTCGACGACCGACCTGACCTATGTGAATCTGGCGGCCTCGGTCAGCGACGCCGAGCACGGGCCCACGGACCTCTCCTACCTCTGGCAGGTGTACCTCGTCCACGACAACCACAAGCACCTGGGCGATGAGTTCTTCACGCAGACGGCACAGGCCATACTGTTCCCCTCGTCCTGTTCGGGAACCTCATACGCCTATGAGGTTCGCCTCATTGTGACCGATGCCGATGGCCTGCAGACAACGGACTCTGTGTACCTGTTCCCCGACTGCGCCAGCAGCGGAAGCGTAGCCATCACCTCCCCGGCGTCAGGGGCCGTCATCAACCCCGGCTCCATCGTCGACATCCAGGCCCAGACGACCGGAGCGATCAACCGTGTCGACACCTGGGTGAACGGGGATCAGCTGCTGGGGATGGACTACACCCCCCCCTATCAACTGAGCTGGTCGACGGACACGCCTGGCTCCTATGTCCTGAACGCCTTGGCCATGGTCGACAACGAAGGGTCCGTCTGCTCCCTGGGCGTCCCCATCCAGGTGCGCCAGCCCACACGCGTGACCACGAGCGTCGCGCGCATCCGGGATGACGGCCAGGAGAACAAGATGAACGGCGCGGTCGTCCGCAATGGAGCCGAGCTGGACCTCGGGCTGCACAAGACGACCCCTACCCTGGTCGGTCTGCGGATGTCGTTAGACGTGCCCCCCGGTGCGACGATCACGGGCGCCTGGATCCAGTTCAGTGCCCAGGACCGCAGCACGCTCGGGTCGCAGCTCTCGGTAACCGCCGAGGCCTCCGATCGGGCGAGACCCATCAGGAAGGCCGCCTACGGGCTCTCCTCGCGCCCACGCACCACGGCCGAGGTCGTCTGGAAGCCCGGGATCTGGCGCTACGCCGGCGCGCGTGGAGCCCGGCAGGCGACGCCGGACCTATCCCCACTCCTGCAGGAGCTCGTGGACCGACCCGGCTGGCAGTCCGGCAACCACGCCCTGCTGTTGTTCGAGGGCTTCGGCCAGCGCCGGGCCCAGGCCTTCCAGAAGGGCGACCACTACGAGCCCACCCTCGTGGTGGAGTACGTCCAGTAGGGTCTCAGACGGGGACCTGTCCCCGTTGAGCTTGGAAGGGGGCGAATGCAGGGTGAGGGCCGCGTGAATCAACCCAAAAAGTGTCCACTGGGGGCGATTGCGGTCATGAGAGAGTGTTCGGAAGCGCTCGGCTTCGGCCGGCGCTAAACCCCCACCCTCCCTCGCCATGATCCCCTCCCCTGCAAGCACCTTCCTGTCCGCCCGCACGACTCTTCTTCAGCACGCCGGTCGCGGGCTGTTCCTCGCCCCCGCACTCTTGATCGCAACGACCGCGCTTGGCCAAGATTTCGCTGGAGGAATCGACATCGGTGGCACCCACTCTGCGGTGTCCGTCACCGCCGCGGACCTGGACGGCGACGGGGATGAGGATGTGCTCTCTGCAGCGAGCTACGAGGGCAAGATCCTCTGGTACGAGAACCTTGGCGGGGGTCTCTTCGCATCCGAGCAGGTGATCACCAGCCAGGCCAGCGGCGCCTCGTCGGTCTACGCCAAGGACCTGGATGGCGATGGCGATCTGGACGTACTCTCGGCATCCGCAAACGACAACAAGATCGCCTGGTACGAGAATCGCCTGAACCAGCTGGAGCAGGACTTCGGTCCACAGAAACTCCTCACAAAGGGCGCCATCGGAGCAAGCTCCGTCTTCGCTACCGACCTGGACGGTGATGGCGATGCGGACGTGCTGTCGGCATCAAGCACAAACAACACCATCGCCTGGTACAAGAACGGCGGCAATAAGCAGTTCGGAGACGACTGGTTGATCACGAGCAATGCAGTGGGCGCCACGTGCGTCTATGCCGCAGACCTGGACGGGGATGGGGATGCAGACGTGCTCTCGGCGTCCTACATCGACGACACGATCGCCTGGTATGAGAACCTGGGCAACGATCTGTTCGGACCCCGCCAGGTGCTCACGGCCTATGCAGATGGTGCCCGGGCCGTCCATGCCGTTGACCTGGACGGCGACGGGGACGTGGATGTGCTCTCCGCATCGGAGAATGACGACAAGATCGCGTGGTATGAGAACCTGGGAGGGGGCTCATTCGGCCCTCAGCAGGTGATCTCCAGCCTGGCGGACCAGGCCAGGTCGGTGTATGCCGCGGACCTCGACGGTGATGGTGACCTAGACGTCCTCTCGGCACATACCTATACACCCCTTCCCTCCGTCTCAATGGGCGCGATTACCTGGCATGAGAATCTGGGTGGAGGCGTATTCGGGTGGCGGCAGAACATCGGCTTCATGGGCCCGGACATCGGCTTCATGAGCCCGGGTTGCACATCGGTTCATGCCACCGACCTGGATGGCGATGGGGATGCGGATGTCGTGGCAACTTCAAAGGGCCAGTCCATCGGCTCATCGTGGTATGGCTGCCTAAAGTGGTTCGAGCAGCTTGGCCCCCCCGACTGCAACGGCAACGGCACCCCGGACAGCCAGGACATCGCAAGCGGCACGAGCACGGACTGTAACTCCAACGGGATACCCGACGAATGTGAGATCGCGGACGATCCGAGCCTTGACCTGGACCTGGACGGAACCCTCGACAGTTGCCAGTGCACCTTCGCGCTCTTCTGCGCCTCCAATCTGAACTCCACCGGGATGATGGGCACCATCGGCTATTCGGGGTCGGCCAGCATTCTGGCGAATGACCTGACCCTCACGGCCAACAACCTGCCCACCAACCAGATCGGCATGTTCATCTACGGCGCAAACGAGTACTACAAGAGCCTGGGCGACGGCCAGCTGTGCGTCGGGCCCAAGGTCTTCCGCATCAAGCCGGTGGTCAGCACGGGCTTCACGGGCAGTGTGGCGCTTGCCCTGAACTACGGCGCACTGCCATCCGGCGGGCAGGTGACCGCATTCTCCACCTGGCACTTTCAGTTGTGGTATCGAGATCCCGCTGGAGGCCTCGCGGGTTCCAACACGACGTCTGGACTGAAGGTCACGTTCTGTCCCTAGGTGGTCGAAGCAACCCCCCACCGAGAGGGCTGCCTCCGGCGGCGGCGTGCCCGCCAGCGGAGGCTCCCTGTGCAACGGCAACACCTGCGCTTCCAGTTCTGCACCGTGATGGCATGAATCCCTCGCGGTTCTCGAAGGGCATCGCAGGTCTGATCTACTGATCGGGCTTCAGCGGCAGCGCTGGCAGGGCTCGGATCGACTCGATCGAGCGTAGGAGGACGAGACTCACTATCCTCTACCCTCGTTCACAACTACTCGAACCCGAGGCCCTTCCATGGGCACAAGGATCATGGCCCCTACGCCCGATCGACTTCCTCGCCTGCTGCTGGCGACCATTGGCTCCCTAGCACTCTCCCCATCCCTTGAGGCCAGCCAAGAGTTGCGAGTGGCCAACCTGTTCGGTGACCACATGGTCTTGCAGCGGGAGAAGCCCATTCGCATCTGGGGCTGGGGAGCACCCGGAGAGGAGATCCGCGTGGGGTTCGCCATGGGGACAACGTCCGAACGCAAGGGAACGGTACAAGCCACCCCGGACGGCCAATGGGAGGTCACACTTGAGGCCCTGCCCTCAGCAAACTTCGTGGGAAGCGATCTGGTCGTGGAGAGCGACGGGGGCGTTCACCGTTTCGTCGACGTCCTCGTCGGGGATGTCTGGGTCTGTGGTGGCCAGAGCAACATGGAGTGGACCCTGCGCTCCTCGCGGGACGCGGACCTGGAGGTGGAGTCGGCGGACATGCAGGAGGTACGCTACCTGCGCCTGCCGAAGGTCGCTCATCTGGAGCCCCAGGAGGACTTCCCCGTACGCGCTGGCGAAAATGGCGGCCCGTGGCGGCGCTGCATCCCCGAAGAGGCCGCCGACTGCACGGGAGTCGGGTACTACTTCGCCCGACGCATGCGACGGCGACTGGACGTGCCGATCGGCCTCATCGACGCCTCCTGGGGTGGGACCATGGCACAGCACTGGGTCACACAGGACACCCTGCGCGGCTTCCCCGAGATGCAGAGCTACTTCGACGAGTTCGAGGCCCGGCTCAGCGCATGGCGTGAGGGCGGCGGCGAGGAGGGCGCGGCTCTACGCTACGCCGAAGACGTCGCTGCCTGGGAGACCGCGCGTGCCGCGGCCGTAGCGGCCGGGGAGCGCGAGCCCCGGCGACCGGACAAGCGCCAATACGAGGACCCCGCAGCCCAGGGGCAGCCGGGCGGAATGCTGAATGGCGTCATCCGGCCCATCGCCCGAGCCCGGGTGCGGGGCGTGCTCTTCTACCAGGGTGAGAACAACTCCTTCGGTGAGAGCTGGAAGCCCTTCCACCAGACCTTCCCCGCCGTGATTTCCGACTGGCGTGCGCTCTTCGACGAGCCGCAGCTGCCCTTCGGGATCATCCAGATCGCGGGCTGGAGCAACCGGCGCTCCATGACCTACGACATGAACCACCACACCAACATCGTGCGCGAGCTGCAGCACATCACCTGGCAGCGGACGGCGAACACGGGCCTGATCGTGACCTACGACACGAACTCCAACGGCAGTATCCACCCCGGGCGCAAGCTGCCCGTGGGCGAGCGGGCGGCGCGCTGGGCCCTGTCCGAGGTCCACGGGATCAAGCGCTACCGTTCAGATGAGGCGCTCGAGTGGCGTGGCCCTCTGTATGAGTCGATGCAGATTGAGGCCGGCAAGATCACAATCCGCTTCGTTCAGGATACGGCCAACGGTCTACGCCTCGACCAGGACGAAGAGGTGGGCTTCTACGTCGCTGGGGCGGACAAGGAGTTCCACCATGCCCGGGTGCGCGTCCAGGGTGGCGACAGCTCTCTCGTGATCTGGAGCGATGAGGTCCCCGAACCTGTTGCCGCCCGTTACGGCTGGTCCAACCTCCCGGCAGGAGGCCTGATGAACTCCCGGGAATTGCCCGCCTTTCCCTTCCGCACGGACACCTGGCCCCTCACCCCCCACCAGTCCACGGGTTCCTACCAGGTGCCGGTGGACTGACCCCTCCCGGCCGACGTGCCGGGCGCCTGGCAGCCTCAGGCTCAGCGCGCGCCCAGGAGCGGCTTGAGCACCGACTCAAGCGCATCCGCGTAGCGCATCATCCCCAGATCGTTCGGGTGCGACGCATCCACCGTTCCCTCCCCGTCCGTGCCCAGGAAGGGCACGTCCGCAAGGTAGTGAATATCTGTAACCCCTTCCGCCGCCAGCTCCTCATGGGCGCGGCGTAGCGCAGCCTGGTTCTTGTCGTGGAAGGCGTCCCGCGCAGGAAGAAACACCGAGCTGGGCATGCGGCGATCCTCCACGAGCAGGATCGGTGTCTCGGGCCGCGCGGCTCGAAGCTGGCGAACGAGCGGCCCCGCGCGCGCGCTGACGTCCTCCGGGCCCATGTTGGGCAGGCAGTCGATCACGTAGCAGGAGGCCTCGATCTCCGCGATCAGCGCGCCCACCTCCGCTTCCATGCGCCCGTTGCCGCTGAACCCCAGGTTGAGCACGGGCGTATCCAAGCGACGATGGAGGATATTCGTAAAGGCCATCCCCGGCCTTGATGCGCAGGCACCTTGAGCGATCGAGGTCCCGTAGTAGACGATCGGTGGCTCGCGGCGGGGCAGCACTCGTTTGAAGCGAGCTCCTTCGGGCACGTCGATGGTGAGCGATTCCACCCCGTTGTAGAGCGGCAGGTAGAGAAGGTACTCACGCTCACCGTCCCTCACCCCCGCGACGCTCAACTGATACTCCTGCGTTCGTGGCATACCACAGGCCACCCAGCGCCATCCCGCTCCGTCCGAGGCATACAGATCCACCCCACTGACACCGGTCGCTGGCATGTGAACCATATCCAGGTCAGGAAGGTTCAGCTTGACATTGAAGTTCAGATTCGTTGCCGAGGTTCGGAAACGGGCCGCCATCCCCGCCGTGTGCTGGCCAAGGCGCCAGACAACCGGCCGCACCTTCTCCTTTGCACGTTGCGGCAGCCGAGAATAGAAACGCTCCGTCTCCTCCCAACCACGACCTTCCACACCCCATTCCGCGACATCGTGCCGAACGAATCCTGTGGTCGGTCGCGAATCCGCTGAGTCCTCCTGCATGCCAAGCGCTACCGCGCTCGTCGTCACGGCAAGAAAATCCCGTCTGCCCAATCGAAGTTCGCGTGCCATGGGCCCCAGTGTAGCGTGGGGCCTGCCCACCTCACGCACCAGAAATACACTCGGGCACATGGGGATGAAGGCGGTCACGGGATGTCGCTGGCCACCAGGCTCGGGCCAACGCGATCCACCAGCTCTCAGGCAGACCTCATTGGATCACCGCGATTTGTGCAACCCTGTAGCCTGGGGGACTAGTGTGAATATGAACGTCCCAACAACCAACAGCCTCTGTCGGCTCTTCGCATGCATCGCTATCGTCACGCCTGCGCGTGCCCAGACCATCAACGAAACAGCCAAGCTCCTGCCTGCCGATGGAGCGACATCTGACTACTTCGGTCAAGATGTCGCAATTGAGGGAACGACGGCGGTAATTGCCTCGCCGGGGGATGATGACCTGGGCGGCAACTCGGGGTCCGTCTACCTGTTCGACACGGCGACTGAAACCCAGACGGTGAAGCTGCTCCCCCTGGACGGTGACGTCTCGGACTCATTTGGCTGCTCGGTGGCCATTTCTGGAACAACCGTACTCGTTGGGGCATTTTCGGACGACGACCTGGGCGAGCGCTCGGGTTCGGCCTACCTGTTCGACGCAACAACCGGAGCGCAGATCGCAAAGCTCCTCGCGGCAGATGGTGACACCTATGACATGTTTGGCTTCTCCGTCGCACTCAAGGGCAATACCGCAGTCATCGGAGCTCCAGGAGACGCCTGCGGAATGCTCAGCTGCGGCTCCGTCTATCTGTTTGACACAACCACCGGTTCTCAGATCGGAAAGCTGGTAGCCGCTGATGCCTCGGCAAACGCAACCTTCGGCTGGTCCGTCTCGACCGACGGGAAAAAGGTCCTCATCGGAGCTCCGGGCGACAATGCTCCGGCTCTAGATTCCGGATCCGCTTACCTGTTCGACCTGCCGAGTCAAACGGAACTCTTCAAGCTCGTCCCCACCAACGGTGCCTATGCTGACATGTTCGGGACAAGCGTGGCTATTGATGGGGCGACGGCGCTCATCGGGGCGCCCTATAACGACGACCTTGGGGGTCAATGCGGGGCAGCCTACGCCTTTGATACAGGAACCGGAGCTCAGACATCCAAGCTGCTTTCGCCCGATGGTGCGACGGCGATCTGGTTCGGGTACTCCGTTTCGGTCGCTGGCTCAACTGCCCTGATCGGAGCCCCTGCGGCCATCGACAATGGCGCGTGGTCCGGCTCAGCGCAGCTCATCGACCTGACCACGGGTGCCCTGATAACCAAGCTTCTCCCAAGTGACGGAGCAAAGGGTGACTTTTTTGCCGTCACCGCCGCCATGGATGGGACGCGGGCCATCGGCGGTGCCTACTTCAAGGATGACCTGGGGACCGACTCCGGCGCCGCTTATGTCTTCACCCTGCCCGGGGGGGGGTGCAACGTCGTGTTCTGTGACACCGATGCCAATAACGTCGGTGACGTCACCCTGAGCACCTGTGACTGCTCTGGGGGGTCGATCACCCTCGATCTGAGCACCAGCTTCGTCGGGCAGTTCACCTACCCACTCGTTGGCCTGGGAACGACCGCGGTAAGTCCAACGGGAGTCTCCCAGCTGTGCCTGGCCGGCTCAGCGATCGGCCGCTACACCAAGGACGCGGGTGCGATCAGCGCTGTGGGCACGTTCAGCGTCGACCTCCTGAATGCCAACTCCGCCCCCGGCGGCGGGGTACCCACCATTGGCGGGGCCCTATGCAATGGCAACACCTGGCGCTTCCAGTACTGGCATCGTGCCGGCATGAACCCCTCCAGGTTCTCGAAGGGCATCTCCGGCACGATCAACTGAATTCTGATGCAGCCGGCAACAGGGGGGGAGTCCCTTTGGGCCCAGACTCAGGATTCTTGGAACGCGCCCAAGGTCGTGGTCCAGTTGATGGTGTCATTGTGTGAATGGGTGAAACCGATGGTGCGTTCATACTCCACCGTCGCAGGGGATCGATAGGCAATGACATAGGTCCGCCGCCACCCGTCCGTAGGGTTGCCACCCGAACCGTGCACAACCCACTCATCGTGGACCGTTATCCCACCGCGCCGGACCTCCAGGTACTCGACGCTCTCCTCGCTCGCAACGTCCGCCACGAGGGTGTGCCCCTCCTCACGACTGCCTGTCGCGGAGCGATGCGGTCTCAGCGTCTTCGCGCTTCCCGATCCTGGAATACAGCGCAGGCAGCCATTGGCCTTCAGTGAGTCATCCATGGCCAATGAACACGTCACCGTACGCGTGTCCGGTGTTCCCTCAGGCCAGTAGCCCTGATCCTGATGCCACGCGAACTGAGCGCCGGGGCGACGGGGCTTCTTCGCCAAGAACTGATCGTAGTCGAGCCGGATATCGTCTCCGATCAACTGCCCGGCTATCCCACTGGACGCCGCCTCGAACACGTTCCCTTGCAGATCCGGCATATAGACCCGGGGCAACATCGCATTGATCAGCGCGTAGTCCTCGAACTGGCGATCATAGGGCCCGCTCATGTCGCAGAAATCCCGGCCCATCCCCGGCACCTCATTGCGCATGAAGCGGCCATAGCTGGGCTCAAGCTGACAGACCTCCTCTTCAGTCAGAACCCCCGGGAGGTGGACGTAGCCGAGACGCCGGAACTGGGCGATCTGCTCAGCGCTCAGGATGTAGGGTCGGGCTAGCGGAGTGTCGCTCAAGGTGCACCGGGGTGGCGGAAGCGGAGCGCCTGTGCTCCGCGGCCACCGTACTCAATATGCGTCGAAGCGGTGCGTGGTTTCCTGCACGTATTGTTCGCCGGGCTGCAGAACCACCGATGGGTATTGGGGGTGATTGACCGCATCGGGAAACCCCTGCACTTCGAGGCACAGGGCCTGTCGGGTGGCGAATAATTGGAGGGCGGGCTGTGTTGTGAACACCTCCATGCGCCGCCCCGTGGCCCCATGGCTCAGCGTCGCCGCTGGCGCTCCAGGCTCAAGAACGAACGTATGATCGAACGGATCCGACCCCAATCGCCTTGGGGACGTGAAGTCGAGCGCTGTCCCCTCCACGGACTGGATTGCTCCCGTCGGGATCAGGTCGTCGTCCGTCGGCACACACTGAGCCGCATGGAGCGCCAACTCGTGCTCCTCGACGGCTCCCCCAAGATTCCAGTACGCGTGATTGGTCAGGTTCACGGGAGTCGGGCGGTCGGTCGTCGCATGGTAGCGAATGACCAGCTCATCGCTCTCAGCTAGCGCATAAGTCACCCGAACGTCCAGAGAGCCGGGGTAGCCATCGGCACCGTCCGGACTTCGCACCTCAAAGGTGACAGAGGAGTCAGAAGGCTCAGCATCCCAGACAAGTTTCTCCAGCGACTGCTCCCCACCGCCATGCAAGTGGTGCTCCCCTTCATTGCGGGTCAACTCATAGACCTCGCCCTCCAAAGCGAATCGGGCACGGCAGATCCTGTTGGCAACGCGACCGACTGTGACCCCGGCGTAGCGCTGATCTTTGGCGTGGCACAGAACGTCCGCGAAACGGCCCTCGCGATCCGGAACCAAAACCTCGACCAGAGCCGCCCCAAGCGGCGACAGCCGGACACTGAGGCCCGACGCATTCCGGATCAGGTGGGTGCCAGGGGAGGACGTCATCAGGACAGGATCCGGGTCAGCACATTGCCGTGGACGTCCGTCAAGCGCACGTCTCGACCGGCGTAGCGGTAGGTGAGGCGCTTGTGGTCGAGCCCCAGCTGGTGCAGGACCGTGGCCCACAGGTCGTACACATCACAGCGATCTTCGACGACGTGGTAGCCAAACTCATCCGTCTGCCCATAGATCGTTCCCCCACGTACGCCGCCGCCCGCGAGAAAGACGCTGAAGCCGTAGGGGTTGTGGTCCCTTCCGTCCGAGCCTTGAGAGAAGGGTGTGCGGCCGAACTCGCCAGCCCAGATGATCAGGGTCTCCTCGAGCAGACCCCGACAGCGCAGGTCCTTGATGAGGCCCGCGATCGGCTGGTCCACCTGGTAGGCCATCGCTGCGTGCCCGGCCTTGAGTGCTCCGTGCTGATCCCAGGGGTTGGGTGCACCACCTGCACCGATACCCTTCGTGATACAGCTCAGCTCGATGAAGCGTACACCGCGCTCAACCAGGCGACGGGCCAGGAGACACTGGCGGGCATAGGCCGCCTTCGTCGGCTCCGGGTCGTCCAGCCCGTAGAGCTTGCGGGTGGCCGCGGTCTCCCCCGACACTTCACACACCTCCGGCACGGCAGCCTGCATGCGATAGGCCGTCTCGTAGTTTCGGATGGCCGCCTCCAGTTGAGGGTCCGAAGTGTCCCGCGTACGGCGGCGGTCGAGGCGCTCGACCAGATCCAGGTGACGCCGTTGATCCGCCGCATCGAGCCCTGGAACGATGTTGTGCACGGCTGGGCTCCGGTCCGCCGAGACGACCGAGGCCTGATGGTGGGCCGGGAGAAAACCACTGCTGAAGAGACCCACCCCACCATGAGGAGCAACCGCACCCCCGGACTGCAGCACGACGAATCCGGGCAGGTTCTGGTTCTCGCTGCCCAGCCCATAGTTCATCCAAGCGCCCGCACTCGGGTGCCCCATGAACGGAAAGCCGGTATGCATGAGGTAGTTCCCCTGCGCGTGCTCGTTGACGGAGCTCGTCATCGAACGCACGACCGCAAGCTCATCGGCCACGCTCCCGATCTCCGGGAACATCGAACTGACCGGAATACCGCTCTCCCCGCGGCGACTGAACGTGAAGGGCGAGGCCATCACATTGCCATTCTGGTTGAACTGTGTGCGCTCCACCGGCACGGGCATGGGCTTGCCGTGCAGACGCTGCAGCATCGGCTTTGGATCGAAGGAGTCGACCTGGGAAACGCCTCCGGACATGAAGCAGAAGATCACGTGCTTCGCCCTCGGCAGGTGGTGCGCAACCTGTCGACCATCCACCAGGTCGGGCAGGCCCCCCTCACCCATGAGGCCCTTCAAGGCCAGCATGCCGAAACCGTTGGACGTCTGGCGCAGAAGCTCGCGCCGTGAGAAATGGAGACCGCTCATCACGTTACCTACCTCAGGTAGAGGAACTCCTTGAGGTTGTAGAGCACGTGGGCCACTCGGGCCCAGGACTCTTCCTCGCGAATGGGCTGCCCCAGCTCTTCCAGGTCACGATTGGCGGTCGCGATCGCCCCATCCAGCTCGAGGACTGTGGCCCGCGCACCCGCATCCAACGCCCCGAGTACCTCGGCGCGCCCCACAAAGCCGCTCCCTGACGCCGAGGCCAGCACCTCCTCCGCAGACAGAGCCCTGAGATGGAGCCGCGCCTCGAAGAGGATGCCCTTGAGCAGACGACCCCCGGAGGGCGCGCCATGGCGCAGTCCAAAGAGGAGCTGGCTCTCGCCCGGCTTGAACGTCGCTCGCCCCCCCTTCCTGTAGGGCGTCCCGTAGAGCGCTCCATTCCGGTAGCACCGGATGAGACCATCCGCATCGTAGGCGATGGCGAGGTGCACGGGTTCGGGAGCGGTGGCGGACTCGACCTCGGCGGCAAAGCTCTGGGTGCGCTGAAAGTTGTTCGAGCCCGCTATCCACTGGCCGGGAGCCTGCTCTCCGTAGACGATCGAGTCGAAGACGCCTCCGCCAAGATCCTGCAGCGTAAGCACCCCGCCGCCGCGTTGATCGAGGTCCGATAGTTGCACCCAGGCCTCCAGTGTCTTCTCGCTGACCTGGGTCGATATGGCGGGCGTCGAGACATGCCCGCCGCCGTCGAGGCGCAGCCCCCCACCCTCCAGTCGCGCCGTCCCGTGCAACTGACCGTGGAGCATGCCGACGGTGTCCATCACGCCCGCACGGAAATCCCAGCGTGCGAAGGGGAGGGGACCGCTCGGGGCCTGCTCCCCTCCAAGCTCATCCAGCAGGCGGGCCCGCACCGGGTTGAGAATGGAATCGCGCTGGGCGAGCTTTCCGGCGAGCTCCACCTCCAGCCCTCGACGGCGCTCTTGCTCCGCATGGATGGCGGAACCACAACTCTCGGCGTAGGCACTCAGGGCCGTGATCTCCTCCCCATCAGGCGCACGACCGGTGGCGGTCTCGAACATGTGGGCCAGAGCGGCATCCTCATCCGAGCCAGCACCGCGGGCGCGCATGCTCGCCCCCCAGCTCTTCGCAAGATCGCGCACCAGGGGATCGTTCAACATGGTCAACGCCTGAGCCGGGACGTTGGTGACCTGACGCGAACCCACCGGGGCAAATGGCACGGGCGCGTCGAAGCTCTGGAGGAAGGCATCCCGGACATTGCGGCGCGACTCCACGTAGACGCCGCGCCGGGACGTACCGGAATTCGGTCCGAAGCCGGGGCCGAACATGCGCTCGTCCAATCGCCCCGCGGCCGCAAAGAGCGAGTCGCGAATAGCCTCGGCATCCAACCGGCGAACGTTCGCATGGGAGAGCCAACTGTTCCCGGGGTCCAACGCCAAGGCCGCAGGGGACGCCGTGGAGCTCAGTTGCCAGGTCTTGGAAAGGAGCAAGAAACGAATCGTCTCCTTGATGGACCAGCCGTTCTCAACCATGCGCGCCGAGAGGTAGTCCAGCAGCTCGGGATGGGAGGGCTCCGTGCCCAGGCGGCCGAAGTTGTCCGGTGTCGTCACGAGTCCCTGGCCAAAGAGGTGGTGCCAGATCCGATTGGTGATCACCCGCGCCGTGAGGGGATTGTCCGCACGCAGAAGATCCTCTGCCAGTTCCAGGCGTCCTTCCGCACCGGGCTCATAGGGCTCGGGGTCAATCGCCTCAAGGAACCGACGCGGGATGACTTCTCCGGGGTTTCGGTGGTCCCCACGCACGAAGAGCGCCTGATCCGCGGAGTCGGCCTCGACGATGCCAGGCACGCGCGTCGGGAGAGGCACGGTGGCCTCCAGCGCGCGATACTCGCCGACCAGCGCGGACACCTCTGGAAGCTGGGCGAGGTCGTTGGCGAGCAGGCCCCCGCGCAGGCAGGCGTCGAGCAACAGAGCCTGTTGATCGGTGGACTCTGAACACTCCCAGCCCTCGATGGCCTCGTTGATCCGATGCGTGATCTGCTCGGAAAGTTCGTCCATGGACCGAGGCGTGTCCGTGAAGGCCAGGATCGAACAAACGTCCAGGATCGGGTCGGAGGGTCGGCCCACCCCCTTCTTGGACATCCGGACTTCACGCACGCCAAACCACGAGCGGTCGCCGCCGCCGACCTCAATGGGAGCGTCCTGACCCGTGTAGAGATCGAGGTGGACGCGGTCCCCATCCCAGTAGGACAGGTCCAGGCGCGACCACGACCAGTTGTCACTCTTGATCTCGCTGATGGGAAAGACCGTGCCTGAGCGCGGGTAGTCCTGCACCGCATAGCGCAGCTTGGCCCCTCCTCCGCCCAGGACCCGGAACCAGAGCTCGTACTCACCCTCGAGGGAGAAGTGCGCGGACTGCAGGACGCCGCGGTGCCGACTGGAGAGGAGGTGGGTGTAGACCCCTGCCGGGTAGATCCCGCTCAGCACCTGCTCGCCCGCAGGAGCGACCGCGAACTCACCCGCGGGTGACGCTTCTCCACCGAGGCCGTTCCCCGAGGGATACCACTCGCCCATTCCGGTGGCGTTGGTGAGGTTCCAGCGCCTCTCGTACTCTACCGGTGGTCCGCTCTTCTGCGCGGCGGCGCGCGCCGCCTCCCAGGCCTCGTCAAAAGAGAGCCCCTCGCCTAAGCGCTGCTCCAGGTTCCATAGCAGGTGCAGAGGATGGTCCCGGCTCTTGGCCTGCTCGCGCAGCTCATCGGACGGCTCCTGCCACCTGCTCTCCCACCCACCCCAAGCCTCAGCCAGGGCCGAGCGGATCGAGGCCTTGAGCTCACCGAGCTCCCTCTTGTGTCGCTGCTGTGCTTCGGCTGTATTGACGTCCAGCATGGCCGGCCGGGACGAACCCAGGATGCCGAAGAGCGCGTAGTAGTCCGCCTGGCTGATCGCGTCGAACTTGTGGTCGTGACACCGCGCACAGGAGACGGTCTGAGCCAGAAAGGTCTTGCTGAAGACGTTGATCTGATCGTCGGTGAAGCGCACCTTCTCATCGAGCGCATCGGTGGGCGCAAACCCATGGAACACGAAGCGCCAATGCGCCGTTCCGATGGCGGACTCGTTGATCCCCAGGTCGGCATTCACGCGCGGCTCGCTGAGCAGGTCCCCGGCGATCTGCTCGCGCACGAACTGGTCGTAGGGCAGGTCCTGATTGAAAGCCCGGATCAGATAGTCGCGATAACGGTAGGCGTGAGGGATGCGCGGATCACCCTCCGATCCATGCGAGTCCGCGTAGCGCATGAGGTCCATCCAATGCCGCGCCCACCGCTCGCCGTAGCGGGGTGAGGCGAGCAGTCGATCGACGAGGTGCGCCATGGCCTCCGGGTCCTCGTCCGTAAGGAACTGTTGGATCTCCTCCGGCGTTGGAGGCAAGCCAACGAGGGTGTAGTACAGGCGCCGAACCAGCGTCCGGCGTTCTGCCGCAGGGCCGGGCACCAGGCCGTGCGCCCCCATGCCCTGCTGAATGAACCGGTCGACGGGGTGCTCGGACCAGTCATCGGCCTCCGGCAGCTCGGGCACCACGATGGGCCTGAGGCTCCACCACTCCTTGCGCCGCTCAATCTGCGCAGCCCATGAGGTCAACGCCTTGAGTTCCTGACTCGAGGGCGGTGCATCCCGAGGATCGTAAGCCCCATTGCGAATCCACTCCTCGAAGTCTGCGACAACCGCTGCATCCAGCTTGCTGCCGTCCTCTGGCATCTCCAAGCCATCAATCTCGTGACGCATGACCCGCAGGATGAGGCTCTGATCCGGGTCCCCTGGAACAACGGCAAATCCCGAGTCCGACTCCATGCGCATCCGCTCCCGGCCATCAAGGGCCAGACCGCCTCGGGCTTTGTCCACGCTATTGTGACAGGCGTAGCAATGCTCGATCAGGACAGGCCGGATGCGAGCCTCGAAATGCTCTTCCTGCTGCGTCGCTGTACTCTGCACCTGCGCCCCAAGAACACTGGTCCAGGTAGCCACCATGAGCAGGGGGGTGAGCGAGTAGCGGAGGGGGCTCATGATCTGCGGTACAGGCTCTCGCCGGTACGGAAATTGTACCCGCGCTACCCGTTTCATCGCAGGTATCGCTCGTCCGGCGGTCCAACCGGACACGACCCACATGGGGTATCCTGCGTCGCGCTGGTTGAAACCCCTGCCCGTCCCTCCCCACCGCATGGAGCACATTCCGTCCGCGCTTTCGCGTCGATCTGATAGTCATCCTACCAGGCACCACCTCATGAAACCCTCACTGCTACTGCACACGCTGTTGGTCGCCCCCTTGCCGCTGGTCTCCACCCACATGGTGGACGACGAGGCCTATCGACTGCCTCCCCCGGAGGTGGTCGAGCTGGTTGACGCCGCGTCCCCGCCCTCGCTGAGCATCAGCCCCGATGGCCGCTGGGCACTGGGAGTCGAGCCCGACACCCTGCCGTCTATCGCCGATGTCTCGCGGCCCATGCTGCGCCTTGCGGGGCTGCGTATCGACCCCACCGCCAATGCCCGCCACCGCAGCTCGTTCAACCGCGGTCTCTTCCTGCGGGATCTCACTAGCAGCCAAGAGACCCGCATACTCCTCCCCATGGGCTCGCGCCTGGTTGGAGTACGCTGGTCGCACACCTCGCGGCACTTCGCCTACACCCTGCTCACGGATTCCGGCACATCCCTGTGGGTGGCCCGCGTCAGCGCACCCCGGGCCGCATTCGAGGCCAGCCGCAGGGTCTCCTCGGTGCTGGGTTCCGGCTATCAGTGGAGCCCCGACGGGACGAGCCTGATCGTCACCGAGGTGCCCGCCAAGCGCGGGGCGCCCCCCGTCAAGCCCCTGGTGCCCACCGGCCCCAATGTCCGCGAGACCAGTGGCTCCAGCTCGCCCCTGCGCACCTACCAGGATCTGCTCTCCAGCACACACGACGAGGCACTGTTTGAGTACTACGCCACGAGTGCGCTCAACCGCATCGACCTCTCCAGCGTCCTGCGCACTCCCATCGGGCCGC
>PVBE011199976.1_pt1 | contig 39294 bp, 36 predicted proteins | sample 1631181 | NCBI WGS metagenome assembly PVBE01 (sample SAMN08397723, study PRJNA350692) | Marine metagenome, whole genome shotgun sequencing project. | isolation source: water | place: Pacific Ocean | collected 2012-04 | reverse complement strand
TAATTTTTTTATTTTTTTTTATTTTTTTTTATAATTATTTAAATTTATCTCTAATTATTGCAGCTGTTTCTTTTAAAGCCTGTGGCATAATTCGAGTTTTACCAATCACCGGCATAAAATTATTGTCTCCATTCCATCGTGGTACAATATGTAAATGCAAATGTTCTTCAAGCCCGGCACCTGCTGAAACACCCAGGTTATATCCAATATTAAATCCGTTTGGAGTCATTATTTCAGACAAAACATCTTTAGCTCTTACTGATAAATCGCTTATCTCATAAAGTGTTTTTTTACTTACCTCTGAAATATCTCCAATATGCTTGTAAGGCGAGATTAATAAATGACCAGGATTATATGGATAAGCATTTAAAATAATAAAGGCTTTTTCTCCTCTATATAAAACCATAAACTCATCTTCGGAATTTTTATCAGTCTCCCTGTTGCATAGAAAACATTCTCCGGATTTAGGTGATAAAATATATTCTATTCTCCATGGAGCCCACAAAGGCTTTTCACTGTTGATTTTTCCACACATAATTATATACCTAAATATTTAGATGATTTTTATTCGCTATTTATAGCTTTTCTCAGGCCTTCACCAATTAAATTAAAAAAAAGGATAGTCATAAATAATAAAAGCCCTGGCCATAAAGTCAAATTCCAATACCGTAAAGGATCAATAAAAGCTTCTTTTAATATTTCCCCCCAACTCGCAGTAGGAGGCTGCACGCCGAATCCCAAAAAACTTAATCCGCTTTCCGCAAGAATATTTGCAGCAACAGCAAATACTGCACACACAAGTATAGGTCCGTTAATATTTGGCAATATATGCTTGAACATAATTCTTGTTTTTGACATTCCGAAAACTTCACATGATTTCACGTAAGGCAAAGAGCGCTGTTTTAAAACTTCTCCTCTCACAATACGAGATAAACCTGTCCAACTCAAAAATCCTATCACAGGGATTACTATCAAAACAGACTGTTCAAATTTAAGATCCATAAAAGTTGCTATCAGTATCAGCAATAATAAAAAAGCTGGAAAACATATAATTATTTCAACTATCCGCATAATGAATAAATCGGTAAAACCTCCAAAATATCCTGCTGTTAAACCAATCGTTGTACCTATAATTAAAGATAAAAGCGTTGCAAAAATTCCAACTGAGAACGAAACTCTTGCTCCATAAATAATTCTCGACAAAACATCTCGCCCTATATGATCAGTTCCAAACCAATGTCTTTTTGAAGGGTGTTCGTGCGGTTCACCAACTATCTGATATGGTCCATAAGGTATTGGAGAAAAAAGAATAAATTCAGTATTATCATATTTTTTAGCATATTCGATCCAATCTGTTTTATTCAAAATATTTTTGGATAAAACAAACGGTACAATTAAGCCTAAGGTAACAATAAATAATGTTAGAAATTTTATAAATTTATTTTTATTTCTAATACAGTAGTAACATATCAAAATACCTGGGATAAAAAATATGAAATAATTAAAAAAACTATCAACAATAACTTCCGGACTGCTTGGAGCAAATAAAAAATAAAAGAAGGGAAAACTAATACCTTTATTATTATATAGTAAAAGCGGCATGGAATTTGATATAAGAGGAGCATAAATTGCGATTAGAATAAAAACTAGGATCCCAAACAACCCAAATAAAGCTATTTTATTTTTCCTGAATTCATTCCAAATTTCCATATATCAACATCAACCTGAAAAAATTAGTTTATTTATTGCTCTGCAAAAAGTTTAATCAACTCTTTTTTACATAAAGGAGTTAAAGAATTACTATTAAGTTCTGATTTCAGTTCATCAATCTTCCAGAATTTCACTTCATCCAATTCTTCTTCTTGTATAGCAAAATTTCCATTATAAAATGTAGAAAATACTGATATATTTTCAGATTCAATACTATTTCTCTCTTTCAATTCAAAAAGAAATATTAAAGGTTTTTCCAAAGAGATACCCAATTCTTCATTCATTTCTCTTATAACTGCCTCTTCAATATTTTCACCTGGATTTATATGTCCCCCTACAGCAGTGTCCCATTTTCCTGGCTGTATATCTTTGTTCAAAGATCTTTTTTGCAGTAAAATTTCACCTCTGTTATTAAAAATTATGAGGTGAACAGTTTTGTGACATAGCTTGGGATTTCCGTGGCAGATATTTCTTTTAGCCAATCCTAAAGGGGCATTCTTCTCATTGTATATTTCAAAATATTCAGGCATTTCTAATTTCAGATAGATTCTATGATACAGTTTTTTTTGTTTTTCTCTTTTTCACACTTTTTCTCTCTGCTTTAGGGAAAAAAATCAGTTTTTTATTATCAATCTCAATATCTATAGTTATTCCAGCCTTAAACGTATTCCTCAATATTTCGTCAGCCAGAGGATCTTCTACATGTCGTTCAATCGCTCTTCTCAATGGTCTTGCTCCATATTCAGGCTGATATCCAACATCAATAAGAAAATCTAAAACTTTATGGTTTACCTCAAGAGTCAGATCTTTTCTAAATAATCTCTCTTTAACTTTTTCAATTTCTATTGCAATAATCTGCCTTAAATCTTCTCTGCTCAGTTTTGAAAAGATTAATACTTCATCAACTCTATTAATAAATTCAGGTTTAAAATGTTTTTTTGCCTGGTCAAGAAGGCGCTCTCTCTCTTTATCCATATCTCCTTTTTCGCTTGAACCAAACCCTAAAGCTTTTCCCTGTATAATTTTATGAGCACCAAGGTTACTTGTCATAATTATGATAGTATTTTTAAAATCAATAATGCGTCCAACACTATCTGTCAGTTTTCCTTCTTCCACTATTTGCAGGAGCATATGAATTACATCAGGGTGTGCTTTATCAATTTCATCAAATAGAACAACGGAATACGGTCTTCTTCTAACTTTTTCAGATAACTGTCCTCCTTCATCATGTCCGACATAACCAGGAGGTGAGCCAACTAATCTGCTGACATTAAATTTTTCCATATATTCGGACATATCGATCTGAACAATAGCTTCAGTATCTCCAAACATAAACTCTGCAAGCGATTTAGCCAACAGAGTTTTCCCTACGCCTGTAGGGCCGAGAAAGATAAATGAACCTATCGGTCTTTTAGGATCTTTCAAATCAGCTCTTGATCTTCTCAAAGCTCTGGAAATTGTATGTATGGCATTATTCTGTCCAATAACAACCTTTGCTAACTCTTCCTCCATTTTCAGCAACCTAGTATTTTCCTCTTTTTCCATCTGCTGTATCGGTATTCTAGTCAGCTTTGCAAGGACTTCTGTAATCTCTTTTTCTCCAATGTTTACAAAATTATTTTTCTTCTTATCTTTCCATATTGTCATTATTTTCTCAATTTCAGAATTTAATGACTTTTCCTGATCTCTAAATTTTGCTGCTTCTTCAAATTTTTGATTGAAAACAGCTTTTTCTTTTCCCTCTTTAACTTTATCTATTTTTCCTTTCAAGTCAGATGTATCAGGAGGTGGAATAACTTCAGTAATTCTTGTCCTTGCCCCGGCTTCATCCATTATATCAATTGCTTTATCAGGTAAAAAACGACCGCTAATATATCTATCTGATAGACCTGCTGCAGCAATCAACGCTGCTTCACTGTATTTTACATTATGGTATTTTTCATAATTATCTTTCAATCCTTTTAATATCTCAACTGTTTCATTTACAGTAGGAGGATTTACCATTATCGGTTGAAACCTTCTCTCCAAAGCAGAATCTTTTTCAATATATTTTCTGTACTCATCCATTGTAGTTGCACCTACACACTGAAGTTCTCCTCTTGACAATGCAGGTTTCAAAATATTTGAGGCATCCATTGCCCCTTCTGCTCCTCCTGCACCGACAATAGTGTGTAGTTCATCAATAAAAACTATCACTCTACCGGATGATTTTATTTCTTCAATCACAGTCCTTATTCTCTCTTCAAACTGTCCCCTGTACTTTGTCCCGGCAATCATCAGAGGCAGATCAAGGCCAAACACCTGTTTATCGTGTAATATTTCAGGAACTTCTTTTGCTATAATAGCCTGAGCAAGACCTTCAACAATTGCAGTTTTACCAACTCCCGCCTCTCCAATTAAAACAGGATTATTTTTATTTCTTCTGCAGAGAACCTGAATAACTCTTTCAATTTCATCTTTACGCCCAATTACAGGATCAAGCTCTCCACGTTGTGCAAGTTCTGTCAAATCACGTCCGAATGTATTCAACATGCTAAGCTCTGAACTTTCACCAAAGTTAATAAGATTATCACCCTCCTTCAAAGGTTCAGTATCCTTGTCATTCGGTAAAAAATTCGGGTCAAGAGCAAATAAAATTTCTTTTTTAATTTCATCAATATTTACGTTAAGATTTCGTAACACCCTAGCTGCAACACTCTCGCCCTCGCTTAATATACCTAGAAGCAGATGTTCTGTTCCGATATAATTATAATTCATTGTTTTAGCTTCTTTTGCAGCTAAGGCCAGAATTTTTTTCAATCTAGGGGTATAAGGTAATTCGCCCTGAATTTTAGCATTTCCACTATTGCCTGAAAGTTTTTCAACTTCCAGCCGAAGTTTTTCTAAATTAAGTCCTATTGATTTTAAAACAGAAACAGCAACGCCCTGTCCTAATTTTATAAGTCCTAATAATAGATGTTCAGTTCCTACATAGTCATGATTAAATCTCATAGCCTCCTGCTGGGCCAATATGAGAACCTGTTTTGAACGGGGAGTAAAATTATTCATTATAACTATCTAATATTTAAATTTATTATATATATTCATTGATTAAAGTAACATATTTTATATATATGAATACAAAATTTCTATATAAATTAATAATTTATTACAAAAATCATGGTGAATTACAAATTTTATAATTTACTTATTTGTTTTTTTTGCTCTAGTATAGCTACAAAAATATTAATAATTAGTTTTTTATATAAAAATCAAAACAATGTGTAAATTAGAAAAAATAGAAGAAGGAAGTATAACATCTCCTCATGGTTTTTTATCATCAGGGGTAATATGCGGACTTAAAACCAATAATACCCTTGATATGGGACTTATTTATTCAACTGAAGAAAACAGTATCGCCTCCGCATGTTTTACATCAAATATTGTAACTGCTGCTCCAGTTAATATATGTAAAAATAAACTTCTTCATAATAAAAAATGCAGAGCCGTTATTGTCAACAGCGGAAATGCTAATGCATGTACGGGTAAAATCGGTGAAACTGATGCTAAAAAAATGATTTCATTAACAGCTGAAAAGTTACTAGTCAATTCAGACGAAATATTGATTGCTTCTACTGGTAGAATTGGAGTAAACCTGCCAATGGATAAAATAAGCTCTGGAATCGAAACCGCCGTAAAACAACTTTCAGAAACTGGCGGACATGACACAGCAAAATCAATAATGACGACTGATACAGTTCCTAAAGAAATTGCTATTAAGTTCAAGCTAGATGAAAAAACCGTTACAATTGCCGGAACTGCTAAAGGATCAGGAATGATTGCCCCAAATTTAACTGCTCCCCATGCAACTATGCTTTCATTTATAACCACAGATGCTGAAATCAGTCAGAATTTTTTACAAGATTCTTTAATAACTGCAGTTAATGAATCTTTTAACCGTATTACAGTAGATGGAGACATGAGCACCAATGATTCAGTCTTTATTATTGCAAATGGAAAGGCTGATAATAAAATAATAAGTTTTAATTCTCCAGGTTCAGATATTTTTCAGAAAGCATTAAATAAAGTTTTAATATTCCTTGCAAAAGCCATTGCTATCGATGGGGAAGGTTCAACAAAACTGGTTAAAGTTATTATTAAAAATGCTAATAATGAGAAAGATGCCAAAGATTGCTCTACTGCAATATCTAACTCGCTATTATGTAAAACAGCATGGTTTGGATGTGACCCGAATTGGGGAAGAATTCTAGCTGCAGCCGGATATTCGGGAGCGACCTTCAATCCCAATTTAATCGATTTATATTATGATGATGTGCAGGTAGTTTCTAACGGTGAAGACTCAGGAAAAAGTGAAAAAGAACTTATCGAAATAATGCAAAAAGAACAATTTTCAATCACTGTTGACTTAAAAGCTGGAGAAGATTCTTACCACATGTGGACAAGTGATATTTCATATGAATATGTAAAAATTAATGCAGACTATCATACTTGATTGATAACAAGTTATGAAGTCCAGCAGTTAAATTTAGGATAACAAAATGGAAAATTATATAAAAAAAGCTGCAGTTCTTCTTGAAGCGCTGCCCTATATACAAAACTTTAGAGATTCTGTTGTAGTTATAAAGTTCGGAGGCAGTGTTTTAGAAGATAAAGAGTTATCAGATAAAACATTACGCGATATTGTATTTATGGAATGCATAGGAATAAAACCGATAATTGTTCACGGCGGAGGAAAAGCGATCAGTGCAAAACTTGAAGAAGAAAAAATACCGGTAAAATTTATTAACGGTCAGAGATACACATGTGAAAAAACCATTTCAATAGTCGATGATGTACTTCATAATGAAGTTAATCATCATATCTTAAAAACAATTAATGCTTATGGTGGTAATGCTGTAAAAGTTTCCGGTAAAGATATTTTTAAAGCTAAAAAACTTTACAGCGCTAATTCTGCAGATGATTTAGGATTAGTCGGTGAAGTTCACAAAATGAATACAGCTAAACTAAACTCAGTACTGAAAAAAAATGCAATACCTGTAATTACACCGCTTTCTTTCGGTAATGATAATAAACTTTATAATATAAATGCCGACATTGCTGCAGCCAAAGTAGCTGAATTAATTCAAGCAAGAAAACTTGTTTATATTAGTGATGTTCCTGGAATTTTAAAAGATATAGAAGATGACAGTTCATTGATTTCTACTATGTATTTAAAAGAAGTTCAGGATTATATCGACTGCGGTATTATTTCCGGTGGAATGATACCAAAAATAAACAGTGCAGTAAAAGCGCTGAATGCCGGCACAAACAAAGTACATTTAGTTGACGGAAGATTACAACATTCATTACTTTTGGAAATATTCACAGAAACCGGAGTTGGAACTCAAATATTAAAAGAACATTCAAATTTAAATGTTTACCAGAAACATAATATTTAACTTTAAAAATCAGGATAAATTTTGAATATGTTAAAATCAGTTTTTACATTAGGTCCATCAAGTACCGATGAAAACATTATCATAAAGCTTTTACATGCGACAGACAAATTTCGTTTGAACAGTTCACATATGAATGAAAATGATTTAAATGATTTTCTAGTGAAACTGTCTATGATTTTCGATAAAACTGGCAAGAAAATACCGGTTGTTATTGATCTTCAAGGATCAAAAATGAGAATAGGCCAATATCCTCCAGTTAATTCAATTCCTGAAAAATTTATATTAATAAACTCAGAAAAAACAAATTCCACATACGAAATTCCCGTACCTCATGACCAATTTTTTAATTCAATAGAAATTGATGATGTTATTTCTCTGAACGATGCAAAAATTCAAATTCAAATTTCTAAAATCGACAATAATAGAGCAGAAGCGGTCACTCTTGTAAATGGTCCTCTTTCATCAAATAAAGGAATAAACAGACAGAAGCATCCTATACTTTTTGAAGAACTAACTAGAAAAGACCAAAAAATCATAACTGTTTCAAATAAATATGACTTTACGGAGTTTGCTTTTTCGTTTGCATATAACGGTCAGGAAGCAGATAAAATAAGAGCTCAAACAAATAAAAGAATTATTGCAAAAATAGAACGTCAAGAAGCTTTACAAAACCTAAAATCTATCGATTCATCTTTTGATGAAATATGGCTATGCAGGGGAGATCTCGGAGCTCAGGCAGGTATATTAAACTTAGGACATTTACAGGATGTTTTTATATCACAGATAAAACATTTGAATAATGAATGTTTTTTGGCAGGTCAAGTTTTAGAACATATGACGTATTTTGAAGAACCCACTAGAACTGAAATTGTTCATTTGTATGATATAGAAAAAGCAGGGTTCAAAGGTTTTGTCCTGTCCGATGAAACTGCGATAGGCAAAAATCCATGCTCAATTGCAGAATTTCTTAGTAAATATAGATCAGCTGGCAATAAAAAATAATCTAATTAATTTAAGGTCATTATATGTAATTTCACCTTCAAGTTCGTCATAAACTTTTTTTAAATATTCAGTGCCATATTCTTCAAATAGATCAAGAGAAAGTTTAAGTAGTTCTTCTTCTACATCTAAATTATCAAGTAATTTTGAACTGTCAGGAATAGTATTTCCTCTCACAACATATCTATACAAATTTTCAATAACTATGGCAGGTTCTATTCTATAATATTCAGCCAGACTTTTAATACTTCCAGTCGATTTAAATGCTTCACCAATATCATTACTTCTCGGTTTTTTAGTTTTTTTCACAGATATTTTTAAAATGTCATTTTTCTTTTTTTCAGTTAATCCATTTTCTTCACAGAATTTTTTAATAATACCTATAAATTGATTACCATATTTTTCTGTTTTTACAGTACCGATTCCATGCATAGCCAACAAATTACTTTTACTGTGAGGAAAATATTCTGCCATCTCAAATAACGTTTTATCAGAAAATACAGCATAAGGAGGTATATTTTTTTCTACAGCAATATTTTTCCTTGCCTGTTTTAACAATTTTACAAGCTCATAATTACAACCTGGAGCTATATCATTTTTCTTAACATCCTTTTGATTATCTTCAATAACACTACCTAAAATTTTGAGTTCACCTTTAAAAACTTTTCTACTCGTATCCGTAAGCTGTAAACTACCGTAAGTTTCATCTGTTTTTACAAATCCCATACTTTGCAATTGTCTGGCAATAAACATCCATTGTTTTGCTGAGTATTCCATACCTATACCATAAGTAGATAATTGATCATGTTTCAAATCTAATATTTTCTTTAATTTTGAACCTCTTAAAACACTTATAATATGGTTTGCTCCAAAAATTTCTCCTGTTCTGGCAATACATGACATAAACTTTTGTGCAGGAATTGTAATATCAATTTTAGATTTATTATCAGAATTACAATTATCACACATATCACATTTGGTCTCAGAATAAGCTTCTCCAAAATAATTAATCAGAGGAATTCTTCTGCATTTATTTGTCTCTGACATTGCGACAACAGAATTCAAATGAATATTTGCGATTCGTTTTTCATTTTCATTTTTCATTTTTTCAATGAAATATTTTATTTTACGAATATCTCCATAACTAAAAAGCAGCCTGCAATGAGCATATAAACCATCCCTACCGGCCCTGCCGATCTGCTGATAATAACTCTCAATATTTTTAGGTAAATCATAATGAATCACATAACGAATATTTGGTTTATTTATTCCCATTCCAAATGCTATTGTTGCAACAATTATATTTATATCATCTTTTACAAAAAGATTTTGATTCTTCAATCGTTCTTCTGAACTTAATCCTGCATGGTATGGTTTTGCCAGATATCCTCTATCGATAAGAAAATCTGCTAATGCATCAACCTGCTTTCTGCTCTGACAATAAATAATTCCCTGTTGGTCCATAAAGTTCTCAATTAAGCTGACGGTCTGCTCTTCAGGTGATATTTTAGGAACAATTTCAAGAAAAAGATTTTCTCTGTTAAAACTTGCTATAAACAAATTTTCATTATTAAATTTTAAACATTCCATAATATCAGTCTGTACGCGCGGAGTAGCAGTAGCTGTGAATGCAGCACAAACAGCTTCTGGAAATTTATCTCTAAATTCAGTTATTTTCCTATATTCAGGTCTAAATTCGTGCCCCCATTCAGAAATACAGTGAGCTTCATCAACAGTTATAAAATCAACTTTAACTTTAGAAAGCAAGTTAACTGTTCTTTCCTGAATAAGTGTTTCGGGAGCAAGATAAAGAAGTTTGATATTATTATTCAATATGTCATTTACATTGGCAAAATATTCATTTCTATCAAGTGAACTATTCAGTACTGCTGCATTAATACCAATCTCCTTTAACTGAGAAACCTGATCCTGCATCAAAGATATCAGAGGAGAAACGACGATGGTAAGACCATCAAACAGTAATGCTGGAATCTGATAGCATAGAGATTTACCTCCACCTGTAGGCATAAGAACCAATGAATCTTTTCTTTCCAGAATATTTTCAATTATATCTTTTTGTAAAGGTCTGAAATTTTTGTATCCAAAAACTTCTTTCAAAATTTTTTCCATAATTTTCAGTCAGTATTTATAAAAATTCATTAATTTTATGTGCATAAATAATTCAAAATTTTACAACCATTATCATAGTCTAACGTATTGTTATCTCATCACAATACCAGTTCAGAGAAAACTTAAACTCTCTATTTTGTATTTCTTTCTGAAGTATGCTAATTGTATTTCAATGTTTATTAATTATTAGAAAATACTAATATCATCAAAATCAATCAGGAGACTTTTGATAATGGACAAATATATTCTCTCTCTGGATCAGGGCACTACAAGTTCACGTGCAATAATTTTTAACCATAACGGTCAGATAATTGCTACTGAACAAAAAGAAATTGAACAATATTTTCCTAAACCTGGTTGGGTGGAACATGATGCTAATGAAATATGGGAAACACAGCTTGATGTATCCCGAAACGTTTTGAAGAATTCAGGAATTTCTGCAAATCAAATTGCTTCAATTGGAATTACAAATCAAAGAGAAACTGTAGTTTTATGGGATAGAGCAACAGGAAACCCCATTTATAGAGCTATTGTCTGGCAATGCAGAAGAACTTCTGAAATGTGTAAAGTAATTGATGAAACAGGTGTCAAAAATATTATCAGAGATAAAACCGGTTTGCTTCTTGATGCTTATTTCTCCGGTACAAAAATAAAATGGTTATTAGATAATGTTCCAGGTTTGTACAAAAGAGCCCTAAATGGAGAAATATGTTTTGGAACTATAGATACCTGGTTATTATATAAATTTACAGGAAACCATTGTACAGAACCAACCAACGCCTGTCGAACATTGCTGTTCAACATTAATACAGGAAAATGGGATGATGAATTACTTGATATTTTTGGTATTCCATACGAAATCCTTCCTGAAATACAGCCAACAAGCTCATTCTTTGGAACAACCAAAAAAAATCTTTTGGGAGCTGAAATTACTATTGGAGGTATGGCAGGCGACCAGCAGGCAGCTTTATTCGGACAAGCATGTTTTGATATTGGTGACTGCAAAAACACTTATGGAACTGGATGTTTTGCTTTAATAAATACGGGGAAAAAACCTGCTTTTTCTCAAAATAAGCTCCTTACAACAGTAGCCTGGGATTTGGGAGATGGCTTAGAATATGCAGTTGAAGGTTCTGTCTTCATTGGCGGAGCTGTTATAAAATGGCTGAGAGATCAGCTGGGGTTGATACAGGAAGCATGCGAAACTGACTCGCTCGCTAATTCTGTTGAGGATACAGGCGGAGTTTATATGGTTCCAGCATTTGTCGGCCTTGGTGCTCCTTACTGGAACCCGGATTCAAGAGGTACAATTCTCGGCATAACCAGATGTACAACTAAAGCTCATATTGTTCGAGCAGCTTTAGAAAGTATTGCTTTTCTATCAAGAGACTTAATAGAGGCACTTCAGGAAGATTCAGGGAAAAGAATCGGAAATTTAAAAGTAGACGGCGGAGCTTCAGCAAATCAATTTCTCATGCAGTTTCAAGCTGATATATTAGGTATTCCTGTAATTCAACCCGAATTAACAGAAACGACAGCTTTAGGCGCTGCATATTTGGCTGGACTTCATTGCGGCTACTGGGATAATAAAGATATTATCAGAGAAAACTGGAATGTTAAAAATATTTATAAACCCAAATTGGATTTATACAAAAGAAGAGTAATTATCAAAAACTGGAATAAAGCAATTAAATCTACCCTGGATTTTAGGTTATAACCTACTTTTATATTCAAAAGAAGAAAAAGTCCAATGATAAAGTTTACTCATTGGACTTTTATTATTTTATATAATTTTTATGAAAAATTAATCACCTAAACATGTGCCTACAAGCCTTGCTGTTTCAAGCCAAGGATGATCAACAGGAACTATTTTTCTTTTCCCAACCACATCTTCCAACGGAACAGGTTTAGTTTTATTGCCTTCTGAAGCAACCATTACGCCATAAATCCCATTATCAATAAATGATGAGCATGCTGTTCCCAGCCTAGTTGCCAACAACCTATCTGCAGCTGAAGGAGTTCCTCCCCTTTGTAAATGACCAAGGATTGTAACTCTAGATTCTATATTGCAAAGCTCTTCAAGTTTATTTGCAATATTCATTGTATGGTTACTCTGTTCAATTCTTACATTACTGATAATAGTATTTGCTTTTTTCTTATCTTCATCATTTTTTGCATCTTTTTTGGCTTTCTCTGCATGAACCAAAGCCGAAGCGTTTTCTTTAGAAATAGCACCTTCTGAAACTGCCACAATGCTAAAATGTTTTCCGCACTTACTTCTTGCGCAAATAGCATCAGCAATATGATTTATATCATAAGGAATTTCAGGTACGAGAATTACATCAGCTCCACCGGCTATACCGGCACCCAACGCCAACCAACCAGCATTATGTCCCATTATTTCAACAACTAAAATTCTATGATGGCTATGGGCTGTGCTGTGCAATCTATCAATTGCATCTGTCGCAATTCCCAAAGCTGTATCAAATCCAAAAGTAATATCTGTCATCGCAACATCATTATCAATTGTTTTAGGAAGAGTTATAACATTAAGCCCTTTTTGCACGAGCTTGTAAGCATTTTTCTGTGTTCCTCCTCCTCCCAGACAGACGACAGCATCTAAATGGTTTTTATAATAATTTTCAACAATAACATCTGTCATGTCCATAAGTTTGTTACCAACCTGCATTTTATGAGGTTTGTCCCTACTTGTACCTAAAATAGTTCCTCCTAACGTTAATATCCCTGATAACTCATGCCCTCCCAAACGTATAAACCTATTTTCCATCAACCCTCTAAAGCCATCCTTAAAACCGATAATATTCATATCATAAGCCTCAATCGATGCTTTTCCAATTCCCCTTATGGCAGCATTAAGCCCAGGACTGTCACCGCCTGCAGTTAAAACCCCTATATACTTAGCCATGTTCAACCTCCGTTATGTTATTGCTATTAGTATGTTGCATATTAAATATAATTATACATATTAATAATATCCTTTCCAGTTTATCATAAACTGACATTTGAGATATTCACAATTCATTTCTTATATAAAACATTCTATTTACTATTACGCAAACTGATGCTATAATTTAATTCAAATTTTTATATTCTAAAAGCAAAATTATTCTATCAAAATGTATAGACCAAAGTCTGAACGTAAAAGAATCAAAAGAAATAAAGTTGGCTGTGCAGTAATAATATTAATTATAATAATTTCTTACTTAGTATATTCACACTGGAGCAGTCAAAATTACAACAATAGATTTAACACGTTAATCATCCAGGCAGCCAAAAGAAATTCTCTCGATCCAAATCTTATTAAAGCTGTGATTTGGCGTGAAAGTAATTTTAATGATAAAGCTGTAGGTAAAAACGGAGAAATAGGATTAATGCAGATCACACCATCAACTGCAGTCAAAGACTGGGCAGTTGAAAACAAACGCGGCATTCCCAATGACGGTATGCTATTTAAACCAGCAACAAATATCGAAATCGGAAGCTGGTATCTGGCTAGATGCAAAAAACACTGGAATAAATACAAAAACTCATTAGACCTTACACTGGCCGAATATAATGCGGGTTATTCTAATGCAAGAAAATGGGTTCCTAAAAAAAATAATGGAAATGTTCTTCCAAATATTACTTTTCCTTCAACAAAAGAATATATTAAAGCAATAATAGAGCAGTATGACAGTTACAAAAGCTCCAATACTTTTAATTAATTTAAATTTCTCCAAATATGACATCTCATTCAAATAATAATTATTTCGTAGAAGATTTAATTCCTTCTAATACTAAAAATATGAAAGTTCTGTTTATCTTCGAATCTCCATATAAAAAAGAGTTGGAGCATAGACACCCGATTGCAGGCGGTTCTGGAAAAAGTGTAGGTAAATTTCTAAATAAAATTGTTCCTGAGATCCCGACTGATATTCCTTTTGGCTGCTATCTTAAAAAAAGCAAAGATTCACGTTTCGCAGCAGTAAACTGCTGCAACTATCCAATGGATAAAGAGGCATATCCTGGTGATTTGAAAATAATTGATAATTTATATATAGATAAATTAGACAGGCTTAGATTAAAATTATCTCAATCTAATAAATTAAATATAAATATTACTGAAACATTTAATTTATTAGCAGATAAATTTGAATATAAATTAAATAAACTCAATCATAATTCAGTTTTAAAAGTTTTCTGCGGTAAGTTCGCCCAAAATTTTTACTCCTGCTGTGGAAACAATCTTAATATAAATGCTTTACATGTCCCCCACCCTTCCAGGAATCAGTGGAGTCACAAAAGATACGCTGATGTAATACAAAATATGTTAGAAAAAATAAGAGAAATTTTGTAATATAAAAAAAGCGAAAAAAGCATTGCCTGCTTTTTTCGCTTTTAGATTATATTTAATTTACTATTCTGCTGTTCTTCTTGTACCTATTTTTCTAAGCTTCATTCCTTCTTTAAGATTCATTTCTAACTCTTCCAGAGGAACATCTTTTGTTTCAGGAGTAAAAAAGCCTATGATAAAGAAGCCTACTACAATACATGCGCCAAACATCCAAAATGTACCGCCTACCCCAAGATTATGGAACCATGTCAATGCAAATGAACCGAGTATTGCATTACACACCCAGTTAGTTGTAGTAGTAACAGTTATCCCAAAGTCTCTTCCTGCAAGGGGAAATATTTCTGAGCAAAGAATCCATATAATCGGGCCTAAAGATACTGCAAAGCCAAAGATAAATACCAAAGAGAAAATCAGTGTCAACCATTGTTCAGCACCTGTCATTACTGATCCAGGAGGATTCATTTTAAATATAAATCCAACTATTGCGCAGGAAATTACAAGCAATGCCATACCAATATAAAGAATAGGCTTTCTTCCAATTCTGTCAACATATTTAATAGCCAGCAGTGTAGTCAATACATTAACCAGACCGATAACAACAGTGGCTACAGCAGGATTGCTAAATCCTGCGGCCTGGAACACCTGTCCAGAATAATACATAAAAGCATTCATTCCTGAAAACTGCTGCAAAGCCTGTAGTAAAATACCTAAAATCAAAATCTTAACAAAAAAAGGTTTTGAAAGCATTTTCCAACCACTTGTTTTAGTATTAACACTTTCTTTAATTTCAGACAATTCAAATTTAATTTCTTTGTCTGTATTTCTTACTTTTTTAAGGACTTTTTCTGCATCATCAATTCTGCCTACAAGCACAAGCCATCTAGGACTTTTAGGTAAAGTTAATGCACCGATGAACATTATTGCCGCAGGAATGGCTATTACAACCATCATTAATCTCCATGATCCTGTACTTTCAAGAGCAGCATTCGATAAAAACATAACAAAGATACCAATTGTTATCATCAACTGATACATTGCAATCAAACCTCCTCTTATTTTATAAGGAGCAATTTCAGACAGATACAAAGGAGCAACAAAAGAAGCAATACCTACTGCAAGACCAATTATAAATCTAGTTACTAAAAGAAATGTAAAAGTGTGAGATGCAATGCATACAAAAGTGAAAGCAAAAAAGATAAATGAAGCTAATATTAAAACATTTTTCCTTCCGAATCTTCTTGATAGCCAACCACTAATGATAGCCCCTATAGCCGCTCCGGTAAGTAATATTCCTGCAACTTGTTCAGATTGTGCAATTGATAAATGAAATTCTTTCACAATAAAATCAAGAGCTCCATTAACATATGCTATATCAAGTCCAAACAGTAAACCTGCCAAAGCAGCAATTATACAAACTTTAATTACAATTGCATTTGACCCCTTAGTTTCTAAATTCATAAATCCCTCATTTTTTATGATTATTAAAATAATTGATTTCGCTATTTCAGTGAAAGTAATACTAATTAAAGTAAAAATTGAAAAACTAAATCCCTTAATTATAAAATATAACAGTATTGTTCACTATCAAAAACTAAATATACAAATATTTTTCATAAAAATTTAATAGAGCTTTATATGTATGTATTGAAAATAAATACAGCCTACCTTAGAATTTAATTAATAGTAAGTATTTCGCTTATATTATCAAAAATTCATTTTATTTTAAAAATTAAGAGAGGCAAAGAATGATTAAAAGGCTAACATCAACATGCATTTTAGGTGTACTCCTAACGATCTTAAGTATAAATACATTTGCTGCAACTGTACCAACACCTGCAGGAAATTACAGTAGTTCATGGACACCTGTGCGATTTGATATTCTTGAAGGACTTTATTGGCCGAAAACAAATAATGCTTATGGATTAATACTTGGTCTGCCATATGCATATGTTAATCAGGGAACAGACGGAAAATCAGATGGAATGATTCTCTCTGCAGTAACAGAGTGTGATAATGCAAATGGGCTCCAAGCTTCAATCTTGAATATCAACACCTATAACAGCACAGGTTTGCAACTTGCAGGCATGAATGTTGCCAGATGGTATAAAGGTGCACAGGTAGGCGGATATAATGAATTTGAAGAGTCAAACGGTTTACAGTTTGGACTTTGTAATGTAAGTTCAGTAAATTCTGATTCAATAATGTTCAGTATTATAAATTACTCAGATTATAACTCTAAAGGTTTTCAATGCGGAGTAAGCAACAGTGCCTATAATTTTGAAGGAATTCAGTTAGGAGTATTTAATATAAACTGCGATAATGGTTCCAAAGGAATTCAGATAGGACTGTTAAACTATATGAAAAATGGTTTTCTCCCATACTTTCCTATATTCAACTTTAGTAAGTAATAGAATAATCTTATATGACAGCAATAACGGTCAAATAGCTAATATTTGACCGTTTTTTTTGTTCTTTATTCGTTTTTTATCATGTGAATATCTTGCTGAGGAAACGGTATAGATATATTCTGCTCATCAAAGATTATTTTGATTCTTTCATTTACAGTAAATTTAGCATTTAAAAAATCTGCCCCGTTAACCCAGAATCTAATTAGGAAATTAACTGAACTGTCAGCAAATTCATTTATCACAATTTTAGATGCCGGCTCTTTCAGTATAAATTTATTTTCCTTAATAATATTTTCCAGTACTGTTTTTACACTCTTAATGTCATCATCGTATGATACTCCAATAATTATATCCTGTCTTCTTGTTTTATTCGCATTAAGTCTTACTAAGCCTGTGCTGAACATTTGAGCATTTGTCATTATTACTTCCATGTTATCAAAAGTAGTTAACTTTGTCTGAAACAAACTTATATTTTTTACAACTCCTGCAAAATTTCCGACTTTAATAATATCACCTACTTTAAAAGGTTTTGTCAAAAGTATCAAAATTCCATTCGATATTGTTTTTACCTCATCCTTCAATGAAAAACCAATAGCTGTAACCAAACCTATAATTACACCTGCAAAATAACTTGTCGGGATGCCGGCAACACTGAAAATAATAATAAAAAATAATAAATAATAAATCAAACCTGTTAGTGAGTTCAAAAAAGAACCCAATGTAGGTTCAATATGAGTGTTTTTTATTATTACAGCAGTAATTTTTCTTATTAACTTAACAATAAAAAAACCAATTATTAAAAGAATTACAGCTACAACTATTCTAAAACCATATGTACTATACAACATTTGAAGATGGCTGACAAAATTCATATAAACCCTTTCTCTATAACTTTTCCCTCAAATTATTCTGTTTTAATTATAACTTTTTAAATAAAAATCTAAATGGTTTTTTATCAATATTAATACAGTTGTTCCACTTAAATAGTTATTGAATCAGTTAAATGAGATGAGAGAATATTAAAAATTGATCTACAGCACTAAAATGTTTAATGGTATCTTTATACATGCTGTATCATAAAAGCTAGAATTTTGATGTTATTTATGAAAATCAGATTATATATTATTTTGTACATGTAGAACTATAAATATTCACAGGTACTTTTTAATTTAAATATTTTTAATAAACGTCAGATATAATTCTTCTAATATTATCACGTAACCACTTATGAGGTTTACTGCTATCATCTATTCTTTTCCAATTCATAGTAAATGAAATAACAGGTGTTTTAAACGGAACATCAAAAATCAATAATTTCAGTCTTTCTGCAAATTTTTCAGCAAAGATACTATTAGAAATGCAAATATGTTTTAAATCATTAAGCTGTTCTAATGTAGCCATTACATAAGGTGTTACTGCCCTTACAAAACAATTCTTACCAACATTCTTTTTAACTAAGGCACATACTTCTTTGCCATAATCACTTCCATTTGAAGTAATCAAAAGCAAAGGATATTGCTTTAAGTCATGCACTGTTAACTTTTTCTTCGTTGCTATTGGATGTTTTTTTGATACAGAACATACATATGTACCCTGAGAAATAGTTTCGCAATTTATATTTGAAGAATCAATCCTATATGCGCCGATAGCTAAATCTAAATTCCTTATACAAAATCTACTATAATCATCAATCGTATCCATCTCCTTTATATTTAGAGACATACCTGGAGCCTGTTCATCCAATACTTTTAATAATCCAGGGATGATACGAGAATAAAAATAACTATTTACAGCTATAGTAAAATTTGTTTGGTCATTTGACGGATCAAAAGGTGTCAGTCCTTCGAAAATTTCTTCGATATCATTCATAGCCTTATTTACGGGTAGTATTAAACTATTAGCTTTTTCTGTAAGAAGCATCTGCCGTTTGGGGCCTACTATAAGTAAGTCATCATCAAATATTTCTCTTAACTGTTTTAACGCATGACTTAATTGAGATTGAGTTAAGTTTAATCTTTTGGCGGCATTGGATACATTTTGTTCATCAAGTAGAGCATCAAGCGCTACCAATAAATTCAAATTTATGCTTGATAATCTCATGCTGTCCTCATATCAAATCATATATTACTATAACTAATAATATATATTACTATTATTAATTTTTCAATTCAGCAAAACAAGTATAATATTCGGTATTAAAGGTTTTGATAAAAATTATAAAGAGGAAATTCTTTTAGAGTAGTAAGAGAGAAAAGATGAAACATTATGGCTGAAAAAAGATATAATATTGATGAAGAGTTTAAAAACATAAACTCTTCTAAAGATGGGCTTTCTTCTTCAGATGCAGCAACCAGAATTAATAAATTTGGTTTCAATCAACTTGAAGAAAAGAAAAAAAGCAAATTTAAAATTTTTCTTCACACTTTAAGTGGACCGATCAACATTTTAATAATAGTCGCATGTGTTCTTTCATTCATTATGTATGACTGGACTGATTTCTGGCTTATTCTATGCATGCTATGTATTAATTCTTCGATAGAATACTTCCAGACTATAAAAGCGGCAGGTGCCCTGGAAGCTCTTAAAAATTCTATGGCTCCTAAATCCAGGGTAAAACGTGACGGTAAATGGTGTACAATTGAATCCAAAAACCTTGTCCCGGGTGATATTATTAATATTTCAAATGGAAATATTATTCCTGCTGACTGTATAATGGTTTCAGGCGAGTATTGTTCAATTGACCAGGCTGCATTAACTGGTGAGTCACTTCCGGTTAATAAAAAAATTGGTGATCTTGGCTATTCAGGTTCTGTTGTAAAATCAGGAGATATGGATTGTCTGGTTACATTTACGGGAGCAAATACTTCCTTTGGAAAAATAGCGGAACTGTCTCAACAGGATTCTCAACTCTCAAATTTCCAGAAATCTGTAAATACTATAGGAAATTACTTAACTAGTCTTTCTATTCTTTTTTGTATAATTGTTTTTATTGTAATGATGATGGGACACCCTGATTTAGGTGATACTATATCATTGGTTCTTGTGATAATTGTAGCATCAATACCCGTGGCCATGCCTGCTGTTTTAACAATTACCATGGCTCTCGGAGCTCTTATGCTGTCCAAACAGAAAGCTATTGTTTCCAGGCTTCAATCTATTGAAGAACTGGCAGGAGTAGATATCCTTTGCTCAGATAAAACAGGAACACTTACACAAAACAAACTTTCTTTAAAAGAACCAATACTTTTTGGGGCAAAAAATTTCAGTGAACTGAATTTATATGCAGCTCTTGCTTCTAAACAGGACTCAACAGAAGCAATAGATGCTACATGCGTCGCAAGTGCAGATCCAGGAACTCTGTCAGAATACAAACAGACCAAGTATATACCATTTGATCCTGTGACTAAAATGACTGTAGGCTATGTTACCGATAAAAATGGTTTAAATTATACTATAATTAAAGGTGCCCCGCAGGTTATAATAGCAAAATGTCTTGATAGTGAAGATGAAAAAAATAAAGCACTTAAAGAAGTTAACAGTCTTGCAGAACGTGGTTATAGATCTCTTGGAGTAGCAATCGTTGAAGGTAACTCCGAAAATTTTATGCTCTCAGGCATCCTGTCGCTATTTGATCCACCTCGTGAAGACTCAACTCAGGTTATTGAGGATGTTAAAACTCATGGTCTAAAAGTGAGGATGGTTACAGGAGATGATTCTGCAATAGCTGTTGAAACATCACATCAACTTGGTATGGGAACTAATATTAAAATAGCTTCTAATATCTTTAAGGAAGAAGAAAATATTGAAAATAAAGATGAAGTCACGAAATCACTAAAGAGAAAAATAATTACTGCTGATGGATTTGCAAGAGTTTTTCCTGAGCATAAACATGGAATTGTTAAAGTATTTCAAAATCTAGGACATACTGTAGCTATGACAGGAGATGGGGTAAATGACGCACCGGCGCTCAAACGGGCAAACGTAGGAGTAGCAGTACAAGGGGCCACTGATGCGGCCAGAGCTTCCGCTGATCTTATTTTAACAGCACCTGGACTATCTGTTATAAGTAATGCTATTAAAGCATCACGAAAAATATTTAATATAATGTCTGCTTACATGAATTATCGGGTAGTCATGACACTTGATGTACTTCTATTTCTGACTTTTGCTATAATTTTCTTCCCATTGCCGAAGGTTGCACTCGGTACACCAATGACTGCAATAATGGTAGTTCTTGTGGCACTTCTCGATGATATTCCTATGATGGCAATAGCATATGATAATGCTGAGGCTGATATACTCCCTATAAAATGGCATAAGAATAAGGTCTTTATCATTGGTATTATTATGGGAATAGTTGCTGTAATCCAAAATTTTATAATATATGCCCTACTGCAGCACCCCGAGATATTAGCACATATTAGCGGCCTTTATAAAAACACTCTATTTTCGCTGGGCTTTTACCGTGAAATTCAGACCGTACTCTTTCTTCAGATAGCTGTTGCAGGTCATTTGATACTTTTTATTTCTCGGCACAAAACAAAATGGTTCTGGCAAAAACCCAGACCTTCAACGATTCTTCTTTTATCAATATTCGGCACTCAGATTGTAGCTGTCATAATATGTTATATGGGATGGCTTGGAATGGAAAGTATTTCATGGCAGATGATAGCTCTTATATGGGTTTATGACATAGTGTGGATGTTTATTTTTAACGCTATTAGAATTGTTGTAGAGAAAATATTTACATCAAAATCAGAAAATGCAAAATATAGACAATGGAATCATAAACTTAAGCACAATATAGTGACTCAATAACTGTTGTTAAGCAATTTTAGTACAGTAAATTGAAAAAGATCAAAGCTCCCCCCCCTCTTTTATAAGGAGAGATCTGGGGGAGATAGATTCGGTAATATCTACTAAACGGCTTTCTCTGGTTCTTGCATACTTTATTTTTCATAAAGTTGGGAACTACTAAGAGTGCAATATGTCATTAATAAAAACAAAATAAATTCCAAGATAAAATAATAAATCTATGATAAATATGACATAGAAAAAATCATATAAATATTAAAAATCAAACTCATTGGTATTATTGAAAATTCTGAAAAAGCTAAAATGAAAAGTGAATATTGTTAAATAAAGTCATATGCAACCAGTCAAACTAGTGGCTTGTTAATGTGCATTAGCTAAGACTTGACCTAACAGTTACTTCCCATTTCACTATCGATTGTCAGGCAATTAGTAACTGCCATACTTTCTACTCATGATTAAGTTAATCAACTATTCCTAATATTTTTGATATATTAATTCCAGTTTGTTTTTGCCCACTTGTTATGTTGTTCAAGAGATAGAAATGTCCAGGCGAGAATTCGAGATATTTTATTTCCGTGTTTCATTGGAATTGTTGCGATTTCTATAGCTTTCACATCTTTGAGAGTTTTATAGACAGTTTTGAGATTGGATTCTTTAGAAATCAATGTAGTAAACCAAAGACAGGAGTTAGCAAATTCCCTGCTTTCCTTAATCATATTTTTTACAAATGCAATTTCTCCTCCCTTACAGAAGAGCTCACCGTTTTGACCACCGAAATTCAATTTTATATTACTGTCCTTTTTATGATTCAAGTTATTTAGTTTACGTCGGGTACCTGTTTTAGCTTCCTTTAATGAAGCATGAAATGGAGGGTTGCAGATTGAGATATCAAAGTGTTCATCTTTAAGGATAATACCTTTAAAGATATTTTGTGGATTGTGCTGTAATTTAAGCTCTATATTCCCTTTAAGTAATTGATTTTTATTTATTATTTTCTGAGCTGATTTAAGTGAAATAGGATCGATATCAACTCCAACAAATGACCATCCGTATTCTCTGTTTCCTATAATCGGATACACACAATTTGCTCCTACACCTATATCTAAACATTTTACTTTTATACCTAATGGAATATCCCCGTTGTTTGAGTTTCCAAATAAATCAGCAATGTAATGAATATAATCTGCTCTACCCGGAATTGGCGGGCATAAATAGGATGGTGGAATATCCCAATAATTAATTTCATAATAGTATTTTAGAAGTGATTTATTCAGAGTTTTTACGCCCTCAGAATCAGCAAAATCAATTGATTTATTTTTATATTTATTTATAAAAACAAATTTAGCCAACTCAGGACAGCATTCAGTAAGTTTTTTAAAATTATAAAACTCACGATGCCTGTTTCGTGGGTGCAAGTCTGATCTTTGTTTATTATTTTTTTTCATTAGCTTAGAGGATATTTAATTTCAACCTTAAATAAACATCATTATTTATAGCTATGTAATCCAGTCAAAAGAAAGTTAACACCAAAAAAAGTAAACAATGTGAACAGGTAACCTACTATGGATATAACTGCCGAACGTTTATCTTGCCATTTTTTCATTATTCGAGTATGCAGATATAGGGTATAAGTCATCCATGTAATCAAAGCCCACGTTTCTTTTGGGTCCCATGACCAAAATCTACCCCAGGCATATTCAGCCCATATGGCTCCGAATATCAGAGCGCCTATAGTATAAATAGGATATCCTGTAGCAATTGAAACATATGTCATCTTATCTAACAGTTTTTTACGTTTTATATTTTTTGTTAATAGATAGTAGATAGATGAAAGGAATGCCAGAGTAAAAAAAGCTTCTCCTATAAAGGCAAAAGATACATGTAGAGCCAGCCACATTGATCGCAATGCCGGAATAGGAGGTTTTACAGTTTTTGGCGCAATTGGTGAAGAGGCAATTGCCAGAAATAGAATTCCCATTAATGTTCCGGTAAATAATATCAAAGGCAAAGCCTTATTTTTTAATTTAATTTTGTATATTGCCAGCAGTAGAATAATTACACCTGCAAAAAATATTAATGATTCAAAAGTATTTGTAATTGCAAAAAATTGAATCTGTATACTGCGAATAATAGTTTCTATAAACAGAAGACTGAAAATTATTATATATAGCCAGTGAGAAAATGGATCAACTCTGTTTGGATCTTTAAAAAGATATATAACCTGGATAAATAAAACAACAAACAACAGAATAAAAGCAATTGTGCATATCATATGGATTTTTCCCTTAATTTATGAACATACGTAATTAATAATCCTATTGTAATGATTATCAGTGAAATTAATACAGGATAAAAGCCTGGATCCTGAACAATCATTAAACCTGTACGATAATAATTTAAAACATCAAGAACTCTATTTCCTGCAACAGCTTCACCTTGTGTTACCGCATAGGTCTTTAGTACTTTCTTACCTCTAACCTGTTTTATAATTGCAACATTTTGGCTATTATGATTTTTTAATACTCCTGCAAAATAAAAAAGAGAGTTATCTTCCTTAAAGCTCTGATTTGGAGTTAGATGATATTTCTCTCCGTCTTTTCCTTCCAGGAGCACAAGCATTACCTGCTGATATGATTCCTGATATATTTTGTAAACTCCTAAGCTTAACGGGTCATTAACCTGAATAAGTTTTTTTCCCATAGGCTTGCTATCTTTAGAAATATTAACATGTGAAATCCAAGCTTTGGGCCGTCCATCTTTATATTTTTGAAACTCAAATGAATCTAATACTAATTTATACCCATTATCCAGTTCTATATCTCCACCTTTCTGTAAGCTGACTGATGCTTCTTTTCTATAAAGAAGTGTTATTATGCCCCCAATCATGAGTATTATCATTCCAACGTGTATTATATCGGGTCCAAAACGTTTTTTTTTCGCATAGATCTGTCTTTTTAATCGTTTCAATGTACATACAAAAAGGTTAATAAAAAGTAAGCCGGCAGGAACCATAAAAACAGCTGAGCGGTAAAAATTGTAATAGTGAGTAAATAGGATTAATCTGGCTAACCATTCAGGGTAATTAGCCAGATAATACTGTGCTTCTTCTCCCTGAGGTATAAATGTAACCATCAGAGTCAATACAATAAGAATTATTACAAGTACGACTGCAACTCTTATAGAGCTGATAAACTTAACAATCATTTTTTAGGTTCACTACTGCTTTTAGGATATCTTTTATAATAATTCTTCATTTGCCGGCGCTCTTCTTTGGTTAATTTACCTGAGAACCATTTATTTTCCGGTCTATCCATATATTTTTTAGTTATTCCGGGCATAAGATGCTCAGCCTCTGGAAATAGTTCAAAATAAAGACGCTCTGCAAGCTCAAAGAAACCATGCCATTGAACATAATCAGGTCCCATCATTGCCAAACCTGTTCTTGCTCTTCTTCCTTCATGGTGCCATAGGTAGAAATAAGTCCATTCTATTTTTTCATTAAATGGAGTCGAATCCAGTTTTTTATTTTCATATAACTGTTTCATTATTTCAGCTGCAGGTTTTCCAAATTTATTATTGTAAAGATCTACGCCCTGATCAAACTGTTTATAAAAATTATCTACATAGGTTGGACTGTGGCATGTTAAACATACATCCTGCATTGCACGTTTTTTGCGTTCTGAATCTTTAGTTTTAAATGATATTTTAGCTCTGAGATTAACAGATATTCTTTCAGCAATATCATGTGTTCTGGATTGGTTCATAGTAGCTCCCATATGACATGTGGCACATGTTGGGGCGGCAAAATAATCTTTACCTACAATCCAGCTTTTAGATTTCATATTCATCTGGTCCTTATGTGTACGATAAGCAGTCCCATGTCTGGATTCTTCATATACTTCCAGTTGAGGATGATCAGGTCCCATATGGCATTTACCGCAGGTTTCAGGAGAACGTGCAGTTTCCAGAGAATAATCATGTCCGGTATGACAGGCAGAACATGATCCTTTTGTACCGTCAGGATTTATTCGTCCAATACCAAAATTAGGCCAGGTATCAGGACTTAATTTTCCATCTTCCATTACTTTAACTTCTGATCCGTGACATTGTTGACATCCAGAAACACTTGCAGGTCCACCCTCTACAACTTCTCCTAGATAATTATCCAGAGAACCTAATACTTCTCCGGCTTTGGCATGGTGAGAACCTAGGAACTGTTCGGCTTCCTGGGCATGACATCTACTGCAGTCTTTCGGAGATACAATAACAGATATCGTATTATCGTAGTGTTCAAAAGCATCTTTTTCACCTTTCTTTGCACTATGACATTCGTAGCAACCAACTCCGGCTTTAGCATGGGCTCCCTGTTTCCATGATCCTACCAATCCGGGTTGTTTTTTCGTATGACATTCGAGACAGGTACGGGTTTGTTTAGTTACGATAGCATTTGATGTATGAACATTTATTTTGTCATTTTCCTTTCGGGAACATGAACATATCATTAATACCCCAAGTACCAGGAAAGAAAGTTTAAAAATAATTTTGTTCATATCACAGTCTCCTTACCATATCTATACTCAGTATAATAATAAATGTTTAAGTTTGTTAGTGTGAGTTTTCTCAAATGCTGCTAATCCATTAAATAGTTTTTTAGCATCACCACTTAGAAGGTCTGAAAGTTTCCAATAATATGCAACTGTTTTCTCTTCTATCTCAATCGCAATTTCAAGCATTTCTTTTATGGTTAGTTCTCTGCATTGACCATAAGTAGGTAAAAATGTAAAAACACCAATTGTAAATTGAATGTAACTATTCTCATTAACCTGCTTTCTTTTATATTCCTGTAAAGTTTTAAGATGCTGCCTTTCTTCTTTTTCCAATATTTTGAGCAACTCTACCACTTCACTTTTAGTAACAATAGACTGCATCTTATGATAAAACTCTGCAGCTTTGTCTTCTGATAAAATGGCATTATCAAGAACTTCATTTAACGTTATGAAATTTTTCTTAGAATTTGTCATAAGATATCCTTTCCTCAAGTATTCCCTTAGATACTAAAACCTCTGTAACAGCATTAATCATTATTTCAGGGCCACATAGATATGCTTCTGAATTGGCACCATCTTCAAGATGTTTTTCTATAATTTTATGTATAAAACCTTCTTCTCCATTCCAGTCAGGATCTTTATCCGATAGTGCAGGATAATAGCTGAAATCACTGTTTTCATTTGCTATTTTTTCAAAGAGTTTGTGATCGTAAAGATCTTTAACAGTTCGGCTGCCATAATATAATTCACACTTTCTGCTCTGCGGATGCTGATTCCAGTAATCCACTATTGATTTCATAGGAGCAAGACCAACTCCTCCGGCAACACATATTATTTTTCTATGGCTATCTGTTCTCAGGAAAAACTCTCCATACGGGCCAGAAAACTGAATATTATCATTTGCCTTTTTTGCATGAACAAATGATGAACCTAAACCCTCAGGAATTAACTTCACATTCAGTTCTATTGTATTTTTTATTTCAGGGTTTGATGCTATAGAATATGCCCTGTAATCCAACCCTTCAGGTGTATCAAACATAACCTGCACATATTGTCCGGCTTTAAAACTGATTTCTTCATTTTCAGGCAAACCGATTTTAACCTTTTTTATATCTGAGGTAACCAGCTCTGTGTTTTCTATTGTTGCATTATATTCTTTTATTTCTAAATATTCAGCAGGTATCGTAACTTTTATATCTTCTCTTAGTTTTACCTGACATGAAAGCCTATAATTTTCTTTCAGTTCTCTGGAGTTAAGGATCAAAGCTTCAGTAGGTAGAGCAGGCCCACCTCCTTCTTCAACTTTCAGCTTGCAGTAACCGCAGGTACCTTTTCCTCCGCATGCTGATGGTATGAAATATTTATTTTCAAAAAGTCCTTTTAAAAGTGTTTTCCCGCCCTCTTCCTCAAACTCTTTATCATCATTAATTTTAATTTTACATTTCCCATAATTGGAAATGACTTTGTCCATAAAAATAATCAGTATGCCTATTGCAAAGACATAAAGATTAATAAAAATCACTGCTTTAAGAAAGATCATTTATAACCTCGCAATTCCTGTAAAACCGATAAAAGCCAATGCCATCAAACCTGCCAGTACTGCAGTAATACCTGTTACACCGAAATGTTCCAGCGGTTCACTGAATATTAATTTTTTTCTTAATGCGCCGATTGAAACAATTGCCAGAAGCCACCCCAAACCTGAACCAACACTGAAAAACAAAGTTTCAAAGAAACCGTAGGAGCGTAATACCATAAAAAGGGAAATACCCAATATTGCGCAATTCACAGTAATTAACTGTAAAAATATTCCGAATGCATGATATAGCGTAGGAAAGTAACGATCTATAAATATCTCTATAATCTGAACCATTGCCGCTATAGTTACAATAAATACTAAAAATTGAAGAAATTCAATTCCCAAAGCTTCGAGTATAAATTTATTAATCAACCAGTTTGTGATTGCAGTTACTACCATTACAAATGTTACTGCGCACCCCATTCCATAAGCAACTTTCATATTTTTGGAAATTGTCACAAACGGACACATTCCTAAGAAATATGTCAATGCAATATTACTGGTCAATATTGAGGCAAATAAAATGATAAGTAAATGAAGCATTAATGTTTTCCCTCAAGCTGGAATTTCTTTTTTATATAATTGACAAAAAATATAAATATTGCCAAAGCGAAAAATGCTCCGGGGGGGACAGAAAAAAGCGCCATCGGAGTAATTGATTCTGGAATTACCTTAAATCCGAAAAGAGAACCAAATCCGATTAGTTCTCTAAAGAATGCTATAACCATTAATGAAAATGTATAACCTATGCCTGAACCAAGTGCATCGGCAATTGATAAACCTGGTGGATTGTTTATTGCGAATGCTTCACAGCGTCCCATAACAATACAGTTTGTTATGATAAGAGCTACATAAGGCCCCAAAGTACTGCTTACTGTAGGAAATAATATTTTTAGAATAAGATCTACAGTTATAACCAAAGTTGAAACAATCAACATATAGGTTATCATTCTAATTCTATCGGGTATAATATTTCTTATTAAGGATATTACAGCAGAGTTAGCAATCAGTACAACAGTAACAGCAATACTCATAACAAATGCATTTGCCATTAAGTTCGTAACTGCAAGAGTTGAACACAATCCCAAAACCATACCAAAAATAGGATTATTATGCCATACTCCTTCAGCAAAGACCAGCAAAGTCTTCTTCTTGAATAGTTTATACCCTTTTCTAGGAAGTTTTAGGTTAATTTTTTCTATCATTCTTCTGTTCTCTTTTTAGGAAAAACCTGTTCTACTCTTTTAATTCCATTATTTATGATCTCCTGTAATGAGTCACTCGTTGCTGTAGCTCCTGTGACTGCATCAACTTCATTTGGCTTAGAAGCAAATTTAACTATTCTCAAATCAGGTATTATTGATTTATTACTAAATTGTTTCTGATATGCAATTTCCGCAATTCTACCTCCAAGGCCAGGTGTTTCATTCTGACTTATTACTCTCAAACCATATAGTTTTTTATAGTCAGGGTATACCGATAAAAGTATTTCTATCTGACTCCAAAGGCCTGGTCCCTTAACTTTAAAGAGAATAACACCAGGATTTATTTTCCTGGAAATATAATAAGTTTCACCTCCAACATTTTTTATTTTAAAATTTTCAAGAAATATTTTCTCCGTATCTCCATCATTTGATTTTATATCAAACATATTATTTATAACTTTATAAAGTCTTACATTAAAAATGTTTGCAGCTTTTTTATAGGCAAAATCAGCACTGCATAAAAATAGTACGCATATTGTTGACAGTGTTAACAAAAAGATTATCATTTTGCGTTCTTTCATTGTTTTACCTTTTTGTATTTACATCCCAATACAAGTTCATCAATTAATGCTGTAAATACATTTGCAAACAGTACTGCAAATAGTACTCCGTCAGGAAAAGAAGAAAATGTTCTTATCATAAATGCTACTGCACCGCATATTATTCCTGTAATGATTTTTCCTTTGCATGTTCTGCCTGATGTTTGTCTTACCGGTAAAATAAAAAAAGCTGCAAAGAACAGATTCCCTACAAATAATGCATCAATAAATTTTGATAATTTAGGATCAATTTGGACAGAGATAAAAGTTAAAACGATAACTGTAATGATGAAAGATAGTGAAGTTTTTGCATCAACTGCTCTTAGAAGAAGCACTATAATCCCGCAGACTAAAAGAACTATTGGAATAGAGTTTCCTAAAACCTGTGGAAAATGACCTGTAAGAATTTCTCCCAATGAAACAGTATGCTCTTTTAAATATGTAATGGTATGATCTATTGTCGGAACAGATGCAGAAAAATTCAGTAAGCCTGTTTTAAAATCAGAAAATGGAAATACCCAGCCCATTTCATATTCTCTTGCAAAACTCAATATTCCAAAAGCCCAGCCTATTGCAACCGGCGATGCAATCTCTCTACCATGACCGCCAAAAAAAACAACACCTATTAAAATACCGAAAAATATTGATACAGCAATCATCCATATTGGAAAATCAGGAGGGAAAACCAAAGGCAGAATAAACCATGCGGCAATGCCTAGATAGTCAATCGGTTTACGGTTTAATTTAAATGAGGATATTTCGATTACACTTCCTATTAAAATTGACATTAATAAGATAATACCTACTCTCCAGCCATAGCTTCCGATGGCAGCTGCATATAGAGGAAGGGATAGAAATACAATTATTAAATCATCCCTGAAAAAGAGATTTTTCTTTATTTTACTATTATTTTCCAGATTCATTAGTATAAATTGTATTTTTAATTATTTTGGTTGCAATTACAGGAACCACCACAGGAACTTAAATCTATTTCTTTACTGTCTTGCTCTATATCATCATCTAACTCATTTAACGTATCATTGAATTTTGCGTATAACGGAATTCTAGATGGACATACAAAACTGCAACGCCCGCATTGAATACATGATTTTATCTGAAGAGATAAAGCATCGTCAACACTATCATTTCTTAGGTGATGATATATGAAACTTGGAGTTAAGCCTGCTGGACAATAATTAGAACAGGCTGTACAGTTAATGCACGGCCCCTGGTAAATATTTAAATATTTACCTTTTTTAAATTTTGATTTTCGATTAAATATCGGAAATGGGAATAGTATATTACTGCTTTTTTTTATAAAATAATCAGACGACGTTAGCGTGAGACAGTTCATATTTTCATTCAAAGATTCATCTAATGGGATCTCAACAGATTTTATAGGATGATACCCTTTGCTGTCAGGATAATTCTGAATATGCTTTGCCAGTATTGAGTTAGCTGCACAGAGATCTTTTAAAGTCGACCCTTTCGGTATACGAAGACTGACCACTTTTCCATAATCTATAAATATTGAAACAAGAATGCTTTGATCTAATTTTCTGTTTATAATGGCGGCATGCAGCTTATAAAATTCAAAGACGTTTAAATGGATATGATCTTTATTTTTACTTTCATACGACTTTCTAAATATTATTCCATTTTTTGCAGTCTCTGATTGGAAATCATATCCAATAATATTAACAAGTTTTATATCTAAAAATTCTTTTACCTTTTTTACTGCACAAATAAAATCATCAAATAAAAAATGTGCCAGGTAGTTCATATCAGGACCAAAGGGAATTTCTTCATAAAAATCAATTGTCAGCAATTGTTTTTGTTTAGATTCAAAATAATATTTTTTGGCAGGAAAAAGTAATTCAATAACATCATCATAATTCAGAGCTTTATTAAGCTCTGATTGTTGAAGCTTAAATGGTGTTTCCATTTTTTTTATTGGCAGGTAATTGAACTTTAGCTTTTTCATTATCGCCATTATAGAGTATGTCTAATAAAAATACCAAATACTTTTTTAGATAAAAATATTAAAACCCCGAAAATAGTATCCTAAAAACTTATATCAGCCTATTCAGATGTCTTTAATATTATTTTTGCAATACTAAAGAACTTACCCATTACTCACTTTTATTTCTCTATAAACGTAATTTAACTAAAGAGTTCCAGACTGGTTTTTTTTATTTCTTTTGTTGAGAAAAGTATTGTTCCATTATCCAACGATAACTCTTCAGATATATCATGAAAAATTTTAGTTGTTATTTCATGTGAGTTTCCATGGATCATTGCATAGATATTGTATGGAAATTCAGGATAGGCTGTTCTTTCGTAACAATGGGTGATCTCTTTTTTCCCAGATAATATTTTACCAATTTCAACTACATTTTTTTTATCTATTTTCCAAACACACATGGCATTTGATTTATAACCGATTTTATAGTGGTATGGGATTATACTGATTCTTTTCAAAACATATTTCTTTTTCCAACTGTTTATTTTTTCCAGAACAGTTTCTTTGTGAATATTTAAAATATTACTTAACTCAGCAAACGGCCTTTCAGATATAGGAATATTTCTTAAATTTCTTATAAGCTGTTTATCTGAGTCATCGAATATATTTGTATCGTCTAACTCAAGATTTGTATTTGGCCTATATATATCATTGAGTTGTATACCTAAATCAAAAATAACTGAAATTTTATAACGTTTGAGCGCAGGAAGAAATAGAAGTATATATGGAGAAAGATATTCTTTAATTTCGTTAAGATTTTTGTCAAAACAATCACCCATACATGAAAAAGTAAACCATAGATTTATTTCATAATCTCTGATATAGCAATGTGTAACCTCAGAACGCATTTTTAGAAAATTAGAAACTCCATCTAAATCATGTTTATCGATTTTTACAGCACATAATGCGCTTTTGTAACCTAGCCTGGGGTTATCAAAAATTGCCCCAAACCTTCTAACAAGTCCACTATCTATAAACAGTTTTATCTTATTAATCACACTATTCTCAGAAAGACCTAACTCATTTCCTATCTCAAGAAATGGACGTTCAGTTATGGGAATTCCTCGTTCCAATAATAAAAACAGTTTTTTATCTATTAATTCGTCTAATTTTAAATTCATTACTTTTTTGTTTCTTATAGAAACAGTTTTAGGTTTTAAGCTAACTGAGTTAAACTGACTAAAAAAATTCAATCTCCAATAATTAACACGGAATATTTTATGTCCTAATAAAATAACTCCATCATTGAGTGTTCCTTGTTGGATATTGATTATTCAAGTTTGGGTGTATAAGAACAATACGGTTCTTCTGCCAGATAATCATCTGAGTGAAACATTGCTCTGGCTCTGCACCCTCCGCAAGTAGTCCAATATTCACATTGCCCGCATTTTCCTGAATAACATTTTTTTGCTGCTATATTTTTAAATATATCTGAATTTTGACAAGCTGCATTAAATGTAAAACTGAAATCTCTAATATTACCGCATGGAACATCAAAAAAACCACATGGTTGCAAATCACCTTTATATGAAACAAAAACAAATCCACCTCCAGCCAAACATCCCCCGGGACGCATCATATGCCCATTCTGAATATCTATCTTATTTTTGATTTTATATTCATTCCAAATTCTTGAATAATGAGGGGCACAGGTTACTTTCATATTTCTTCTGCCCTCTAAAGTTTCCTTTGCAATCCAATAAAGTGTTTCTTCATATTTATCAGCATCAAGTTCAATATCAATTAAAGATTTTGCTCTTCCTGTCGGCACAAGTAGAAATATATCGTGAAGAACAGCACCTAAATTCCTGCTTAGATTATTAATATTTTCCAAATCATCAACATTCAGCTTAGAAACAGTACTGTTTATCTGGAACTCTAAACCGTATTTTTTTGAAAGTTCGGCACACTTAACAGCTTCTTTGAAAGCTCCTGCCCGTCCACGAAAAGAATCATGAGTTTCTGAGTTGGAACCGTCCAGACTAAGACTTATTCTTGATATCCCTGAATCCTTAACACGTTTTATCTTAACTTTACTATTAAGATTTGCCCCGCAAGTTGCCATAACAACTCTCATTTTCTTTGAAGCTGCATATGACGCAAGTTCAAAAATATCATCTCTGAACAACGGTTCTCCTCCTGTTAAAATCAAAACAACAGGTAGTTTTTCAGCAAGAGAATCAATAAATCTTTTACCTTCCTCAGTGTTCAGTTCTCCATCATATTTTTTATCAACAGCAGCTGCCCTGCAGTGTTTACATTTATAATCGCAACGTCTTGTAGTTTCCCAGGCTATAACTTTCATTCTGGATTTTGGCTTTATTATATCATTATTCAACATTGCTTATTTCCTCATCTGTCAAATAACATCCGGGATCTGATTCCCACATATCACCTGTGATGGCCTCTGCTCTGGCTCTAAAATTTCCTTCACAAATATTAATAAACCTACACTTTGAACATCGTCCTTTAATATATTTTGTCCTGCTTCTAAGTTTATTCAGCAAATCATTATCAGGATTGATCCATATTTCTTCAAAACTGTTTTCTCTGATATTTCCAAGCTTTTTGTCTCTCCAGAACTGGTCAGGATATACATCTCCATTCCAGTTTACTGCTCCAATTCCAAGCCCGCTGCTGCCACCTTTATTAATTTTTATCAAAGACATAGCTTCTTCTGCTTTCTGCTTATCTTCATTCAGCATGCGCAGGTATAAAAAAGGAGCATCACAGTAATTGGCAACTGTCAGTATTTCTTTTTTCAGACCTTTATCTGAAAAGTATTTTGCCTTATCCATTATGAGATTTATTAGATAACGTTTATTTTTGACAGACAACTCTTCATCTTTTATGCTCTTGCCTCTTCCTGAGCAAACCAGATGATAAAAACAGATTCTCGGTATTTCTTCCGCTTCCATCAGATCAAGTATATATGGAACATCCATATAGTTATTTCTATGCATTGTATATCTGAGTCCAACCCTGACACCTGCGTCTGTACAGTTTCTTATACCTTCCATAGCTTTTTCAAAGGAATTTTTTATCCCTCGTAGCTTATTATGTGTTTCAGGTCTGCCGTCAAGGCTTATTCCCACATATGTAATACCAAGCTGTTTCAGCTTTTCTGCGCATGTTTTATCAATCAGTGTGCCGTTAGTTGAAATTGTAGGTCTTATTCCTGAAGATTTAGTATATTCAATCAATTCAAAGATATCTTTTCTAACAAAAGGCTCACCGCCGGAAAATAGAAGAACAGGGATATTAAATGCAGCTAAACTGTCTATAAATTTTTTACCTTCTTCTGTTGTCAGTTCATCACTGCTTTTCTTATTTAAACTAGCATCGGCATAACAGTGTGCGCAGTATAAATTACACTGCTTTGTCATATTCCAGACTACAACTGGTTTTTTAATTCCTAAACCGTCACCGTGTTTCTTATATCGTAGATGATCCCCCTGTCCTTTAACTCCACAGTACAATCTGGAAACATTGATCATCTCTTTCTCCTAAAGTGTTATTGTTCTACAAAAAGTCTATTTTAACAGTCTATCAATAAGATTATATTACCTCATCACTTTTTAAATACCACTAATCTAGTATCTATTTTTCTATAAAAAAATAAAGACGAAAAATAAAATTCCGCCTTTTGATATAACAAGCAATCTAAAAAATACTGATCAGAGTTATTTTTTTATTTTAGTTAAAGTTCTTGTTGCTACAAGATTTACACCTGTATCACAAACATTTTCACAAACCACTGTGCCAAGCTTTACAGGAGCTTCCATTTGAATATTAAACACTTCTTTCATAACCTGGAACATTTTCTCTTTAGAGACTGTTGAATCAGTTTTAATAGGCAAAAAATCAATAGCCGCCCCTTTTATCCTAACAGTAGAAGTAACAACTCTTTCAGGGTTAAAAATTTCTTTTTCAGCGTATTTCTGGCCTCTTTTACATGTAGCACCATCTACTTTAATTATAGAATTTTCTCCATATTCTACATCCAGACTGCAGCCTAGCGGACAACTGATGCAAATTAACGATTTTCTCATAATCTCACCTCTATTATATTAAAGCAACATCAATTGCTTCTGCATTATCAGGTATTTTGTTTATTCTTATTCGCTGCATTTCACTAGGAAATATCTTTGCATGTTTTTTCTTATAAAGAATTTCATCGCCCGATTTAATGCAAAGAGTTACTCCTTCAGCAGGAGCAATACATCTCAATGACAGTAATGCCTCTTTTCCCTGTTCCACTATAGTCGGCAATACATATCTAACCAAGTTTCCAGTTTTAACAGGTATTTCTCTGTTTTTAACTAACTTGTTTTTTATATAATCAGATACAGATTTTCCACAGGTTTCTGATTCTTCAGAAACAAAATCAACTAAATCATGAACATGTAAAACATTACCGCAAGCAAAAATACCCGGTACATTAGTCATCAAATTAGAATCGACCAAAGGGCCATTTGTAACTTTATCCAATTCTATCCCAACATTAAGAGATAGTTCATTTTCCGGAATTAACCATACAGACAGCAATAAACTGTCACATGTCAAAGTAAAACTATCTTCCTTTGAAGGTTCTCTGAATTCATTGATAGGAGCTATATCAACAGAAGTAATTCGTTTATTACCTGTAATATTAGTGACTGTGTGTGAGAGGTAAAGCGGTATATTAAAGTCATTCAGACACTGAACAATATTTCTGTTCAATCCGCCAGGGTAATCCTGAACTTCTACTACAGCCTTTACTTTTGCACCTTCCCAGGTCATTCTTCTTGCCATTATTAACCCTATGTCACCAGATCCTAAAATAACTATTTCCTTTCCAGGCATATATCCATATCTGTTTACAAGTTTCTGAGCCAAACCAGCAGTCATAATTCCAGCTGGTCTACTTCCCGGAATAGCAATATTGCCTCTATTTCTCTCTCTGCATCCCATCGCAAGAACTACAGCTTTAGTATGTACTTCAATAAGTCCGATATTTTCAGACATTAAATAAACTATTTTTTCATCATTTTTTGAAATAATATCTACAGCACAGCTGTTTAATAATGTTTCAATTTCTGTATTTGCAACAAAATCAGTATATCGTTCAGCATATTCAGGTCCTGTAAGTTCTTCTTTAAACTTATGAAGTCCAAAGCCATTATGAATACACTGTAGCAAAATTCCACCGAAAGCATCTTCTCTTTCAGCAACCAATACTTTTTCAACTCCATTATTTTTTAATGATAAAGCAGCAGCAAGTCCGGCAGGGCCACCACCAATTACGACAGCATCAACACTCTTAATCATTTTCTGTCTCCTTTCATAATTGGGTATGGTACAATTTCAGTGCCTTTTCCTTTTTTAGTAATCTCTTCAAAAGGTATACCTGTCACTTTATGAATAATTTCCATAACTCTTGAAGTGCAAAAACCTGCCTGGCATCTACCGGTCCCGGCTCTTGTTGCAAATTTGACTCCGTCCAAAGTAACATGACCGGCTTTAACAGCAGCTACAATCTCAGCTTCAGTTACATTTTCACAACGACAGGCCAATTTAGAATAATCTTTATTTTCATCAACAAGATTATTAAACGACTCAAAATCTCTCTTTTCGATTAAATGTCTGACTCTTGTAAAAAGTTTTTTCCTATTTGGATTAAAATCATGCTTCATTTCCAATTTTAACCCGTCTTTAGTTAATACCTCTCTAATATGTTCAGCTATTGCGGGCGAAGCAGTCAAACCCGGGGATTCTATACCTGCAGCATTAATAAATCCGTGAACAGATGTTTTTCCTATAATAAAATCTCCACCTGATGCAGCAGGTCTTAAACCTACAAAAGATGTTATAATATCACTTGTTCTCACTGAAGGAACCATTTTTTGAGCATGCTGAAAAACTTCTTTTAATCCTTCCCTGGTTGTGCTGAAATCACTCTTATCTTCAATATCCAATGCCGTAGGGCCAACCATAACAGGTCCGTCAACTGTAGGAATAACAAGCATTCCTTTTGAAGATTTGGTTGGACATGGAAAAATTACTCTTTTAACCAAAGTCCCAACTCTTCTGTCCAAAAGATATTCCTCACCTTTTCTAGGAAGAATTCTAAAATCTGTCAACCCGACAAATTTAGCTATTTCATCAGCATATAACCCAGCTGCATTAATAACATAATTAGAAACAAATTTCCTGCCATCTTCTGTTTCAATTTCAAATTTATCAGAAATATTCTTGCCAATCCATGAAACTTTGTTATCCAAAAAAAGTTCTACACCGTTTTCCATCGCATTTCCGATTAAAGCAAAACAGTATTCATAAGGACATATAATTCCAGCTGTCGGTGCATATATCGCACCCATGACATCTGGATTCAGATTTGGTTCCATTTCAATAACTCTATCCCTACCCAATAATTCAAGGTATGGAACTTTATTATCTAAACCCCTAGTATAATATGTCTGCAAAACACGAAAATCATCTTCGGTAAATGCAACCATTAATTCTCCGCGCCGTTCAAAAGGAAAATCCAACTCTTCACATAATCTATCAAATTTTCGATTTCCCGGAACAACAAATTTGGCTTTCAGTGAACCTTGAACTGCATGAAATCCACCATGAATTATTCCTGAGTTTGCTTTACTGGTCCCAAAAGAAACGTCAGCTTCTTTTTCTAAAACAGCTACACGTATATTAAATTTAGACAATTCACGAGCTATTGCAGCTCCTACAACCCCACAGCCAATAACGACAACATCATATTCAATATTCATATTTTTGAATTTATTAAAAGTTTTTAGTTATGAAATAAAATTGCTACTTTTTGATAAAAGTAGCAATTTGTTATGATATAAAACTATAATTAAGCTAATTTATTTTTTATGGTGTGTACCTGATTTTTTATGGTGATGATGATGCCCATCCTTTTTATCAGAATCTTTTTTTGACTTTTTGTCAGAATCAAGAGATTCATCAATCACTTTTCTTATTTTTTTTGCCACATCGACGCTTATCTCACCTGAAGCATCGAGTACAGAATTAAAAGCATCTCTAAGATTACCTGCAGTATCTTTAGTAATTGATCCGCTTGCATTTAAGCTTGAATCTAAAGCTTCACGTAGGTTTTTAGATAAATTTTTGCTCACATCTCCGGCTGCGTCAAAAATGCTGGTTAGAGCTTTTTTTAGGTTTTCTACTGAACTTGCAGAAATTTTTTCGCTGGCCTTAGTGCTGGTATCTACGGCTGATTTAACATTGTCCTTTACAGAATCTTTTATTCCTGAAGCAGCATCCTTTACTGCATCAGCAGTTTTATGCAAATTTTTCGAAATATCTTTTGGAATTTGCTTGTCAACATGGTCGATAGCAGATTCAATTGTATCAGAAACCCATTTTACAGCCTTATTTTTATCTTTCTCTTTGTTAGACATGTGCTCCTCCATAAGTTTTGTTCTGACTAATTTTTACAAATATTAATAATAATATTT
>PVBE012811935.1_pt1 | contig 39312 bp, 34 predicted proteins | sample 1631181 | NCBI WGS metagenome assembly PVBE01 (sample SAMN08397723, study PRJNA350692) | Marine metagenome, whole genome shotgun sequencing project. | isolation source: water | place: Pacific Ocean | collected 2012-04 | reverse complement strand
CTGGTGGGGCCGCTGGTGGGCGCGCCGATGTTGGCGGGGGTGGGCGCGGGTTGGATCTTCGTGATGGCGGCGGGCTTCTATGCCCTGTCGGTGGTGCTGACGTCGCGAGTGCGGCTGCGCTCGACGGGCGGGCTGGCGGGGTCGATATCGTTGTTGCGGGACGCCGGTCGAGGCCTAGCGGAGGCGTTCCGCTACGTCGGGGCGAACCCCCAGATCCGCCTGGTCATCGCGGTGGTGACGCTGCATTGCCTGTTGACGATGTCGTTTGATGCGCTGCTGCCGATCCTGGCGAAGGATGTCTTCGATGGCGGGACGAGTCTGTTCAGCGCGATGTTGATGGGGATTGGCGCCGGGGCGTTGGTGGGCACGTTGGGGTTGTCGTTTGTGCGGAATCCCGCGGTGCGGGGGCGGTTGTTCTTCGCGACGGGATTGCTGTCCGGCGCAACGATGGTGTGGACGGGGCTGGCGCCGACGGAGGCCTGGGTGGTGGCCGGGACGGCGGCGACGGGGGCGGCCCAGGCGATGTTCGTGGCGCTGTCGGCGACGCTGATTCAGTCGGTGCTACCGGATCACATCCGGGGTCGGGTGATGAGTTTGTATGCGTTGTTCGCGGGTGGGGTGATGGCGTTCATGATCTTCAGCAACGGCAGTGCCTCGGATGTGGTCTCGGTGCGGGTGCTGCTCTGGGGACCGGGGTTGCTGTTCGTGGTGTTGCTGCTCGGCTGGGCCTTGGTGCACGCGGATTTGCGTCGGGTGATCGATCGGGGCGTGCTGTACTTGGGCCGGGAGCCGGATGGCGAGCTGATGCCGACGCCGGCGGGTGGGGACTAGAGGCGGGCTTGATTCCGACCGCGTGAACGGTCGCGAGAGCGGCGTTCTGACGCCCTAGCCGCTGAGGCGCTCCAAGATAAAGACGGGTGGGATGCGGCCGCCGGTCCAGTCCTTGTAGGCGTCGTAGCCGGAGTAGTTGCGGGCGGCCTGGGCCCAGATCTTTTCGCGCTCGTCTGGGGTGGCCTCGCGCGCAGTCGTTTGCCAACGCCGCCCTTTGATCTCGACGGTGCAGATCGGTTCCGCGACGAGGTTGTAGTACCAGGCGGGGTGTTTGGTGCTGCCGAAGCTGGTCCCGATAATGGCGACTGCGTCATCCTCGCGGTCGACGAAGAGCAGAGGCACGGTGTGGTAGCGGTGGCTCTTGACGCCGAGCGTCGTCAGGAGGAGGACCGGGTAGCCGAAGGTGAGGCTGAGGCGGCCGCGGGAGAGTTTGAGGAGGGGGCCGTCGATGCGGTGGGCGATCTTGCTGAGGATGCCGCGCGCGATGAAGCGGCGGCTCGTGAGCGCTTCCAGCGCTGGTGCCCAAACCGGACGATGTGGCTTCGTATCTGTTGGCAAGGCAATCCTCCGCTCCGAACGCAACGGCGTGTTGCGCACTATAGCCGGAGATCCGAGGCGGGCCGCCGACGCTCTGCGTGAGGTGGAGCTTAATCCGCGCCGGGGATGATGGGGTGCTCTTGGGCGAAAGCGGAGGAGGAGCGGGTGAAGTCGATGAACTTGGCTTCGTCTTCGAAGAGGAGTTGGGCGGCTGCGGCCCCCTCGGGGGTCTCTTGGGCTTCGGCGATGTCTTCGAGGCTCTCCCACCAGAGTTCAGCGACGCCGTCATGGGCGTCGTGCATTTTGCCGCGGGGGCTGTTGGGGTCGTCGCCGGCATCGGCGAAGGTGTGGACTTGGATGTAGCGCTTGATGCGAAGCGCGTCTTGGACGCTGGCGACGAGGGGGGCGTGGTTCTCCAGCCAGTACTGCTGGAATTCTTCACGGGCGAGTTCGGGTCGGCGGTGGAGGACATAGGTAAGTTTGATCAAAGGTGGGCTCCGTTCGCGGGGAAGCGGTGGGCTGGGACGGGTGCGCGTTGGGCCTGGCGAGTCTAGCGGGGTTCGGGGAGGGGATCCGCGTCGGTGCTGTTGGGGTCGTTGAGGTCCGTGTCATTCAGGCGCCGCAGGGGGATGTGGAAGACCCAAAGAAAAGAGAGGCCGATGAGGGCGATGGGGATGAGGACGAGGCCGTGGAGGGAAGCGGCGTAGGCGATGGCGACCTCCTCGGCGTTCTCGCCGGCGACATAGATCAGCAGGACTTGCTTGGTGGCCCATTCGAAGGGGCCGACGCCGCCACTGGTGGAAGGAGCGGTGATGATGATGTTGGCGGCGGCGGCGACGAGCAGGTAGACGGGGAAGGGGAGATCGAGGCCAAACGCTTCGCCGACGAGGTAGTACATGAGCGCCTCAAGACCCCAGGCGAGGGCGCTGGTCCAGATGGCCCCGAAGACGAGACTGCGATCGGCGGTGGAGGCGAGGCCATGGATCAGGGAGTCGAGCCAGTCGAGGGATTGATGGCGGAGATAGGGGAGGCGGGCGAAGAGGTGGAGGACGCGGCGGTTGGCCTGCTGGGGGTGCGTGGCGATGAGATAGATGAGGATGAAGGCGGCAGAGACGCCGAAGATGAGGAAGGCCATGGCGGCGAGGAGGAGGTCGCCGGCGTAGGCCATACCTTCGAAGCTCACGAGGCTGGCGATGACGCCGACGGTGAGGAAGATGGTGAGCATGAGGCCATCGAAGACGCGGGTCATGAAGATGGAGGAGAGGCCGGTGGCGCGGCGGACGCCGTGCCGGCGGTAGAGCGTGTGGGCGCGGATGACCTCGCCCGCGCGCAGCGGGAGGATGTTGTTGGTGCCAAAGCCGATGGCAATGATGGGGAAGAGCTTGTGCGGGGGGATGGGTTGGACGTGGCGGAGGAGGTAGTGCCAGCGGATGGCGCGGGCGTAGATCCCGGCAAAGTAGACGACGATCGCGAGGAGGATGAGGGCGACGTTGGCGTCGGTGAAGGCGTCCGCGACTCCTGAGAAGTTGGTGTTGCGGAGGAAGAGGACGATGAAGACAGTGCTCACGCCGATGCCCACAGTGGTGCGGGCGACGGGTCCGGTGAGATGGCGCGTCCAATGAGGCATTAGTGCGCCTTGGGGGTTCGGCGGAGTTCATGGCCGGGCGTGAATTCATGGCCGGGCGCGAATTCATGGCCGGGCGCGAATTCATGGCGAGGCGTGAGTGCTGGCGTGCGGGCGGTGCTGCGAGCCCGAGCGGTGACGCCCGTGAGCTTGGAACGGAGGCGGACGCGGTAGCGCTTACCGGGCCCGTTGCCGAGGGCGGTTTCGACGATGAACGCGGCGACGACGGCAACGAGACCGCCGACGAAGATGTCGGCGAAGTAGTGTTCGCCGAGATAGATGAGGGAGAAGGCCATGGAGATGGTGTACATGAGGGCGAAGATGGTGAGCACGCGTGCGCGGAGGAGGTAGGAGAGGAAGAGGAGGATGGCGGCGGCGGCGAAGTGGAGGGAGGGCATTGCAGCGCTGGGGTTGGGTTCGGCCATGAGGCGGAAGAGGTTGTCGAAGAGGGCTTGTCCGAAGATCTGGGGACCGGTGTCGATGATGACGCGTTGGATGTGGCTGGTGGCGCCCTGTTCAGCCGCGAGCCAGGGCGGGACGGTGGGGACGAGGTAGTAGAGGGCGACGGCAACGAAGAAGGTGCCAATCATGATGGTGGCCACGCGGAAGAAGAGCGGGCGCGCGAAAAAGTAGACGCCGAAGACGAGGGCGTGGGGGAAGACGAACCAACTCCAGTGGACGAGGGTGGCGAGGAAAGAGATGGCGTTGGTTTCGCCGTTGGCGCCGCCGATGCGGTCTTGCAGCCAAGCGGAGGGCGTGGTGCCAAACCAGTCGATCTCCCACTCGAGGACGTAGTCCGTGCTGGCGGCGATGGCCGTCTCGTCGGCGGCGTCTCGGAGCTGGGTGAAGAAGTACATGGAGACGATGTAGAACGCCCAGGTTCGGAGGTCGTTGCGGGGGGCGACCCAGAGGAGGGCGCCAAGCCCCAGGATGAGGACGATGGGGAACGCGACGTCATTGACGGTGTTGGTCTGGCGGAGGAGAGGGACGAAGAGCGTGGCGATCACGAAGGCCCAGGCGGCGAGGCGCAGGGCCTGCTGTGCGGTGCTGGGGCGCAGGTCGCTACGAAGCTGATCGCGCCAGACGCCAGCTTGTGAGAGGAGTCCGCCGGGCGGTTGCTGGGTCATCCTCCGTTGTCCCTTGCCTGCTGCGCTGGTGCCGCCATTTACGTTAGGGGAATGGACGCGGATGCCGCGACCCGTAGACTGGCGCCGTGCGAGTGTTATCTGGCTTCGCTGCCCTTGCAGCCAGCTTCGCGGTTGTGTGGTTCTCTTCATCGGGACCGGTCGTGGACCCGCGTCCGCTGCTGGCAGAGGGTAGCGGGAATGCGCGGGGGTTCACAGGTGAGGCCTCTGCGGGGGACCTCTTCGTCGCCTTCGCGGACGGTGTTGGGGAGGCGGCGCAGCGTGAGGTGTTGGCCTCGCTGGAGTTGACCTGGCTGGAGACCTACACGCTGACGGGCACGCAGCGGGTCGGTGTGGGGTCGTTGGCTGCGGATGAGGCGGTGCGGCGGTTGATGGAGACGGGTTTGGTGCGATACGCGGAGTTGAATCCGCAGTTACGGGTGACTCAGACGCCGGAGTCACCCAGTGGCGGAGAGGGTGTAGGGGCAGGATTCATCCCGGATGATCCGCTATTCGCGGATCAGGCGTGGTTTCTGAACTTGCTCGACGCGCCGGGAGGTTGGGCGATCACATTGGGGGATCGGTCGGTCGTGGTGGCGGTCCTGGATGGCGGGGTGGACCTGGACCATCCAGAGTTGGTGGACAGTATCTGGACGAATCCCGGCGAGGTGGCGGGGAATGGCGTGGACGACGACGAGAACGGCTACATCGATGATGTGCACGGGTACGACTTCATCAGCGATTACCAGGGGCCGGGTGATCGGGTGGGGATGGACAATGATCCGGATGTGAAGCCGAACGATCCGGCCGTAGGAGATGGCATCGATCAAGATGGCGACGGGACGCCGGACGGGGCGGTGAGTCACGGGACGCAGGTGGCTGGGGTGATCGCGGCAGCGGGGAACAATGGAATTGGCATCGCGGGCGTGGCGTGGAACGTGACGGTGATGCCGGTTCGGGTGACCGGCCCAGAGGGGAACGGGTTCTTTAGTTCGTTCGTGAGTGCGTTGGAGTACGCCGTGGCGAATGGGGCGGATGTCGTGAACATCAGCCTGGAGTCCAACTTCTTGCCGGTGACGGTGGAGGAGACGGTGCGGGCGGCGGCGGAGGCGGGGGTGATTATGGTGGGGGCGGCGGGGAACACGGGTTTCACGGTGAGCTTTCCGGCGAAGCTGGAAGAGGTGATTGCGGTGGGATCGACGCGGGGGGAGTTGAAGCCGGACTTACGGGCGCTGTTCTCGCCGGTCACGGGTGAGGTGGAGTTTGTGGCGCCGGGGGTGGATATCCCGACGCCGATGGTGGAGCCGGTGACGGGGGAGGCGACGTTTGGGATAGCGACCGGGACCTCTTTTTCCGCGCCGCTGGTGACGGGCGCGGTGGCTCTGATTAAGTCGCTGCGGCCGACGGCGACGGCGGCGGATGTGCGCGCGTTCCTGCGGGAAGGCGCCGTGGATCTTCCGGATCTCGATGCGCCATTCTGGGATGGATTTGGCCGAATCAATTTCGCGGCCTCCTTGGCGGCAGCGTTGGCGGCCCCGTTGCCAGCGCCGATTCTGGATAGCGCGGTGGCGGCCGGCACTTCGATCGAAGTGCGTGGGCGGGCAGTGCCGGAGGCGGTGGTGACATTGGTCGATGAGGGCGAGGGGCTGCTGGAGACAACCATTGCCAGTGTGAGTGGTGCGTTCACTTTCGCGATTCAGCACGATTCGCTGAGGGAGACGACGGCGATCTTGGAGTTGGTTGCGACGGCCGAGGGAAGTGCCGGGGTGTCTCCGGCGTCGGCGCCGCTGCGGGTGAATGTGACACGCGATAGTCTCCTGGTTCCAGGCTGGAACTTGATTGCCTGGCCAGGGGTGGATGGCAGTGGAGTGGAGATCTTCGCGGAGTTGCCGGAGGGGGTGGGGCGCGTCTTCGCGTGGGACGGGTCGGGTTGGGACATCCACGTGCCGGGGAGTTCGTTCCTGCGGATCGAGGAGGTGGTGACGGGGCAAGGCTTGTGGTTGTTCGTCTCCGGGGCGCAGGCGGTGCAATGGCGGCAGGTGCGGGTGCCGTATACGTCGACGCGGCTGGAGCCGGGTTGGCAGTTGGTGGCGTGGCCGGGCCCGCGGGCGAGTTTGAGCGAGGGGCTGCGGTTTACCCCGGCGGACGTGGTCTCGGTGTTTGGATGGGATCCATTTGCGAGCGAGTTTGAGTCATATCAGACGGCGCTGCCGGGGGTGGCGAGCTTGGAGGCGTTGGGGCATCTGGACGCCGTCTGGGTCTTGGTGGGGGAGATGGGCGGGGACTGGCCAGGTCCTTAAGATGCCGCGTCGTTAGCTGGGGGTCTGTGCGGCGACTTTCGCGGCATACGTCGAGTCCAGGCTGTCGGCGAGGACGCGGGCCAGTTCGAGGATCTCATTGTTGACACGGGTGGGTGAGTCGACATCTTGGGGGGATCGTCCTTCGATGAAGACGACGGTGCCGCCGCGGGCGAAGACGATGATGTCGTTGCCGACATCTTGCAGGCGGACGCCGCGGTCGTTGGAGAAGCCATGGCGGAGGAAGAAGTGGACCGCGGTGTTGGGCACGGGCTCGTCGGGCGTCAATCGAGTATCTGGCCCGATGTTCGGGCTGGGTCCGATCTCTGGGATGGGTTCCAGGTGCCCCTCGAAGAGGTCCTCGTCGGGGGCGATGAATTGGAGGACAGCGTCAAAGTCCAGGGTGCGAATGTGCGAGACGGCGTCGATGGCGTCTTGGTCGTCGCGCATACGGATCTGGACGGTGAAGACGAACTTTTCCTCGCGGAGGTTCTGGAAGGCTTGGCGGAGACGGTCGGGGCCGCGCGCGAGTTCGCCGAGCTGGGCGAGAATTTGATCGTCGTGTTCGCGCAGGTGTCCAGGGATGTCGTTGGAGAGCTGAATGGCGCCGAAGCCGGGGAGGAGGGTGCCATCGTCTTCGGGGAGTTCGACGAGGACGCCGGGGATGCGAGGAGGCGGCAGAGGAGGGGCATCGACCAGGACATCGGAATCTGAGGGAGGATCGGTTTCGGCGTTGCCATTGCCGCCGCAGGCGGCGGCAATGAGCGCGACGACCATCAGGCCGGCGGCGAGCAGGAGCGCGCCGCCGAGGACCGGCGAGGCGGGAAACCTGGCGGTCATTCGAAGCTCCGGGGGCGGCGGTTGGCGGTTGCGGATTCGTGGATGCGCAAGAGGACCCGGAAGGTTGTGCCGATGTTCTCGGCACTCTCGACCTGGACTTCGCCGCCCTGGGCACGGGTCAGTTCGCGGGCGATGGCAAGGCCGAGGCCGGTGCCGCCTTCAGCCCCAGGGCGATCGGAGCGGTAGAAGCGGTCGAAGAGGTGGGGGATGGCCTCTTCGGGGATACCCAGGCCGGTATCGGCGACGGCGATGCTGACGGTGGCGGGGCTTTCTTGTCTGGCGCTGAGCGTGACGTTGCCACCGGGCGGGGTGTGGCGGAGCGCGTTGTCGACGAGGTTGGCGAGGACCTGTTCGAGGCGGTCGATATCGCCCGAGATTTCGGGGACGTCACCGGCGGCGACTTCGAGGTGGACATCGAGCTCTTCGGCGCGCAAGGCGAAGAGCTCGTGGATGTGGCGGAGGAGTTTGTTGACTTCGACGCGGGCGAGGACGACGTCGAGCTGCCCAGCTTCGAGGCGAGAGAGATCGAGGAGGCCTTCGACGAGGCGGAGGAGACGGCGGGATTCTTCTTCGATGATGCGTGAGGCGTTCAAGCGTGAGTCAGCATCGTCGATCGTGCCGTCCAGGAGGGCCTGGGAGAAGCCGTTGATCGAGGTGAGGGGGGTCTGGAGATCGTGGGAGACGTTGGCGAGGAACTCCCGCAAGGCGGCGTGTTGTCGGTTGACCTCATCAGTCATGTGGTTGAAGGATTCGGCGAGTTCGCGAGCTTCGCGAGTCCCTTCCACGGTGACCTTCTGGTCGAAGCGGCCGCGGGCGACGCTCCGCGCCGCGGCGGTGGTGGCGAGGAGGGGGCGATAGATGGAACGGGAGAAGAGAAGACCGACGACCATTGCCACGCCGAGGGCGAGTCCGGCGGCGAGGAAGAGGCGGGGGGTGAGGTCCCCCAGCACCGATTGGCGTTCGTCTTCCGGGAGGACGAAGACGAGGAACTCCGCACTGAACTCCGCAGCGGTTTCGTCGTCGAGCCGGGCCGCGATGTAGTTGAGGGGGGAGCCGTTGCTCTGGAGAGTGCCTTCGATGCGGTTCTGGAAACCGATGCCGGCGGCGGAGAGATCGATGTCCAGACGTTGATCGATGAAGCGGCCGGTGCCGCCGGCTTGGCGGAGGACCGTGCCATTGGCGTCGACGAAGAGGGCTGGGACGTCCGTGCCGGGTTGGTCGGTGACGAGGGATCGGCTGACGCTGACCGCTTCGAGGCCGGTGGCGGATTCGACGTACTGAGCGTAGACGGGGGCACTGATCTCGCGCAGCGTGGATTCCGCCAAGCGGTCCTGGTAGCCACCGAGCAGGAAGAAGAAGACGACGCCGGCGATGATCAAGGTGATGAGGATGACGGCGATGAGGGTGAGATAGACGCGGGTACGGACGCCTTCCAGCGACCGTGCCAGCGCCTGGCGGAGGCGAGGGAGTGGCCGCCGCAAGGAAGAGAGCTGGGCGCGCGGGAGCCGTGCGCTATAGGTCGCCATTGGGGAGCGGCTCCGCGGTGAGCTTGTAGCCGACGCCGCGCAGGGTTTCGATGCGGACATCGCTGTCTTTGATGTGCTGACGGAGGTGGTTGATGTGGACATCCACGGTGCGGGTTTCGCCACTGAAGGTGTAGCCCCAGACGAGTGAGAGGAGTTGTTCGCGGGACATGGCGATGCCCTGATTCTGCGCGAGGGCGAAAAGGAGGTCGAACTCTTTTGTGCGGAGGTCCAGCTCTCTGGGGCCGAGGGTGGCGTCGCGCTTGGGGCGGTTCAGGTGGAGCGAGCCGACGGTGACGTCCACGCCGGAGCGCGTGATGCCATCCGAGCGGCGGAGGATGGCCTTGACTCGAGCGACGAGCTCCTTGGGGTTGAAGGGCTTGGTGAGGTAGTCGTCGGCGCCGAGTTCGAGCCCGGCGACCTTGACGGTGTCTTCTTTGCGCACCGTGAGCATGAGGATGGGAACATCGGACTGTTCGCGGATGCCCTTGGTGACTTCGAAGCCGTCGAGCTTGGGCATCATGAGGTCGAGGACGACGAGGTCGGGTTGCAGGCGGAGGGCTTTCTCAAGGGCTTCGGGGCCGTTGGCGGCGAAGTCGAGGTCGTAGCCTTCTTTGCTGAGGTAGAGGCGGACGAGCTCACGGATATGTGGCTCGTCATCCGCAATGAGGATGCGCATGCTTCTCGCCTCCGGCCCGAACCCCGCAAGGAGTATAGCTGTCGGCTGGGGTTTGCTGGGGGGCTGGTGTGTCGTTTGCTGGGTGGGTACCAGGCGATCGCGCCGTTGGTAGCGGTGCTGGCGGAGACCTTGCCAGGATGCGCGCCCGATTTGGCGCTGGATTCGGTCCCGATCCTCCAAGATGAGCGGCGCCGCGCTTGGGGTCAGGGGGCGCCGACGAGGTATTGGCCGATCGCCTCTCGGAGGGCGTCGGCTTCGATGGGGGTGAGGTCGCGATTGGGCGGGCGGGTGTGGGGGACGGGGAGGCCGGTGATGATACCGATAAGTTGTTTGAGTGCGCCGACACGGGGGAAGTGGAGCATGATGTCGCGGAGTTGGTTGAGCTGACGCTGCGCCCGGAAGGGGTCGCCGCCTTCGCGGTGAACGGTCTGGATGGTCTTGACGAGGAGCGGGACGACGTTGGCCATGCCGGAGACGCCGTTCTCGCAGCCCGCCTGGGTGTAGAGCTCGGCGTGGACTTGGTCGGCGCCGGCCAGGACCTGGAAGGCACTGCCCTGAGTCGCCTCGATGTAGCGCGCCGTGCGATCGGGATCGGTGCTGGAGTCCTTGATACCGACGAGTTGGTCCGGGTAGAGGTCGAGCAGGGCGACGACGACTTCGTCGGGGATGTCGACGTGCGTGTTGGGCGGGATGTTGTAGAGGAGGACGCGGCTCTGACTGGGAACGGCATCGATGATGCTGGCGAAGTAGTCGACGAGGCCGGCGGCGTCTGCGTCGGGAAAGAAATAGGGCGGCAGGATCGCGATCGCATCCGCGCCGGCGTCGAGGGCGTCGTTGGCGGCGCGGATGGTGTCCGGGAGAGCGACGCAGCCGACGCCCGCGACAACGCGCATTATGCCGCTCTGAGCGACGACGGCTTCGACGACGGACTTGCGCTCCCCAAGGCCGACGGAGGGGCCTTCGCCGTTGGTGCCGAGCGTGAGGATGTGATTCACGCCTTGGTCGCGCATGTACTCGATGTGCTGGGGGAGCCAGTCGAGGTCGAGCGATTCTCCACCTGCGGTGAAGGGAGTGACTTGGGCGACCATAAGGCCGTTGAGGTTCAGCGCCATATGGACATGCTAGCTGAGATCGTTGTTGGCCTTGGAGGCCACGCGGAGGCGGTTGGACGGGCTGAGAGGGAGCAGCGAGGATTCTGGGATGACGCGGATCTACGTGACGACGGCGACGGGCGGACTCTCGACGGACGTGGCGCCGGTGGGTGGGGGTGTGGCGGTGTTGGAGGCGTTGCTGCCCGCTCTGGCGGCGCGGGCGGACTATGAGGTGACGGTGCTGCGCCCCGCGGCCTCTCCGGGAGAACGGGAGCACGATGAGGTGCGCTGGGTCGATCTGCCCGTGGCCGTTCTGCGAGATGCGGAGCCCGATGCGTTGCTGCATCTCGGCGAGCGGTGCTACGCCCGCTTCGCGTTGCAGTGGGAGGCGGCCTTGCGGCGGTTCTTCGAGGCGGTGGACCCGGCTGGGGCGGTGGTCTTGGCGAACGATGTTAGTGAAGGTCCGCCGTTCGCCTGGCTGCACGGGCGCGGGTTCCGGCAGCTGGTGCTGTATCACGTGGTGGTGGCGGACTTCTTTGCGCGGCAGTACCTCGCGGGCCGGTACGGACTGCGGATCTCGGCGGCGAGGGCGGCGCAGCTATGGCGTGGGGCGGAGCGACTAGGGCTGGGACGGCTGGCGCCGGAGATCGCGCGGCTGGTGTGGGCGAAGGAGGGGGAGTCGGCGCGGTGCGCGGAGGCGCTGGTGGCGCCGTCGGCGCCCTTGGGGGAGGCGTTGGCGGCGTGCTATCCCGAACTGGGTGTGGAAGGTCGGACGCACGTGGTGCCGTGGGGAGTGATCGGGGAGGCGGACCCAGGGTTGCGAGCCAGACGGGGCGAGACGCTGGCGGAATACGAGGTGTCCGATGATCGGTTCGCGGGCTACGTGGGAGGAGAGGCGAAATGGCGTTTGTTCGCGGCCGCGGACCTCTTCTGCTCGCTGTCGCACTACGAGGCGTACGGACTAACGATCGCCCAGGCGCTGGCGTCGGGGACGCCGGTCCTGGCGACGGGACATCAGGGCGCGCGGGCGATGGTGCGGCCGGAGTTTGGTTGGGTGGTGGGGGATGGCGAGCGCGAGATTGCCGGTGGGGTGGAGCGGGCGGTGGCGTTGGATCTGAGGCCGATGCGTGAGGCGGCGGCGGACTGGGGGCGCGGAAACGGTTTCGGCGAGGCAGCGAGGGCGGTGATCGCGATCATCGATGGGGTGTCGGGGTAGGCGGCGTTCGAACCGGGCTTCGCTAGTATGTGAGTCCCGGTGAACGATCGAGCGGGTTGGACTGCGCCGATTGGCCGTGGGGGAGAGCGCACATGACGAAATCGCAGCTGACGTTTGAAGCGCCCGGGCCCGGTACCTGGGAGCTGGAGACCGCGCACCACACCCGGCCGATGACGAAGCTGGGTCGCGATGCGATGATCCCGAATTTCGATCGCGGGTTCCAAGAGGCGATGGCGGACTACGGATCGTTGTTGGTTGGCTTGGAATCCGAGGCGGTGAACGGGTTCCGCTACACGCGGATGCGAGTAGTCGGGGCGCCGGAAAAGGGCGGTGGTCCGCCACCGAAGTGGGTGATGAAGTTGATGGTGTGGCTGCACCCGGAGTTGCGGCGGCGCCGGAAAGCAGCGGATCGGTCGCTCGAGGATCGGCGCTGGCGGACGGACATGGACCGCTGGGAGACCGAGGTGAAGCCACGGTCGATCGCACGGCACCAAGCGCTTCTGGATGCGGATGTGGAATCGGTCTCCGACGACGTGCTGCTGGATCACATCGAGGAGTGCGTAGAGCACTGGAAGGAGATGGGTTGGCAGCACGCATATTTTTCGATCGCGGCGATGCTGCCGGCCGGCGATTTCATGCTCTCGGTCTCGGAGTGGACGGACCGCACGGTGCCGGATCTGCTGCCGATCTTCCAGGGGTTGTCGCCGCAGTCGGCGGGCTGGGTGCCTGAGGCGGATCCGATGGTGGCGGCGATCAAGGGGAGTGAATCGGCGAAGGCGCTCTTGGACTCGGTGCGTCCGGCGGCCGAGGTGCTGGCGGAACTCCGCGCGCATCCCGAGGTTGGCGATGCTGTGGAGCAATACTTGCGGGTGGTGGGCTACCGGATCATCGGCTACGACATCGGCGACAACTATGCCTTGGAAACGCCTCAAATCTTGCTCAGCAGTATGCGCGGTTTGATGACGCGTGAGCAGGGCGATGCGATCGCGATCGGCGTGGCTCGAGCGGCGGAGATCCGGGCCGAGGTGGCGAGCGAGCATCATGCCACGTACGACGATGCGCTGGCGGATGCGCGGCGGAACTATCCGCTGCGTGATGAGCGCGGCTTGTACAGCGATTCCTGGGTGGCGGGGATCTTGCGGCGCGCGATGTTGGAGGCGGGCAGGCGATTGAAGGAGAAGGGGGTCGTGGCAGAGGTGGCGGACGCCGTGGAGGCGGATGTCGAGGAGTTGCGCCGGGCGTTCGTGGGCGGCGACGAGGCGCTGGCTTTGGGGCGGGAGTTGGACAAACGTCGTGCGTATCGCTTCAGCCTGACGACGGACGATGCGCCGACGGTCTTGGGCCCAGAGCCGCTGCCCCCACCGTCCTTGGATATGATCCCGGCGGGCAGCTTGCGGCGTGGGATGGCGGCGTTTGGATCGCTGATGGGCGAGGTGATGACACCGACGACAGATACCGAAGCTGGACAGAAGGTGGTGGAAGGCCGGGGGGCGGGCACCGGCGTGTATGAAGGGCCGGCGCGGATCATTGCGGGCAGCAACGAGTTCGACCGGCTCCAGAAGGGCGACGTGCTGATTACGCGAGCGACCTCGCCGACGTTCAACGTGGTGTTGGGACACGTGGGGGCGATCGTGACGGACCACGGCGGCATTCTCTCTCATGCGGCGATCGTGGCGCGGGAGTTTGGTTTGCCGGCGGTGGTGGCTTGCGGCGATTCGACGACGGTGATCCCCGATGGCGCGCGGGTCCGAGTGGACGCGGCAGCGGGCGAGGTGACGGTGTTGGGCTAGCCCGGGACGAGCGAGAACGGGGTCCGATGGCGCAGGCGGAGCACACGAGGGGGAGTTCGCGGTACTGGATGCTGCTGGTCACGGTGTCGATGGGCACCGTGTTGGCTCCGATCAACTCGACGATGTTGGCGGTGGCGCTGCCGGACATCCGGGAGTCGTTTTCACTGAATCATGCGGAGCTGGGCTGGTTGATCTCCGCGTACTTGATCGCGATGGCCGTCTCCCAGCCAATCGGAGGGCGCCTCAGTGATCAGTTGGGACGGGCGCGTGTGTTCCGCGGCGGGCTGGTCGCATTCCTGGTGCTATCGCTGGCGGCGGCGGCGGCGCCGAATTTCTGGCTGCTGATCACCTTTCGGACGGGACAGGCGGTCGTGGGTGCGGCGGTCATCCCGACCGGGATGGCGATGATCCGAGAGTCCGTGCCGGTGACCCGGCTGGCGCAGTCGAATGGGATTACGGGGTCACTGATTTCGTTGGCGGCGGCGGGTGGTCCGCTGTTGGGCGCGGCGATGCTGGCGCTGGGGTCGTGGCGGCTGTTGTTCTTGGTGAACGTGCCCGTGGTGGCGCTGGCGTTGCTGGCGCAGTGGCGCTTGCAGTATCCATCGCGCGAGTCGGAGATGGGGCCGGTACGGGGGTTGCTGGATTGGTGGGGCGCGTTGTTGATGGTGGCGACGTTGATCTTCTTGACGCAGTTGCTGAACTCGACGCGAGGCGGCGAGACGTTGGGTTTGGTCGTGGGGGCGGTGGGTCTGGGACTGGCGGGGACGGCGTTTGGATGGCGGCAGCGTCGGGCCACGTTGCCCGTGGCGGGTTGGTCGCTGTTTCGGGTGAAGAGCTATCGGGCGGCGACGACCCACGTGATGCTGACGAATCTGGTCATGTACACGACGCTGCTGTCGATCCCGTTCTTCATTCGGGAGCTGCAAGAGAAGGGATCGGGAACGACGGGGATCCTGTTGGGGGCGATGTCGATCCAGATGGTGGTGTTGGCGCCGCTGAGTGGTCGCATGGCCGATGCGTATGGGCGGCGGCGTTCGACGGTGCTGGGCTCTTGCGTGGCGTTCGTGGCGATTCTGCTGGTTTTGCTGGGGTTGGATGAGGATGTCTCGACGGGGTATCTGGCGGTGGTGCTGGCGCTCGTTGGGATGGGCGTGGGGTTGGGGACGGGACCAGCGCAGACGGCGGCGATCGAGTCGGCGCCAATGGAGCTGGCCGGGTCCGCGGCAGGGACGAATTCGATGATGCGTTATCTGGGCAGCATCGTGGGGGCTGGGATCCTGGCGGGGGTGCTGAACACGGGCGGGGCGGCGCCAGGGATTGAGGTGTTCCGGATCATCTTCGTAGTGGTGGGGGTGATCGCGGCGCTGGCGATCGTGGCGGCGAGTCAGATCCACCGGTTCCCACCAGAGGTCGCCTGGGAGGTTCCGCCTGAGCTGGACGAGCGAGTTCCGCAGCGCGATCCGTCGCCCGAGAGCGGAACGGCCTAGCCTGGCGGAGTTTGGAAGGCGGTGCCCGATGGTGACAGCACGACGTGAGTTCCGGGCATTCATGGAGGACCCGGACAACCCGAACATCCCCAACGTGATCCACTCCACCGACGCGGCACGCGACTATGGGTTTGATGCGGCGCTGGTGGGTGGAGTGACGGCGTACGGCTGGACGGTGTCGACGATTCGTGAAGCTGCGGGTGATCGCTGGCTGGACGACGGTTGGGTCGATGTGGCGTTCCGGCGTCCAATCTATCCCGACGACGACCTGACGATTGCCGTGGAAGAGGCGGAGTCTGGCTCGTTCGCGTTATCGGTGCGCAAGGGGGATGGGGAGATGGCGATCCACGGGACGTTGGGATTGGGGATGGCGCCGTGGGCGGGGGAGCTGCATCGATCACGCGATCTGGAGGGGCGGGCGGCGCCGGAGTCGTTGCCTGTGCTGACGCCGCAGTCGGTGCCGTTGGGCCAAGACCTGCGCCCGATGCCGGTGGCGATCTCGGTGGAGAGGGCGACCCGCTACGCGGTGGAGAACGAAGCGGACGACGACCCGATCTGGGCGGGCGAGCATCCGCGACTACACCCGAGTTGGATGGCGGCGCGGGCAACGCCATTCATGCATCACTCGTTCGACTACGGGCCGTCGATCCATACGCGCAGCCAGATCCAGCATCTGGCGCCGGGCTACGGGGGGCAGACCATCGTCGTCTCTGGGACGTTTATGGAGACGTTCGAGCGGAAAGGTCACCATTACGGCGTGGTGGATTGCGTGGTGGCGTCGGAGGAGGGGGTGGAGCTGGCGGCTCTACGGCACACGACGATCTACCAGGTGGCGAAGCGGCAAAAGTAGGAGTGCTGGTTGGCGCAACCGCTATGGGCCGACGCTGAGCGGCGAAGTCGGAAGAGGGCCCGTGAGGAGCGGCGGGACGAGATCGGCGATGCGGCGCGGGACGAAGACTTCGTCCGAGGCTTGGATGTCGGGAAGAGTCCACCAGCGGAGCTCCATGACCTGGTCTTTCTCGATGCCGTCGAGTTGGGTGAAGGCGACTTGGGGGCGGGCGACGCGGAGGAAGAAGTACTGTTCGCGTTGCTCGCGGGGCTGGTCGTAGAACAGGAACTTGTGGCTGCGGTTCCAGACGTGGGGCAGCGCGCTTGCGCGGAGGCCGGTCTCTTCCCAGAGTTCACGGTGCGCCGCCTGTTCGTGTGTCTCTCCGGCTTCGAGACCACCGCCGGGGGTGATCCAGATGTGGGTGTCGAGGGTGATGCCCTCGTACCAGGCCTTGATCAGGAGGATGCGGTCGTCGTGGTCGACGACGAGGATGCGAGCGGCGTGACGGACGTGGGCCTGAGGCGCGTCGGAAGGCATGTCATTGTGTCCTGGGCGTACGGTAGCCGCCTGGACGGGAGGTGTTCAGGTGGGCGACGAATCCGCGACGCCACGAGCGGTGTTGTTCGACCTCGGTGGGGTGATCGTCCGGGAGGATGATGCGCTGTACGACGAGTTCGGGCTGGCGCATGGATTGGAGCCCGGCGCATTCTACCGCCTGCTCTACGAGAGCACTGCGGGCAAGGCGCTGCGGCTGGGCCGGATCTCGCGGGAGGTGTGGTTCGAGGCGTTGGTGGAGATGGGGCGTGCTCTGTGGGGTGAGGCGGCGGAGCAGACGTTGCGGGACTTCTGGAACCGGCCACCACAGCTGCACGCACCGGTGTTGGAGCTGGCCGGGGAGCTAAAAGAGGCGGGGGTGCGGATCGGGATCTTGAGCAACGCTAGCGGGGACCTGGTGGAGCGGCTGGTCTCGCAGCTGGGGATCAAGATCGCGTGGGATGCGGTGGTGGCGTCGGGCGCGGTGGGGCTGGCGAAGCCCGATGTGCGGGTGTATGCACTGGCGGCCGAGCGGATCGGCGTGCCGGTGGAGCGCTGTTTTTTCGTGGACGATTCACGAGAGAACGTGGAGGGGGCCGTCGCGGCGGGGATGGGGTCGTATCTCTTCGAGGGGGACTATGGGGAGTTGCGGTCGGCGGTAGACGAATACATTCTCTAGTGGGTATCGTTGTTGAGGTTCGGTGGATCGAGAGGTCTGAGGACGATCACGTTCAGGCTCGCTGGGGGAGTCGCTGTGCTCGCCGGGCTGATCGTTGGGGTTGCGGCGGTCGTGATACTCGTGACGGAAGGGGATGATCGCAGGCATCCCTGTCCATCCGGGGATGAAGCTGCTCTCCGAGAGGTTCTCTTGTTCGAACGGGAGATCCTCTCGGACCCCGAGAGACCAATCTTCTTCCAGTTCCGAGAACATACCCTGCTCTCTTTGGATGGGGAGCAGACGACGGTGGTCTTCGACCCCCCGATCCACAGCGTCATGGACGTCGATGAGAGATTGGCGGCTCTCGACTTGTGCGAGGGAGCCTGAGTTCTAGGAAGCGGTCTCGCCGCCGGGATCGTCGGGGTTGTGGATGATGAGGTGGAGGAGGACGGCGAGGACGGCGCCAATGATGGGGGCGGTCCAGTAGATCCAGTGGTCGTCCCAGACCCAGGCGATGGCGGCGGGGCCGAAGGATCGGGCGGGGTTCATGGAGGCGCCGGAGATCTCGCCGGCCATCGTGGCTTCGAGGCCGACGACGCTGGCGGCGGCGACGGCGACCAGGGGCAGTGAGGCCTTCCACTGGTGGCCGACGGCGAAGATGACGTAGACGAGCGCGAACGTGAGGACGATCTCGAAACCGAAGGAGATCCAAATGTCGCCGCTGGGGAGCGTGGCGCCGAGATAGCCAGGGCTGGCGTGGAAGAGACCGTGGAGGACCGAGGCGGCGATCAGCCCGCCGACGACCTGCGCGGCGATGTAGGGAACGACGAGGCGCGTGGGGAACTTGCCGGCGAGCCAAAGGGCCAAGGTGACGACGGGGTTGATGTGGGCGCCGCTGATGCGGCCGAAGGCGATGACCATGGTGAAGACGGCGAGGCCGAAGGAGAGGCCGATACCGACCCGTGTGACGTCGCCGTCGGTGTAGGCGTTGACCGTCGCTGCGCCGGCGCCGAAGAAGACGAGCCCGAAGGTGCCGGTGATTTCGGCGAGGAGGATGCGCGGTGTCCGGGGCAGGACGCGGACGCGGGCACTGAGCCCGGTGAAGTGGGCCTCGGAGGCGCTTGCGGGCGGAGTCACTGTGTTTTCCGCGTTGGTGTTGCTGGTCAAGTGAAGTCCCCTGTTGCTGGGGATCGTAGAGAGGGCAGCGCTTAGCCGGAACCGGGCCGGGTGGCGTGGGCCGTGTCGCTGATAGGCTCGGGCAGTCCATCTGTTGCAGGCAGTCTTGCTCCTTGGGGGGTGTCATGACGGATCACGAAGCACCAAAGCATACGAACCGGCTGGCGCAGGAGACGAGTCCCTATCTGCTGCAGCATGCCCACAATCCCGTGGATTGGTACGCCTGGGGTCCGGAGGCCTGGGAACGGGCGAAAGCGGAGAACAAGCCAGTGCTGGTCTCGATCGGCTACGCGGCGTGTCATTGGTGTCACGTGATGGAGCGGGAGTCCTTCGAGGATGAGGAGCTCGCGGCCCAGCAGAACGAGCTGTTCGTCAGCATCAAGGTCGATCGGGAAGAGCGGCCGGACATCGACGATGTCTACATGGAGGCGGTGCAACTGATCCACGGACAGGGCGGTTGGCCGCTGAACGTGTTCTGCACGCCGGAGGGGCTGCCGTTCTACGGGGGGACGTACTTTCCGCCACAGGGACGACAGGGGATGCCGGGCTGGCCGGAGGTGCTGGTGTCGGTGGCGAAGGCGTTTCACGAGCAGCCGGAGAATGTGGCGAAGCAGGGCCAGCAGATCGTGGAGCGGATCGAATCGCGGGCGGTGGCCTTCGACGATGGCCGGGTGCCGGGGGCGGCGGAGTCGTTCGATCTGGCGGCGAAGGCGGTGATGGAGAACTTCGAGCCCAAACATGGCGGCTACGGCAACGCACCGAAGTTCCCGCAGCCGTACTTCCTCTCGTTGCTGATGCAGCGGGCTGTGGCGTTGGATGACGAGAAGGCGCGGACGCAGGCGCTGTTCACGCTGCGGAAGATGGCGGAAGGGGGGATGTACGACCAGCTGGCTGGGGGCTTCCATCGCTATTCGGTGGATGCGCAGTGGCTGGTGCCGCACTTCGAGAAGATGCTCTACGACAACGCGCTGTTGCCGCCGATCTATTTGGATGCGGCGCGACTGACGGGCGAGCCGTTCTACGCGCGGGTGGCTGAGGAGACGCTGGACTATCTGGTGCGGGAGCCGCGAACGCCGGAGGGGGCGTTCTACGCCAGTACGGACGCCGACTCGGAGGGGGTGGAGGGGAAGTACTTTGTCTGGTCGCAGGCGGAGGTGGATGAGGTGGTGGGGGAGGATGCGGCGATCTTTCGCGGTTACTACGACGTGACGCCGGGAGGGAACTTCGAGGGCTTGACGATTCTCAACGTGGTGGCGACGGTGGAGGCCGTGGCGGAGCGGGCGTCGCGGACCGTGGAGGAGGTGGAGGCGGTGCTGGCGGCGGGTCGATCGGCGCTGTTGAAGCGTCGCGTGGGGCGGGTGCCGCCGGCGACGGATACGAAGGTGATCGTGGCTTGGAACGGCATGGCGATCGATGCGCTGGCGCGGGGTGGGGCGGTGTTGCAAGCGCCGCGGTTCATCGAGGCGGCGGAGGGGGCGGCGTCGTTCATCCTGGAGTCGCTGCGGGACGACCAGGGATTGTTGCGGATCTACGCGGGCGGGCGGGCGTCGGTGCGGGCGTTCTTGGACGACTACGCGGCGCTGGCGGATGGGCTGCTGTCCCTATATGAGGCGACCGGGGAGGAGCGCTGGTTCGAGGAGGCTCAATCGTTGGTGGAGGAGATGATCGCCAAGTATTGGGATCCGGAGCAGGGTGGTTTCTTCACGACAGGGGTGGAAAACGAGGCGCTGGTGGCGCGGAACAAGCCGATCTACGACGGAGCGACACCATCCGGGAATTCGCTGGCGGCGCGGGTGATGGGCCGGCTCTATGCCTTGACGTCGGAGGGGATGTTGGCGGACCGGCTGGAAGCGATGGCACGGGCGCACGGAGCCGTCCTGGGGGGGGCGCCGACGATGATGCCACTCTTGGTGCTGACGCGGGATTGGCTGACGCGACACCAGACGGTGGCGGTGGTGGGGGAGCGGGGCGCGCCGGAGACGAAGGTGCTGGTACGGGCAGTCTGGGAGGGGGCGCCGCGCAGCACGATCTTGATGCAACGGGAGCCGGGGACGTCGACGGTTGTGCCGCAGTTGGATGGCAAGGAGCCGGTGCAAGGGAAGGCGACGGCCTACGTCTGCCACGGCTTCGCCTGCAGCGCCCCGGTGACGACGGTGGAGGCGCTGCGCGAACTGCTGGCCGCTGGTGTACCCGTCTAAGGAGGCGCGGGACTGGAACCCCCCAGAGAGGACCCAGTCAGCTTCCCGAGACCAGAACGGAGGACAGATGCCTTTCGAGGGTCCCAAGGCCAAGATCAAAAGGGCCGGGATGCAGAGCGAAGCGCTCAAGGTCGAGATGGATGAGTTCTTCAGCCGCGACGTCTACCGAGTTGACCAGATCCCGGATTTCGAATCTGGAGAGAAGCGAGCGGTTTTTCGCTGCGATCCGATCCCGAGCGGTTGGGCGATGGCGATTGGCGAGATCGCCCACAATCTTCGATCGTCACTTGATCATGCGATCAATGAAATGACCGTCATCGAGAGTGGGAGACCGCTTGATCACACAGAGTTCCCTGTATTTGATGACGAAGCGCGATTCCTCGGCAACACCAAAAGGGGTCAACCAACCCGCGGCAGTGGTCTCTTCAAGATTCGCGGCATCAATGAAGAAGCCATGGCGATTGTTCAGCAGTTGTAGCCCTTCGAATTCGCGAAGTCGGGGGATGAGACCAACGTGCCAGTGATCTCCTTGCTGCATGAGTTGAACATCGTTGATAAGCATCGGACGCGTCTCATAGTTCGGCACCAGTCGACGGACATGAGGATGGATTGGATTCGCGATGTTCACCCGATCGTCAACAACGTGTCAATGGGGATGATTGAGGATGGTGCCGATCTGGGACGCTGGAAGCCGGCCGGCCGACCGCTCGACTCGGAACCGGACATGGAGTTTTAGTTCAGCTTCGAGGCAGCTTTCGGCGACGCGGTTCCGCGCCTGGTCGGTCAGAAGGTCAGTTCCGTGTGCCAAGGCCTCGTCCGCGGGACCAGCAAGATAGTCGAGTATCTTGAAGCGACCCTCCGCTAATTACTTCGGCTGTGGCTGCTAGACCGACGGTGAGTTGGCCTACGTTTATTCCAGTGTCACGGTGACGTCGACGACCTGGTCGAGGACGGCGACGACGGAGAGGACGTAGACGCCGGGCAGCGGATCTTGGATCCCGATGGACTCGCTGGACCCGAACTGGAAGGGGGCGAACAGTTCGGGTCCGGAGGATTGGGCAAAGAACTGCGAGGGGTCTGGGGGTTCGAGGTAGCGGAGGACGAGGTCGGCATCGCCGCCGCCGGTCATCTCGATGCGCAGGAGGCGGGTACCGGCCGGGACGGTGATCTCGCGGAAGGGGTGCTCGTCGCTCCGCAGGGCGAAGCTCTCCGTGCCGCCGGCGGGGAGGGGGGTGAGTCCGAGGGTCTGAGGAAGGTCGTTGAGGGAGAGCAGGTACTCATAGACGACGAGGTCGAAGGCATTGTGCTCGTCGGCACCGTCGATGGCGATGTGATACGTGCCGCGTTGGGGGCTGGGGAAGAAGACGGTCTCGCTGGAGCCGAGGAGGTAGGGAGCTTGCAGGGTGGGGGTGTCGTGGGGCTCGCCGAGGTCACTGTCACGAAGGGGAGTGTCGAAGCTGACGTAGAGGTCGGCATCGCCGGTGCCGCCGATCGAGAAGGCGAGGAGATCCGCATCGCCGTTGAAGTCGAAGGTGAAGTCGCTGGTTTGCCCAAGTTCGAGGTCCCCGGAAGCGACTTGTGTGGGGGCGAGCGGGCGTGGGGTGGCGGCTTCCACGATGGTGTCGAAGAAGATTCTCAGGGTGTAGTTGGCGGGAATATCGAAGCCGTCGACCTGGATGAACCAGGGACCGGATTGCGGGTTGGCGACTTCAACGGTCTCGGCGGAGCCAAGAGCGAAGGGGGCGAAGAGGTCCGGCCCGTCGCTGAAGGCGCCGAGTTGATCGGAGACGACGGGTTGATGGGCGCGGAGGTAGAGGTCGACATCGCGGGTGCCGGTCATGGTGACGGTGAGCAGGCGGACGCCGGGCGGGACCTGGAAAGTGAAGACGTCGTCGCGGTTGTCGTCGTCGAGAAGGCCGGTGACGATCTGCTGCTCGGCGATGGTGGGGTAGCCCGCGTTGGCGACGGCGGATTGGCTGGTCGTGAGGGTGAAGCGATTGCTCTCCTCGAAGCCGGCGACGGCGATGAACCAGTCTTCGCCTTCGGCGATGCCTGGGATGATGACGATCTCGTCGGAGCCTTCGATGAAGGGGGCGACGAAGCCGGGGAGATCCCAGGGCTGACCAAACTCATCGCTGAGGGGCTGGGTGCCACGTTTGACGTAGAGGTCGGCGTCACCGTCGCCGGTGAGGGTAACGGTGAGTGGGGCGTTGGGGCGGAGGCCGACGAGACGATAGAGGGCGAGGTCGCCTTGCCCGAGGACGCCATCGACGCTGTCGCCGACGCCGAGTTCTTGATTGATCTCCGTGATCGCTTCCACCAGCCCAACTTGGACGAAGGCGGAGTCGGTGGGGGCGCCATCGAAGAGCAGATCGACGCGGTAGACGCCGGGGGCCATGCCGCGATCGTTGCTGAGGCTGAGCCACTGCGAGCCGTTGTCGCCACCGTCCCAGGGGGAAGGGCCGAAGTGGGTGACCTCCTCATCGTCGCGGAACCAGATGGCTTCGAAGCCCGCGGTCTGTCCAGCGTTCTCGTAGTCAAAGAAGGCGAAAAATTCGGTGACGCCGGCTGGGAAGCTGGGCTGGATGTTCAGCGGCGTGTCGTCGGCCGCGACGCCGGCCGCGAAGACGATGTTGATGATGCGGATGGTGGGAAGATCGGCGTCACCGATGGTGAAGGATCGAGCGGCGGCGGTCTCGCCTGCGATGACGATTTCGACTGTGTAGACGCCATCGACGAAGCCAGCCGGGTCGGTGATGCCGCTGAGGAAGGAGCCGGATTCGCCCGCCGCCCACGGCGGGCGAGGGCCGCTGAGTTCGGGAATCACCTGGCCGTCGCGGAGCCAGCGATCGAACCAGGTGAGGCCGTCGCTGAGGCCCTGGAAGCGGAAGCTGTAGAAGATGTCGGTGGCGCTGGTGGGGAAGGCGGCGGTGGGGTCGATGAGGACGCCATCGTCGCTGACATCGGGGGCGAAGGCGATATCGAAGACGGGGGCAGTCGTACGGACGGAGCCGCCGACGGGGGTGTTGGTGTCGCCCGCCTGGGCGGCTTCTATCAACGGGAGCGCGAGGGCAACGGGCCGGAGGTGGGCGATGGAGCCAATCTCATTGGAGCGCCCCTGGGTGGGGACGCCGATGAGCTCACCGCGGTCATTGACGGCGGCGCCGCCGCTGTTGCCGAAGGAGATGGTGGTGTCGGTTTTGAACCAGGCGCGGGGAACATCGACACCTTCCTGGGAGAGGAACCCGCTGATCGCGCCGGCCGTGACGGTGAGCGTCTCGTCGCCAATATCGGGGAAGCCGAAGGCGAGGATGCGATCGAGGACGCGGATGGCGGCGGAGTCCCCGATCGGCAGGATCGGGAGGGAGAGGGTATCGAGTTTGACGGGGACGCCATCGATGTCGGAGACGATGCGGAGGACGGCCAGATCGAGAAGCTGATCGACGATCTGGACTTCGGCGATGAAGCTGGCGCGGGGTGATTCGTCGAGGGCGGAAGTGGTGGAAAGGATGACGGTGTCGTAGCCGATGGCGGGGTCGATGACGTGGAAATTGGTGAGGACGAGGCCCTGAGGATCGATGATGGAGCCGGAGCCGAAACCGAGCGAGTCGAAGCCGCCCCCCCGTCGCACCGCGGTCTCGACGCGGACGACCGCACGGCTGACGCGCTCGACATCGAGGCTGGGCTCGAGCTCGAGGGCTTCAGCGGCGGGGAGGGCCTCACCTTCGGTGGTGGCGATGTTCGTGGTGGCGGGGAGTTCAGTGCGCGTGGGGGCGGCGGTCTCCTCCGCGGTTGTGGCCGGAGGGTCGCTGGAGGCGACTTGTTCTGGCTCGTCCCTGATTGTGGGTGGGGTGTCCGACTGAGCCTGCGCGTCCGCTTGCTGGGCTTGAGAGGAGGCTTGATCGCTGGCGGCGTCGGAGTTGTCGCCGCCACCACAGGCAGCGGCGATGAACACGACGGCTAGCAGCAGCGAAAGGAAGAGGTTTGGAGGGGGCAGGGCACGCGGGGAGCGCATAGGTCGTTCTCCAGCGGCGTCGTGGTTGTTCCATGCATCGTAGTGGTGCGTGCCCTGGAACTAGCGCGATCGTTACGGATGAGAATCGACGGGGAGAGGACGCGCGCGTATCCTGCCGCCGGCTCAACCGAAGGAGGGCATGATGGCTCGGCGCATAGGAATTGGCTTTGACTGGCAGGGAAAATTGGATCGGGAGAAGGCCTTCGAAGGGGCCAAAGTGGCGGATGTGGTGGGAGTGGATTCGGTCTGGGTGGCGGAGGCCTGGGGGCGTGATGCGTTCTCGCTGCTGACGCAGGTGGCGGAGCGGACGGAGAATGTTCAGCTGGGGACATCGATCGTGAATATCTACTCGCGGACGCCGGCGGCGTTGGCGCAGCACTTCGCGACGTTGGATGAACTGTCCGAGGGGCGGGTGATCGTGGGGTTGGGGAACAGTGGTCCGAACGTGATCGAACACTTCCACGGCGTGAAGTTCCAGCCGGCCTTCCGTCGGATGCGGGAGACCGTGGAGATCATGCAGGCCTACTTCGCGCACGAGCCGGTGAACTATGACGGCGAGCTGTTCAAGCTGCAGCGCGGGTTCACGATGCGGTTCGAGCCGGTGCGCAAGAAGGTGCCGTTCTACCTGGCGACGCTGAATCCGAAGAGTGTGCAGATGACGGCGGAGATCAGCGATGGCTGGCTGCCGGTGATGATCCCCCTGGACCGGTTGAAAGACGAGGTCGACCAGGTGAACCAGTGGGTATCCGACGCGGGCAAGGACCCGGCGCAGTTCACGGTGCGGGCACCGGGTGGCGTCACCGTGGCGAATGCGGCGAGCGACGCGGAGCAGGCGCGAATGCGGCAGGCGGGGACCCTAGCGTTCTACTGCGCGCGGATGGGCGAGTTCTACTACCGGCAGTTGAGCCGGCAGGGCTACGAGGACGAGGCGAACGCGGTGCGCGCGGCCTGGAAGGATGGCGGATCCAGCGCCGGCGCGGCGGCCTTGCCGCAGGAGATGCTCGGCCAGTTCGGTTTCGTGGGGAACACGGAGCAGTGCATTGAGCGGCTGGACCAGGAGTCCGAGGCGGGGGCGAAGCTGCATTCGGTGACGGTGATGGAGGACGACCCGGACGAGATGGGCCGCATTCTGGAATCGTTGATTGGGTAGTGGCTAGGTCGGCTGGTGGAGACCCCGTTTGCGGAGACCTATCTGTGGAGTCAATGCGATGACGTACGCCTTCCAGAGTGCGTTGGAGTTGCGGGACTTGTTTCGACGCGGTGAAGCGTCGCCGCTGGAGGTGACGAACGAGCTGCTGTCCCGGATCGAGCGGCTGAATCCCACGTTGCACTGCTATCTCACGGTGACGGCGGAGATCGCGCGATCGGCGGCGGCGGCGGCTGAAGCCCGGTATCGGGATGCCCGCACAGCGGGAGATATGGCCGCTCTGCCGGTCTTGCTGGGTGTCCCGGTCTCGGTGAAGGACTTGGCGGATGTCGCGGGGGTGCGAACGACGTTTGGCTCGAAGGTGTTTGAGGCGAACGTGGCGGAGGTGGACTCGATCGTCTGGGAGCGACTACGCGACGCGGGCGCGGTGTTGTTGGGGAAGACGAACACGTCTGAGTTCGGCATGGCATCGTTCACGACGAATCTGCTGGGGGAGTCGTGCGGGAATGCGTGGGATCCGGCGCGGATCGCGGGTGGTTCCAGTGGAGGAGCGGGATCGGCGGTGGCGGCGGGGTTGGGGCCGATCGGGCATGGAACGGATGGCGGGGGGTCGGTACGGATCCCGGCGGCCTACAACGGGCTCTTCGGGATCAAGCCGACGGGACGGCGGATCCCGAAGCTGTTGTGGGGTGCGGGGATGTCGCAGATTTCATCGGACGGGCCGCTGACGCGCACGGTGCGGGATGGGGCGTTGGCGTTGCAGGTGATGGCGGGTCCGGATCCGCGCGATCCGCAGTCGCTAGCGGATGCGCCCGAGGACTATCTGGCGGCGTGCGAGCGCACGGATCTATCGGATCTGCGCCTGGCGTGGAGTGCGGACTTTGGCGGGTTCGGGGTGTGTACCCCGGCCGTCAAGACCAACGCCGAGTTGGCGGTGACGGCACTGCGGGAGCGGGTGGCGGAGATGGCCGAGGACGCGCCCGAGGTCGAGGATCCGCTGCGGGTGTTCGGCCCGATCGCGTCGGCCGGCGCTTGGGCGAACTATGGAGAGGCGGTGGAGGCATCTGGCGCCGAGGTGACGCCCTACGTGCGGACGAGTCTGGAGCGGGGCAGGGCGCTGACGGGGGGCGAGGTAGTGCAAGCGGAGGCGGATCTCGATCGATTCCGGGGACAGATGCGAGGATTCTTCGACCAGTACGACGTGCTGCTGACGCCGACCTTGGCCCGCGGGGCCTATTCACACGGCGAGGTGATCCGGGAGATTGCCGGCGCGCGGATCAATGCCTTCGCGGTGAGCATCTTCTACACGACGGCGTGGAATCTGACGCAGCAGCCCGCGGCGACGGTGCCGACTGGGTTCGATGCTGATGAGATGCCCACGGCGATCCAGATCGTGGGACGGCACGGGGCGGAGTCGACGGTGTTTCGCGTGGCGGCGGCGCTGGAGGAGGCGCTGCCGTGGGCGGGGGAGCGTCCTCTGGTCGCGGCGGAGTGAGTCGTCCCTGACATACGGGTGAGCGTCGGGCCTGGCTAAGTCAGAGCAAAGTTACTCAAAGCTGAACAGACAATTCCCTAGTGTCGGGGGTTTCCCCATCGGCACTAGGCGACGCGGCGTCGATGATCTGACCAAGAGAAAGGGGAGGATTAACTATGCCTGGACTGAATGTGGAATTGTTGGAAACGTCGTTCGCGCTCGTGGCGCCGAGGGGCGAAGAGTTGGTCGCGCGGTTCTACGACAAGCTGTTTGAGCAGTACCCGGCTGTGGAGCCGATGTTCGCGAAGACGGACCGCAAGAAGCAAGAGGGCGCGCTGTTGGCGGCGTTGTCGACGGTCGTGGCCGGGGTGCGGAGCCCGGAGAAGCTGGTCCCCGTCTTGGAGAAGATGGGAGAGGCGCATCGCGGCTACGGTGCCGTGTCCGCGCACTACGACGCGGTGGGCGGTATGCTCCTGGAGACGTTGGCGGAGTTCGCCGGCGACGCTTGGTCGGAGGAGTTGGCGGAGGCGTGGGGTAACGCGTACGGCGTGATTGCGGGCGCGATGCAGGCCGGGGCTGAAAAGGCCGCGTAGCGACCGGGTTCGGTTGGATGGGGAGCTCTGAGGGGCGGCCTCGCGGCCGCCCCTTGCTGTCGTCCCGTCGGTGGTGGTGGGTCAGACCTTGTAGCCACCGTCGACGGAGATTACTTGACCCGTGATGCCGTACGATTCCGGGGCGGCAAGAAGCGCGGCCATGGGGCCGAGTTCTTCCGGCTCCAGGACGCGGTTGAGGAGATTCTCGGAGGCGGCCCAGGCCTGCGCCTCGCCGGCGTCGGTGCCGCGGGCTTGACCCATGCTCTCCCAGTCGACCATGACGGTGTTGGTCCAGCCGGGGCAGAGGCAGTTGACGGTGATGCCGTGCGGCGCGGCCGACGCGGCGAGGGACCGGGTGAAGCCGACGAGAGCGTGCTTGGCGGTCGTGTAGGAGAGGGTGCCCCCGCTGCGTTTGGCGTAGCCGGAACCGATCGTCATGATGCGGCCGAAGCCGCGCTCTTTCATGTGCGGGAGGGCAGCGGTGGTGGCCCAGTACGTGGTGGTGAGGTTGAGGATGATGTTGTCATCCCAGTCGTCGTCCCCATGTTTGAAGGGGTTGTGGCCGCTGCCGATGACACCCCCGACGTTGCAGACGAGGATATCGATCTGGCCGTAGGTCTCGACGGCGGCGGTGACGGGCGAGCGGGCTTGGTCGCGGTCCATCGCATCCGCGACGACGGCGAGGCCGGTGGCGCCGAGGGCCTGGGCCTCCGCGACGACGCTATCGAGCTGATCTTGGCTGCGAGAGGAGACGACGATGGTGGCGCCTTGGCGCGCCATTTCGAGGGCGATGGCGCGGCCGATGCCGCGTCCGGCCCCGGTCACAACTGCGATACGTCCATCAAGCATGTTCTATCTCCTTTAGGTGCCTGTGGATCCTGCGTCGGCGTCGGAGCGGCCCGAGGCTGGTCTCAGCTTTCGGAGCTCCCGAGAGTCGGTTCCTATGCCCGCGGCAAGCCCAGGCCCCGGGTGGCGATGATATTTCGTTGGATCTCTGAGGTGCCGCCCGCGATGACGCTGGGAAGGACGGACATGTAGCCGCGGGCGAGCCGACCGTTGCGAATGGCGCGCGCCTCGTCGGAGCCGGTGATCAGTCCGTAGAGTCCGAGCACCTTGACGGTGGTGTTGGCGTTGCGCATCTGGAGTTCGGAAGCGAAGAGTTTCACCTGCGAGGCTTCGCGGTTGGGAACCAGGCCGCGCGTTTGCATGCTGGCGACGTTGTAGGACATCAGTTGGGCGGTATGGGCGGAGACCCAGAGGTCGGCGAGTTCGTACTTGAGGCCCGGGTTGCGGCTGAGGGTGAAATTGGAGGTGGGCTGGTTTGCGAGGGTGATGAGGTCCCGGAGCTGGAGCTGGAGGCCCACAGCGCCGGCGATGCCGCTGCGCTCGAAGTCGAGGGTCGTCATGGCGACGTACCAGCCGCGGTTCTCTTCCCCGAGGAGGTTGCGAGCGGGAATGCGAACGTCCTCAAAGAAGGTTTCGCAGAGCTCGCCGCCGCCGGTCATGTCGGTGATGGGGGCGACCGTGAGACCGGGCACATCGAGGGGGGTGACCAGGTAGGAGATACCGCGATGCTTGGGGGCATCGGGGTCAGTGCGGGCAAGGACGAAGAGCCAGTTGCAGGTAGTGGCGTCCGAGGTCCAGATCTTTTGTCCGTTGAGGACGTAGTCGTCGCCGTCGCGGACGGCACGCAGTTGCAGGGAGGCAAGGTCGGAGCCGGCGCCGGGTTCGGAGAAGCCCTGGGCCCAGATGATGCTGCCATCGAGGGTGCCGCTGAGGAGTTCGGACTTCTGTTCGTCGCTGCCGTGGTGGACGATGGTGGGCCCGACCATGGAAACGCCGCGCCCCCCTGGGTGGGGGGAGCGGGCGAGGGAGAACTCTTCGGTCATGATGAATTGGTCCATCACCGAGAGGTCCATACCGCCGTACTCGGCGGGCCAGGCCGGGGCCATCCAGCCTTGTTCGACGACGGCATCGCGCCAACCCTGGAAGAGGTCATCGCCCTGGCCGTAGACGGGGCCGGCGATATGGCTGCCGTCGCGGTAGGCGGCGGGGGCTTTGTCATCAATGAAGGCGCGGACTTGGTTGCGCCAGGCGGCTTCGGTTGGGTAGTCGCGGAAGTCCATGCGTGTATCCGTCCGTTGGTAGCGCTCGGGCCCGGGAAGACAAAAGGCCGACGCGATGGCGCCAGCCTTCGTCGAGCTGCCACGTGTGGGCGCAGGTTAGCCGATGTGCCCGGCGGCGTTGATGATCTCAATCCGGCTGTTGGGGATGAGTCGGCCGAAGTCCTCGGCGGAGCGAACAGGGGCGAGCTTGTCGGAGTCGCCCCAGACGATGAGGGTGGTGACGCGGTGGATGCGCTTGTCGAGGCCCTTGTCGGGGATGGGCCACATGAACTTGGCGGCGGTGGATCCGTTCTTGGTCTGCTCGACCATCGCACGGCTGGCTTCGGCCGGATCGGTGGGGGTCGGCGAAGACGGCGTCGGCGATTTCGTTGGGGAGCATGGCGCACGCACGATCGACCCCCAACGGGAGAGTGCATCGCGTTTGCAGAGCCAGCGCGGGTGGTACGTAGGGCCCTGTGGAGTGTCAATTCGCGGGCGCCGGTTGGGAGGGGAGTATCCAAAAGGTGAGGCACGATACGATGTACTGATGGCTGAGCTTGAGCTGAACCCCCACCTTTTTCGCGCCTACGACATTCGCGGCATCGCGCGTGGCGAGGCGGACGACGAACTGACGACGGCGGCGGCGGAGCGGATTGGCCGGGCGTTCGGGACGTTTCTGTCGAGCCAGGCGCTGTCAGCGCCGAGGGCGCAGCCGAATGAGCGCTTGCGCGTGGTGGTGGGGAGGGACAATCGGCCGACATCGTTGGGGTTGAGCGCGTCGCTGATCAGTGGGCTGCGAGCGTCCGGGGTGGATGTGACGTCGATCGGTTTGGCGCCGAGCCCGCTTACCTACTATGCGGCGTTTGACGGGGGGTTCGACGGAGCGGTTTCGGTGACGGCGAGTCACAATCCGGTGGAGTTCAACGGCTTCAAGCTGCTGCGCGAGGTCGCCCAGCCACTGTTGCCAGAGGAGATCTCGGCGGTCCAGACACTGGCCGCTGGGGAGTCATTTGTGGAGGGAGCCGGGGCGACGGCGGAGGCGGAACCTCACGAGGCCTACGTGAGGATGCTGGGGGAGCGGTTTCGGCTGAAGCGTCCGCTGCGCATCGTTGCCGATCCGGGGAACGGCGTGGGGACCCTGACGGGGCCCGCCGCACTGCGGGCGGCGGGAGCGGATGTTGTGGAGCTCTACGGCGAGCTCGTGGAGGGGTTCCCGAATCATCTGCCGAATCCACAGGATGCGGCGACGATGGTGGATCTGGCCGCACGCGTGGTGGCGGAAGGGGCGGATCTTGGCGTGGCCTGGGACGGAGACGCGGATCGGCTGGGATTGGTGGATGAGACCGGCCATCGCTACGAGCCCGATTGGATCGTGGCGTTTCTGGCGCGGGACGTGTTGCGGCGGCATCCGGGGGCGCGAATCCTGGTGGACATGAAGAGTTCGCGCGGGCCGATTCAGGACATTGAAGCGCACGGGGGAGTGCCGGTCTTGGCGAGGACGGGCTACTCCACGTTCCGGCGACAGATGCGAGATGAAGCGATCCTCTTTGGGGGCGAGGCCAGCGGCCACATCATGTTTGGCGAGGACTATCCCTATTTGGACGATGGCGTGTTCGCGGCGTGCATGGTGGCGCGGATCGTGGCGGAGTCGGGGAGGCCGCTGTTGGCGCACTTCGCGGAGATGCCGTCCTACGTGACGTCGCCGGAGATTGGCATGCCGTGCCCAGACGGGGACAAGTTCGCCGTGGCGAAAGCGGTGGCGGCGGCGTTCCGCGACGCCTACGAGGTGTCCGAGGTGGACGGAGCCCGCATCGAATTCAAGGACGGTTGGGCGCACGTGCGGGCCTCGAATACGAATCCGTATCTGTCGGTGCGATTCGAGGCGGAGACGCTCGCGCGGTTCGTGGAGATCCGCGAGCTGCTGTGGGAGGTCCTGCGGAAGCATCCCTCAGTGACGATCCCGGAGGGGGCGGGGGGGCCGGTGGAATGAGCCGTATGAGCGACTTGAATCCCTACATCTTTCGGGCCTACGACATTCGCGGCGATGTGGGACCCGACTTGAATCCGACCGTCGTGGAACGGATCGGCCAGGCCTACGGAACGCACTTGCGGCGGGAGTACGACAGCTCGCGGGCGGTGGTGGTGCGCGACAACCGGCCTTCGTCCGAAGAGCTGCGGGACGCGTTCGTGGCGGGGCTGACGGCGGCTGGGGTGTCGGTCGTGGAGATTGGGCTGGGGCCTTCGCCGCTGATGTACTTCGCGGCGGCGGAGTGGGGGATCGATGGTGGGGCCGCGATCACCGCCAGCCACAGCCCCACGAAGATGAATGGCCTAAAGCTGCTGGAGCGGGACGGGATTCCCATAGCGCCTGAGGAGATTCAGCGCATCTTCGAGATCGCGCGGGATGGGGATTTCGTCAGCGGGGTGGGCACTGTCGAAAAGCGGGAAGCGATCCCGGAGTACTTGGCAATGTTGGGGGAGCGGTTTCGCTTACCGAGGCCGCTACGAGTGGTGGTCGATCCGGGCAACGGGGTCGCGACGCTGACCGGTCCGGAGGCGATGCGCCGGATTGGCTGCGAGGTGGAGGTGATCAACGGGGAGTCGGACGGGACGTTTCCTCGGCATCTGCCGAATCCGCAGGATCCGGAGACGATGAAGGAGTTGTGCGCGGTCGTCGTGGACCGTGGTGCCGACTTGGGCGTGGCCTGGGACGGGGATGGGGATCGGGTGGGGTTCGTCGATGAAGCTGGGGTGCGGCTGGAGCCGGATTCGATTCTGGCGATCTTGGCGCGGGATGCGCTGAGACGTCGTCCCCGGGGCGAGGTCCTCGTCGATGTGAAGACATCGTTGAGCGCGATTCGAGACATTGAGGCGCACGGCGGGCGCGCGGTGATCGGCAAGACGGGACACTCCTTGGGAAAGCGGGCGATGCGGGAGCATGGCTACGTGCTGGGAGGGGAAGCGGCGGCGCACTTCTATTTCAGCGAGAACTACAACTTGGACGACGGCATTTACGCGTCCTGCGCGATGGCCTGGATCGTGGCGGAGGGTGGGGGCGTGGCCTCGGAAGCGTTTGCAGGGGTGCCGGAGTTTGTCTCATCTCCGGAGTTGGCGGTGCCCTGCGCTGACGAGGAGAAGTTCCAGGTGGCGGCGGTGGTCGCGGAGCACTTTGGGCGGGATTACGAGGTGCTGACGCTGGACGGGGCGCGGATCAGCTTTCCGGACGATGGGATGGGGGAGGGGTGGGCGTTGGTGCGGGCGTCCAACACGGGCCCGATTCTGACCGTGCGGTTCGAGGCGACATCGGAGGAGCGTTACGCGTCAATCCGGGCGACGGTGCTGGCCGAGTTGGCGCGGCATCCGGAGGTGACGATTCCGGACGGGATTGGCGCGCGCTAGTCTTTTCGCGCTCGTGGGGTTGGGCTGGCTCAAGCGCGTTCGCGGGGCGACAGTCTCTGGCCGGAGCAGGTGCGCGGCTAGAGGGCGGTGCAAGGTGACTATTGTGGAGACAGGAGGCGGTGATGAAGTGCCCACGCGATGAGACGGATTTGATCGTTGAGCACGTGCACGGGATCGAAGTGGACCACTGTCCAGTGTGCAATGGTCGATGGCTTGACCACCACGAGCTCGACCAACTGGAGGCGACCCGCGCTGAGGAGGACGAGCGCAGCGGGACTATTGACTACTCGAAGCGCGAATCAGAGCTGGCTTGCCCTGTTTGCGAGCAGCCGATGCACGCTTTCAACTATCGCGCGTACGACCTCGAACTCGATACCTGTTCGGAAGAGCACGGATTTTGGCTGGATGCGGGGGAGGATGGTCGAATCCGCGACGTCATTGACGAGCGCGTGCGTGGTCTGAAACGGGCGAGGTCGGCTGAGGAGTCATGGACCGACTTTCTGGAAGGGCTGCGCGGCGATGGTGGCGGAGCGTGGAACGCGGTTCGCTCATTCTTCCGGGGACGCCGCTGAGGACGATTCAGCACCCGACGGCGATCATGGCTTGCGTCGTCGTGAGGCGCGAAGCGACGCGCGGGGTTTCTGATCCTATCTCTCGCTGTACCCAGTGGTCCGGAGAAGTATCGCCGCCGCGCACTGGCGTTGGCGCTCCGCTCGGGCGACAATCTCTGGCCGGAGCGAGTGCGACGGTTGAAACTAGGCTGCCACCCCGCTCATGAGTCGCTGAAGGAGACCGATATGGCGGATCAGACGAATCCGGTGCAGACACTGGGGATCATCGGTGCTGGGACGATGGGGCATGGGATTGCGCAGACGGCGATTCTGGCTGGGATCGCGGTGATCTTGCGCGATGTGGATGAGGGGGCGTTGGAGCGGGGCGTGGCGGGTGTGACGAAGGGGCTGGGGCGGCTGGTCGATCGGGAACGGTTGAGCGCCGCGGATCGCGATGCGGCGTTGGAGCGCCTGACGACGACGGACTTGCAGGCCCTGGCGGGCGTGGACGCGGTGATCGAGGCCGCGTCGGAGCGGTTGGAGCTGAAGCGGTCGATCTTCGCGGAGGTCGACCAGGTGTGTGAGAAAGCGATCTTCATCGCCAGCAATACGTCGTCGATCCCGATTCAGCAGATCGCGGTGTCGCTGCCGGACGACAGGAAGGCGCGGGCGGTGGGGCTGCACTATTTCAACCCGGCACAGGTGCTGCCGCTGGTGGAGGTCGTTCGACCCCTAACGGCATCGGACGAGGCGGTGGCGGCGGCGGAGGCGTTCGTGCGGGAGACGGGCAAGACACCGATCGCGGCGCAGGACACCCCGGCCTTCATCGTCAACCGCTTGTTCGTGCCGATGGCGCTGGATGCACTGCGGATGTGGGAGTCCGGTGTGGCCTCGGCGGAGGATATCGATGAGGGGATGAAGCTGGGGCTGGGGCACAGCATGGGGCCGCTGGCGACGAGTGATCTGGTGGGGTTGGATGTGATGCTGGATGTCTCGGAGAGCATGTTCGAGGAGCTGCGCGATCCGCACGTGGCGCCCCCGACGATCCTGCGTCGATTGGTGGCGGCGGGTCGTCTGGGACGCAAGAGCGGCCACGGGGTGTTCGACTACAGCTAGGTTGCTCCCGCAAACCAGAACGAATCGACACCGACAGAACGAGAGAGGAGCGCCGCCATGGTGCTGAAGTACGAGACTGATGGGCACGTCTGCACGATCACGTTGGATCGCGAGAAGGCGCTGAACTCGTTCAGCCGGGAGCTGATCGCGGCGTTCGCCGAGGCCTGCGCGACTTTCGAAGAGGACGATGAGCTGTGGGTGGCGATCGTGACGGGGGCTGGAGATCGGTCGTTCTCGGCGGGGGCGGATCTCAAAGACACGATTCCGGCCTTGATGGATGACCCCGCCAAGGGTGGCTACGAGGTGCCGGATAACATCATGCGCGGGCAGTACGTCTCGAAGCCGCTGATCGCGGCGGTGAACGGGATGGCCTTGGGTGGGGGGATGGAGTTGGCGTTGGCCTGTGACCTGCGGGTGGCATCGACGAAGGCGACGTTCGGCCAGCCGGAGGTGGGATTGGGGATCATTCCGGGCTGGGGCGGCACGCAGCGCCTGCCGCGTCTGCTGCCGGGCGCGGTGGCGATGGAATTGCTGCTGACGGGCGAGGCGATCGACGCGGAGACGGCGCTGCGCGTGGGCTTGGTCAACGCGGTGGTGGAGCCGGATGAGTTGTTGACCAAGGCGCGGGAGTACGCCGACCGGATCTGCGCGAATGGCCCGTTGGCGGTGCGGGCGGCGAAGGAGGCGGCGGTGCGCGGGATCCAGACGTCGCTGGACGATGGGTTGCGGATCGAGCAGTTGCTGTTCGACCGGCTGGCCTACACCGACGATCTGCGTGAGGGGTTGGCGGCGTTCCTGGAGCGGCGCCCGGCGTCGTTCAAAGGCGGGTAGGGGTTCAAGGGGGGTGGCGGCTGGGGTGTGGTGGCAGCTGCCGACTAATCCGAGTGTCGCAGCGCTGCCGCCACGGTCCGCCCGGTGATGCGCTGGCCCGAAAGCAAGATCCCCGCTCGGAACACACGCGCCGCGACCCAAAGCAGCAATAGTGCCGTGGCCGCGACGATTACCAACGCTGCCGCGCTCTCCGCGTCCGAGATCTCACTGTCCACGCCAAGCCGCACCATCAGCATGCTCGGCGCGGTGAAGGGGAAGTAGGTGAAGACCTCGGCGACGATGTTATCGGGCTGGTTGATGAACCACCCAACCAACCCCAGCGGGATACCCGTGGCCATGGTGAGCAGCCCGACCTGTTGCTGGGCGTCGGCCGCCGACGAGATGACGCTGGCAATGAAAATGGCGAGTACGGAGAAGAGGAAGTAGCCGAGCAGGAAGCTGGGCAGGACGACCGTCAACATGCCCGATGAGAGGCTGAGCTCGCCGCCGCCGGGGATGCGGTCGAAGATCTCTGGCACCGCGAAGATGGCCACTCCGATCCAGACCGCGATCTGGATCAGCCCGGCGAAGTACAGCGCCAGCAGCTTGCCCGACAGGATCGAGAACGGCGACGCGGACGTGATCAGCATCTCGATCATGCGCGTCTCTTTCTCCTCCGCCACGCTCCGCAGCAAGAAGCCGCTGCTCGCCATCACGCCGAAGAGCAGCAACATCGCGAACAGCATCGGCACGATCAGCTCGCCGATTTCCTCCGCCAGCGGCGGCGCCTCGCTCACCGTTCCAGCCTCTCCGACCTCGAAGCTCTGGAACGACGCGGGGCTAATCGCCCGCGCGAAGGCGGCATCGTCCACCTGTCCCGCGATCAGCGTGGCAGTCAGGTAGGTGCGGAAGGCAGCTTCGCCGTCGAAGTTGCCAGAGAATATGCCCTCCCCCTCGTCCACCAGCCGGTACTGCTCAACGTCGCCCGTCTCCACGTAGCCAGCGGGTAGCACGAACAGCGTCTCGATCTCGCCCTGCGCGATCGCCGCAATCCCGGCCTCTCGATCCGCGTACCGACGCGGACCGCCCGCGTCCCCGTCCCCCGGCAGCAGACCGGCCTCATCCACCACCGCCACGTCCACGAACGTCCGCTCCCCCGACATTGCATCGCCCACCGGCTCGTCGTCCTCGATCAGATCGACGAGAACCGGCGTCACCGGGATCGCGATCAGCATCAACACAGGGACGGCTAGGGTGAACACGAGGAATCCCACCCGGCGCAGCTGTCGCCGGAACTCCTCCGCCACGATCACCCGCAGCTCAGGAGGCGGCACGGGCACGGGACACCTCCTCGATGAAGATCTCGTTCAGGGACGGCAGGGCGAGATCGAAGCGTTCGATGGAGATCCCGGCGTCGAGGTAGGAGCGGAGGACGCTCTCCGGCGTACGCCCGTTCGCGAGGGCGTACTCCACCACCCCGGTATTGCTGCGGTTCCCCGCGTCCAGGGCGAGATCGGCGGGGACGCGATCCGCCCGCACTTGCACGGCGCTCGCGCCGCGCTCGTGCTTGATCGCATCGAGCTCCCCGAATAGCAGCAATCGCCCCTCGGCAATCAACGCCACCCGATCACACAACTCCTCCACGTCGGACATGATGTGGGTGCTGAACATGATCGTGGCCCCAGCTTGCTGGTGCTCGTGCAGGACCTCCTTCATCAGTTCGACGTTGAGCGGATCGAGGCCGGAGAACGGTTCGTCGAGGATGATGAGCTCCGGGTCGTGGACGATGGCGGTGACGAACTGCGCGAGTTGGGTCATGCCGTGGGAAAGCGCTTCAACTTTGTCGTGCCGGTGTTCGTACAGGTTCAGGCGTTCAAGCAGCGCGTTCGCCCGCTCTTCGGCCTCCGTGAAGCTCAGGCCTTTGAGACGGGCGAGGTAACGGATGGCGTCCAGGAGCCGGACGCTGCGTGGCAGACCGCGCTCTTCGGGCAGGTAGCCGACCTCGCGCAGCGCGACGCGGCCGGGCGGCGAGCCAAGAATGCGGATCGCGCCGGAGTCTGGGTGGAGGATGCCCAACGCCATCCGGATCGTCGTCGTCTTGCCGGAGCCGTTGGGGCCGAGGAACCCGAATGTTTCGCCGTGCCGGACATCGAAGGAGATGTCATGGACGACGGTGCGGTGGCCGAAGCTCTTGGTAAGGCCGTCGATCCGCAAGACATGTTCACCGGAGGGGCTGTCATGGCTATCGGTCGTAGGGTTCATGGCGGAGCGTATCTGGTGCCAATCGCTGCTCAAGACCGAGAGTTCCATCCCTGGGAAACAGGGTCAATCGAGCGAGGCACCGAGGCGAGATTCGCATGCTCCAGCTTGGAACCGGCGCGCCTCCGCTGCGTGGGTGCTAGGTCAGACGCTCCTTGATCCAGGGGACGAGGATATCGAGGACGCGTTCGCGCGGGTCGGCTAGGTCGCTGTCTCCCGCGGCGTAGAGGTAGTGGTCGGCGTGGGGGAGGGGGACAAGGGTTTTGTCGGAGGCGGCGCAGGCCTCGAAGATGACGTGCTGTTCAGAGGGGAGGATGTCGGTGTCGCCCTCGGGGTAGACGATGAGGGTGGGGATGCGGACGTGGCGAATGGTGGCGGGGAGGTCGGCGTGGGAGGCCGTGCCGCTCCAGGTGCTGAGCCAGGCGCGCGGGGTCATGATGCGAGCGAGGCCCCACTGGCCGTAGTTGCCGATGAAGGGGTCGCCGGGTGAGAAGATGGAGCCGAGGGCGCGGGGTGAGGGGTCGATGTCGGGGTCGAGGTACCAGGGGTTGGCCAGCGTCCGATAGATGAGCATGTGCTTGTAGAGGTGGGCGCCGCGACGGACGCGCTGCTGCTGATCGATACCGAGGTCCGGGTACTGGTCGGATTCGTAGACAGCGCGGCGGAGTTCGCGCTCTTCGATATAGCCCCGCGCGATGCGATCGATGCGGAGGCTGCGTTCGCGTTGGACGTCGCGGTAGGCGGCGAGCCAGTCGGGGTCGTAGTGGCTGGGTCCGGGCCAGGGGCGGTAGCCGTTGTCGGGGTGATACATGTCCCAGGTCTTGTCGTAGGACTCGGGATCGGATTCCTCCGTCAGCGAGGGGTCGAGGACGTTGAGCATGAAGCGGCCTTCGCCGGGATGGGCGGCGAGGCCAATGAAGACATCGCCTTCGGGCATGACCTCGGTGCTGAGGTCGATGGGGTCGCCGCCGGGCGATTCGGTGAGCCGATCGGCGGGGGGCTTGGAGGCCTCGGCTTGGTAGAAGGAGAGGAGCGAGCCGCCGCCGCTGTTGCCGATCAGGATGACCTTGTCGAAACCACGCTCCTTGAGGGCGCGGACGCCGGCGGCGATGTCGAAGAGGAGGCGTTCGTGGACCATGTCGGTGTCATTGTTGAGGTAGCGGCTGTTGTGCCCGAAGACGGCGATGCCGTGGGTGGTGAGGCCGGGGACCAGATAGTGGCGGGTGAACTCACCGCGGGGGTGCATGAGATAGGCGCAGGAGGTGGCGCGATCCCCGGGAGGCTCGTAGAGGATGCCGCTGCTCTGGGCGCCGTCGTTGGCTTGGAGGAAGAGAACGGTTTGGCGGATGGCGGGGTCGAGCTGGGTGAAGCCGAAGGGGAGGCGGCGAACGGGTTGGGCGGGCGGGCGG